>Ga0315535_1001990_pt1 | contig 13352 bp, 11 predicted proteins | sample SalMarSW160220MG_2_FD_203092 | JGI IMG/M metagenome (GOLD analysis project Ga0315535, IMG submission 203092) | Salt marsh sediment microbial communities from the Plum Island Ecosystem LTER, Massachusetts, United States - Salt Marsh Sediment SW1602-20 ...
CGACGATCAAACCCACCAGCGCGATGATCATGCCGACGATCGTGATCCAGGCGGAAAGCTCGGCGTAGACAATGCCCTCAACGGCGGGTTTAGGTCTTTTAGGTCTCGTTGTCATAGCAGGCTCAATCCCGTGATTACCAGCTTGACTCCGGTGCCCAGCATTATGGCAATCAGGACATAACGAATGACTTTGGGCTTCACTTTTACGGCGATTCTCGATCCGATCTCGGCGCCGAGAATCAAACCGGTTATCGTAGGCACGGCGTAAACAGGAAAAACCGAGTTGGACATCAGGTAGGGAAATACGGCGGCCGTGTCGCCCAGGCTTATGATCACGGCGCTAGTCGCGGCGGCGACCTTGAGCGGTACGAGCATGACGAAGTTGAACAGCGGAGTAATCGCCCAGCCCGCCCCGAGACCGAGGGTGCCGGATATGAATCCCACCAGGCAGACGACCAGCGCCCCGGTCAGGCTCCTGGTCACCTTGTACCTCACGGACTTCCTGAGCGACTGCTCCCAGTAGGCCATGTCCAGGCCCAGCCTCCTGGTAAACCTGTCCCCCCAGTCTATCTTGGGATAGGCGGTCCCCTTGACCAGCAGGTACATGGCGCCCACTGCCATGACTATGATCCCCAGGGTGAGTTTGATGATCGCGATGCCGCTGTCTCCGAACTTGCGGGTGATCGTCAACCCGAAAAGAGCTCCGATCACGGCGAATAAGGCGTAGCAGCTTCCCAGAAGCAGCACCAGCCTGATGTTGGCGATTCCCCGGCGCAGGTAGCGGCGGGCTCCGATACGCGTCCCGCACACGGCGGCTAAAAGCCCGGTTGCCCGGACGATGTCCGGGTGAATCGATGTAAATCCCAGAAAAAGAGTGGTGAAAAGCACTCCCCCACCCGTCCCGGCGATGATGGCGATGGTGCCGATAGCGGTGCATACCAGAAAAACGATCAACGCAAACAGCTCAGGTGAAATACCCGCCTGAGGGGCGGATCCTGCCGCCGCCGCAGATCCACCGGACATCAGGCAAACACAGGCAAATACACCGAGCAAGGCGAGGATTCTTTTCAATGACATCTGCAATTTAATGCTCCTGGTACAATTGCCTCAGTCGTGATGGCGCACGGCGTGGCCAAACCGGATCTCCACATCCGCCACTCCGGCTACACCTTTTGCAATCTCCTCAATTTCCCTGCACAGCTCGCTCTCTCCTTTCTGGGCCGCTTCGATTTTCACAAGCACCTTTCCGTTGTCTGAAAGAACCTCGATATCCGGCCGCAGGTGTATCAGAGACGCCTTGACCAGTGCAGCCATCGACAGGTCTTCGAGTTTGCGCCGGGACTGCGGCGTGGTCTTGAAATGATCGAGCCGAGCCATGTGGCAGATTACTTCGGTTGCTTCATCGACCGAAATATCGTTGATATTGAGAACCATGTTGTAAAGGCTGGGATCCCAGGTGTCTATCCCGTACAGGTGCCGGCTCCATTTTCTGCGGTCGCGATCCTCTTTCTTGATTATCCGGGCCGCGTTCTTGAGGCCGATTTTTTCGCGTCCGGTCAAAACCCGGACGCGCTCTTCCAGGCCCGTGATGATACGCATCTTGATTCCATGGGAAACTCCCTGGATGAAAAAATGTCCGGCCAGGCCGTGATAGACGATGTCGTCACGCTGCAGCACTTCAAGCAAAGCAGCTTCGAAAAAAGCCACGTACCTCTCCCTGCCGTAGTGAAAATGGTCGGAAAAGGACGGCGCGTCGTGAATGGCTCGCAATACCTGAGTGTCGCGGACGTCGAACTTCTTGGCCGTCTCGAACAGGACCTCCCGGGCCACGCACTCGTAACCCAGAGTCTTGGCGACCCGTTCGGCGACTTCGGCGCCCCGGCTGAACGGGCGCCGTGAGATAGTTATGATCGACATCTCAAACCTCCCAAGAGGCAACAAGGCCAAAAAGCTGGCAAACAATAGGTACTTGATTACGCGCCTGTCAAGGGTGTCTTGCGTTCTTTGGCTTGCGGGCGAAGCTCTTCTCGTGCAAGCTGTTGTCAGGAGGCGTCGACCGTGTGCACACTAGTCGTGGCCTGTAGGATGTGGCCGAACATTCCCCTGCTGGTGGCGGCCAACCGTGACGAGAACAGCGAGCGTCCTTCCGGGAGGCCGCGGGCCTGGAAAGATCGGCCGCTGCCAGTCTTCGCCCCGGAGGACTTGCAGGCTTCGGGTACCTGGCTGGGGATTAACGCGAGCGGTCTGTTTGTCGGCATCACCAACCGCTTCGGCGCAACGCCTCCCTGCCCAGGCAGGCGTTCGCGCGGTCTGCTGGTGCTCGATGCGCTCGAGGAAAGCAACGCAGTAGATGCCGCTACCCGTATTGTTGCCCTGCCGGGAGAGGCCCACAATCGTTTCCACTTGCTCATGGCCGACGCCAACGACGCGCGACTGGTCTGGAGCGACGGAGTGAGGCTTTCTTCCGCCGTATTGGGACGCGGCCTTCACCTGCTGACCGAGCGCAGCCTCAGCGCCGGGCCGACTACCCGTGAAGCATTGATCAAAAGGCGCCTCGAAGACTTTGGAGAAAGTCCGCCCGGCAATGACGCTCTGGCCGAACTGCTTTCCATCCATGCAGACGATCCATTCGATGGCACCTGCGTGCACGCTCCGGGGTTGCACTACGAAACAAGGTCATCGACCATCATCCGCCTTTGGGACAATCCACTCAAGATCGAGTTTCTGCATGCCGACGGCCCCCCCTGCCGCACAAGTTACGAAGATCTTACAAGCGCGGCCGCAGCGGCCCTTTCTGGAACCGGCCGATCTGCATCTTGACACTCCAGCGGCACGATGGTTCAATGACCGCCCATGCGGCAAAAAGCGATCCCGGCAATACCGGGCAGGAGGTAATCCCATGATCAAGTGCCAGAACTGCGGGCGCGAAAACGACGACTCTTTTTCTTTCTGCCTCGATTGCGGCTCCGACTTGAAACCCGGCTCCGGGGCGAAAACAGGCACGGGAACAGCGGCTGCTCCCGCGGCGCCCAAAACCGGAGTTGCTCCCGCGGCGCCTGCAACCGGAGCTTCCCCCGCGGCGCCTGCGACCGGAACGGCTCCCGCTGTGCCTTCAACAGGAAAGGCTCCCGCGGCGCCTGCGACCGGAACAGCCCCTGCCCAGGCTTCGCGTCCAGCACAAGCGGCCGTGCCGCCGACTCCAGCACAGCCGCAACAGGACCAGCTTCCCTGCCCCAACTGCGGCACGCCGGTGAATGTCACCGACGTCTTCTGCTCGAGTTGCGGCCACCGGATGGGTGAAAATTCCAGCCAGGGAAGTACCATGTTCATGCACCGCGCTTCGCCCGAAACAGCCTCCAGGCCCCGGGCGCGCATGATCCTGGTAAAACCCGACGGAACCGAGGGAACAGTCTTCACCGTCGCCGCGGAAAAAACCATAATGGGCCGCAGCCAGGGAACAATAATGTTCCCCAAGGATCAGTATATCTCCCCCAGCCACGCCGAAATCGGCTTGAAAGACGGCAAGCTGACGATTACCGATCTGGAGAGCCTGAACGGAATATTCTTCAAGATCACCCAGGAATCACGCATCACACCCGGAACCTACTTCAGAATCGGACGTCAGCTTCTGCGGCTTGAAGTCCCGGGAGATTTCCAATCACTGGATGTCAAACCGCCGGAAGGTGATGACAGCGCCTTCTGGGGCAGTCCGCCGCCGCAGGTTTGGGCCAGGCTGGTACAGGTACTCGAGGGCGGCAAAATCGGCGAGATTCACTTGCTCATGCAACCCGAGGTGATGATCGGTCGTGAGGAAGGCGAGATTCGGTTTCCAGAAGACGGGTTCATCTCTTCCAAGCACTGCCTGCTTGCAAACCGCGACGGCGACTGCTTCCTGAGAGATCTGGGCTCGTCCAATGGAACCTACATGCGCATCCACGAGCCCCAGGAACTCAAGAACGAAGACCGCATCCAGATCGGCAACCAGGTTCTCAAGGTCGACCTGTCCTGAGAAACCCTCAGAGCGCGAGGATCACCAGCAGGCCTCCCAGGCCAAGCAGCAGCCCGGCAAGAGGCAGGACGATAGACGGCGCACGACCGAGCCCGGCGGCTGAAAGGGCCGCCAGCCACTTGCGCCGGCCGCGCTCACGATCCTCGCAGGCTACGCGTATTCTGCCAAGCTTGATTATCGTGCCGTCACGAATCTCGACCGGCCCAAAAGCTTTTTTTCCGTCCACCAGACTCCCGTTGCTGCTGCCGATATCGAGATATGACAGCTGTCCGTGCCGGTAACTCACCAGCCCGTGCATGCGCGACACCATGGCGTCATCGAGGATCAGTTCGCACTCATCGGAGCGTCCAAGACGCAGCTCTTCTCCGGTCCTCACAAGATAACAGCTGCCTGCCAGCGGGCCGTTTTGCACGCGCAGGCAGGGCAACTGCTGATCGTCACGATCGCCGTCTGTCAGCCCGGACAGGACTCCCAGGATTCCACGCGATCCTTGATTATCTACCGCTTGTTCGACGCCCATAAAGACCACTTTGTAAGCACCCGCCCTTATCTCGTCGCCCACCCTGAGCGGTACGGCTAACCCCGGGGCGAGACGCATGCCGTTTACGGCCGTTCCCTGGCGGCTTGAGAGATCCTCGATTGTCCAGCCTTCACTCTCGGCTCTAACCGCGAAGTGCCGCCGGGAAACCGAGATGTCGGGCAGCAACAATTCGACTCCACGCTCCCTGCCGGCAATTAGTTCGTCTCCATCAACCAGGCGATCAAGACCGCTACCCATCAAAGTCCCCTCTGTCGCCAGCGCAATGAATCTGAGCCTCATTTTCCCCTCGCGGATAATTCTTTTCTTTCTATGCGCTGGCGCACGCTTTCCAGAAAAGGATCTTTTGGAGATAGCAGCGCCAACCTGTCCAACTGTTGCCTGGCCAGCGAACGGTCGCCCAAGTCGAGCGCGGTGGTGATCAGGTTACGACGGGCATCGAGGTAGCCGGGATCCATGCTGACGGCCCCGGAAAAAAGCTCCTCGGCCCGGGCAAGATCGCCGCGGCCGCGCATTATCGCGCCCAACCCGTTGACCGCCTGCACCAGGTCGGGCCTGCACTCCAGCGCTTCGCGCTCGTGTTTTTCAGCCCGATCGAGATCGCCGCGCAGCAGGTACACCAAGGCAAGGTTGTGCAAGGCATCGGCGTGACAGGGGTTGTATTCGAGGCTCAAGCGAAAGCTCGTCTCGGCCCGCTCGAGATCCCCGCCTTTCAGAAAAGTCACGCCACAACGATTGTGTCTTTGAGCCTCGGGATGAATGGGAGCCGTGGCCAGGCAGGCGTTCAGCGAAAATGCCGTGAACGAAATGAGTAACTTTGAAGCAATCTTCATCTAAGCCTCCGGATATCAAGCAGCCTGCAGGCTGACCTTGCCCGCTGGTTGAACGGATGTGCCGGGATCAAGCTCAAGGAAACTCACAACCCGGACATCGGGATGTGTCTGGCAGACAAGCTTCCAGAAGGGACGGCGGATCTCTGGACGGGTTAGAACAACCGCGGTCCTCGAAGGCAGGGCTAAAAGAGCGCGGTCGAGCCCCTTCAAGACAGCCTCGCCGTCTTCGGGGGCTAAAGCAAGAGTGGTTCCGGTCTCTGTTCTTATAAGCGACTGCTCGATGACCTGTTCAATTGACGGATCGAGCAGCAACGCATCGAGCCGACCGTCGGGCGCAACCTGGTATGAAATCAGGGGAGCCAGCGCGTTGCGCACCCGTTCGGCGAGTTGGGACGGGTCGGCTTCGACGCGTGCCCATTCCGCCAGTGTGGCCAAAATGCCCCTCAGGTTGCGAATCGGTACTCGTTCCTCGATTAGTCGTGCCAAGATTTCAGAAAGCAAAACCGGCGGCACCAGGCGCGGCACGACTTCCCTGACCAGCGCCGGCTGGACCTTCTCAAGCGTGTCCAGCATGTCCTGTACTTCCTGCACCCCGATGAAGCGGGTAGCCGAGCGGCGCAAGGCCTCGCCGACTCGCTCAAGCAACATGTCGCCACCGCGCTCGATCGCTCCCGAGGCGACCGGCACGTCGTCGACAGCCAGTAGCCAGCGCCGGCCCGGCATCTGCTTTTGCATCTCGATGCGTGGAATACTTATTCCGAGTTCATCGCAAAGCAATCTGCGCAGCGAGTCGATCTTCTCATCCAGCAGCTGATCGGGCCGCTCGACTTCTCCAAGCCGCAGTGTCACGCCTACAGCGGATCGTGATCCGGCCGCGCGTTTGGTAGACAGGTTCCTCTTCTTGGCGGTCATCGTCAGAATACCCAGGAGCAGCAGCGTAAGCCCCAGAACACCGAATGCCAGAGTCGGCATACCCGGGACTATGCCCAGTAACGCGAGCACGGAGCCCGCCATCAGTAGAACTTGCGGGTGAGCACCGAGTTGAGCGGTCATCTGGCGACCGAGGTTTTCCGAGGGCTTCTCCGAGCGAACCCTTGTTACGACTAACCCGGCCGCGGTGGAAATCAGCAGGGCCGGGATCTGTGAGACAAGGCCGTCTCCTATTGTCAGCACGGTATAAGTCTGCACAGCCTGAGAGGCAGACAGGCCGCGCTGCAGAGTGCCCACCAGCAAGCCGCCGATGATGTTGACCATGGTGATGATGATGCCGGCAATGGCGTCTCCCTTGACGAACTTCATGGCCCCGTCCATGGCCCCAAAGAACTGTGACTCGCGTTCGAGCCGCAGCCTGCGGCGGCCCGCTTGCTCCTGATCGATGGCTCCCGAACGCAGGTCTGCGTCGATGCTCATCTGCTTGCCGGGCATGCCGTCGAGTGTGAATCTCGCCGTCACCTCGGCAACCCGCTCGGACCCCTTGGCGATTACAATGAATTGCACAACGGTTAAAATCAGAAAAACGACCCCGCCCACCAGCGGGTTGCCCGAGACCACGAAGTTGCCGAAAGAGCGCACTACTTCACCGGCGTCGCCGTCGAGCAGAATAAGCCTGGTAGTTGATACGTTGAGCGACAGGCGGAAGAGCGTGGTCACAAGCAGCATTGTCGGAAAGGCCGATACCTTCAGGGCCTGGCCGACCTGAAGGGAAAGCAGCATCAACACCATGGCCAGGCTGATGTTGACCGCAAGCAAAATATCGACCAGACCCTGGGGAACCGGCAGGATCAGAAGGGCGGTGGCCAGAACCATCATGCCGCCCAGCAGAAGCTCCGAACTCTTTAGCAGGCCGGTAAACTTGTCGACTTTGGGAAAATTCATGGCTCTCCCGCGTGTGCGTTATCAGGCGGCGAACGGAGCAAAATGCGTGCCACAACCTTCCCGCGAGATATTTCAAGAAGTTGCGCCATCGTCCTTTACTGCCGATGTCCGGATTCCGGACAGGCTGTCCAAAACAGCACTACACCTGCCGAAAGATGCAGAGTAATCCTGGATGGCGCGAATGATCTCGGCCGTCGCTTCGTAGAATTGCTCGGGAATCTCCTGGCCGGGCTCGAGCGCAATCAGCGCCCGGGCAAGCGGAACCTGCTCGACAATCGGGATCCCCAGCCTTGAAGCCGCCATTCGAATCGTCATCGCCCTTGAACCGCGCCCGGCAGCCACCACCCAGGGAGCCTCGTCCTGATCGCCGTCGTAGCCCAGAGCGACGGCGATGTGAGTCGGGTTGACGACCACTACTCTGGCGCGCTTGATGGACGCCATCCCGATTCCCTGCAAGAGTTGCCGGTGCCGGCGGCGGCGCTCGGATTTCAGACCGGGATCTCCCTCCTGCTCCTTGTGCTCGTCGGCTACCTCCTTGCGGGTCATGCGCATCCGCCTAAAAAAACGACGGCGTTGCAACCAAAAATCGAAGACACCGCCCAGCAGCGCGAAAACGAGCATGGCCGACATGATCTCTAAAAGCGCCCTGCCGCCCGCGCCTGCCGTCTCGCCAAGCGAGCGCGATCCGGGGCCGATAAAGGCCGCGATGCGGTTCACGCCGGCCAGCCAGGCGATGCAGACGACCACGAACAACTTGCCGAACAGCAGCAGCAGATCTACGAATCGTTTGCCGTTGAACATGCGGCCCAGGCCCGTTACGGGGTTTAGCCTGCTAAATTGCAGCCGCATGCTGAAACGAAGACCGACTTGCACAACGAGTGCAAACAAGGCGGCCAGCGCCGCGGCCCCGCCGATGATGCCTGTGTGCTGTATGAGCAACTCGACAGCCGCCCGCCACAGCGCGGGCGTGGGATCAGAAAAGCAAGCTTTGAGAAACAGCCGCAGGTCAGCGGCGATGCGACCGGCGTCGAGCACGAGAGCAACAACGCCCGCCGTCGCCGCGCAGGCTCCGGCAAGCTCGCGCGAGAGCGCCACTTCGCCTTTTTTCCGGGCTTGATCGAGCTTGCGCTTGCTGGGCGGCTCGGTTCGCCTGTCCTTGTCTTCGGCCATCCCTCCCAGGCCGAGCAAGAGTCGTGCCACAACCAAGAGTCTTTGTTTACGGTCGCTTACATCTACTCCGTCCCCGTTCGGATGTCCGGATATAGGACAGCCTGTCCGATTTACGCTTACTCCGTCCCCGTTCGGTTCCGTTAGGTTATGTAAAAAAACCAGCTTGTGATAATCTCTCGACCCATGAAAAAAACTGCATCCATCTGTCTGCCTTTGTTGTTGCTGTGCTGCGCCTGCAGTGAATCGCCGTCTTCGGAAGCTGTAGTGGACCACCTGGCTATACCGCAGCATCCATATCTTGCGCCCAACGGCTCGAGTAACATGCACGACGATGCATACATGACGGATACTTACGAGATAGCCGGGCCCGCGAACATCGACCCGCAAGTCTCACTGAAAAGCTACGCGGACGGCACCAACACCTGCGTCACGGTCGCCTTCGACGGCAAGGGACGAATACTTACAACCAGCGCGGTGATGCTCCAGTTCAGCATACTGCTTGTCGATCCCGACACGCTCGAGGTGCTGGCCTCCTATCCGCTTCCCCCGCGAAACATCAGCGATCCGCTGTTCCCGTACAATGACACCTCCGGCGCGACTTATTTCGTTCTCGACCATCACGATCGAATCTTGCTGGCCGATTCGGAAAACGCCATCCAGATCATCGAGTACGACGATGCGGCCGGTGAATTCCGGCAGTTGAAAAGGTATGATCTGTCAGACACTCTCGTGCCCAGGGATCCGCCGTCCGTCGATCACGTACAGATGACCATCCCCGACTGGAAGGGCAACTACCTGTGGTTTACGACCCGCTACGGGAAAGTAGGCACTATCGACCAGGACAGCGAGCATGTGCGCTCCGTCGAACTTGCCGGCGAGGAGATCCAGAACTCGTTCGCCGTCGGCGAGGACGGAGTCTACATCGTCACCGATCATGCCATGTACCGTTTCAATGCCGACGACAACGGTGTGCCCCGTGCAGACTGGCGCACGGAATACGACCGCGGCAGCGGCGTGAAACCGAGCAACTTCAACCAGGGCTCCGGAACGACGCCCAACCTGTTCGGTGACCTGGTCGCCATCGGCGACAACGCCTATCCGAAAATGAACATCCTGTTCTTAAAGAGATCGGATGGAAGCGTCGTCTACAAGATGCCCGTCTTCGACGACGGCCAAAGCACAACCGAAAACGGACTGCCCGGCGTTGTGCGTCGCGGCCCTGATGGTCTTGAGTACTCGGTGATCGTCGACAACAACTACGGCATCGAACGGGACAACATCATGGGGGTTGGCGGAGCCTGGGCAAATCACGTCGGCGGGCTCTTGCGCCTCGACCTGATCCCCGACGGAAGCGGCTCGTATTCCTGCACCCAGGTATGGCGGAGCCCCGAAAAGTCTTCCCAGGTGCTTCCCAAGCTCTCGCTGATGAACGGCCTGCTGTACGTCTATACCTACCAACTGCTGCCGGACGACGAGTACACCTGGTTCTTGACCGCGCTGGACTTCGAGACCGGCCAGACGCTATTCAGCGTACCCACTGGCAAGGGTATCGACTACGCCAATTTCGGACAGCCCCTGACGCTAGGCCCGGACGGCGCTGCCTACCTCGGTACAATGGGCGGGCTGTTGATGATCAAGGATGCGATTTGAAGAAACCGTCGGTCATATTGCGGGCCGCCCGGCTGGATGGATCTTCCCGAGTGAGGACCTAGATGCATTCGCTGATCCTATTTTGCGGAACGGTGTTCATGGGCTTCTTCGCCATTATGAACCCGATTGCCAACACACCAATCTTCCTGGGCCTGACTTCCGACCTCGACGCGCGCTCATCCAAGCTGGTGGCCGCCAAGGCGCTCTTGATAGCCCTCATAATCGTGTTGGTCTTCAGCGTGCTGGGCAAGGCTATCTTCGAATTGTTCGGTATCAGCTTGCCCGCCTTTCGCATCACCGGCGGCATCCTGGTGTTTCTGGTAGGCTTTCAACTGCTGCACGGGAAGTCATCAGCGATACACTCAAAAAGCCTTGGCGAAGAGGAAAGCGACGAAGAGGCGGCTTTGAGCGTTGCGGTCTCGCCCTTGGCGACGCCCATTTTAGCCGGCCCAGGCACGATAGTAACGGCCATGAATTTCGCTGCCTCCGGATCGATAGCACATGTTATTCTGACTGTAGCCGTCTTCGCCCTGATGTGCCTGATAACCTTCCTGCTCTTCACATACGGCGCGAAATTCGTTCGCGCCATCGGCAAGGAAGCCGTCGCCGTTGTCACCCGCATGATGGGTTTGATCCTGGCCGTCATCGGAACCCAGATGCTGATCCAAGGAATCTTTGAAGCCATCGAGATGTTCAGCAAGGCAACTTAATAAACCGCCCTCAGGCTCAATAACTCAAGCGATAAAATAGTCAGGGCTCTTGATAGGAAATCTTGACGATCAGCAAATCGGTCGGGCCTTTGGGGCGCTTGACAGTCGCCCATTCGCCTTCTTGTTTACCAAAAAGGGCACGGGCCACCGGGGATTGCGAAGAAATGTAGCCTTTCTTAAGGTCGGTTTCATCGGGGCCTACTATGCGGTAGGTTTTTTCTTCACCTTCCTCGTTCTCGACTATCACCCAGGCGCCGAAGTAAATCCTATCACCCTCGCTGCGCGGTTTGACCACGGTCAGGCTGTCAATCAGTTTTGAAAGATACCGGATGCGGGCGTCGATTTCTCTGAGACGTTTCTTGCCGTAGATGTATTCGGCGTTCTCCGAGCGATCTCCCTCAGCGGCCGCAGCTGATACCATCGCGGTAACCTTGGGACGTTCATCGCTCCAGAGCTGGTCGATCTGTTCCTGCAGGCGCTTGAAACCCTGGGGCGTAATATGCCGCGGACCTTCTCCTATTGCGGGTTCGGCGATCGGTTCGTCCTGGTCGCCTTGATCGTCTTTTACGAATGCTTTTGACATTGTAACTAAAAAATTAGCCAAAGGCGGGCTGATTGTCAAAAGAGGGTCAGATCCTCTTGCCTTTGGCCGTTGCGTAATCGACCAGGTTGCTCTCGGTAATCTTGGCACTCCCGGGCTGGATTTGGACTCTGTTTCTCGTATAGAATTGTTCATCCGACAGAGGAGTCGCCATGATTTTTCGTAAGGCTATTTCTTTGCTTCAACCTTCGGTGGAATTACGAAACAAAATATGGTTGAGTGCTGTTTGCAAGTTGTGTGTACGAATTGGGGAAGGCGGTAGGGACGCAGATCATCTATCGCGAAGACGGGATTCCTGCGGCGTCCTGGACCTACGAGGACGGCAAGGAGGTCGAGCACCTGACCTACTCCACGGTCTTTGGCTGGCAACCCTTCAAGAGGTGACGAGGTTGCCCACACGCCTACAGTTTGAAAAATACGCGACCCATCATAATACTACTGGCGCTGCCTGTTTCGCATGAGGGCGACGACGAACAGGCCGGCCGCGGCCAGGCCGGCGGCTATGACGGCCCAGACCAGTTGGGCTCCCAGGTAGAAGCCTGCCACCACGATTACGGTTAGCGATCCTATTCCCACGATAACTGACTGCGTCCGACCCAGGCGGATCTTCCACAGGCCGGCGCGGCCGGCGGCCAGGCCCGCCAGCATCAGCACGGCCAGAATCATCAGGGCACTGCCCGATGAGCTGGCGCCGGCCGTTGTGTAATGAATCGAGAATCGCGCCGGTTCCTTGCCGCGGTTGGTATACAGCTTCTCGAACCTGAAGTGAACTCCCCGGCGTGGAACATCGATGCGCAACGGAAGAACTCCGACAGTTCCGCTTGACGCCATTTCGGATTCTGCCTCTTTTCGCCCGGCAGTGGCGATCTTCTGCAGATCGGACCCGTCCCTGCCCGTGTCGCTGAGCATGGCGCGCGCGTCAGCGCCGTTTTCAGCGCTTTCGAAAATCGCGCCAGCGTCTTCGAGGATTGTCATGTTCGTGTCCACTCTGCCGTAGGTCAGGCTCTCGGGTAAGAATACCTCCCACAGACTGCGGGTCTCGACGATATCCGGAACCGGCAGCCTGCCACTCAGCCAACCGGCGAAGCCCACTGCGCCAATATCGGACTTGTAAACGATCTCGACCCGGAAAGGATTGGCCGACTTCAACAGAGGCAACAAGACTTCACCCTGCCCTTCCCCGGCGGCCGGTTTGACAGGCTGTCCTGCAAGCTGGGCCGACCAGATCTTCGATGCATCAGGCAGGCGCACCTTGAGAAACTGTTTTCTGCGGTTGCGTACTATGTAGCTGACCCTGGTCAGGGCCAGGCCGTCTTTTGTGTAGAGTGTCTGGTAGACGGCCCGGTCAATCGAAGCCACCTGAACCTTCATCTCCTCGTGATGCTTGACCTGCAACACAAGTTCAAATGGAGGATCGGCATGCACGTACTTGTAGGCCAACAAGATCGGATTGGTGGTTCGTAGCGTGAGCTGGCGCGGTAGCTCTTGCACGTCCAGAAACAACACGCGCTTGTCCTTGATGGCCTGGCAATCGTCAACGGTCTTGACCTCTACGGCTGTCAGGGCCTCGACCGCCAGGCGGCCTTGCTCGGTGTCGGCGCCTTCCACGTGAATGACCGGAACACCGACACGCTCATGCTCTCCGCCGAGCACTCGTTCGTAGGCGATCTCAACCCTCAGCGTCCCCTCCATCTCCTGGGTGAACATCAGGTGCAAAGACTGCCCGCTTCCCTCCTGGCCGCCAAGCTTGTGATCGCGCATTGAAGGCGCGTTGACGTTGATCAAGTTGATGTCCTTCGGCAAGTTCATGTCGAGATCCATGATCTTGCCCGACTTGATCGAGATCTTGACCGAAGCGGACGCCTTCATTACACCGTCCCCGATGGAAAACAGCGTGTCCACCACGGCGTCGAAGCGTCCGCGCTTGCGCTCCGGCGGCGCCAGCTTCACCGTCATCCGCGAGTTG
>Ga0315535_1001991_pt1 | contig 13348 bp, 9 predicted proteins | sample SalMarSW160220MG_2_FD_203092 | JGI IMG/M metagenome (GOLD analysis project Ga0315535, IMG submission 203092) | Salt marsh sediment microbial communities from the Plum Island Ecosystem LTER, Massachusetts, United States - Salt Marsh Sediment SW1602-20 ...
CTTTGAAACCCTGGGTACCATGGAAACCAGTCTGGAAGAGACCTGGCCACGGTTCAGGGGAGAGTATTTTGATAACATCAGCCGCTCGCGTATACCCCTGATTGAGAAGTTTCCTGCCGGGGGTCCCCGGATCAAATGGAAAAAGGACCTGGGAGAGGGACACGCAGGGGCGGCCATTTACAAAGGTGCTGTTTACGTCCTTGACTATGATGAGAAGGCCCGGGCCGACCTTTTGCGATGCTTTTCACTGGAAACAGGTGAGGAGCTCTGGGAAAGGGGGTATTTTATCAACCTGAAAAGGAACCATGGGATGTCCCGGACGGTGCCCGCAGTAACGGAAGACTATGTTGTTTCTATCGGACCGAGGAGTCATGTGATGTGTGTCCGCCGCCAGGATGGTGAATTTGTGTGGGGCCTGAACGTGGAGAAGCAATATGGAACCCAAATCCCATTGTGGTATACGGGACAATGCCCGCTTATTGATGAGGGGAAGGCCATCATTGCTGTGGGGGGGAAAGTCCTGGTGGTGGCGCTGGACCTTGAAACCGGGGAGGTGCTCTGGGAAACACCCAACCTGGGAGCCTGGCAGATGTCGCACTCCTCCATAATACCCTATAACTTCAAAGGGGTGAAGATGTATGTTTACAGTGCCTATGGAGGTGTATGCGGTATTGCGGCTGACGGCCCGGGTGCGGGAGAGATCCTCTGGGAAACCACTGCATGGAACCACCAGGTGGTGGCACCTTCGCCCGTATGTTTGCCCGATGGGAAGGTGTTCCTGACAGCCGGGTATGGAGCAGGTGCCATGGTTTTGCAGTTGAAGGGCGATGCCAGCGGATTTGAAGTGGAGGTGATCAATGAATACTTACCCAAAGACGGTCTTGCCTGTGAACAGCAAACCCCGTTGGTTTTCGAGGAACATTTGCTGGGGATCCTCCCCAAAGATGCAGGTCCCCTGAGAAACCAGCTGATCTGCGTAAGCCCGGAAGATTTTACCAAAGTGATCTGGTCCAGCGGCCCCGAAAAAAGATTCGGCCTTGGACCCTATATGATTGCAGATCACAAACTCTTTATAGTGAGTGATGACGGAACCCTGACCATCGCCAGGCCCAGTATCAGAGAGTATATTGAACTGGACAGCTACCGGGTGATGGAAGGGAACGATGCCTGGGGGCCGCTGGCTGTGGCCGACGGCTACCTGGTCATGCGAGACTCAAAAACAATGATATGCCTCGATATGGCTGCTGAACGGAACAGATAGAAACAATCCAAGCTGACTAAAATGAAAAAGAGAAGTCTGACGGTAGTGGTGCTCGTGATCCTTGCATTGATCATTGCTGTGATCACAGTCGATTTTGTAAACAACCGGCCCGATCGCCGGGGTGCAAATCCCTATGCACTGGAGGTGGATCAGTTGAAAGTGGTGGATCCTGAACTGATCTCCCACCGGGAAACCCGCAATCTTTCACTGGGATCGCTTGTGGCTTCCGCGATGGATTATCACAATGGGAAACTTTTCATTGTTGGGGATTCCTCGCTGGTGATCATTCGTCCCGATGGCACGGTGGATGGCAGGTTTGACATACTTCCCTCGCCCACGTGCCTGCTGGTGGATGACCGGCAGGTCTATATCGGTTATCAATCCTTTGTGGCCAGGTATGATCCCGCCGGTGAATTGTTGCAGCAATGGGACGACCTGGGGGAACGTGCTGTAATCACCAACATGGCGGGGAATGGCGATAAGATATATGTTGCCGATGCCGGAAACCGGATGGTCGTTATCTATGGCAGCGAAGGGGAGCGGCTGGGTGAATTTGAAGGAAAAGCAGAAACCGAAGCGGGGCATGGCTTTATTGTACCCAGTGCAAATTTTGATCTGGCTGTGAACAGCTATGGTGAATTGTGGGTGGTCAATCCAGGCAAACATGCAGTTGAAAATTACAGCGATGATGGAAGGATGCGGGGTTTCTGGGAGAATGCCTCTTTCGGTATTGACGGGTTTCTGGGATGCTGTAATCCGGCGAGGATTGCAGTCATGGAGGATGGTTCCTTTGTGACCAGTGAAAAGGGGGTTGTAAGGATCAAGATTTATGATCCCTCGGGCCGGCTTAAAAGTGTGGTTGCACCTCCTTCTCTCTTCAAGGAAGAGGGCAAGGCCCCCGATGTCTGCGTGGATGAGCAGCAGGTGATATATGCACTGGATTTTGACCGGAATGTGATCAGGATTTTTGAACCGGGAAAAGATGAATAGGAGAAAGTTTATACATGGCATGGTCCGGGGAGGGCTTCTGGCCTCCATGGCCATGGTGGCAGGAATTCTGGTTTCCAGGAAGCAGATCTCCCTGCAAAAGGAGTGTGGATTGAAATCACCGTGCAGGAACTGCAGGATCCTGGAGGATTGCAGGCTTCCGGCGGCGGAAAAAGAGCGTATCAATGGCAAAGGATAAGGCATACAGCAGGCGAACCTTTATCAACAACGGGGTGAGGCTGACCCTTGGGCTCACCGTTGTGGGCACGGGAGCGTTGTCCCTCTCCCGTTCAAAGGATGGAAAGGAGTACGTATGGCAGATTGATCCCTTCAAGTGCACCCAGTGCGGGCGCTGCGCCACCGAGTGTGTGAGGGCCGAATCGGCTGTCAAATGCATCCATGCCTATGACCTGTGTGGTTATTGCGATCTGTGCGGAGGGTATTTCAAGCCCGGCGCCAAACTGCAAACGGGTGCGGAGAACCAGCTCTGTCCCACGGCAGCCATCCAGCGGAAATTCATTGAGGAGCCCTTCTTTGAATATATCATTGACGAAGAACTTTGTATCGGCTGCGGCAAGTGTGTGAAAGGGTGTTCGGCCTTCGGAAATGGTTCTTTACACCTGCAGATCAGACACGACCGTTGTTTGAACTGCAACCAGTGCTCCATTGCCTCTAACTGTCCGTCGGATGCAATCAGCAGGGTGCCCGCTTCGCAGCCTTACATGATCAAAGGGAGTTTTACCAGGGAGGAGGAGGGTTGAAATGGCAAAATTGAAACCCATAGCCATCCTGGTTCTGTTCCTGCTTTTCATGCTGGCCGGAAGCCAGGTTCATTCCCAGCAGCGGTTCCCGAAACCTGAATTTGATTCGGGGTATGTGCAACCAAGCCCCACGACACCCGAACCCAGGGCCGTCGCCCTTGAGTATTTTGACGTATTTGTCTTGCTGGCAGTCCTCTCACTGGCTTCCTGGCTGGCCATCAGGAAACGTTCCAGGAAAGGATTGCTCTGGCTTTCTGTCTTCTCCCTGATCTATTTCGGATTTTACCGCGATGGCTGCATTTGCTCCATCGGGGCCATCCAGAATGTAGCCCTTTCGATCTTCGATCCCGCCTACGCCATTTCGCTGGCAGCCCTGCTTTTTTTCCTGCTACCCCTGCTTTTTGCCCTTTTCTTCGGCCGGACCTTCTGTGCGGCGGCCTGCCCCTTGGGAGTTATACAGGACCTGCTGGTGATCAACCCGGTCTCCATTCCCAGCTGGATCAGGAAGACCCTGGGTTTTATTCCCGTGATTTACCTGGGGCTTGCGGTACTCCTGGCTGCCACGGGAAGTGATTTTATTATCTGCCGCTACGATCCCTTTGTGGGAATTTTCAGGATGGACGGGCCCTTCCTGATGATCTTCCTGGGCATCACCTTTCTTATGCTGGGGATGTTTTATGCACGCCCCTATTGCAGGGTATTCTGCCCTTATGGCGTATTGCTCGGATGGATGTCAAAGTTCTCCCGATGGCACCTGAGCATTACCCCGGGCGAGTGTATCAAATGCAAACTGTGCAAGGACTCATGTCCCTTCGATGCCATCCAGGTACCGGTGGACAAAGCGTACCGGACACCCGGGGTATCCAGGAAGAACCTGAGGAGGTTTATCCTCTACGTGGGTCTGATCCCCGTCCTTGCGCTGGCCGGTGGTTGGATCGGATCCAAATCGGAAGTTTACCTGAGCAGGGTACACCCGGATGTTTACCTGGCAGAGCTGATGATCAGCAATCCGGAACTAAGGGAAGATGAAGAGAACCTGGATATCCAGGCTTTCCTTAAATCAGATAAAACCTTTGAACAGCTGGTTGAAGAGGCATCCGTGATCAGGAACAAATTCAAAAAAGGGGGTTGGGCCTTGGGAGCTTTTATCGGGCTGGCCCTGGGAATTACACTGATGAACCAGGTGGTATTCCGGAGCAGGGAGGATTATGAACCCCACAGGGGGGATTGTTTCTCCTGCGGAAGGTGTATGGACTTTTGTCCGGTGGACAAAAGCAGTACTTAGTACTCAGTGCGAAAAAAGATGTAAAAAAAGAGATATGGACCAAGAGAGTAAAATAAAGGTTTCTTACAGGGCGGCCCTGGTTTCGGGGATCTTCTGCGCCGTGGTGGCATTGCTGCTTATCCTCAATTTCTGGCACATGAAACAGCATGAGCCGCTGGAAAGCAAGACCATTGAAGCCCTGATAAGCCGTCTTTCCCAGGAGCCCAACAACGAGGAGCTCAAAGAAGAGATCCGCAGTTTTGACCTGCTGGCCAGGAAGGCTTATTTCACCAGCAAATGGCAGGTGAAGACCGGAACCTGGCTGTTGCTTTTCGGTGGAATTATCATGGCTGTGTCGCTCAAAATTTATACCGATCTCCGGGCCGGCATCAACCTTCCGGGGGAGACCGCCGAGGAGCTGCTGAAAGCCCGGGCCAATGCCCAGTACTGGCTTTTTTTGGCCGGCGGACTGATCCTGGGATTTGCACTTGTTGCAGCATTTCTGAGCAATGACTACCTCAGTAAATTTGATGAGATGGCTGTGGTGGAGACACCTGTTGCCGAGGGAAGCGGCATTGAGGTGATCGATGTATTTCAACAGGAGGCTGCTGTTTCCGGGGAGGAGTCCGGGGCTGACTCATCAGTCAATGAAACAGCGGGACAACCGGCTTCCACTGATCCCTCCAGCGTTGCAGTTAAACCGGCTCCCTCGGACAGGCCGGCAGCCATTACCCCGGCCACCACGGGATTCAACAGGGAGGATTTCAAGAAAAACCAAGCCACCTTCAGGGGGTACATGGGATTGGGAGTTTCCTACCACAAAAATATCCCTGAAAGCTGGGATGGCCCTTCGGGACAGCATGTGAAATGGAAGGTGGCCCTCTCCAAACCGGGCTTCAATTCACCGGTGATATGGGGCGACAGAATCTTTGTGTCGGGCGGTGACGTCAGTGCCAGGATGGTTGCCTGTTACAACCGCAATACGGGTCAGCTGATCTGGGAACAGGAGGTAAAGGATATCCCTGGATCTCCCGCCTCGCCACCCCGGGTGAGCGATGATACGGGATTGGCTGCCCCCACCATGGCAGTGGACGGGAAACGGGTCTATGCCATTTTTGCCACCGGCGATGTGATCTCCTTCAGCCTGGACGGCAAGAAAGTCTGGGGAAGGAACCTGGGCGTACCCAACAACCACTACGGCCACTCCTCTTCCCTGCAGGTATGGGGAAACAAACTGGTGGTGCAATACGATACCAATACCAAAGGCCGGATGCTGGCACTCAACACAGCCACCGGTGAAACCATCTGGGATGTGGACCGGCCGGTTCACATCGCCTGGTCCTCTCCCGCCCTGATCGATGTGGGCGGTAAAATCCAGATAGTCACCTCAGCCGATCCCTACGTGTCGGGCCATGACCTGGAGACCGGTGCAGAGGTGTGGAAGGTGGAGGCCATGATGGGAGAGGTTGGGCCGTCGGTAGCCTATGATGACGGGCTGGTCTTTGCGACCAACGAATATGCCCGCCTGGCAGCCATGGAGCCGAAACCCGGAGCAGCCATCATCTGGGAGGATGATGAATATCTTGCAGAAGTGGCAAGTCCGGTGGCCTGGAAAGGATTGCTCTATGTGGCCACAAGCTATGGCGTGCTGGTCTGCTACGACACCAAAAGCGGAACTAAAATATGGGAAAAGGAGTTTGGTAAGGGCTTTTATTCATCACCCATGATCGCCGATGGCAAGGTGTATATCATGGATACGGGCGGGACCATGCACATCCTCAAAGCCGACAGATCGGGAACGGTGATTGCAGAACCAAAGCTGGGAGAACCCGGCTTCACACTGCCGGTGTTTGCGGATGGGGTGGTCTATCTCAGGGGGACGAAGAATTTGTATTGTATAGAGAAATAGGGTTTGGGTTATTGGGTTAGGGTGGATAGGAAAGATAGGAAAGACAGGAAAGACAGGAAAGACAGGTTGGATAAATGGAGATTGAGATCAGGGATATAGATGCGATTGTGAAGGAACTGGGGACCGGGCAGCGTTCGGTGATCCCCATTCTGCAGGCCATCCAGAAAAGGTATAATTACCTTCCGGAGGAGGCCCTGCGGAGGGTGTGTGAAATCTCCGAGATCACCCCCGGACAGATTGTGGGTGTGGCCAGTTTCTATTCCCAGTTCCGGTTCTCACCGGCAGGGAAGCACATGATTAAAGTTTGTGTAGGAACCGCCTGTCATGTAAAAGGAGCAGGGCAGGTATACGATGCCATGAAGCGGGAGCTTGGATTGGGCGAAGATGAAGATACAACCGGATCGGGAAAATATACCATGGAAAAAGTCAATTGCCTGGGATGTTGTACCCTGGCACCGGTGGTACAGATTGACCAGGTTACCTATGGTCATGTGAGCACCTCCAGCGTGGCCTCCGTGCTGAAGGATTTTGAAAGCCAGAAAGAAGATCCGGGCAAAAGGAGATATAAATATTCCGATGGCAGCGAGGTAAAGGGAGAGATACGGATAGGCCTGGGGTCGTGCTGTGTGGCCAGCGGAAGTGATGAGATCAGGGATGCGGTGAAAGATACCATTGACAGGAAAGGCCTGAATGTGAAACTGAAGCATGTGGGATGCGTGGGGATGTGCCACCAGGTACCGCTGGTGGAGATTGTACCCACGGAAGGGGAAGCCACACTCTATTCGAAGGTGAAGGCGGCCGATGTGGAGCAGATCCTGGAGCAGCACTTTCAACCGGCGGGATTGCTCCAAAGGATATCGGGCAAATTCCTCAGGGTGGCGGATACCATCCGCGATGACAGCAGGTGGCAGGGTGTGGATCGCTATGCCCTGGATGTGAGGGAGAAGCATGTCTCCTCCTTCCTCGGAAAACAGGTTCCCATGGCCACCGAATTCAGGGGCATCATCAATCCCGTCGACCTGGAGGAGTACAGGAGCCGGGATGGATTCAAAGGCCTTTCAAGGGTGCTGAAGGAAATGACCCCGCAACAGGTGATTGATGAGATCACCGGAAGTGGTATACGCGGCAGGGGAGGTGCCGGTTTTCCCACCGGGCGAAAATGGCAGATGGTGGCTGATGCCCCGGGCCCTCTCAAATACATCATCTGCAACGGTGATGAGGGTGATCCGGGTGCTTTCATGGACCGTATGTTGCTTGAATCCTATCCCTACCGGATCATCGAAGGTCTGGTCGCCGCGGGATATGCCGTGGGGGCAGGGGAGGGGATTCTTTACATCCGCGCCGAGTATCCCCTGGCAGTAACCCGGATGCTGCAAGCGCTGGAGGTTTGCAGGGAAGAGGGATTCCTGGGGAAGAATATCATGGGAACCGGGATTGATTTTGATCTTTCTGTCTACCAGGGAGCAGGTGCCTTTGTTTGCGGGGAGGAGACTGCACTGATGGAATCCGTTGAAGGGAAAAGGGGATTTCCCAGGATCCGCCCGCCCTTTCCGGCTGTGAAGGGATTGTGGGGCCGGCCAACCCTGGTGAACAATACAGAAACTTTTGCCCAGATAGCCTATATCCTGAAGAACGGGGCCACGGCATTCAACCGGATCGGAACCGAATCTTCAAGAGGTACCAAAGTGTTTGCTCTGGCGGGTAAAGTAGCCCGCGGAGGACTCATCGAGGTTCCCATGGGCATCACCATCAGGGAGGTGGTGGAGGAGATCGGCGGAGGTGTTGCAGGCGGGCGCACTTTTAAAGCGGTGCAGATCGGGGGGCCATCGGGGGGATGCGTCCCGTCGTGGAAATCGGATACGCCCATCGATTTCGAGTCCCTGAAAGAGGTGGGTGCCATGATGGGATCCGGGGGACTGGTGGTGCTGGATGATACCGACTGCATGGTGGATATTGCCAGGTATTTCCTGACTTTTACGCAGAACGAGGCCTGCGGAAAATGCAGTTTTGGCCGCATCGGTACCAAAAGGATGCTGGAGATCCTGGAAAAAATTACCTCGGGGAAAGGGACCGGAGAGGATCTGGAAAATCTGGAGGAACTGGCCCGGTGGACCAAAAAAGGGAGCCTGTGCGCCCTGTGCGGTACGGCACCCAATCCCATTCTTTCCACACTTGAATATTTCAGGGATGAGTATGAGGCCCACATCAGGGGAGAATGCCCTGCCGGGAAATGCAAGGAGCTTATCAAGTATGAGATCACCGATGATTGTATCGGATGCACCCTCTGCGCCCAGGATTGCCCGGTGGGAGCCATTGCTTTCAAACCCCACGAAAAACATGTGGTGGACCATACCTTGTGTATCAAATGCGACGGATGCAAGCAGGTTTGTCCGGAAAATGCTGTGATCACCAGATAAGGAACCATGGTAAAACTGAAGATCGATAACAGGGAAGTTGAAGCTAAGCGCGGTGCTTTGCTGATGGAGGTGATCAGGGAGACAGGGTCCCACGTACCCTCCATGTGCTACCTGAAAGGGGAGGCGCATTTCACATCATGCATGGTCTGTGTGGTGAAGGACCGCAAATCCGGGAAGCTGATCCCATCCTGCTCCCTTGAGGTGGAGGAAGGGATGGATATCGTCAGCGGGGATGATGAGGTTCTGGAAGCCAGAAAAACATCCCTGGAGCTGCTGTTGAGTGAGCATGTGGGGGATTGTGAGGCCCCCTGTCAGGTCACCTGTCCGGCCCATATGAATATACCGCTGATGAACCGGCTGCTGGCCAGAGGTGACTTCGAGGAGGCCCTGAAGGTGATCAAAAAAGATATTGCATTGCCTTCCATCCTGGGCCGGATCTGTCCGGCACCCTGCGAGGGCGCCTGCCGGAGGAAATCCATCGATCAGGCGGTATCCATATGCCTGCTGAAGAGATTTGCAGGTGATGCGGACCTGGGCCTGGATCAGTCCTGGATACCGCCGGCAGAGAAACCCACAGGCAAGCGGGTCACCATCATCGGAGCCGGACCGGCGGGACTGGCGGCAGCGTGGCACCTTGCCCTGAAGGGGCATGACTGCACGGTGGTAGACCGCAATGAAACAGCAGGAGGAAGCCTGAACAAAGAGGTGGACCAAAAGGTGCTTCCCGGGAAAGTGCTGCAGGATGAGATCAGGCTGATCCGGCTGGCCGGTGTGGCGTTTCGCACCGGAACCTCAGTGGATGCAGAAAGTTACAGAGAAATTTCGGCAGAAAGTGATGCGGTGGTGATCGCAACGGGCAAAGGGGAGAGTGGTGTTGCCGGTTGGGGAATCCCCATGCATGATAAAGGGGTGGAAGCGGATGGAACCACCTACCGGGTGGAAGCGTCCCACCTGTTTGTGGTGGGAAGTGCGCTGAAACCGTCACGCATGGCCATCCGGGCTCTGGGACAGGGGAAAGAGGCGGCTGAAAGCGTGAACCAGTTCCTTCGTGGTGAGACTGTAACGGGGGAGAAATTCAGGTTCAATTCCCGTTTTGGAAAACTGCTTCCTGCCGAGCATGGGCAGTATTTAAAGGAATCAAAACCGGGCCCGCGCCTGGAGCCTGAAGTGTTGGCAAACGGGCTTACTGCAGCACAGGTCATGGAAGAAGCTGCCCGGTGCCTGCACTGCGATTGCCGCGACCTTGAAAATTGCAGCCTCCGCATCTATTCCGATCTGTATGGCGCCGACCAAAAAAGATTTAAATCCGACCAGCGGGCGTTGTGCAGGAAAGTGGACCAGCACGACCTGGTGATCTACGAACCCTCCAAATGCATCAAATGCGGGATCTGTGTCCGGATCACGGAAAAGCATATGGAACCGTTTGGCCTGACATTTATTGGCAGGGGATTTGAAGTGGTGGTAGATATTCCCTTCAACGAATCGCTGGCCAGCGGTCTCAGCATAGCTGCCCTGGAGGTGGCCGAGGCGTGCCCGACCGGGGCCATATCAAAAAAGTAGAAAGGGGCTACCGAAGGAACTGAGCCGACAGGCGAAGAACGGAAAAGGGAAAAGGGAAAAGGTGTACGTGTAGAAATTGAGATATTTGCACGTGTTCGTTATTTTTTGTAATTTCACATGTATAGTTTTTGGAAAAAAGAGAAGTGTAATGAATACGAAACTAACATTGACCATTGAAAAGGAGGTGATCGGCAAAGCCAAAGCATATGCCAGTCAGAATGGCCGGAGTTTGTCCGATATTGTGGAGAATTATTTGAAGGCCATAACACATGAGGAGGGAGTAAGGGAGGTGGAGATCACCCCCATGATGAAATCACTCAAGGGATCTTTCAAAGCACCCGAAGGATTCGATTATAAAAAGGAGCTGGGTAAAGGACTTTCTGAGAAATACCTGGATCAATGAGGAATGTGCTGATTGACACAGATGTGATCCTGGATTTCTTTTTCGACAGGACCCCTTTTTCAGACCCGGCAGCGCAGGTTTTTTCATTGTGTGAGTCAGGACGGATCAATGGTTTTGTAACCCCGGTGATCTGCAGTAATACTTATTATCTGCTTCGGCGAACGGCCAAACACGACAGGGTGATTGAAAAAATGAATCAGATGTTGAGGGTCATGGATGTATTAAATATGGATAAGGACGTGGTCATTCAAGCCCTGAATTCCGGATTCAGAGATTTTGAGGATGCCCTTCAGAATTTTGCTGCATTGAAATCCGGACTCATCAGCATCATTCTTACACGCAATGTGAAAGACTATTCGAACAGTGATATGGGTGTACTGACACCGGAAAGCTATCTAAAGATCTTTGAATGAATTTGAAACTTCATGGGATATTGTTATTTCTGATCTGGGCCGGATCTGTGGTCCAGGCACAGGAGGCGGATTGCTGGGGCAATTCCAGGGGCGATGCGCAACTCACCGGAGTGAGCCGTTCCACTATTCCGGAGGATCCGGCCCTGCTGTGGAATTTCAATACCCAGGATGGCATCAAGGCTGCCCCGGTGGTTTGCAGTGGTGTGGTGGTGGTGGGTACGGTGAGCGGAAAGGTATTCGGGATCAATACGGATGGCACCCTCAGATGGAAAATTGTGATGGAGAACGGCATCGAGGCTCCTGCACTGATCGTGGATGACCTGGTTTATCTGGGGAACCTGGATGGTACACTGCTTGCCATTGAGCTGGAGACCGGGAATATCAGGTGGACCTACAAGACCGATAACCAGATTATGGGAGCCCCCACCTATTACAGTGCAGGAGGAAAGAGCGTGGTAATGGTGGGAAGCTATGACTACTACCTGCATGGCGTCGATCCAAAAACAGGTCAGGGTTTATGGAAATATGAAACCTACAATTATATCAACGGAACCTGTGCCCTGTACAAGGGCATGGCAGTGTTCGGGGGGTGTGACGGGTATATTCACATGGTCAGGGCTGAAAACGGCGAAGAAAACGCCAGCCTGGAGATTTCCACCTATGTGGCCAGTTCGGCCTGCATCGATGGTGATCATGCCTTTGTGGGTGACTACGACGGTCGTTTTTCAGCCGTGAATCTGAAAGAGAAAAAGGTGAGCTGGAAGTTCGAAAACAAGGAGGCCAACCTGCCATTTATCGGCTCGCCCGCCATCGAAGGGGATTTTGTCTATATCGGGAACCGGGACAAGTTCATGTATTGCCTGAACAAAACCAACGGGAAACTGGTTTGGAAGGTTGATACGGGAAGCCGGGTGGATGCTTCACCGGTGGTGATTGGAAACCGTGTACTTGTTGCCAACATGCGGGGGGACCTGTTCCTGATGGATAAGCGGTCGGGAAAACCGGTGTGGAGCTACGAACTGGGAACGGCAATCAATGGCAATCCGGCAGTGACCGGCGGACGCATCTATGTGGCCGGAGATGATGGGAGGCTGTATTGTTTTGGGAAAAAATAAGCCAATGAGGATCATGCATATCATCCCCGGATCGGGGGGAAGTTTTTATTGCGGGAATTGCCTGCGGGATTCAAAATATGTGGAGGCACTCCGCAAGTCGGACCACCAGGTGGTGAAGCTGCCCATGTACCTTCCCCTGTTTGCCGATGAGCACGATCTGAGCAGGGAGATCCCTGTTTTTTACGGGGCAGTCAGCATCTACCTGAAGCAGCTCTTTCCTATTTTCAGGAAAGCACCGGGGTGGGTGGACCGGGCATTGAACTCCAAACCCATGCTTAAACTGGCCTCGCGTTTTGCAGGCTCTACCAGGGCCAAAGGTCTGGAGGAGATGACTGTTTCCATGCTCCTGGGAGAAGAGGGGCAGCAAAAGGAGGAACTGGACAGGATGGTGGACTGGATCGTAGAGAATTGCAATCCCGATGTGATTCACCTTTCCAATGCACTCTTGCTTGGACTGGCCCAGCAATTGTCCGGCCGCCTTCATGTTCCTGTGATCTGTTCCCTGCAGGACGAAGATGTGTGGGTGGATGTGATGAAACCTTCGGCCAGGGAGAGTGTCTGGAAACTGATGGCCAGGAAAGCCGAACATGTAAGTGCTTTCATACCTGTAAGCAATTACTATTCGGAGGTCATGAAGCAAAACATGAAAATCCCTGAAGAGAAGCTTCAGACGGTGCATATCGGGGTGGATCCGGCCGATTACCAGTTCAAACCGGTTTCGGAAAAGGGCCGGAACATCGGCTTTGTTTCCCGCATGTGCCACGAGAACGGGATGGACATCCTGGTGGATGCATTTTTAATCCTGAAGAAGAAAAAGGAGTTTGAAGACGTGGGCCTGGTACTCACCGGCGGTTCTACCGGTGACGACCGAAAGTACCTTCACGACATCAGGTTGAAGCTCAGGGAACACGGGGTTATGGACCAGGTCGATTTTCATGAGGATTTTGAAGAGCAGGGATTGAGGGAGTTTCTGGATAAGGTAGCCATGGTTTCGGTCCCGGTCCGCAATGGTGAGGCATTCGGGATCTATCTGCTTGAATGCATGGTATCGGGCGTGCCTGTGGTCCAGCCTGCTCTGGGGGCATTTCCTGAAATTGTAGGCCTTACGGGCGGCGGTGTGGTATACCCGTCCAACACCCCTGAAACACTGGCTGAATCCCTGGAAGGATTGTTGTCCGACCCGGATCAGCTGGATCAGCTGAGCAAGAAAGGGGCAGAGGGCGTGAAAAAGCATTTCCATATCGATGTACAGGCAGCA
>Ga0315535_1001992_pt1 | contig 13348 bp, 8 predicted proteins | sample SalMarSW160220MG_2_FD_203092 | JGI IMG/M metagenome (GOLD analysis project Ga0315535, IMG submission 203092) | Salt marsh sediment microbial communities from the Plum Island Ecosystem LTER, Massachusetts, United States - Salt Marsh Sediment SW1602-20 ...
CAGGAACCCCCAGAGGAATACGGAACCTGCCAAAATTCAAGGGTTTCTTCTCCCTGAGCCCATACATCTTCAGGGGTTCGATCACCAGGGCCGGATCATCGCCCTGGAGCAGGGTATTGTACATCCCGGCAGCCTGGGTCATGTTTCTAGGGACACAAACATGGAGTCCGCGAATGGAGTTAATCACCATGCTCAGGGGGGATCCCGAATGCCAGATCCCCTCCAGCCGGTGTCCCCGGGTGCGGATGATCAGCGGCGCCACCTGGGCACCCTTGGTCCGCCAGTGTAAAGTAGCAAGGTCATCACTTACGGTTTCCAGGGCATACAGCAGGTAATCGAAGTACTGGATCTCAGCGATGGGACGAAGTCCCCGAAGTGCCAGCCCGACTCCCTGACCGATGATGGTGGTCTCCCTGATCCCTGTATCGGTCACACGTAGCTCCCCGTATTTTTTTTGCAGCCCTTCGAGGCTCTTGTTCACATCCCCGATCTTCCCGGTGTCTTCCCCGAAGATGACAATCCTGGGATCTCCTGCAAGCAGGGCATTGAAGTTGTCCCTGATGACTTCCCTGCCTGTGACCCGCTCAGGATTCTCTCCATATTGCACTTCAACAGGTTCTACCCTCAGGGGGGAACGATCCGTTTCCGTATAAAGATGGGTGCTGTACCTTTTGTAGTTTTCTATCTTGTAGTTATCAAGCCAGGCAGAGATCTCACCCTGCAACTGTTCCCGGACAGGACAGCTCAGGCACATATGGCGCATGATTCTTTTAGCCGTGGACTGGATATCCCTCCGGTTGGGATGCAGGATCCGCTTCAGGTCGCGGCTCAAAATCCCCAGTTTATCCACTCCCTCCTTTTTACATTCACAACCCCTGTTGTTGATTATCTTCAGTAATTCATCCCGTTCCCTGTGAATGGGTTCCATGTAGTTTTTCCAGGCCGTGTCCCTGGCACCCAGGGCCTCTGCAACAGCCTCTTCCCTGAGGGACTTCAGCTCCTCTTCTGTGGCAAAGCCGGATTCCAGGATCCATGCTTCCATCTTTGACAAAGGATCATGAGCAGCTTCCCATTCCAGCCTCTCTTTCGATTTATAGCGTTCATGACTTCCCGAAGTAGAGTGCCCCATGGGCTGAATCATTTCATCCACATGGAAGAGCACCGGCACATGTTCCTTCCGGCACTCTTCCACACCCCCGGCAAAGACACGAATCATTTCAGGATAATCCCAGCCTTTTACCTTGTATATGCGAATTCCGTTTTTCCCTTTTTTCCGTTCAAATCCACTCAGGGCTTCGGACACACTCTCTTTGACGATCTGCTTGTCCTTGGTAACCGATATCCCGTAGCCGTCATCCCATACAGCCATGGCCACGGGTATCTGCAATACTGCCATGGCATTCATGGCCTCGAAAAAATGGCCTTCGGCGGTACTGGCATCCCCGATGGTCCCGAATACCACTTCATTCCCACCCCGGGAAAACCGGGTCATTCCGGCCAGATCCGGGTTCTCACGATACAATTTTGATGCGTACCCCAGTCCAATAACCCTGGGCATCTGTCCGGCCGTTGGTGAAAGATCGGCACAGGAATTTTTCATCCCGGCCAGGTTGTTCCAGCTGCCGTCCGGATTGACACTGATGGTTGCAAAATGGTTGTTGAAGTTCCTGCCGGCGCTTCCGGGATTCATGGTCTCATCGGTGTGGCCATAGATCTGGTAGAAAAACTGTTCGGCATTGGTGATTCCGCAGGCCATCATGAAGGTGTGGTCCCGGTAGTAGCCCGAACGCCAGTCTCCGTTATGGAAATTCCTGGCCAGGGCAATCTGGGCAAGCTCTTTCCCGTCACCGAAAATTCCGAATTTGGCTTTACCCGACAACACCTCTTTCCGGGCAAGGAGGGCGATCTCCCTGCTTAGCCTTGCCAGTTTAAAATCGGTGAGTACCTCCTCTTTTCTAAATGTATCCTGATCACCAGACATAAAAATCCATATTTCAACCAGTCACCTTTCAGACAAAGAAAACTCCTTATTGTTCAATGGAAAACCAGGTATCCCGTTTCGGTAAAATTAATTACATTTACATGCTAAACAAATTGATATGTATCTGAATCTGCTGATCATCACCCTTGTCATGCTTAGCATTGCCATGCTTGGAATGATGCTTAAAATACTTGTTAAGAAGAAGGGGAAATTTCCCGAATACCGTGTAGGACACAACCGGAATATGCACAAAATGGGCATCTCGTGTGTCAAACACGATGAAATTAAGTGTCATCAAGAGATGCTTAAAGGGAATGGTGGATGTGCAGGGTGCATGTAATTGGCGCACCTGCAACTTATGTCCGCTTAAAGATCTTTGTATACAGAAGCAACCCCAGCCAATACATATATCTTCCGAACATGGCCAGGTCGATCCTTTGGGGTTGCTGGTATAAACGGTAAAAACCCTCCAAGCCGATTCGCTGGGCCCATTCCGGAAGTCGTTTCACCCTGCCGGCCATATATTCAAAGGCCAATCCTACCCCGATACAAATAGTGGCATCCAGTTTGGGCTGCAACCTGGCGATCACGCGTTCCTGTTTGGGTGCGCCCAATCCGCACCAGAAGAAAGTTGGTTTCAATCGATTGATCTCCTCAGCAATAGCATCAATATTGAATGCCTCAACAGGTTGAAAAGGGGGTGATACCAGGCCTGCAACAGCCACCTCCGGATATTCATTCTGAAGCTTATTTCTAATGATCTCAATGGTCTCCGGGGTACTTCCATAAAAATAGTGAGAATAGCCCTTCGATGTAGAGATCTTAAGGACTGTTTTGAGCAGATCAAATCCCGCAACACGTGCCACCTCCTTATGGCCCAGGTTTCTTCCAAGCCACACCAGCGGCATTCCATCGGGGAGTGTCATGATGGAGCTATTCTGTATTTTACCGTAATCTTCGGTAACAGAAGCGAGGGAGGTTGTCTTCTCGTTGGCAACGCAGATATACCCATACTTTCCATTCCGGATATGATCCCCGATTACAGAGATGGCTGAATCCATGTTTACAGCCGAAATTCCAATTCCCCTGATAACAAAACGTTTCGCTGTTTGCATCTACCTATTATTCTTTTCCAGAAGGGTGTATTACAACCGAATGCATATCCAGAGCATGGTTGGTGAAGTACCTCCACTGACCCAGGTTATATTCACGGGTTGCGCCCGAACTAGCTCGTCTGACATACCTGACCTTCTCCGGTAATGATGCTGAGGTGGAAACCAAAACATTGAAATCGCTACTCAGGGGAAGGGGAACCTCCCGGTCATTCCTATCGATACACTCAAACGGAACATCACTTACATTCTCAAATTGGTTGTAAAAAATGGCTATACTGTCTCCGGGATCATCAGAAATTACCAAACCACTTATTACATGCCTGATACTGTTCTTTTTAATCTCAACCTGCTTTACTTTATGCAGCAATATTCCGGTTCGGGTACCTTCAATGTCATTTTCCCAAATATAACATTTCTGTGAGACACCCCCTCCCGGTCCGGATGTTTCATCCATATAAATACCTGAAATATATGGATGGGCAAGCCTGTCTCTACGTGCCTGGTTAAAGCCTTTAAAGCTACCAAATCCGCGGACCATTGTATTACCCTGGATGGTATCATAGACAGATTGATCACCCGAGGCAGTTCCGTCCATATAGATGGCAGCTCCATCACTGTTTAACAAATGGAAATCAGTGATGTAGTTATTTCTGACCACCCTGCCCTTGTAGTGCGAACCACAAAGAAAAACGGCGTTGGCCCCCAGTTTTTCAAACCGGTTGTTTTCGACCCGGAATCCTTGAACCAGTTCAGCCTGAATGGCACTTCCCCTGCCCTGGTTTGCTCCTCCGTTGCCATAAATGTCCCCACCGGGCTTATCCGTTCCAACCACGTAGAAATGATTGTCAAGGATAGTTACATTTGATGCTTTATAAATCCTGATGGGCCTGCCCCACGAATAATGAAATCTGCAGTGACGGATCACCACCCGGTCCGGGTTTCCCGAAGCTGCATAAACCCCATAACAATCATTGTACAGAAAGTTCACATTCTCGATCATAAAATTTTTCTCGTCAGACCTGATTTCGATGGCTGACTCGCTGGCCCCCCTGATTTCAATGTCCCTGATGGTGATCCCCTCTCCTCTTATCAACAAAGCAATATCCTGGAAAGTTGCTTCGATAGTAGCGGTGGTGTCTTCATGCAGCAGCTTGATAAAAAGCTTGTTTGCACTTGCATCATAGGACCATTCACCCGGGTCATTTATTTGGGATGTGATCCCGGTGATATAGTAACCATGGTCGCTGCTCTGGCCTGTGGAGGTGACCGGCTCCCACCAAAGTGTATCAGCGCCCCTGGGATTCTCACTATATCGTGTGATGGTGGTATGGATCAGATCCCAATCGTAGCTTTTATAGTGCAGCCGTGCCCCCGGATTGATGGCATCAATTCCGATTTCATCGATCATGGAGTAGCTTGTTGAGCCATTTACAGGCCCGGGTTGGGTGTCATCTCTTTGGTCAGGCCAGCGTGAGGGGATCAGGTATTGCCCATCCTGAAAAACCTGGAACACCTGGTTGTGCACCGGATAGCTAAAAATACCATTGCCTTGTCTTTCTGGGTTATTCAGCACCCGGAAACAATTCAGCACCGGCTTCTCCCCCGATCCGTAGGAGGTAAGGGTGATCCCGTTTGCCGAGATTTCCAGCGGTTTTCCACTGAACCGGAAGGTTTCGCCGCACGCAAATGCAATGGTATCGCCAGCATGCAGTTTCCACATCTCTGCATTGACCCTGTCGATGGTGGCCCAGGGTAGCTTCCTGGTACCCGGATTGCTGTCCTTTCCATGGACAGATACATAATAGGTTACAGTCCGGGGCAACATTTCAGCCTCCGTAAAAAGTGCACTTGCAAGAGAAAAAATAAGAATGATGCTCCCTTTCATGAAAAGCACGGTCTATTGCTTGATGAACCTGGTGGCATAATAATTCGCCGGACCTGTAAGTTGCAGGATATAGAGGCCTTCCGGCAGGTGTGATACGTCAAGTGATGTCGGATCGGGACCTCCCCCGTCCCGGTAAACCACCCTGCCTGAAACATCCATAATCACCCTTTTCAATAGTGGCTGACCGGGGATACGCAGGTGCAGGATGTTACGAACTGGATTTGGGAAAATCTGAAAGGGATCCGCCGGCGGCATGTCCACATGGACATAAGGTTTATCACTGTTCATCAGGATCACCGAAGCATAGGGCCCGATTGAGAAACTTATTTCCAGCTGGTTGCCCCTGGGATCGTAAGAGTTTGCCGGGGACGTGACTGGCTTGGGATCACTTCCGGGATTCACCAGGAACCTGATATAATCATCAATTTTGGTGATGTTGACATCCGCCTGGTATAACGCAACATTGTCAAGCCAGACCTGCCCTGATTCCTCGCTTATATCGAATGTAACCCGGGTCCTGTCTTCGGTGGCATCCGGGGTAAATAATAACTCGAACTCTCTCCTCTCAGGCGCCATGGTCACATACTGATGCGATGTGATGAAAGTAAAAGGAGCAGTGTTCCTAAGCATGGAGGCCCGCAGCGTATAACCGGGAAGATCGGTCATATTAGAGAACTTCAGGATATAGTTTTTTCCCGCCTCCGGCCCGTTAAACCTCACCTGGCATTGAAGGGTTCCGTCCGAATGACCGGATGAACCGTTAAATCCCATGTTTAATGATCCCCCGTCCATTTCAGCCTTCTGATCCCACAACGCATACCCGTTATCATAGGTGGACCAGTGGCTCCAGCCCTGTGTGTCATAATCAAAACTGCCATTTTCGATCATGTTATCACTCCCATAACCGGTAAGCTCAAATGCAGGGATCGAAAAGGGGGAGGTGTGGGAGTGCAGATCATGCCCAAACATCGATTGCCAGGCGGAGAGACTCACGTTCCGGGAGACCGTTCCTGATCCTGCGTCATATCTGATATAGATCGAAGCATCATCATCCAGGGGCCTGCAATAGTAGTTGTTGTCGATGAATCCCAGGTCGGGAATCCCATCATAGAGGGTAACAAACATAGCGGTCAGTTGTGATTTATGCTTTGCAAAAAAGATATTATCCTCCACCAGACAGTTGGTAATCGGAAACCCCGGGAACCGGTAATCGTGGCCAAAATAAATCTGCGTTTCATTGTTAAAAAGGGTATTTCCTTTCACTATGATGTGGTTGGCATTGTGTACAAATATTCCTTTGTTACAATTGGTCACCGTATTATTGATGATGTTTACATTGTTTGAACGGTCGTCTGTATATATTCCCTCAACAGCCAGGTAATCAGGCTCATCCGTCCCCTCTCCCGCACCTACTCCATACATTAAGATATTGTTTTCCAGGGTTCGTTCATGTTCAATGGTTACCCCGTCCCCGTCCGTATACAGTCCGGCCCCATCATCGATGGTCATACAAAAATGGGTGATCCAATTGTTTCTGATCCAAATGGAATCTCCCCTGTATCCCATGGCCGTATAACCGATACTGTCTATTTGATTGTTCTCGAACAATAAGCCAACCACTGACCTGGACACCGCAACCCCCGAATAATTGTGCCCCATCCCGGCCCTGCAACCCACCCTGCGGATCTGGTTATTGCATACAACCGCCCGGTGGCATCGATCAAAGTAAAGTGCCAGATCGTTTGTATTCAGGATGGCGTTGTTGCAAAAAATAAGATCATCGCAACCCACAAAAGAGACACCATTCTGTCCCGATTCACAAATAATATTGTCTGTAATTTTTGCATTTTTCACACCCGATAAACGCATATTTGTACCATATGATCCCTGAAATTCAAGTCCCGATACGGAGAAATAGGACCTGTTTGATGCAGTGAAAACCGAAGGGTAAGCTGTAACAGAGGTCACCATTGTTTTTGGATCAATCCCTGAGTATACATAGATCTTCCTGTCTCCTTCATCATGGTACCATTCCCCCTGCCGGTCGAGCGTTTGAATATGTCTCTGAATGAAGAAACCATAGTTGTCCCTTATTTCATTTTCTGTTTCCGTTACAAAAATAAGACTCCCTCCTTCATGGGACTGAACGATCACCCTGTCCAGGGTCCACCGGTCGGTCCTCACCACCGCCTCTGCCCCGGTCCAGTTCGGGGATGCCCCCAGCAGACTGCTGGAGAGCCCGCTGTGTCCAACATGTGAATCAATCAATATATACCCGGCATGGGAATCCCGCGGATTTGGATATCTGCCAAGCTGCTGTGAATGACCATTGATCAGGAAATTGTTAACCGTTGTTACCGGCTCCGGGCAATCTGCCACCCATATATCTCCCTGATAAGGTTCCCATGAATCCAAAATTACATTCCCCATAATCACCGGAGCATCTCCGGTTCCATACGCGCCAAATGCAATTGGAGCTCCAGGCAACCCTGATTTTTCCAGGATGATCTGTCCCGGAAAAATATCCCCCCTCCTAAATAGTATGGAATCGCCGGGCAAAATCAGGTCCATGGAGCTATTTAACTTGTCAACTGAATTCCAAGGAGTTGCCATATCCTGGGCCTGTTCCAAAGAACGGGTATCATCGCCAGTGCTACTGGAAAAATAGAGATTCTTTGCATATGCTTCCGTTTCCGGACATAGTACCAGAAACAGGCAAAAAAGAGAATAAATTGAACTGAATCCTTTCATACTCAAAAATGTAGATGCCCTTTATCAGATTCATAGTAAGACAGAAACCAATCAGACAGGTTGGAATTTTGGAAGTTGTTATGCTTGAATCGTACGAAAACCGGATAACCCTGAAGCTTCGGAAAATGACGATATCCGCAGGCCTTCAGAGCCTTCATCATTGTAGAGTGCATGGAAACAATAGAAACAGAACAGCACCCTTTGTCCACAAGGTATCGTTCCATTAACAAGATCGCCTTCCGGTAAAAATCCGGATTCTTTCCCGCATAGGGTAACAACACAATCCTCCCTCGCTTCACATTGCGGCACCCTTCCCTGATATAACAGATACAATTTCCCATAAACTGGTCGTTATACTCCAGGCCGAATGCATGAGATTCCACCACCGGGCAATCCATGATCCACCTGTTTCTCTCTGTTGTCGGCAAAATGGCCAATTCATCGTAGGATCCTGTAAGATGATCGCTTCCATTGCGAAATGGTTGCAGTTTGATGCTTCCTTCCTGAAATTTTCTTCGCTTTCTGCGGAAAAACAGGATTGATTTGATGATCTCTGCACTTGAAAAAGATCCCCGGTAGGCAATGAACCTGAATACATTGAAAACCTTGGTAAATACCTCCGCATGACCCACCGGAATTAGCTTGAGGGGGCCATAGGCCTTGATGGCCATGGTTGTGCCCCCCATGGCAAATATAAAATCGCCAAGCGCGGCAACCGCCAGCAATAGTCTGATACCCAGTATCCCCCTTACCTCAGGAGCCACCAGCCATGACATGGGGATTACCCCTTTCTGAACCCGGTTGCCGATCTTGTAGTCATTGATTGCATAACCGATCATTCCAAGCACCTCACCATCCATGTTTTTTGCAACAAAACCGTTATACTGCCGGTCATCGAACGGATCTTTAAATAGCCATTCCAACATTTCCGGATCTTTATACTCCTCACTGTCGGACCCGAATATATTGTGGTGAAGCTGAGCTATGGCAGGCAGGTCACCCTTTACAATCCTTTTTATTTCATAGTTCATGAACAACAATAAGAAATTACAAATATTCCTCCAATTTCCTGATATTGCAATCAGGTACTTTGCCCCAGAAGGGTATCATACAGGTCTTCCATTTCCCTGGTAATGGTCTCGATACTGAAAAGGGTTTTTGACAACATGGAGGATTCATTCGAGAGATCATTCCTCAGTTTTTCATCAGAGATCAATTCTGTCAAGTGATGGGCAAGGGTTTCCAAATCCCCCGGTTCAAAAACCATAGCATTATGCCTGTGCTCAATCACATCGGGCAGTCCTCCCACCGGGGTGGTCACCACAGGCAGTCCGTAAGACCAGGCCTCAATAACCGACATGGGAAAACCTTCTGCATAACTGGGGAGGCAAAAGATCGAGCCCTCCCTGAACAACCGCTCTTTCTCTTTTCCCTCTACCCAGCCCTTGAATTGGACCTGTGCCCCGATTCCTAGGGAAGCCGCAAGATTCCTCCCCTGTTCAATCTCGCCATTTCCTGCAATGATCAAATACCAATCCGGGTATTTCATTCCAATGATTGAAAAGGCCTTTATCAGATCCATGAATCCCTTTCTGCGGTTCAAAGTACCAGCATATAAAATATAAGGTTTCCGATTCCAATTGTCCGGGATTGGGCTTGCCCCGGCTGCCTCTGAGCAGTTTGGGTTGTAGATCACCGAGGTATGTACGGCATCACCAAATGCAGAGCAAACCTCTCTGTTCCAGGTTTCAGAGAGAAGTACCACCGCATCGGCCCCTATAAATAGCTTTCGGTAAAGCCTCCTGAAGGGCCCCCTGATGGTCGTATCGGGCGAAAATGCATGGAAATGAAGTATTATTTTCTTCCCTAACCAGTGTGCAGGCCAGAAAAACAGTGCTTTCCGCCTGATGGAAGTTGGCTCGCTCAGGTGGAGATGCACCAATTTACAACCTGGCAGCCAGTAAAGGTAAATCAGGTAGCCCCTGATGAACCAGAGTATCTTATGAAGGGGTGTCTTGTCAATGTAACTCTCAATCCACCTGCATCCATACTCCTTCCATATATCTGCCTTTTCATACTCCTTTACAACTGCAGTAATCCCTCCCCTGGTTTTTCTTCCGGGAGCCACAACAAGCACTTTATTCATCTCCCTTCAGAATTTTAGATAGTTTTTTGTGGACAATAACCTCCCAATGGTATTCGGAAAGCGAGTTTCTGATCTTTTTCTCATCAAAGCTATTCAGCTCCAACTCCAGAGAAAGAAGTGCATCAGCAAACCCTGATGCTGAATCGTCACACAGCCTCCCGTTATCGGTTGTGATGACCCTTGCATTTTCCTTTGTATTTGTAGCCACAGTAATCAATCCGGAAAGCGCATACTCAAAAACTTTCGTACTGGGTTGCACATGAAAGAAAGGGGTCATAGGTACAAAAGCAACTCCGATGGTTGCCTGCTTAAAGAAAGGAACCAGTTCAAGATGATTCATTTTCTTATGAACTGTAACAATATCCTTCAAACCAGCATTTTGAATGAGCAAATCCATCCGTTCCAGGTCCGATTCCAGTCCAAATCCGATGATATCATAGTGGACGGGCATTGAGGTCTGCCTTTTTTCGAGATACATCTTCAACCCTTCGATGGTCTGGTCAATATTCCTTCCGGTAAATACACCCACATAGACCAGTTGCATGGCATTGTACTCCTTTTCTGACCGATCAATGGACTCTCCGCCCAAAGGCAAAACTGTGGTTTTACGCCTCGAAAGATTCATCCGCTCCAACAGAGAATCGGAAATCACTAAAATCCTGTCGAATGGAAACGTGCTGAATTTGTAAAACATATTGGTCAACCTGTTCAAAAGAGCACTCCTTTTTAATGACCCTGTTCTGATATCCACAATCTTTTTTTCCGACCGGCCAAATAATCCGATTAAAAAAGAGAAGGAAAAGTAGACACAGAGAATCGAATCATACCTTCTTCTGACCACATGCCTGATGGTGAAGAGGGTAAAAAAGATGGTCCGCACCCTGCTTAATGAATGGCCCGGATCCATATAGATTACTTCAAAACCATCATGATCGATTTTTGGCAGCCCCTTGTCCAGGCAGATGAAATGAATCTCAAAATCCTCATTCAGGTACTGGGGATAATACGCATACCCTGCACCATATCCATATTGATGGACCGGATTAACAATCAATAATGATGGTTTCTTCGGGTCAGTTAAATCTTTCATCTCTTCGAACAATCACCAAGGCTGTCACATACGAAAGTACCAACAGGAGCATATTTGAAACAAGGGCCGCATATGCCGAACCCATGGAAAGGTATTTTGGGATCCAGATGTAATTCAGAACGATGTTCAATATGGTCGGGATCACGAATATAACAATCCTCAGATAGAGGTAATTTGCGCTTTCCAGAATCTGATGTCCCCACAGGCTAAGGAGCCTTAAGGGCAGGTACCAGATGGTCACAGCCAGGATCGCGGCCGATTTATGATATTCAGATCCATACAACAATTCAATTACATAATCAGCTATGAAATAGGTCAGGATGGAACCCAGCACAAAGATGAAAGTACCTATCAACAATCCTTTGTGCATTTTCGATCTGTAGCTCCGGTTGAAAATACTACGAGAACTGTTTGGAAACAGAGAGGTTGAAAATGAAACAATAAAAAGGGTCCCCACTCCCACAAGGCTCCATGCCGCAGAATAATAGCCTACCTCACTCTTCGACCCCAGATTATTCAGCATCAGAATGTTGACCCGCAAAGAAACCTCAAACAGGATATAACAGATACCGAAAAGCAATATGGGTTTCAACAGGGGCTTCAGGTATTTCAGATCAATCCTCAGGCTATGCTCCTGTTTGTAAAAACGTTTTACCAGATGTACCTGGAACCACAGGGTGGCATAACTGCTGATCAGAACCACAACAGCCAGGTTATTCATACTAAGAATGTTCACTACAAACAGCAGGTAAACAGCAAGGGCAAACAAGATGGTGCGAAAAATCAGTACGTAGGTGGCATACTTCATCTTCTCAACAATCATGTAATAACTGGCGTAGTGGTCCAGCATACCCGAATTAATAGCACCTCCCGACAAGATTATAGGAGACATGATCAGCACCAGCTTAATGGTCTCCCGGTCATAATCCATCATCAACGCAGACAATATGGTGAGGGCCCATACTATGACGGCTACCCAGAAACGAAGGGCAAAGACCTTATTTTGATTCAGGATGGCCTTAGCATGATCTTTGGATCCCTCCCTGATTACCGTCTGGTCAAAACCGAGTTTTGACAGGATCCCCAGCAGATAAACGTGCGTGAAGGCTGTATTGTATGTACCATACCCTTCAGGGCCAAATTTCCTGGCCACAATGATAAAGGCAATGAACAGGGCTACTTTCCCCACGATGTTGCCAACAGCCAACCATGCCGCGTTTTTAATGATGCGTATTCCCGTCTCCGATTTCCTGATCATCACACATTTCATGAATATTCGAATAAACAGATATGGCCAGACCCAGCCATATCAAAACCACGGTAAAATACGAGTTTCGGGTGGCATTGATTTTATATTCATCCACAAGGAAAAAAAGAATCACAAAGAGCAGCCCGACCATAAAGGGAACCACAGGATGGTCGGACCACCTGTAATTCCAGATACGCTTTACAAGCATGACGATGACCCTGATGAAAAGAATCAAAAGAAGGATTAAACCCGTAAAACCAACAATCGGAATCAGCGAAAAGTAGAGATTATGAAAATCGGCAAAAATCAAAGTTTCATAGCTCCCGAACCATGAAAAATAATTCCCTGCTGCAATCGACCAACCGTTCCCAAATATCCAGGGCCTGCTTGAAATCCGCTCCAATCCCAGGGCAAACACCTCCTCCCGGGATGTCCCCGCTCCGGTGATGGGATTATGAAGAAAATTCCTTAAAAACTCTGGATTCATTGATAGTTTTTCCAATGCATAGTCAATGAACAGATAGTTAATCAGGATTGGAGAGATTATCGCTCCCAGCAATACAAAGGTCAGTATTTTGACAGAGAAAGTATAGGTGTTGGTCCGGTTCAACAGGGCCAGTGTAACAATCATCAGGAAAGTTCCCACAATAATTAACAGGAAAATAGCCCTCGAAAAGGACAGGATACCCGACAAAAGTGAGGCGAAGTAACCAGCATAGAGAACCACCCTGTCCGCTTTTGAAAAGATGGCTCTCGAGCCCCTGTAGAATATAAACGGCAGCAGTAAAAATGAAGTCAGCATGCTCCACTCCCCATAAATCTCGGATGTGGATAAAGTCCCTGTATTCAGGATAAACTGGTAATCGGCCAACTCATAGGCCACCGCTGTAAAGAAAGGGCTCTGAATCGGGATCAGCCCAAGAAATGTATTAACCGTTACAAATAAATTCATCACAGACAGAACAGAGGCCAGCAACAGAATGACCCTGATCCTTGCTTCATCCAGAATGACACGCCTGGCCACATGAAATATCGTCATCATACCAAGGAAAGCAACCAGTCCGTTCAGAATGTAATTTGATCTGAGATCCCCAAATGCATACCCGATAAAGTTAGATGCAATGAATAGGA
>Ga0315535_1001993_pt1 | contig 13347 bp, 8 predicted proteins | sample SalMarSW160220MG_2_FD_203092 | JGI IMG/M metagenome (GOLD analysis project Ga0315535, IMG submission 203092) | Salt marsh sediment microbial communities from the Plum Island Ecosystem LTER, Massachusetts, United States - Salt Marsh Sediment SW1602-20 ...
TGGACAGCGCCACGTCGGCGGCCCGCAGCAGCGCGTCGCTGGTTGGCTCGCCGGGATCGAGGGCCGCACAGCCTGCGGAGACTCGCGCCCTGAGCCGCTGCCCGGACGGACCTTCGATGACCCGAGCTTCCAGCGACGTGCGGATGTCCTCCGCGACCGCGATCGAGTCGGTCAGGTCGCACTCCTCGAGGATCACGACGAACTCCTCGCCGCCGTAGCGGGCGACGAGGTCGCTTGATCGCAGCCGCTCACGCATGATGCCGGCGAACTCGCGCAGGACCGCGTCGCCCGCCTGGTGCCCGTGCTCCTTGTTGAACCGGCCGAAGTGGTCGAGGTCGAACATGATCGCTGCCAGGCTGCGACGTCCGTGATGGCGGCGCCAGCGCGCGAACACGAGATCGAGCGCCACGTCGAAGTGCCGCCGGTTGTAGAGCCCGGTCAGCCCGTCGTGGATCGCCAGCTCCGAGACCTTCTGGTGGAGCTGCGCGTTGGCGAGCGCGAGCGCGGCCTGGGCACCCAGGAGCTCCATCACCTCGACCTCGACGTCGGAGAAGGGGTGATCGAGGTTCGCGCGGCCGATCGAGACCGCGCCCAGGACCGTGTCGTCGCGGATGAGCGGGACGGTGAGCGAGATCAACGCATCGGGGCCGATGGCGTCCCGGATCGCGCTCGCGTAGTCGGGCCTGCGAAGCTCGATGGGTCCGAGCAGCCTGCGTTCCGCGATCGCGCGGCCCGCGGGTCCGTCTCCGAGCGGCACCTCTGCCCCAAGGATCGCGGCGGCGACGCCTCGCGCGGCGGTCAGGTGATAGCGGCCGGTCCCGCGATCCACCGTGGTCAGGGTCATGACATCGCCCGGGAAGATCTTCGTGAGCGCCTCCATCAGGGCCGGGATCAGCCGCTCCGGCTCGAGGATGCCGTTGGTTGCCCGCGCGAACTCGCTCAGAGCGGCCAGCAGCTGCGCGCGCTGGGCCAGGGCCTGCTGCTCCCGGCCAAGCAGCAGCGCGCTGGCGATGCGCTCCGCCACCGTCTGGGCCAGCCGCATGTCGCGCTCGGTGAGTGGTGCGTCCGCGGTGGCCTCGATATCGAGCACGCCGATCGTCCGGCCGTTGGCCTGGAGCGGGACCGCGATCTCGCTGCGGACATCGGGGCTCGCCTCGACGTAGTCCGGCTCCGTCCGGACGTCGTGGACCCACGCGGCCTCGCCCGTCAGGGCGACGCGTCCCACGATGCCCTGTGCGATCGACCGGGAATCCGGGAGGTTGGTGAGGCCACGCGACGCGCCGATGCGAAGCCACTCACCCTCGACGATGAGCAGGGCGAGGTGCTGGTAGCCCGTGTGATCGGCGAGCATCCCGAGCACGGCATCGAGCGATGCTCCCGTCGGCCCGTGGCTGGCGAGAACCTGACCGACGGCCGCGATCCCGCGCAGTGCGTTCTCGGTGCGGCGCTGCTCCGTGATGTCGGTGCCGGTCCCGATGACATGGGTCACGGTTCCCGCGTCGTCGGTCAGGCAGTTGCTCGACCAGCTGATGAGCCGCCTGGTGCCATCCCGTCTGATCCAGTGGTTCTCGTAGGTGTTCGGGAACTGGCCGGCTCGAAGGTCCGCAAACGTTGCCTGCACGCCGTCGAGCTCATCGGAGGGGATGAGCAGCGTCCAGATCGGTTGCCCGATGACCTCATCGGCACGGTACCCGGTGAGCTGCTCGCATGCCGTGTTGAAGCGCACGACGGTGCCGGTGGGGTCCAGCACGATGACCAGCGATCCCGCGACGTCGAGGAGCCCGCTCGCAAGTCGCTTCTCCTCGGTCAGCCGGAGCTCTGCCTCGATCGTGTGGGTCACGTCGCGAGCCACCGAGACGCTTCCGATGACCCGGCCGTCGACCAACCGTGGCTTGACGGTCAACTCGATCCAGCGTTCCGAGCCGTCGCGCAGGCGGGCCGTGCCCTCGCCGCGCCACGTCCTGCCGGCCCGGACGGTATCCAACAGCTCCTGCTCATCGGCGGACCGGCGCATCCGGAACGGCAGCAGCGCACCAACAGACTGTCCGATCGCTTCGGCGGCCGAGTAGCCGAACAGCGCGGCAGCCGAGTCGGCCCAGTGCGTGATCCGGTTCTCGAGGTCGGTCGCGAACACCGCGTCAGGGACGTCCCCGATCGCGATGGCGGGAGTCGGGTATTCGCGGGCCTCGGTCGGATGCGATTTCGGGCTCCGCGACGCGCGTGGGACAGCGCCCGGACGGCAGGCGCCCGTTCGCGCTCCCACCGGCGCGGGTCGTTCGGATCGAGGCGTTCGCACGGGCGCACCAACGACGGGGCCGGGACGCCGTCCGCACCGTAGCCGGATGGGCCATCGCGCACAAGCCCCATTGCGAGCCTATCGGGCACAGGACCAACGTCCTACGCGGCGCCCAATCGGCGAGGCGCCCAGGGAATCATCGGCCCGGCGCCGGCTCGTAGGTGGCGGCAAACACCTCGAGCTCCGCCAGCATGGCCGCCACGGCCGGGTGCGCGCGGCGCTCCGGGCGCACGGCTGCATAGACCGTGCGCTCCAGCGGCGGCCGGGTGCGGGTGACCCGGAGGTCGATCGGTCGGTCGTGCAGCGCGAGGGCCGGCAGGATCGCCATGCCCAGACCGGCCCCGACCAGCGCGACGATGACCCCGTAGTCCTTGCACTGCGACCGGATGTGCGGCTCGAACCCGGCCCGCTCGAAAGCACGGGCGACGACCTGAAAGATCGTGCTTGCCTCGGTGTCCATGATCCACGGCTCCGACGACAGGGCGGCCAGGTCGACACCGGCCCGCGGCGGCGTGCGACCCGGCGGGAAGGCCACGTAGAGCGGATCCCGGAGGATCGCGATCTTCTCGATGCCCTGGGCGCGGATCCTGCTGATCTCGTCGTACTCGTCCACCACGGCGACGTCGATCTCGCCCATCTGGAGCGCCAGCAGGCTCTCGCTGGTCTCGAGATCACGGAACGTCAGCCGGAGGTCGGGATGCCGCGCCCCGAGACCGGCCAGGACGCGCGGCATCATCGCCCGGGCGGCGGTCGGGAACGCGGCCACCCGAAGGGTGCCCGTGATCGCGTCGCGGGTCGCGGCCAGCTCCGATTCGGCGGCCGCCATCGCGGCCGTGATCGTGTCCGCGTGACGGACGAGCATCTGGCCGGCATCCGTCAGCCGCACCAGCCGGCCGTGCGGCTCGAGGAGCGGCACGCCCGCCTCCTGCTCGAGCAGCTTGAGCTGCTGCGAGACAGCCGACGGTGTCACGTTCATCGCGGCGGCCGCCGCCTTGATCGTCCCCCGCCGGGCTACCTCCCGGAGCAGCTGCAGGCGCCAGATCCCGAGCATCGCGGTCGGTCAGCCGGCCCGCAGGGCGGCCAGGATCGGCGCGAGCCGCTCGAGGACAGGCGCGGTCAGCGCGGGCAGCGGGCTCGGGTCGTCGGCGTCGCCGAGGTACAGGGTCACGTGCCGGATCCCCGTCCCGCGGATGGCCCGCAGCGTCTCGCCGACCTCGGCCGGCGACCCGGCGAGCCAGCCAGGACGGTCGACCGCCGTCCCGTCTGGAAGCAGCGCAAGCCGTGCCCAGCCGGTGACCTCGAGCGTGGCCGGATCGCGGCCGCCGACGTCACACGCCCGTCGCACGTCGTCCGTCACGCTCACCGCGCCGCCAACCCCGGTGAGCGGGACGTTCACGTTGACGGCGTCCGCCCAGCTGACGGCGATCCCCATGGTGCGCTCCCCCCTGGCGGCCACCCAGATCGGAATGCGCGCCCGGGGGCCGGGTGGGAGGATGTCGGCGGCGCGCGTTCGGTGGAAGCGGCCCTCGAAGGTGAGCGGCGGCTCGCGGAGCAGCCGGGCCACGATCTCGACGGCCTCGGCGTGCTGCGAGACATGCTGCGCAGGTTCGTAGCCGAACGCCGCCCAGCTGTCGTCGGTGGCCGGGGATCCGCTGCCGAGACCCAGCACGAGGCGACCGCCGCTGACCTCGTCGAGCGTGGCGGCCATCTTCGCCAGCAGCGCCGGGTTGCGGAACCCGGTGCAGGCCACGAACGGCCCGATGGCGATCCGATCGGTGACCGCGGCCGCCGCGGTGAGGATCGTCCAGCACTCCCGGAAGCCGAACGGCGGTCGGTCGCGAACCGTCCGCTGGAGATGATCGGCGACCCACAGGGTGTCGACGCCCAGCCCTTCGGCATCTCGGGCAAGCTGACGGATCTCCGGCCATGAGGCGTGTCCACCGCCGCGCAGCGGCCACGTGGGAAGGCAGATCCCGATCTGCGGGATCGCGGATTCGGGAGCGGGCATCGGGGTTGACTCTACGCCAACCCCGATGGGGCGATGACGCCACCGGGCCGACGCGACCGACGAAGACCCGGCTGCCGTTCTCGCGCTCGAACGCCTGTCGCCGGTGGCTCACCCGCACCGCCACGGAACGCCCGGCGTCCCAGCCCATGGCCCACGGAACGCCTGTCGCCGGTGGCTCACCCGCACCGCCAAGGAGGCCCGGCGGCCCAACCCATGGCCCACGGAACGCCCGGCTGCTCAGCCCATGGCCCACGGAACGCCCGGCGTTTACTGCAGCGGTTCCGGCGGACCCCGGAACACCGGGCGTGCCATCTGGCGGTTGGACAGGCCCGAGAACCGCGAGTTGGATCGCATGGCGTGCCACATCGCGGACGAGCGGCAAACACTGGCGCCTCGTCCGCTGGAGTGAACGCGGCGCGTTCCTGGCCCGATGCGACGCCGGGCCGACGCGCCACCGGGCCGACGCGACGCCGCCCGAACCCGGCCGGACGCGACGCCGGGCCGACGCGCCACCGGGTCGACGCGGCGGGCTTCGAGGGGCCGCTCTCCCGCTCAGTCCGACTGGCGGGCCGCGTTGGCGAGGATCGCGTCGTGGACGTATTGCGCGAGGCCCGGCGCCAGCGTCTCGTAGTTCGCCGTGAACCGCGGGTCGGCCAGGTACATCTCGGCCAGGCCGCGATGCATCTCGTACGAGCACGGGTAGAACGCCTCGTCGATGCTCCGGCGGTGGGCTTCGGCGGCGTCCATCGCCTGGGGCCCGTCGGCCGGGTGCCCGGCGGTTTTCGCCGCGACGAACTGCTGGTTGACGGCCTCGCTCCGGGCCTTGATCCGGGTCCAGTCGTCCTTCGTGTAGCGGCCGGTGCGGCGAGCCGACTCTCGATACGCGTCCGTCTCGCCCCAGCGCTGCTTGACCTCGGCCGCGTGCTCGTCCGGGTCAAACGACCCGAACACCTCCAGCCGCTCCTCCGGCGTCAGGTTGATCCCCATCTGGTGTGCCTCCATCGCTCTGGCGACCGCCTCGGACAGGCGCCGCAGGCGTTCGATCCTGTCCTGCAGCATCGCGTGCTGCCGGCGCAGGTGATCGAGCGCATCGGCGCCGTCATCCGCCATCGCATCCCTGATCTGATCGAGTCCGAGCTCGAGCTCCCGATAGAACAGGATCCGCTGCAGGCGCTCGACGTCAGCTGCGGAGTACCGGCGGTAGCCGGCCTCCGATCGCCCCGACGGCGTCAGCAGGCCGATCTCGTCGTAGTGGTGCAGGGTCCGGACGGTGATGCCGGCGAGGCGCGCCACCGCCCCGACCGTGAGGGTCACGGGTTCGTGCATGGCCGGGATGCTAAACCCTGACGTAACGTGAGGGTCAAGACCGCCGACCGGCCCTGGTCGACCCGGACGGTCAGCTGGGAGCCGCCAGGTCCCGCCGCGGGAACTGCCATAGCCCGAAGGCAACCGACGCCAGCAGGACGGCGGCCAGCACGAGCAGGTCGCCGGGCGCGGCCCGGCCCGCCAGAATGTCCATCGGGCGCAGGTAGTGGAAGACCGAGAACGGCTGGAGGAACTCCGCGTCGGGCCACATGGTGCCGAGGATCTCGAGGACGTAGCTGACCAGCACCACGGCGATCCCGATCCCGATGGCCGGCGTCAGACGATCGAACGACGCCGATGCGGCCAGGGAGATGCCGGCCAGCGCCGCCAGCAGGAGCACGACGTTCGCGACCAGGAACGCGAGGTTGCCGGCGTCGAGGCGGTCACCCAGCCCGTACGCGGCGGCCCCGACGAGCGTCCCCAGCAGCCAGGCCGCGGTCGTGAGGATCGCGACGGCGATGGTCGCCACGAGGTTGGTCAGGAACACCGACCGGCGCGACACGGGCCGCGACAGGAGCACCTCGAGCGTCCCCCGCTGGCGCTCTCCGGCGATGGCCGCGGCCGCGAAGCCGACCGGATAGACGACGAACAGGGCGATGGCGATCGGGTGGATGACCCCGAGCGCCACAGCGCCGTCGAGGCTGAACGGGTCGGCGCCCAGGACGCGCAGGAAGGCATCCGGGATCACGCCCGAATGAAGGATGACCTCGAGCGACCGACCGAAGGTGGCGTAGATCACCGGCATGATCCACGCCCAGATTCCCAGCGCGATGGCGATCAGCGCCACCCGAACGCGATGGGTCCGCCAGGTGTGGACGAGCAGCGGGCGGCTGATCACGATCCGGACCCGGCCGCGCCGCGCGATGCCTCGGCGGCTTCGGCGGCCTCCTCACCCGCGTACAGCTCGAGGAACGCCTCCTCGAGCCGGGCCGGCTCGATCGTGAGATCCGTCAGTTCGACCCCCTCGATCGCCGCCAGGAACGGACGCGGATCCCCTTCGAGCGAGCACGTCAGCCGGCCGTCTCCGATCGCGAGGTCGGTGATCCCGGCCACCGCCGAGAGGTCGGGGGGTGGACCGGCAAGCCGCATCTCCACCCGCCGGCGGCGGCGGGCCAGCAGGCTCGCCACGTCCTCCACGGCCGCCAGGCGGCCAGCCCGCACGATCGCGACCCGGTCGCACACCCGCTCGACCTCGGAGAGCACGTGGGACGAGAAGAACACGGTCCGCCCTGACCGGCGCAGGTCGTCGAGGATCTCGTAGAAGGCACGCTGCATCAACGGGTCGAGCCCCTCCGACGGCTCGTCGAGAATCGCCAGCTCGGGATCGTGCTGGAGCGCCTGGACGATGCCCAGCTTCTGGCGCATGCCGCGCGAGTCGTCGCGGACGGGTCGGCGCAGGATCCTCGTGCTCAGCTCGAGCCGCTCGCACAGCAGATCGCGGCGGGTGGCGGGTCTGCCGGACAGCTGCTCGAGGTAGGCGAGCAGCTCCTCACCGGTCAGGCCGTCGTAGAGGGAGATGCCGCCCGGCAGGTAGCCAACCCTGGCGCGGACGGCCACCGACTCGCGCCTGCTGTCGAGACCGAGCACGGTCGCCCGCCCGGCGGTCGGATGCAGGAACCCCAGCAGCAGCCGGATCAGGGTGCTCTTGCCGGCGCCATTGGGCCCGAGGAACCCGAAGATCTCGCCTGTGCGCACCTCCAGCGTCACGTCCTCGAGCGCCGGAACGAACGCTGCCGGCCGACCCGGCCGCGGCGAACCAGAGCGGTAGTGCTTGGTGAGACCGGCCGTGACGATCGCGCTCATCGACCGAAGGCTATCGCCTGCCGGGACCGGCCGCGGCCGAGGCGGTCCTGCTCGCGAACGCATCGTCGCCGCTGGCGGCGCGGACCGCCGACTCCGGCCCAACCGAGCCCGGACCGCCGGCTCCGGCCCAACCGAGCCCGGTCCTCAGCGGTAGGATCGAGGGCGATGCTGTTTCGTGCCGATCCCTGGCTGCATGTCATCGCCGGCTGCATGTCGTCGGGCAAGACCGACGAGCTGCTGCGTCTCCTCCGGCGAGCCGAGATCGCCCGTCGCCGCATCCTGCTCGTCCGTCCGGACGTGGACGACCGGAGCCCGGCCGAGTACGCGGAGAGCCGGAGCCACGCACGCTACCCGAGCGTGCTCGTGCCGCGCGGCGAGCCGCTCCGGATCCTGTCGCTGGCCCGAGAACGCGACGTTGACCTGGTGGGGATCGAGGAGGCCCAGTTCTTCGACGACTCCATCGTGCGTGCGGTCGAGACGCTCCGCCAGAGCGGGCGTCACGTGATCGCGAGCGGCCTCAACACGGACTTCGCCGGGCGGCCGTTCGGCTCGATGCCGGAGCTGCTGTCGCTCTCCGACGAGGTCACGATGCTCACCGCGATCTGCGTCGTCTGCGGCGAGACGGCGACCCGAACCCAGCGCCTGGTCGGCGGCCGGCCGGCCGCCATCGACGACCCGCTGATCGTGATCGGTGGCTTCCAGAGCCCGGCCATCGAGACCTACGAGGCGCGCTGCCTGCGTCACCACGAGGTCGCGCCGGCCCGCGTCGCGCGCGGCGTGGTGGCCGAGGACGACTGACCGCCCTCGTCAGGGCCACATGGGTCGAATTCGTCCACAGCTTATCCACCATGGTTGTGGATCGTGGACAACTCGCCCGCCGTCAGGCCCAAGTTCGTGGACAAGCCCATTGTGGCGAGGGTCCCCAGGCCGATATCGTTCGGTCTGCCCGAAGGGGCCGGTGGCACCGATGCCGGACCGGTGAGCAATCAACGGACCGGGTCCCCGAGCCGCCGCCACGATGGCCGTGAGGCTGACGAGGTGGTTGGAGACCGGGGCCGCTGCGGCAGGGCCGAGCTTGCTCGGCAAGGTCGTGGGCGTGCCGGTGCAGTACGGTTCCTTCGGGCGCTTTCGTGTGCGCCGCGTCTCCAATGGGCTCGCCGATGGCCAAGCTTTCCGCCGGTCTGCTGCTGTTCCGCCGTCTCGACGACGCGCTCGAGGTCCTGATCGCCCACCCGGGCGGACCCGTGTGGGCGCGTCGCGACGCGGGAGCCTGGTCGCTGCCCAAGGGTGCGCCGAACGACGGTGAGGATCTGCTCGACGCAGCCCGGCGCGAGTTCCACGAGGAGACAGGGCACGAGGCGCCGGGCGGACCCCCGATCGACCTGGGCGCGGTCCGCATGCGTTCCGGAAAGACCGTGCGAGCGTGGGCGATCGAGGGCGATCTCGACCCGTCGCAGATCCACAGCATGCAGACCGAGGTCGAATGGCCGCCGAAGTCGGGCCGCACGCGGCGGGTGCCCGAGATCGACCGGGTGACCTGGGCAAACCCCGCCGAGGCGCGACGGCGCCTCAATCCGGCCCAGGCCGAGTTCGTCGACCGACTGCTGCGGGCGCTGGCCCGCTCCTGACGGCTCCGGCAGCGCGCCCGACGGCGCGAGCCTGCTCCCGGGGGCCCGGGATCCCGGCCGCCCCGGCCACCCCCGGCCGCCCGCGATCGCCTGATCGTCCCGGTGGCGCCCGGTGCCGTCCGACCGGGTACAGTCGGGCTGCCCATGGATCTCCACCTCGAGGCACCGCCCGAACAGGTCGACGTCCTGGTCATCGGCGCGGGGATCGTCGGCCTGGCGACCACCCTGCGGCTCCAGGAGGCGAGGCCCGACCTGCGGGTCGCCGTGATCGAGCGCGAGGACCGGATCGCCGCCCATCAGACGGGCCACAACAGCGGGGTCGTCCATGCCGGGCTGTACTACGCGCCCGGCTCGAGCAAGGCGCTGCTGTGTCGCGAGGGCAAGGGTCGCCTGGAGCGCTACTGCGAGGAGCGTGGCGTCCCGATCGAGCATCCGGGCAAGCTCGTCGTCGCTCTCGACGACACGGAGCTGCCGCGGCTGGCGGCGCTCCTCGAGCGAGCGACGGCCAACGGCGTCGACGGCCTCGAGGAGGTCGGCCCGGACCGGATGCGCGAGATCGAGCCACACGTGGCCGGGGTCAGGGCACTGTGGAGCCCCCGCACCGGCATCGTCGACTTCGGGCGGGTCGCCGACGCGTACGCCCGCGACATCCGGGAACGCGGGGCCGTGATCGCGCTGTCGTGCCCGGCCACGGCCATCGACCGGCGATCGGGCGGCGCGATCGTCGCCACGCCCCGAGGCGAGGTACGGGCACGGGCCGTCGTGGTGTGCGCCGGCCTGTGGGCCGACCGGGTTGCGGGCATGTCGGGCGATCAGACGCGCGACGCGCCGCGAATCGTTCCGTTTCGCGGCGACTACTACCGCCTGACCCCCGATGCCGCCGGTCTCGTGCGAGGGCTCGTCTACCCGGTGCCCGACCCGCGCTTTCCGTTCCTCGGCGTGCATTTCACTCGCAGGATCGACGGCGAGGTCTGGGCGGGCCCGAACGCCGTGCTTGCCTTCCGGCGGGATGGGTACCGGCGCCGCGACGTGTCCATCCGGGACCTTGCGGGGACCCTGGCCTACCCCGGCTTCCTCCGGCTCGGGCGGCGCTACTGGAGGACCGGCCTGGCAGAGATGTGGCGCGATGCCAGCCGTTCGGCGTTCGCCCGCGAGCTGCGGCGCTACCTGCCGGACCTCCGCGAGGACCAGCTGCGGTTCGGCCCGTCCGGCGTCCGGGCGCAGGCGCTGCAACGGGACGGGACGCTGATGGACGATTTCGATCTGGCGGGTCGAGATGGAGTGCTCCACGTGCGCAACGCCCCGTCACCGGCGGCCACCAGCTCGCTCGCCATCGGCGACCGGCTCGCGACCCGGGTGCTGGACTGGCTCGGACCGGCATGACCAGCAGCTGACCGCGACGCCGCGGCCAACGCCTGATCGCTCGGCGTCCGGGCGTTCGCCCGAGCGTGACCGGACGGTTGGCACGGCACGATCCGGCCGCGCAGGGCAGACTTCGCGCCGATGCACTACGACGACGACGCGCTCGAGGCCGCGCCCCCGGCCCGGCGCCCCCGGCATGGCATCGGCAGCGCCGCGACGATGGGCCTCGTGCTGTTCGCGATCCTCGTGCTCGCGGGCTTCACGGGGGCCGGCGTCGCGCTGGCCGCGTATTTCAGACTCAGCAGCGGCCTTCCCGATCCATCGGCCCTGGAGCAGATCGAGCTTCCGCAGCAGTCCGTGGTCTACGACCGGACGGGCACAGTGGAGCTGGCACGGTTCGGCCAGTTCAACCGCGTGGTCGTGAGCTTTGCCGACATCCCGCCCGTGCTCGCCGACGCCACCACGGCGGTGGAGGACCGGACGTTCTGGGAGAACGCCGGCTTCGATCCGGTGGGCATCATCTCAGCCGGCCTCGACGCGCTGCGGGGCAACGCGCGAGGCGCCTCGACGATCACGCAGCAGCTCGTCCGCCAGCGCCTGCTCACCGACAATGGAACGGCCCAGACGCAGCTGACCATCAGCCGCAAGCTGCGCGAGATCATCCAGTCGATCCGCGTCACCGAGGCATACCCGGGGGTCGAGGGCAAGCAGCGGATCATGGCCGCATACCTCAACCAGAACTATTACGGCAACGATGCCTACGGCGTCGCCGCCGCGGCGCAGGCCTACTTCGGCATCGACCTCCAGAGCCTGGACCTTGCCCAGGCGGCGATCCTGGCCGCCATCCCCAAGGCGCCATCGAGCTACGACCTGGTCCAGAACGCGGTTGACGAGTGCATCGACCCCAACGCGCCCGAGGACACCTGCCAGACGCAGCTCGTGGTGCCCGCCGACGCGCCGATCGTCCAGCGCCGGAACCTCGTGCTGGACCTGATGGAGCAGGGCCGGACCCCCTTGACCGGCAGCCAGTACACGGCCGCCGACTTCGAGGCCGCCAAGCAGGAGAAGGTCATCCTGGCGCCCCAGAAGTCGACCCTGTGGAAGGTCCCCCAGTTCGTCTACCAGGTCCGGCGTGAGCTCACGACGCTGCTGTGCGGCGAGGGTGCCGACACGTGCCCGGTGCTGGAGCGGGGTGGCCTCAAGATCACCACGACGCTCGACATGAGGCTCCAGGGCATCGCCGAGAAGTGGGTCAAGGCGGCAACCATCGTGCCCCACTCGAAGAACCCCAAGGCGGCCGCGAAGGCGCTCGGCCTGAGCTACCAGCCATGGATGCAGAACCTGCGCTCGAAGAATCTCCACAACGGCGCCCTGGTGGCGATGGACTACCAGACCGGGGAGCTGGTGGCCTATGTCGGCTCGGCCGATCCGACGGCCACCAAGGCGACCAAGAAGTTCCAGCCACGGTTCGACGTGCTCGCCGATGGCTGGCGCCAGCCGGGTTCCGCGTTCAAGCCCGTCGTCTACGCGACCGGGATCGACAGCAAGCTCTTGACCGCGGCCTCGATGTTCATGGACGTCGTGACCGACTTCGGGGGCGGCTACACTCCGACCGACGCCGACAACCTCGAGCGGGGCCCCGTACGGCTCCGGAACGCGCTCCAGTTCTCGCTCAACATCCCGGCCGTCAAGGCCACGGCCGTGATCGGCAACGACCGGATCCAGAAGACGGCCGAGGCGATGGGCGTCCAGTTCCAGAACGGCCAGGTCAGGGCCGGGCTGTCGATGGGTCTGGGTGTGGAGGTCGTCCATCCGGTCGACCTCGTTCGCGCCTACGGCGTGCTGGGCGACGCGGGTCAGCTGGCCGACCAGACGACGATCCGCACGGTCGTCGATGCGAGCGGCAGCTCGATCCTCACCGAGGATGCCCGGCCCGCTCCGCAGCAGGTCATCGACCCGGGGGCTGCGGCGATCGTGACCAACATCCTGTCCGGCAACACGGATCCCCACCAGAACCCGTACTGGGGCAAGTTCCGGATCATGGACGGTGGCAAGCGGCGCCCGGCGACGCTCAAGACGGGCACCAACAACGACGCCCGTGACCTCAACGCCTACGGGTTCATCGCCGCTCCAACCGCGAAGGGACGATCGAACGGCGAGTACGCGCTCGCCGTCGGCGTCTGGAACGGCAACTCCGACAACTCGCTGGTGAGCACGCCCGGCTCACCGCTGTTCTCGCTCGACGTATCCACCTACGTCTGGCAGGGGTTCGTCACCGAGGCATCCAGCGGTTGGGCGATCCACGGCTTCTCGCTGCCGAGCAACCTCCAGAAGGCTGCCGTCGATCCGTGGACCGGGCTCGCGGCGAGCGGGGGTGGCCAGGCCATCGACGAGCTGTTCCTGCCCGGGACCGGTCCGGGCGCCGCCCCGGCACCAGGCTCGGCATGCGGAGCCGCGGTGCTGAGCGCCGCCGGCTTCGAGAGCCAGCATCCCAACTGGCTGGCGGCGGATCAGGCGTGGCTGAACCGCGCCGCCAAGGGCGCGGACGTCCGTGGTGGGCCCAAGGGCACCTGGACCTCGTACTTCTACGACAGGTCCTACGCGCCGTACGGGCGCTCATGGGGTGCGCTCGCTGGCGGTGCCGGCTGCGCGTCGCCAAGCCCCAGCCCGTCGGCATCATTCGATCCGTGCGCATCGCCGTTTGTCACGCCTGACCCCTCGGCATCGGTCGATCCGAACGCCACGCCCGTCATCTGCCCGTCGCCCTCCGGCCTGCCGTCGCCGTCCCCCTCCCCGGCCCCAACGCCGAGCCCGTCCCCGCCGCCGACCCCGACCGCCACGCCGCCGCCCGCGACGGCGACCCTCGCCCCGACCGCCACCCCCGG
>Ga0315535_1001994_pt1 | contig 13345 bp, 15 predicted proteins | sample SalMarSW160220MG_2_FD_203092 | JGI IMG/M metagenome (GOLD analysis project Ga0315535, IMG submission 203092) | Salt marsh sediment microbial communities from the Plum Island Ecosystem LTER, Massachusetts, United States - Salt Marsh Sediment SW1602-20 ...
CTAATACTTTAGTATTAGTTTTTGTATTTTAGGGTACTAGATTTTCTAATACTTTAGTATTAGATTTTATGTTTTAGGGTACTAGTTTTCTAATACCTCAATTGAGAGTTGCATGTTACCTGTTATTCATTAATAGAATATCGTTAACCCAATGATTTTACACCTCTTTTGCAAATGAGATGTAATTTTGCCTGTGGATCTTTTAAAACTGTAGACAGATAACTGATAACGCCTAATCGAGTTTTGACTCGATCGGGGTGTGCGGCTTTGAAAATTTATTTTTTAATGCGAGCAATTGCCGCATTGACTTCTTGAGCGAACTCTATACCAAGGCCACGCTGGCAGTCTTCGTAGTACTCAACAACCCTGTCAAACTCCGTTTCCGCATGTTCATGGAAATAGAATCTCATTTTTTATATTTTGCTTGGATTTTAGAGAAAACTTCCTCACCGGGAACCATCTTTACCTCATCGGCCTCAATTTGGGATACACGACGTTCCGCTTCTTCTGCCCAAAGGCGATCAATTTCCGTATCGATTGGCAAATTGAGGCTGGTGAGGAGCTTCTCAACCAGACTCAACCGGATGTCTGCCGGAAGGGATAGGGCTTCCTCAATCACTCTATCTCGTGGTGTTGCCATGGCGCACCTCCTTAATTTATTTATTAAAACACATACACTGATGTGGAGCAATAAATTATTCATAAGAGCAGAACAGTGTTAATAGACGTAAAATTTTCGCCTTCCCCTCCGGGGCGTAGGCCCTACGGGCCGGAGGCTTGATCTTAACGAAAAATCCTAGTTTTCGTTCGGGCACTATTAAAGATAATACACAATTTTTATGTAATTTACTTCACAATTTAATTTTTATTTTTTTGTAGTGATAATTTTGACAGCCCAAATCAATTGGATAAGTATCTGATATTTTATCTAAAACACTTTTCCAGCTAAATTTGCACGATTTTTGCATTAAAAATCATCATCATTAATTCCAAAGTTGTAGGATCGACATGGATAGGGATGTAAAGATTTCCTGGGGCATATATGATATCACCTTAAAAAAGGAAATGGGTTCGGCTATGAAGTGGCTTGAAAATAGTAAAGACTGCCCTTGTCGTAAAGGCGAATATTGCGTCAACGGCCTTAAGTGCAGCAAGAAAACCTGTTTTCTGCTTAAAGGCAGGAAGGCTGAATAAGGGGACATCTATATCAAATCCATCTTGCCATACCCTATGGTCTGATTTTCCCCTGATTTTTGATTTTAAACTCATCATCTGCTATAATCCTCTCAGCAGTAAAGAATCCTGGCCCAAAGGACCAGGTTTTTCAGGGCAAAATAAATATCGCTTTTAACCGCAACATATCGTGATATTTTTTACTTGACACACAATATATTTTGTAATATCGGGTAAATAATCAGGATCTTTTTCATATGTTTAAACTTTTTAACGGTAATATATCATAATGAAATCGGTTCTTAAATTTCCATATTAAGCCTCCCTAGGGATTCCATATCCTTTTGGAGGCTTTATTGATTCATTGGCAACGCCAAAAACCTGTCATGAGGGAACACACCATCACAGCGATCGCGCGAGCAGAATAACGGTCATACGGATTCGTGAATCAGTGCGTGACGAACCGATTCATTTCCGGTTTTTTAAAGCATCAAGTGCTGTTTTTCGTATGTTGGTAAGTTCACGCACCACCAGAATCCTCAGTTGAAATATTTCCTTCGGAACCACACCTATAGGTTTCCCTCAAGATCGTCCAAACTATAAAAATTAAAGAATGATGTCGGTGTCATGAGGTAAATCATTTTTTGGGAAATAGGAGGCAATGATGAGGATTATTTCGATTGCCAACCAAAAAGGCGGATGCGGGAAGACCACCTCCGCGATTAACCTGTCTGCGTGCCTGGCCCATAACGGTCGAAAGGTCCTTCTCATGGATATGGACCCCCAGGGGCATTCTGCCATAGGGTTAAATATCAATACCGGCGAGCTGGAAAAAACCCTTTGCGACACCCTTTGCCATTCCAATGGCGATCAAACCGTTCTTGATGACGTGATCATTGAGATAAACGGCAACCTGGATATGGCTCCGTCGAATATTTCTTTAAGCACCCTTGAGCAACATCTTTCCATGGTTCAAGGCAGGGAGACCAAACTTAAACAAGCCATCGACGGTTTAACTCAAAGTTATGATTACATCATCATCGACTGTCCCCCAAGCCTCGGACTTCTGACGTTTAATTCCCTGATGGCGTCCACAGAGGTGATCGTTCCCATTGAGATGAGCCTTTTTTCACTGCACGGGATCAGCAGGCTCATGAAGATCATAGACCTGGTTCGGGAAAACACCGGACATGACATTCGGATGAAAGTGGTTGCGGCCCTGTACGATCAGCGGACAAGAATTTCAAAAGAAGTGTTACAGGAGATAAAAACCCATTTTAAGGAGTCTATGTTTATCACGGTTATCAATACCAATGTGAAGCTCAAGGAAGCCGCCGGCTTTGGGAAATCCATCATAGATTATGATCCAAAAGCCAGGGGATTTACAGACTATATGGCCCTGACCAAAGAAGTGATGGCAGAGGAAAAAATTCTTGGATTACGCCCCGTTAAGCAAAAAACGTCTTTTCCATCGGCAAGAATGGTAGAAAAACAATTTTTCTGCAATGATCCCGAAGCCGGCTGCGTCAAAATCGTGGGAACCTTCAACAATTGGGACACCTCCGAAGCATCTCTCATGGAACGTAAAAAAGACGGTACCTGGTCAAAGAGTATCTATCTTGAACCGGGGACATACCAATACAGGCTTCTTATAGATGATGTGTGGGTTGAAGATCAAAACAATGCCAACCAGGTGGATAATTCTTTTGGGGGAAAAAATTCCGTCATCCGGATCTAAGAGTTAAGGGGGAAAATGGAAAAAAAGCGCCTGGGCCGGGGATTCGATGAGATTTCGAATCTGTTTTTAACACCCCGGAAGGATAAACAAATTCCTGAAGAAAACGCAGGCCACGAAGTTGCGGGGAATACAACCGTTTCGGATACCACCGAACCGTTGTGTGAGATTGAAGAACATGTGAGTGTGCGGAGAAATATCGCATATCCGGATACATCAAATTCTCAACAAGATATTTTAAAATCCTTTTCCAGGCATCTTGAAGACAACTACCGCATAAAGCGCATCGAGCTGAGAAAGACGGATCGCATATCACGGCCGGGAATGAAAAAATGCATAGAAGAGAACATAACCATTTTTATTCATAAAGGAGCAGATCATGGAACCCATCGTTGAAATTGATAAAAATTACCTTGAGAACATGCCTCTGGAAAAAAAGACCGAATTCTTATTTGAGTATAAAAGCAACTCATATGACAATGCCCTGGATGACAACTTCCACACGCTCAAACGCAATATAGGGGTGGCATGGTTTGATAGGATACTGGGAGATTGTCGGCAAGGAAACTGCCCAAGATATTTCTCTGATGATATTTTTTATGCGTTAACGGATATGTCGCTTGAAGGGTATGCGCTTCAAAAGGCGTATCCTTTTATCGGTGACGAGGTTGGAATTAATGATAAAGAAAACTATTTTAAAGCGCTTGGGAGAATTAATACGGTTTTGGACTGCAAAAAGAAAACGAAAATCAACTTTAATTTGTTCAACCAAGATTCAAGGCAGGTTTACTATAAAACAGAAAAAAAATCAGCATTGTATCAGTCTGCCAGACTTCGAAAAGCCTATTGGAAGTATTTAAAGGAATATCCAAACAATAATGAAATAGAAGACTATTTTTCTACCTGTGAATTTATAGACAAGATCCATGGTATTTATAATAAAAAAAAATGTACATCAGAACACGTTGAAACGTATAAAAAAATATTGTCTGAAAGTTTTCATATTGCAAACCCGTTGGACTTATACCGGCTGTGTATTATCAGAAAAAGGGCAGGTGCAAAACTCAAGCGATAATTATTCCGGCACGGCAGGTTGTGGGCAAAAGAATTACTCATCTTTTAATTTTCGATAATTTTCAAAAATTCTCTTTGCCCCTGACCAGATCAGGAGAACCCCCAAAAAATAGAAACAGAACCGGATGTAATACATAAACGAAGCAAAATACTCGATCTTCGCTATTTTAGGCATGACCTGGGGTATCCTGAAAAAAACCCCGATTCCGGCAAGCGTAAGCACACCCCCCCAGACGATTTTAGTAACTATTTTGTTTTTATCCATGGCTTTGATTACCCTATAAGCGTTCAAAGGTTCAAAGGTTTTGGGTTCTGGGTTAATAACTTTATGGTTTTATCATATTTTTGTTTTTAATCTTGAAACAAACTCGACGTCTAAACCATGAACTCTGACCTTCTGCCCTTCTGTCCTCTGATCTTCTGACCTCTGACCTCTGACCTTCTGACCCTCTGATCTTCTAACCCTCTGAAACCTGACACCTGAAACCTGAACCCCTATCCCCCCAAATAATGCTCCTTTACTTTAGGGTTGTCCAAAAGCTCGGCGGCCAATCCCTCTAAAACAATTTCACCTCTTTCCAGCACGTAGGAGTGATGGGCCACTTTCAGGGCGGCCCTGGCATTCTGTTCCACCAGCAGAATGGTTGTGCCGGATTGGTTGAGCTGTTTAATGACATTAAAAATTTCCCGGACGATTAACGGGGCGATGCCCATGGACGGTTCGTCCAAAAGCAACAGCTCGGGACGTCCCATCAGGGCACGGCCGATGGCCAGCATCTGCTGCTCACCGCCGGAAAGGGTGCCGGCAATCTGTTTGGAGCGTTTTTCCAGGATCGGAAACATCTCATATACACGTTCCATTCTCTCCTTGATCTCAGGCCGGTTGCTCCGTTTGAAATAATGATAGGCCCCGAGATTGATATTATCCAGGACGGTGAGATGGGCAAAAATCTGCCGGCCTTCGGGCACCTGTGAAATTCCCAGGCCCACGATCCGATTGGCCGGCATGCCGGCAATATCCTTATCCTTATAGAGAATACGTCCCGTGCTGCTCTTCATCAACCCGGAAATACACTTTAAAAGGGTGGACTTGCCCGCCCCGTTGGCGCCAATGATGGAAACCACCTTGCCCGAAGGAACCTTTAGGGAAGCCTCTTTAAGCACACGAACATTTCCATAAGAAGCGCTGAGTCCGTCAATCGTTAGCACATGAGTTCCTTAAAGTTGAATTTTGTGAATTTTGTGGCAAAAATTTTTAATTAGTATAATTTCTTTATTGTGAATAATTGAATATTTTCGATTGAAGATTGAATATTTAAGAAACTGTGACATTGACGATTGAATAGTGAATAGTGAAAATTTAAGGAATTCTATCAATTATATAAAAATGACATCGCGAAGCGATACAAAAAATAGTCAATTGTCAATATTCAATTTTCAATCCTTTTTTGTTCCTGTTTGTCCGGGTCAGGCATCTGCTCCCAGATATGCTTCAATAACCATGGGGCTGTTCCGGATGTCTTCAGGCGGCCCCTCGGCGATCTTCCGGCCATAGTTGAGCACCAAAATCTCATCCGAGATATTCATCACCACCTTCATATCATGTTCCACCAGTAACACGGTAGTGCCTTTTGCATTGATGGCCTTGATCAAAGAAGATGCCACATGGGTCTCGGTCTCATTCAGGCCGGCCGCGGGTTCGTCCAGACAAATCAGTTCCGGCTCACTGGCCAGTGCCCGCCCGATCTCCAGTAATTTCTGTTCGCCCAAAGGCAGGCTGTCCGCCGAATCTTTGAATTTGTCGGCAAGCCCGATAAATTTCAAAATCTTCAATGCCGTTTCCCGGATCTGTTTTTCTTTGCGTCTGGACCGGGGCAGAACAAACCCCGAAGCTATAAAGGAGGTTCGAATCCGGGTATAACACCCTAGCATGACATTTTCCAAAACCGTCATGTTTCCGAACAACTCCACCGTCTGGAAGGTCCGTGAAATCCCCCGGTCTGCGATCTTGTGTGCCTTGAGATGCTGGATGGGACGGCCGTTGAACGTGACCGTTCCCTGTGTTGGCGGAAAAGACCCGGTAATTACATTAAACAGGGTGGTCTTGCCCGCCCCGTTGGGGCCGATAATCGCCTTAATCATTCCCCTTCGAACCTTAAAATTAAGGTCGCTGAGCGCCATGAGCCCGCCAAAGGTCATGACAACCCCTTGCAGCTCAAGAACATTTTCCTCCATATCAGCGCTCATCAAACACCTATCTCCTGAACCAGCCTTTTACAATCCCCGGCACCCCTGCCAGACCCTCCGGTAATATGACGGTGACAAAAAGGAGTATGGCGCCATATACAATGACCTCAAATTCCTCAAAATACTGCAGCCATTCATTACTCAAAAAAGTAATCAGACCGGTTCCCACGATCGCACCCCAGATATTATGCATTCCGCCCAATGCGATCATGATCAGAAGTTTTATGGAAAAGAAAAGGTCAAACGTCGCGGGATTGATAAAATTAAGATAATGGGCATAAAAGCTTCCGGCCAAAGATGCCAGAACCGCCGAGTAGACAAAGACAAGTATCTTGAACCGGGCAACATCCACCCCCATGGCACCGGCAGCCGATTCACTGGCATGGATCGCCCTTAAGGCCCGGCCGGTACCGGATTGAATGACATTAGCGGTAAAGATAAACGCCGCGATAACAACCCCCCAGACAAGGTAGTAATAGCGTTCCACGGAATCAAACTCAAAGCCAAACAGGCTTAACCCCGGAATGCCGGACATGCCGTCCGGACCGCCGGTCCATTGGGTCTCTTCGTTGAAGATGATAAAAATAATGATTCCAAAGGCAAGGGTTGCCATGGCCAGATAATGGCCCTTTAATTTGAGAGAGGGAGTACCCACCAAAGCGGCCACTACCGCGGTAACCACCATACCGATCCCCATGCAGGCCCAGGGGTTCATACCGTAATTTACGGTCAGGATGCCCGATATATAGGCGCCGATACCAAAAAACGCCGCATGCCCGATGGAGATCTGTCCGGCATATCCCATGAGAAGGCTGAGACCGATGGTAATCAGACAGTAAATACCCGCAAATACCATAATGTCGGGATAGTGTTCTATGGCGGGAATCTGGCGGGCCGTCCATGGAAAAACAAGGATAAACAGAGCAAACACGGCGATGGGGAGTTTGGCGATTCGTAACATGCCTAAAACCTTTTGATCTTGCTGATCTCTATGCTGCCCATAAGTCCGCTGGGTTTAAAGAATAGGATAACCAAAAGTACAATCAAAGCAAACGCATCTTTGTATCCCGAGCTAACCAGACCCGCTCCAAAGGATTCGATGCTTCCCATGATCAGCCCCCCCAGGATAGCCCCGGGAAAGCTTCCCAGCCCCCCCAGAATCGCCGCCGCAAATCCCTTGACCGCCAGCATGGCCCCCCGGTCATATTCCATAAGGGAAATCGGGGTAATGGTAATCCCCGCCACCGCTCCGATAGCGGCGGAAAGCGCAAAGGACAGCAGAATCATCTGCTTGACATTGATGCCCACCAGGCTGGCCGCATCCGGATTGTCGGCGCAGGCGCTCATGGCCTTGCCGATAATGGTCCGGTCAAAGAAGATGGACAGGGCAATGGCGGTAATGATCAAAAAGCCGATCACCCAGAAATACTGGGGTTGAACCACGGCTCCCAGAAAAGTGATGGGATTGCGGCCGGAAAACGCAGGAAGATCAAAGGGGTCCTTGCCCCAAATAAACGACGCCGTTCCCTTGATGATGATGGACACGGCAATGGTAGCGATAATCAGGGTAAGTACCGACGGCCGGCGGATGGGGCGAATGGCCAACCGGTCCAGAAGAATTCCCACCAGGGTAACCAGGATAATTGTGGCCGGAAAGGCCAAAATAAGGGGCAGCCCCATGGCAACATGCAAGAAAACCATGATCAATCCGCCCAGCATGACGAATTCACCCTGTGCGAAATTGATGATCTCGGTCACATTATAAATAATATTAAACCCCACGGCCACCATGGCATAGACACTGCCCACGGTCAGCCCGGTAATGAGGTATTGTAACAGCTGGCTTGCCAGCGTAATTTTTTCCATATCTTATCAATCATAATTCATGACCCAATGGAGCAGGTTTTGGTTATCCCCAGAGGGGGTTTTGCTTTGTTTGGTATCATTGAATTATTGAAATTCCAAATAACAAATACCAAATATCAAAAAAATTCCAATGACCGAAATTCGAAAGTCCAAACAATGTCTCGCCCTAAAAGGTTTTGGTCATTGAATATTGGAATTTGAGATTTGTTTGTAATTTGGTGCTTGGGATTTGTGATTTTACTCACAAAACCCCAAGACAGAGCCATCTACTTCTAACCTTACTCTCTGGGCCGGAGGCCCAGTTAAACAGGTTTCCAATGTAAAAATAAATAAAAAGTGAGGATGATGACCCCATCATCCTCACCAATCGTTTGTCACTGCAAATCAATGGATCAATCCACCAATGCCCAGTCATTGTCTTTCACGACCACCATGCTAAAGGCCGCTTTGGTCAGCCCGTTGTGATCGTCCGGCGAAAAGTTGAAGATACCATGCTGGCCCACAAACCCCTGTTTCTTCTCGAGGTAGTCCCGTATTGCGGCCTTGTCATCACCTACTGCAGACAGGGCGTCCACAACCAGCTCTAGAGCATCCCATCCATGTCCCCCGAATGAACTCAACGGCTCATTGTATTTGGCCGTATAGCTCTTCAGATAATCCATTGTTACACTTTTTTGAGGATGGTCCGCCGGTAACTGCTCGGCAATATTACAGGCACCCAGCGGGCAGAGAACGCCCTCGGCAGCTCCTCCAGCCAGCTCGATATTTTTACGGCTGCCAAAACCATGGCTCTGATATAATGGAACGGCTGTCATCCCCAGATCTTTCCAGTTGCGAATCATGGTAACCTGTGTGGGACCGATGGACCAGTTCACGATAGCGGCCGGAGCCATTCCCTTGATTTTGGTCAACTGGGCCGTCATATCCGTATCCTTGGGTCCGTATTTTTCATCGGCGATAATATTCATATTATACTCGGGCGCAAGCCGGATTAGCTCTGAACGTCCACTGGCCCCATATCCGGAGGTTACGCTCATGATGGCGATTTTATTGATTCCTCTGTTTTTAAGATGCATATAAATGGCCTCAACAGCCATACTGTCCGACTGGGGGGTCTTAAAAACCCATTTATACGGCTTGCCCGTCTTTTCATTGTGAACAATCTTGTAACTGGCTGCGCAGGAAACCAGAGGGGTTTTATTTTTTTCGGCAACCGGTATCACCGCAAGGGAGAGTCCGCTCAAGGAAGGACCGATCACTGCACAGACTTTATCATTGGTAATAAGCTTTTTTACCTTCAGGTTGCACTTGGTGGCATCCCCTTCGTCATCGTAAATAACCAGTTCCAGTTTTTTTCCGTTAATGCCGCCGGCCGCGTTGATCTGTTCAGCCAGCATCTCAACGGTTTTCTTTTCCGGATCCCCCAAAAAAGAAGCCCGTCCGGTCACGGAAAAAACGCCCCCGACTTTATACGCGCCATCGAAAGCGTTTGCCTGGCTGATAAGCAACCCCATACCGAAAAAACAAATTGTTGCGATAATAAAAATTCTCCTGAGTGTCATTTTCTCCTCCCTTTCATGTTTCTGCTTTCAATATTAATGGTTGTCCTCTATTCGCCGGTGATAAAGGTTTTAAAATCGGTTATTACCTGAATTTTGCACGAGTCGAACATATAATTCTATGATGTTGTTTGAACCTGCTTTAACTCAGTCGTTTAAAAACTCTCATTAATTTTCATGCAAGATTCAGGTATTACATGGTATACACTTTACTTCCCTCAATCACCGTAAGGTTGTTCTTTTGAAGTAAGGTTATGGCCTCATCGATGGGATCGATTCTAAAAATCATGACCGCATTTTTCCCGCTATGCTGCACAAACGCATACATATATTCCACATTAATTCCGGCCCGGTTCAAAATATCGAGTATTTTATTCAGGCCTCCGGGACGGTCTTCTACTTCTACTGCCACCACATCGGTTTTGCTCACGGTAAACCCACGATTTTTTAGTGCCTCTATAGCCTTTTGATTGTCATTTACGATCAGACGCAGCACGCCGAAATCGGATGTATCGGCCACGGCCAGCGCCCGGATATTGACATCCGCTTCTGCAAGAATCGCTGAAACTTCAGCCAAACGCCCGGCCTTGTTTTCCAAAAATACTGAAATTTGTTCCGCCCGCATTATCTTGCCCCCCTTCTCCCTATCATTTGACATTGATCATTTATCATTGGTCATTGGTTATGGTTAACTTTTCACTATTAACTAATAACCGTTTTCTTCCTTCTTCCCTCTTCCCTATTTCCTCTTCTCTCTGTCTTCTGTCCTCTGACCTTCTGATCTTCTGACCTTCTGACCTCTGACTTCTGACCTCTGTCAATGTTCAATTGACACTTATATTTTTCGATTATCAATCACCCGCACCGCTTTTCCTTCACTGCGGGCAATCACCTTTGGTTCCACCAGCTTTACTTTTGCGGAAACCCCGAGATAATCCTTTATATTCTTTGATATCTTTCTTTCCCGCTCCTGCAGATGTCTGACTTCATCGGAAAACAGACGTTCACCTACCTCCACCAAAACCGTAAGCGTATCCAGATTATCCTTCCGGTCAACCACCAGCTGGTAGTAAGGTTCAACTTCATCCATTTCCATGAGAACACTTTCAATCTGTGACGGAAACACATTGACGCCGCGAATAATCAGCATATCATCCGTACGGCCGCTGACCCGGTTCATGCGGATATGCGTCCGGCCGCAAATACACGGCTCCGGATTCAGCGAGGTGATGTCACGAGTTCTATACCGTATCACCGGAAAAGCTTCCTTGGTTATGGTTGTAAAAACAAGTTCGCCGGTCTCGCCGTAAGGAAGTACTTCTTCGGTTACCGGGTCGATAATTTCAGGAATAAAGTGATCCTCAAATATATGAAGGCCTTTTTTTGCTTCATGACATTCAATGGCAACCCCCGGCCCCATGACCTCGCTTAACCCATAAATATCTACCGCGGTTAAATTCAGCTTCCGCTCTATTTCTTCGCGCATCTTCTCAGACCAGGGTTCGGCCCCGAATATTCCGAATTTAAATTTTAAATCTTCAAAAGAAACTCCCACCTCCTCGGCAACTTCCGACAGGTGAAGTGCATATGAAGGCGTTGCCGTCAATATGGTGGGGCCGAAATCCGTCATGATCACAACCTGCCTCTTTGTATTTCCTCCGGATACCGGAATAACGGAAGCACCGAGTTTCTCCGCACCGTAGTGGATGCCCAACCCTCCTGTAAAAAGCCCATAACCGTAGGCATTGTGAATCATGTCTCCGCGAGTTGCCCCGCCCGCGGCAAGGGAACGGGCCATAAGCTCAGCCCAGGTATTAATATCCCGAGCCGTATACCCCACAACCGTGGGCTTTCCGGTGGTCCCGGATGAAGCGTGAATACGAACCACATTGTCCATGGGAACCGCAAACATTCCAAAGGGATAATTATCACGCAAATCCTCTTTTTTAGTGAAAGGAATTCGTCTTAAATCTTCCAACGACTTGATATCATTTGGCGTGATACCACTTTCTTCAAACTTTTTCCTGTAAAAAGGAACATTTGCGTAAACACGATCAAGGGTGGCCTTGAGCCGTCGCAGGACAATTGCATCCAAATCTTCTCTTGGCATGGTTTCAAATCCGATATCGAGAATCATTCAAACACTCCTTTCAAATAAAATGAACTCGTAAAAAGTTAAAATTGAGATGGCAAAGTAAAAAGTTCAAGTTCCCCCGCACAAATCTATCGGGATAAAAAGGCGTCGCAAATTTTGTGGAATGAGGCGTACTTATGTACGCCGCAATGAACACGAAATCAAGCGGAACGCAGAAATTGGACTTTTTACGAAGCCGTCAAATAAAAAAGGCTGTGAGTGAAACCCACAGCCTTTTAAAAAACCATGAGTTCCATTTTGTTCCGTCTACCCATGGTTTTGTGTTATGTCAAGTTCGGCATTTTTTACCTTGCCGGCCCATGGATAGACTTCCTAAAAAAGAAGCCCTCCAGGAAGCCCAAAAAACCAAAGTAAAAAAACCGAAACCTCATCTATGGAACCCCTAATATTTATGTAAAATAACCAATAGTTAACTTGATCGCTCTATAATGGATTAAAAAATATATGTCAAGAAAAAAGATTTACTCTTTTAAACTTCCCTTAAACTCCGGCGCTCGCTTTTCCAGAAAAGCCGATGCCCCTTCTTTTGCATCCGGGCTTGTGAAACAGAGGGCAAAGGCATCGATTTCTATGCGGCAACCGGTGGTAAGGTCCACATTCATCCCGTTGGTAATGGCCTGTTTGGCTGCCCGAACAGACACTTTCCCCCGTGATGCAATGGTTTTTGCCGTCTTGACCGCTTCGTCCATGAGCTGCTCTTGAGAGCAAACTCTGTTTGCCAACCCTATGTTTTTTGCTTCGGCAGCGGGAATCATCTTACCGGTAAATATCAATTCTTTGGCCATGTTCTCCCCCACGAGTCTGGGCAGTCTCTGAGTGCCGCCAAAGCCCGGAATAATCCCAAGCGTGATTTCCGGCAGACCGAACATGGCGTTTTCAGAAGCGTAGATAAAATCACATGCGATGGCAACCTCACATCCGCCGCCCAGTGCAAAGCCGTTTACCGCCGCAATGACCGGTATGGGCAACTCCTGGAGTTTGTTCATCAAGGAAAGCCCCATCTCGGAAAACGATTTTGCTTTGAGGGGGGTAAAGGTTAGAAATTGCTTGATGTCCGCCCCGGCGATAAAAGATTTTTCACCGGCGCCGGTAAGGATAAGCACACGGATGTCCTCGTTTGCATGAATCTCATCAAGGGCGTTGGAAAACTCTTTAAGCGCTTCCTCATTCAATGCATTTAAAATTTCGGGCCTGTTGAAGGTAATGGTTGCAATCCCTTCTTTGACCTGAACAACAATATTATTATATTCCATGATTCAGACCTCCTGACCTGTATACATAATTTCAACGTGATATGAAGGTTTAGTCGTAATTTCATACGCAATAATTTGAACATCGAACATCGAACGTTCAACGTCGAATGTCGAATGTGGAAGGCGCTTGGCTTTGTCTTTATTATAAATGGTAGAATACATTATTCGATGTTCAACGTTCGATGTTCGATGTTCGACGTTCATCTTTATTAAAACATGTTAATTCTGAATTTACGATAGATCACTATCCCTGCAATTACCCTCCGTATCCAGACACCCCCTT
>Ga0315535_1001997_pt1 | contig 13336 bp, 13 predicted proteins | sample SalMarSW160220MG_2_FD_203092 | JGI IMG/M metagenome (GOLD analysis project Ga0315535, IMG submission 203092) | Salt marsh sediment microbial communities from the Plum Island Ecosystem LTER, Massachusetts, United States - Salt Marsh Sediment SW1602-20 ...
AAATTAGCAAAGGATGGGACGTTTGTATACTCCAATAAGATGGTAGATAATAAGATCAGACTGGATGGGGTAAAGTTGGCAGCCGAAATGACCAGGATGAAAGAACCGGATCAATCGGATAGAACCCAAGTTCTGATTATAGATAGCTTCAATACCGGAGAAGGCAGCAACAAGGGAGAGTACTAATGCCAGCCATTACCATACCGTATAATTATGAGCCGCGCTGGTATCAGAAGCCTCTATATAACTGCCTAGCGGAGGGGTATAAGCGTGGAGTAGCCATCTGGCACCGAAGAGCTGGTAAAGATAAAACTATGCTCAACCTCATCTGCAAGGAAGCACACAAGCGGGTGGGGACCTATTTCTATTTTCTCCCCACCTACAAGCAGGGAAAGAAAATCATATGGGATGGGATCGACTCGGACGGGTTCAAGTACATCAACCATATACCTGAGGCTATCCGCTCTGGCACTAATAATACGGAAATGCAGATCAAGTTGAAGAAAGGCAGTATTATCCAGATCTGCGGGTCAGACAATATTGATTCGATAGTAGGTACCAACCCAATAGGGGTTATATACTCCGAGTATTCACTGCAGAATCCCGATGCCTGGAACTTTATCCGACCTATCCTCAAAGTAAATAAGGGGTGGGCGCTCTTCAATTATACCCCACGCGGTCACAATCACGGATTCCTATTATACGAGATGGCTAAGAAGAACCCAGAATGGTTCTGCGAGCTTCTTGATATTACTCACACAGGAGTACTCTCCGAAGCCGATATGGAGGAGGAGAGAGAGTCTGGGATGTCGGAGGAGCTGATAAGGCAGGAGTATTACTGCAGTTTTGAGGCTACTATGCCTGGGGCGTACTACGGATCCGAAGTTATGGAAGCCAGGAAGAGAGGAAGGGTATGTCACATACCTTACAATAACTATCTACCAGTTCATACTGGGTGGGATTTAGGAGCCGGTAAGGGTGATGATATGGTTATCTGGTTCTTCCAGATAGATGGGTTCATGATAAAACTGATAGACCTCTATTGGGCATACTCCAAAGGGCTCCTCCACTATAAGAGTGTAATGGATGAGAGGGGGTATAGGTACGGTACTCATTTAGCCCCCCACGATATAGAGCGCCCCCAGCATACATCAGGGGAAGACGTAAAAAGTATCAAAGAGATAGCTGCGGAAGTTGGGATAGAGTTTGTCACAGTTCCGAGAGTAAGTGACGTAAGGGTTGGGGTAGAATACGTTAGATCTAAGTTTTCCTCTCTATATTTTGACATCACTAACTGCGAGCACGGGGTTAGTGCGTTGGCCTCCTATCGACGGGATTGGGATGCCAAGAATGGGATATTCCGCCTACTTCCAGTACATGATTGGTCCTCACATTTTGCTGATGCCCTAAGAACGGTTGTATGTGGAATAGACTTGGTTGATGACGTCAACAACGCCACCGTATCTTCACCACACGGCACGTACGATGAATTACGCGCCAAGATGATAGAGGATAGGGACAGGGAAATGTAAGGGCGGATGATCCGGTAGGGGGGCAACCGATACCAAACTTTTAGGAGGATAAAAAATGCTAATCAACAACATGAACCATTACCTTCGGGCCATCACCGACGCTGGGATGCATTCAGCCTTGCGCCAAATGTTAAGCCTCCACCTCGACCCTGCCGACCCGCGACGTATCTTGTTGGGTAGTTCTACCAATAGAGTGGTACGGGATGAAGCAGACCTCAAATTTCTGCAAGCATACATCGAAAACGGGGCTACCTCCGGCGATAACCGAGCCTTATACTTGCGCCTTTATCTCAGTGGGGCTGGTGGTGGAGGGGAGGCTGCCCGTATTTTCACCACGGTGGAGGACGTAACGGCCGGTAATGCCCACGGTGCCCACATCAGCCTGAATTTTGGTGATACCGGAAAGATCAGCGGGCTCGGGGTAGCGATGCGAGCCACCCTCCATATTGCCGATCAAGCTGTCCAGGGGGGTACCATGGCAGCGATCCAGGCGGAGATTTACTCTGATGGGGATACCTCCGATCCCAACGGTTCAGTGGTAAGCTGCATTCGGGTCGTGAATGATGGGGGGGCAGGTACCGATGATGTGGATGATGATGCCTTCCTGTTCGACTTTGCGGGTTGGACCAAAGGCGCTGGCCACATGATCCAGACCGATACCGGGAATGTTGATACCCTGCTTAAATGCCGGGACGTCGATGGTACCGCACTTTATATCATGTGTACCAAAACGTTAACCTAGACAATGTAGGCCGAGGAGGGACTTATGGAAGGACGGAAATTAGGGGGAAAATCGTATGAAGGAACTGGGCTGAGACTGACGGTGAAATTATCCATTATGGAGAGATTGCTTCTTCTCCACAACTTACCGAAGGAGGGGTCTTATTCTACTCTTAAGATAATGAGGAAATTCCGCGAGGAGTTATCATTTTCCGAGATGGAGCATAAGGCCCTAAACCTTCGGGAAGAGGATGATGGGAATGGGGGGAAGATTCTAGCTTGGGATCCGGAATCCATACGGGTAAAACCCATTGAAATAGGGCCAACAATGTTGGGGTTGATCAAAGGAACCCTGGAGCGCCTAAGCAATCAAGGCAAACTCAACGATGACCTAATTCCCCTATACGAGAGATTTGTGTTGGGTGAGGAGAAGGGGTAGAAGGGAGAGTTAAATGGCTAGGTCCAATTCTAGAAGTCAGGGGGTATCCCCAAATGAATATTCTACCGATTCCAAGTCTGGAATGCCAATAAAGTCTCTATTCTCCTCAATCGAGGATACAGTAGTAGACGAAATCAAGAAGGCCGATGATTATGTAAAGCAACTCCAATCAGACAACAGAACCAAGAATTGGGATAGGTATTACGGAAAGCCCTTTGGTAACGAGAAAAAGGGTAGATCCAAATTCATGAGCCGGGATGTGATCGAAACGGTAGAATGGATAATGCCAAGTCTCATGTCAACCTTTGTCTCCTCCGACCCCAAAGTGGAAATAACAATAGAGGGACAACCTCCCATTGTTGGCAAGGCATTGATGGAAAAGATACAGACGGACCTCAATGATGATGATGAGAGGAGCTTATATATACTACTCTATCAGTGGTTTAAGGACGCCTTGGTATCCGATACCGCTTTCATCTCCGAGGGGTGGAATACTCTCACTAAGACATCTCAGGTAAGATTCCCTCAGGCCAATTATCAGCAGCTTCAGCTTATCATAGAACAACCAGATATGGAGTTGCAGGAGTATACTGATAATGGTGATGGCACTTATTCCGATATTGACGTTGATGTAGAGGATGTAGTAGAGTCCTCACTGATAGTGGAAAATCTCCCCCATTGGGATGTCCTGGTAAGTAAGGATGCCAAGTTCATGAATGATGAATACGGCAAAGGGTATCGCAGCAAGGTTACCCTCGACTATCTCCTTCGGGTTAATAGGGATTATAAGGAGGAGGAAGGGAAAAACTTTTTTACTGGGCTTAACAAGCTCAAGTATTATCTTCAAAATGATAGATCCATCGACAACTCTGAGTATTCCTCCTATATGGATGGGGCCGAAGATACATCAGGCGTACAAAGTGCCTATTCTATATTTGATGGTATGGATGACAAACTCGACCCCAAGCAAACCCTTTCTATTGTCCAGTGGTACACCAGGGTTGATATCAATAATGATGGTCTGCTTGAGGACATAAAGTGCTGGGTAGCCGAGGATGAAATACTGCTACGGTGGGAAGAGAACGATGACGATGCAATCATGATATCGGCTCTCTCTCCTATTATAGATTGTTATAAACTCTTCGGCATTGCATACGTTGACCTTATTACTGATCTTCAAAATCTCAAGACCATGATAATAAGGAGAGTACTGGATAACTTCGATTTTTCTACCCTAGGTCGGACATTTGTTAAGCCTGGGGGAAAAGTCCCAATTCGGGAATTACTGGAGAATATACCCGGCGATACCATTCTTATGGACCCAGGCAAGGTTGAAACCCAGTATCCGCAGCCATTTGATTCTCGCATCCTCTCGTTGATCGAATATATTGATGGGATGAAAGAGAATAGGACGGGATCCACCCGTTATAACCAGGGCACCGATGCCGACTCCTTGAATAAGACTGCCACCGGTATGGATATGATACAGCAGGCTGGGCAGAAGCGCATCGATATGATATGTAGATTGTTTGCTGAAACCGGCATCCGAGACTTTTATAAAAAATGTGCTCTGCTTTATCGCAAGAATATGAGGGAGCCTTTCACTGTCACGATACTTGGGGAACAGATTGAAGTAAAACCTGAGCAACTTCAAGGCAAGATATCGTGTAAGGTTAATCTTGGTGTGGAGGCTCAAATTGGTATGGCTGAGGCGAAGAAGATTCAGGCTATATTCCAATTCCTGGCCACCCTTAATCAAATATTTCCAGGCATCATCGGTCCGGAGGAGATTCACAATCTGGCTGCTAAGTTTGTTGCCAATATGGGGAATAAGAACCCCGACTCCTATGTTGCTACTATGGAGGAATTCATACAGTCATTGAAGGTAAATCAGGAACAAGCCCAGAAAGCCCAGCAATTCCAGCAGATGATAGAAACGGAAAAGATAAAGACCGAAAGAATGAAGGTCCAGATTGCCGCACAGAAGGCTGGGGTAGACTTGAAGGATGTTCTGCTGGGCAACCAGACCAGGATTCGCACCAAGCAGATGGATATAGCTCGACAGACCAAGGCCGATAAATTGCGCTTTATTGCCGATATGACAAAGGCCAGAATAAGCGCTCAAACTGCTATGCAGACTGCCAGAATGGGAATGATGGATAGGGCTGCAGCTTAGGATGGGGGAAGGAGGGGGTATCATGAAAAGAGGGGTCGGGCCAGCAAGGGGATCGATAGCGAGTCACGCAAGGGATAAGAATTTATCCTATACTATCGGGGACGTCACTGATAGCTCCATATTTGTGGAAGCTACCATGAATTATGATAATCATAAAAAGATCTCTATGGGAAACGCGGCGGAAACATTATTAAAATCGGCTGCGGTCCAGGAGTTCTTTTCAACCAAGGATAGGGAGCTATTCGACGAATTCAATCGTCTAGGCCCATCTGCTGATCTGGATTCATGTAGGGCTGTCATCAGTAACCAGAATGTACTTTCCGACCTTCTTATCCATATGCGGAGGTTGGTGTTAGAGAGAGACGTAATCATACAACGTAATGGAGGGGATCATGACAGCGAAGAAGAAGAAAGAAGAGGAGGCCCCCAAGACGAATTTGGGAGAGAAAGAGAAACAATCCTCGGCCTCAGCGGAACCGAACCCCCAGGAATCTGAGGCGGTTAATGGTCAGGGTATGGTTGAGGTGGCTAAGGACGAAGTTCCCGTTGAGGATTACTACAGCAATCGGGATCCACTGGACCGGGAATATGGTCCGTGCTGCCACGCTACCATGAAGCTTGTTATCCCCATCAAGGAGCGAAAACCCGGTGGTAACGAGACACACGAATTTAAACCTATCTACTGTGCACTCTGCGGCAACCGGCTGTAGAAAGCGGTAGGACACACGAAAAGGAGAGTATCATGGCTGAGGATAGAAGGGACGATCTGGATAGAAGGGAAGAGGGAGGTCTGGATGATGGTGTATTTGGTTTGACGACCGAGGAGTTCAATAAGGCTCTAGCGGACGGCACCATCGAACTCGGGGTTGATGAAGGCGAAGAGGGCGATGATGAAGGTAGGGGCGGTGAAGGCGCAGTAGCCAAACATACCCCCGCTGACAAATCCTCTGGCGGCACTTTTACCATTATCCATAACGGGGTTGAGCATAATCTTGACCACAAGCGTATGACCGATCTGGCCCAGAAGGGTTTTGATTACGAGGTCAAGGTAGGCCCCCACAGCCGATTGGTGCAATTATTGGACCAGGACCCCCAAGCCCAGGAGGTACTTAACAATCACTTTATGCGAAAGTTCGGCATGCTTGATGATAGGGATCCTGGGGCTTCCCATCCCAACATCAACGATCCGAATTACAGGCCAGCTCCAGCCCCCGCTGCTGCCCCGGCCCCTGCTCGCAAAGAGATTGACTTGAGCGGTGTCAAGGTTAAGTCATTATCCGAATATCAGAATGAATCGGATTGGCTGGCCGACGCTTTGAAGGCATCCTTAGGGGCAATTATCCCTCAAATCTTGGAGACGACGGTAGCTCCTGCCCCGGCCCCCTCCCCTGCTTCTCCAGCCCGTCGACCCCCCAATCCTCAAGATGCGGTATTGGGGGCCATGCAACGGTATGATCCGCAGCACGTGAACACAGTGTTGCCTCATATAGATCAATACGCGGCAGAAAAGCTCTCGGTACCTGAATATCGGGAGGCTACATCAACTTTGGCAGGATTTCTGGAATTTTACGACAGGGTAAAATCCGATATTCTGTCTGGAGAGTTTAAACCGAGCTCCCCAGGTTTTACTGCGGGGCCACAGGTCAAAGTCCCTTCCGACAATGGTAAGGGGGCAAAAAAGCCAGTACGTAAGAAGTTCAATTTGAAAGCTGGTAACAAGAGAGGGTCGGGCGATACCGTACGTGTTCCCAATGTTTGGGATATACCGAGGGATCAGTTTACTCGTCTGATCGACTCCAAAATTCACAGTTAAGGGGAAGGCCCAGTCTGCCATTTGTACCCCCAACCTATTTAGTAAGAGGAGGATATTATGCCCCTTATTACCACTACCTCGGACATTCCGGGTGAAATTCAGGGTTACTACGATCGAAATCTCCTGGAAAACTCCACTCGGATTCTGATCTATGACAAATTTGGACAGATCCGTCCCCTCCCCAAGAATATGGGGACCAGGATCGAGTTCAAAAGATTTGGCAAATTACCCATAAACACAACCCGCTTGCCTGAGGGTAAAACTCCCACCGGCAAAAAGCTGTCGGCCATTACCATCTACGCCACCATGGCCCCGTATGGTGACTTTATTACCGTCTCCGATTGGGTACTGATGACTGGCCTGGATGCCAATTTGCTGTCCATCGGTAAGGACCTACTTTCCGATCAGATGGCCGAAACTGCCGACATTCTCACCCGTAACGTTCTGCTGACTGGTACCCAGGTCCGGTACGCAGCCGGTGTAGTTACCACACGAGCCACAGTCAATTCAGCCATCGTGGATGCGGATATCGACCAGATTGTCCGCACCCTGGAAAATAGCAGGGCAAAGAAAATCACTGAGATGTTTGCCCCCGACTCCCGTACCAATACCGTCCCGATTCGGCCTTCATACATCGGGGTGACCCACATGGATGCCCGATACGATCTGGAGCACTTGACCAAATTCACGTCTCCGGAAAACTACCCACGGCAGGATGCCCTTTCCAAATATGAGGGCGAATTGATCGAGCTGGGTGAATGTCGCGGTATCCGGTTTCTGGCCACTGACCATTGTAAGATTTGGCAGGCTGGTGGGGCTGCCGTTGCGGCCACCGGATTGGTTGCTGATGATTCCACCAACATCGATGTCTACGGAACCCTGATTTTTGGCCGCAACGCCTATGGGGTTATCCCCCTGCAAAAGGGGAACGTGAAAAACATCGTTAAGGCGTTGGGGTCTGCTGGAACCGAGGACCCCTTGAACCAACGAGCCACCTCAGGGTGGAAAATGGCAAAAACCGCCAAAATCCTGAACGAAGATTGGATGATTCGTCTGGAGCATGGCTGCACCGCTTTAACCTAACCAACAGGCTAGGGTAGAAAAGGAGGTTTAATATGAGAGACTATTACACCCAGCCCATAATTGCCCAAGGCGCCAATGACATCTTTCTCCAAATTCCGTGGTGCCCAGATGTCATCCGTCTTACGGAATGGGCTACCGGTCTTGGGGTTACGTGGTACAGGCTCCAGGGCATTGATACCGCCATTACCCGTGTTGCTGAGGGTGACCGTACTGTACAGTCAGGCCAGGGTATTGTTCTCGGCTCTGTCAGCGCGGCCAATGGGGAGGAGATGACCGCCGATACCGAATTTACCGCGTTCTCGGATTCCAATTGGGTCGAGAATGGATTGGCGGTCAATGCAGTTAAACTTACATCAGACCTGACCGGTCTCACCGATCATGCATTGATTCAATTCGAGGCGTGGCGTATGCAGGAGCCGGTTATCAGGGCCGTCCACGATGGTGGAGACAATGTGAATACCTACTTCCAGGACTCGTCCATTGACTTCCTGGAGTTGGGGGTATCTGCCCAGTACAATCGATGCCAGTGGTTGCTGATGAACAAATCCAATAACAACTACTGTTACATCGTGGATGTGCAGAAACCTTCCGGCCAATCCAAGCATTGCCGATTGGTCACCGCCAAGGCCTCCGATGGTACCCCGACTGCGGCTGCGGATTTTGATGATGGCGACGTTGCCTACATCTTCCCGCGACGTATCGCTCAGTACCCGTTGTCGGATTACGGCCTTATGACCTAATGAGAGGCTGTTGGGATTGGGGGGACCAGGATGAGTACCTTAAGAGGGAAAACCTGTTAAACCCCATACCCCAATTTCCCACGATCGCTATTCCAACTACGAGATTCACTCGGTTGGAATAGCGATCCCCTTTAATTCTAACACCAAAAGGACACCTGGAGGACAAAATGACTAAAGAAAAGGATGCGACCCAAACAGAAGCTACGTACGTGAGACCTAAGGATGGTGAGGCACCCAAAAAAGGTGTAGCACCTAAAGGGGATGAAGTGTACGAGGAGGACGAAGATAAATCCAAACCTGATTGGCAGAATCGTTTATTTCGGGTAGTGGTCCATCGCCTCAATACGGAAAAGGAGAATGCAAGTCTTCCAATTTCCGTTCACTGTGTTGGGTTGAAAAAAAGGGTACTAAACCCAGGGGAAGAGACAACCCTATATGGATATCACATTTCAATTCTGCGAGACGCTGTGGAGGAAGATGAAATTGAGATCCCCTCGGAATCTGCTGTATATCAGGCGGAAGATCCGCTCCGGAAGGCTGAGGAAAATTTTCCCGGCTTTCGCGCCACTGTCAGGGAAGAGGATGGAACCATAATCGTCCACAGACGTTTGCCTATGTATTCTGTTGAAATAAAAAGTGAAATCCAAGGCAGACGCTAACAATTGCTAGGAGTAGATAATGGCCACCTTATCAGATCTTATAGATGAAGCCAGATTCAATACGCGAACTCTTACTACTCGTTCCAATCTGGCCCCGTCATCCAGTCTCCTTCCGATAGCGAATAGGGCTTTGAAGGAGTGCTGGAAGAATATGGTAGAGTTGGAATCTAACCTTGTCTACTCCCAGCATGATATTGCTTTAGTGGATGGTACTCCTTCATATAACCCCTCCTTTTCTCACTCCGGTTTTTTACAAGACGGGGTATGGATGGATGACGAAGAATGGTTCCTAGTGGAAGGTGTCGAGGAGGACAAGGTGCATTATGCAGTTGATAGTGAGACCGGTTCCCCCGAACGATACTATTTAGGATCCGACGGTTATGTCTATCTACTCCCCGTTCCTGACGATACGTATACTACCCTCCATATCTTACATTGGGGTTCGTTTTCAGATCTAGAGCTTTCCGCTGTCGATGATGATATCCCCTGGGATGGAATTTGGGATACCTATATGGTGGCGAGACTTGAATACGCCATTAATAAAGTATATGGTAGGGATAATTCCTTAGTTGTAGCAGAACTTGTGGGCATCGAGATTGATTGTACACAGGAAGTGTATCGTCACGGTATTAGAAAACGGCGTAGTCAGTCAGATTTTTTCTCCGTTCCTGGAGTGTAAGGGAGAGTATATTATGGATTGGGATCTAATTAATAGAGCAGGAGTATCTGCGCGTCCCCAGCGTCAGTACCGACAGTTTCCTCCAATAAAATTTCTCGGTTTTCCCCACGGGTTAAATACTTCTATACCGGCATCCCAGATCGGCCCAACTGAATGCTCGGAACTGGTTAATTTTCGTGTAGTAAAGGGCGGACAGGTACAAACACGTAATCCCATCTCGGCCCATACTTCCTCTTCCTTTACCGGGACTGGGGCGGCTAAGGATGGAACGTACTGCCCAATATCAGGCACTATGCGGGAGTTGTTTGTTGATTCCAACGACGTTCTATATTATAATAATTCTGGGGTACCCACTTCTATAGGTACACTTGAGGGAGCTACTTTTCTTCTCCCCTACAACGGAGTATGTCTCCTATTAGACGGATCATATGTAAAATACCTGGACAACCTCATTACTATAAAAATCGCCTACGATAATGGAGAGGATGGAAGTTCAGCCTATCAATACAACAATAGGTATGGATCCGAGGATTCGGTTATAGCCTTAGGTAATGGAACTATTACCTTAGTTGCGGCTAAGTTTTCCTCTCAAGCTTGGGATGCTGGGTATACTATTCCTCCCACTACCATTACAGTGAGCCTTACTCGTATAGGTGATGGGTATACCGGCACCGACGATCAAAATATAGTGGTTAACATACGTAAGCAATCCGATAGTTCATCTATTGCTTCGAAGGTTTTGGTTCAAGCACCAATCGCTACCAATCTGGCAGCCGTGGTCACTGAATATGAGGTAACATTCTCCTCCTCCGACATAACCGAGGAGATGGGACCCAGCACCGATTATTATATTACAGTTGACTATGATAATGGGGATGCTTCCCACCATGTGGATGTGAATTGTACGGATGTTGCTTCCGGTGGTGCAGCCAGTTCCTTCTATTCTGCCGCTTGGCATAATGATGCAACCAAAGACCCAATTATGTCTTTGCGCCCAGGTAGGCCACCTAAGGCCGCGTTTGGTGCTATTCATGGGCAACGCCCCTTTGTCGCTGGCGATCCTGATAATCCTGGTCTATGTTGGTTTGGTAATATTACTTTCCTGGACTGGTCTACCTCTGATGGTGGTGGGTATGTGGGATCAGTTGATGATAACGCCAATAACTATCCCATTGGTTCTATCATCTCTTTCTATAATGAGTTGTATGTGTTCGGCAAGAAAGATCAACCTTTTATTTGCAAACTCACTGGGTCCGTTACCTGCGGTATTCCAGAGATCCTGGGCTACTCACAAGACTTTAGTAGCTACTACCAATGATATGTGGTTCGCAAACTCTGATGTAGTGGCAAACTTCGTTGGAGTTCAGGAGTTTGGGGATATGAGGACCTCTCCCTATGCTGATCCTATTTCTGATAGACTTGATCAATATTGGGATGTTAATGCTTCCGCGTTGGAGTATTACCCGACTACCGGCCAGATATGGATGACATTCCCCTCATATCATAGGGTTTTGGTGTGTCATACTCTTATTCCATCCGTCCTCAATCGGAAGCTTAGGTTCCCGTGGGCAGAGTACGAGTTTACTCTGCAGGTACTTCAATCCTATTTATGGATTACATCGTCCGGGGGTACCAATGAGTATTATTTAGGTAATGCTGGGGCTGAGATTATGGTGGACTCCTTGGGGGAAACAATGTACGACTCCGAGGGGGAATTGATGATAGCTTTAGGGTCTGGGGATCCTATAGTATCCTCCAAACCAGATGCAGTACTAATTGATGGAATACCCCTAACTGAGGGAACAGTTGGGGCTCTCAACGATCATGAGTGGGGGTGGGGGGATAATGATGGGTCTGGGTTCTCTACTTTATATGTTCGGGATGACTCCGGTAGCCCTTATGATTCTGGGGTTGACATTCGAACTTGTATTATACCTACCATGATAAAATTTATCAATGGCAATATGTTAATTGGTTGCTCCAACGGAATAGTATATAAAATGGATCAAACCGAATATAAAGATTTAACTACCAATCATATGAGATTTGATCTACGCACGGCTTACGTTCGACCCCATATCGATGCTATAATACTGGACCGATTTGAGCTTGATATAGGGGGTAAGACTGGGGCTCAGTTCTCGTTTTCTATATATGTAAATCGAGAGTTTGCTTCCCCCGCTATCAGTATTGATTTTTCTCTTCCAATAGATGATAGATTAACGGTATCTGATCTTACCATGGACGCGGATGATGCTTATTTTCTTATTGATCCTACCCTCTCATTGACTGACGCTTGGGTGCAGATAGAATGCTACGACATCCAATTCCGTATCCATAATGTACTTCTCGCTGGGAACCGTATCACTTTTAATTCGGTTGAAGGACACATTCGCCCACTCGACATGTAGGTGGCTAGGAGGTTAGTATGAGTCAGGATACAATTACCGGCACTGATAGCGTGAAATCAGCCATTCTTACCAAAATCAATGGGGATATGGCTGAGCTGTTTGCCTCTATTGCTGCTATAGCGGCTGGGTCTGGTATAATAATATCTGCTAATGATTCAACCCCTGGGGCTCTTAACGGGAAGTTAACCGCCGGCTCTCATATTTCCCTAACTGAGGGTAATGATGGGGGAAATGAAACACTAGAAGTACAGGTTGATAATCTTTCTGGTTTAGCAGTTGCCCCAGCGGATATAACTGGTCTAACTGCCGCTATCTCAGCAGTAAACGCAGCTGCAGCCTTTATTGATTCTTTATCGGCTACATACTCGCAAGTAGATGCCGCAGCTACTCTCGCAGCCGCCCTTACTACCACTTATATTGAATTAAATCAACTCCACTCCCAAGGTGTTGTGGCGGCAGACTTTGCCAAGCTCCAGGCAGTTGTTGGTGCTGCGATAGCTGACCTTACCAGTGCTCAAACACTTACAAACAAAACCCTGACCAGCCCGAAGCTAAATGAAGATGTTGCTTTAACTGCCAATTCTACAGATCTTAATAGGGTTCCGGGGGTTGTTGCCGGTACCCAGGCACTATCGGGTTTAGATGTAAATGGTAGTGCAGATATAAGTGGTACCTTAGATATAGGTTCTGGTACTACTCGTAGGGCTGCCCCAGCCGGTACATTCGTGAACAATGCCAATGAGAACCCTAATATTTCAGATACTCCAATAATTATATCAACAGTCGTAACCATCTCCACGTGGGAAAGTATCGGGCCAACAGGCTCTGGCGCTGATAATGAGTGGGGGGCACTGGACTCAGTTCCTTTGGACGCCGATTGGATTAAATTGCGTATTAATATGCAAGGTATAGATGGGGCTGCTTCAACTAGCTTGGATGCTTATGTTCATGCTAGACAGGCTGGTGGGGACGATGAAGCAAATGGGGATGATAATAGAATTGCTGTTATGAATGATTACTCTGATGGGTCTGGAAATAGCAGGGAAAGAAACATAACTACTCACGAGGTCCCCGTAGATGCTAC
>Ga0315535_1001999_pt1 | contig 13332 bp, 11 predicted proteins | sample SalMarSW160220MG_2_FD_203092 | JGI IMG/M metagenome (GOLD analysis project Ga0315535, IMG submission 203092) | Salt marsh sediment microbial communities from the Plum Island Ecosystem LTER, Massachusetts, United States - Salt Marsh Sediment SW1602-20 ...
ACTAAGATTTTAAGTGATATTGTAAAAAAAGAGATTTTACGAAGAAAAATGCAGTCATTAAAATTGCACAGGAAAGATTTTTTTATCGTTCGAAAAATAATTGTATTAAAAAGCATCGTATATTATCCGCTTTTTTAATAGAGAAACAATATTTAACAATCTAAATATCATTTATTTGGCGTACTGTTAAACATTATTGGAATTTTCATGTTTATAAAATTAAAAATAAGTTAATATTTCTGGCGGTCGAATGATTCAACATATTTATAGATTATTTACATTCGCACCTAAATATTTTTAGAAAAACAGTTATTAACAAAGAAAACAATTAAAAAAGAAAAAGGTGAAATAACTCATCATCAGTCATGAATGCTAACAAGAATGAGGCTACGACATTCCTCGGTGAAAGTCGCCTCGTGGGTTGTTCTTCTGATGAAGAACCTGGCGCGAAAACCATGATATTTTCGCAAAATGTAATCCCAAACCAGTTAGTTAGCAACCGAAGTACGGGTTTTATGCACCGTTACTTCCCTCACGCGACTACAGAATCCTGGAATGATTGGAAATGGCAACTAAGAAATGCTTTCACCAGCATTGAAGATCTGAATAAGATAATGAAGCTTACAGAAAAGGAGATCCTGGCTATTAATAATTTGAAGGGCCGGCTTCCCATGAGGATAACTCCGTATTTTGCTTCATTGATATATAACACTAAATCTTCGCATCCTCTTCGCAGAAATGTTATTCCGGTTGTTGAGGAATTGATTGAGACTTCAGGTGAGCATTCAGACCCGTTGCACGAAAAATCTTTTTCGCCTGTTAAAGGTGTTGTACACAGGTATCCTGACAGGGTTCTGTTTACTGTCACACAAGTTTGTTCAAATTACTGCAGGTATTGCACACGTTCTCATTCAGTTGGTAAACTGGACAAGCTGGGCAGGCAGGACTATGAGAGAGCGTTTAATTATATTGCCACTCATAAAGAAGTGAGGGATGTCCTGATCAGTGGAGGCGATCCGCTAGTTCTATCTGATGAATTACTGGACTATATTCTGTCACACATCAGAAATATTGAACATATTGAGATTATCAGGATAGGAACACGTGTTCCTGCAGTGTTGCCGATGCGCATTACAGACAACCTTATAAATATTCTGAGAAAATACCACCCATTATTTTTCAGTCTTCATTTTTCACATCCGGAAGAAATAACCGATGAATGTTCCAGGGCCTGTAACAAGCTGGCCGATGGCGGCTTTCCACTTGGAAGCCAGACTGTTCTGCTTAAAGGCATAAATGATAATGTACCTGTAATGAAGGAACTTATGCACAGGTTACTTAAGGTGAGAGTAAGACCCTATTATCTTTATCAATGTGACCTTATCCCGGGATCAGGTCATTTCAGGACTACAGTAAAAAAAGGTCTTGAGATAATCAAAGGATTACGGGGATTTACCAGTGGTTATGCCGTGCCAACATATGTGATTGATGCACCCGGAGGAGGAGGCAAGATCCCTTTACTGCCGAATTATGTGGTGGAACATAACAGTGAGCACATTGTTCTGCGTAACTACAAGGGTACACAGTGTGAATATCCTGAAAAATAAGTCGATAAATGAAGATCGGATTGACTTATGACCTGAGGTCATGGTATCTTGACCAGGGTTATTCCATGGAAGAAACTGCAGAATTTGACAAGCAGGATACCATTGATGCCATAGATTATTCCCTGAAAAAAGCAGGGTATGAAACTGAGCTGGTTGGAAACGTGTTTCAGCTTATTGAAGCTTTGTCTGAAGGCAGAAGATGGGACATGGTCTTTAATATTGCCGAAGGACTGTATGGTGATGGCAGGGAATCAGTTGTCCCTGCATTGCTTGATCAGTATAGGATACCTTATGTATTCAGCGGCCCGGTTATTATGGGCCTTTCGTTAAACAAACATCTGGCCAAGCTGGTTGTGGCTGCAGCCGGTGTCCCTGTGAGTCCTGGTATGCTTCTGAACACAGCAAAGGAAGCTGAGAATTGCTCCCTGGAATATCCCCTGTTTGTAAAGCCTGTATCAGAAGGTACCGGCAAGGGCATAACTGAAAAAAGCCTTGTCAGATCAAAGGATGAGCTTATTACCGCTGTCAAATGGATTGCTGAGGAATTTTGTCAGCCCGCTCTTGCTGAAGAATATCTTCCGGGAAGGGAATTCACAGTAGGTGTAACTGGCAGCGGATCGGATATAACAACTATAGGAGGGATGGAGATAATATGTTCCGATAATCTTCCTTATTCTGTTAAAGTAAAGGAGAACTACCAGGATTACTGCAGGTATTTGCCTCTTGATAAGGATATTGAGAAGGAATGCAGGGATGTGGCAGTACGTTCATGGAAAGCACTTAATGCTGTTGATGCAGGAAGGATAGATCTCAAAGCCGACAGAAACGGCAGGATCTGTTTCATAGAGGCAAATCCACTTGCAGGCCTCAATCCCGTGCATTCTGATCTTCCTATTTTATCGAGAATGTATGGCATTGACTACCAGACCCTGATAGAAAGGATAATGAAATCCGCCTTAGCAAGGGTAAAAAAGTAAATGAAAAGGTGCTGTATCATATATAATAAACCCGGCGTTGAAGCTCATGCTGATGAACTGGATGTTCTCGACCAGGTTGAACACATCGGGGTTCACCTGTCCGGACTCGGCATTGAAGTATCGAAAAAAGGTGTCACATCCAACTTTATGACTGAAATAGCGGAACTGGCCGGACAGAAATATGACTTTGTCTTCAACCTTGTGGAATCTATCAACAATAAGGGAGAACTGAACTATTTCATACCAGCGTTGCTAAACATGTATTCCATACCATATTCAGGCAATCCCCTTGAGGCTATCTTCACAACCGGTAACAAAACACTGGCAGGGAGCATGATGAGAAACGCAGGTATAAAGAATCCTGCTTCCTTCAAACCTTCACAAGCAGGGTTATTAAAGGAAGGAACAAAGTATATAATCAAACCTGTATGGGAAGACGGATCGCTTGGCATTACAGGTGATTCTGTATTTGAATCAGGTAAAGGGTATCAGGAAAAACTGAAGGGTTTTGATGATGCACATTGGTTCATTGAGGAATATATAGAAGGAAGGGAGTTCAATATTAGCATCCTTTCCGGACCAAATGGACCAGAAGTCTTACCACCTGCTGAAATAGTATTTGTTAATTTTGGTGATAACAGGCCTAAAATAGTTGATTTTAAAGCGAAATGGGAACCTGACAGTTTTGAATATGCAAACACCGTAAGGAAATTTCCCGGCGACACTCTTTCCAATAAACTGCGCACAGGATTGAAAAAGGCGGCTGTCGAATGCTGGAATCTGTTTGGTCTTAAAGGATATGCACGTGTTGATATTCGAACTGACAAAAATGAAGATGTTTTTGTTATCGAAGTCAATGCTAATCCGTGTATTTCCCCTGACAGCGGTTTTGTTGCTGCTGTCGGTGAAGCCCGATATTCCTTTACTTCCGTTATTGAAAGAATAGTTGACGACCTTAACAATTAATTGGAAGGACTATTTTATCAGGTTTGCGTTATAATATTCCGGATTACCTGTAACCTCCCGGCCCAACCAGTCCGGCCTATGAAAGACTTCATCATCAGATGACAATTCCAGTTCCGCCACTATTAGTCCCTCATTGTCCTCGTGAAAAACATCAACTTCAAAGGTGTGGCCGGAATAAGGTACAAGATAACGTGTCTTTACCACCTTACCCGGAAGACAAAGCCTCAAGATATCTTCAGCGTCACTGACAGGAATACGGAATTCCCATTCACTTCTGGATATTGACCTGCCTTCGGGCCTACCCTTTATAGTAAGAAATGCCTCTGTGCCCGCTATTCTTAAACGTATGGTCTTGTCAGGATCTACCGACAGATAACGCTGCAATATTTCAGTTTTACTGATCGCTATATCCCGGAATTCGCCTTTTACAAGGAACTTTCTCTCTATTTCCGTTGCCATATCTGGTTTTATCGCAAAGTTAATATTTAGCCCACTCTCCACAAATTATGTTCAGGACAATGTTAATTACCTTATCAGCCATAGCATAAAGATTTTTAGCTTGGTTGTTGTTTTTATAAAATTTTTATCCGGAAGATGTGTTAAATGTTTATAACTAATAACACATTGTTAACATATTTTTTTAGGTTATAGATTAATTATTGTGTAATTTTGATATGTGAATATAAGAATTGCATAATAATTTGTAATATTCTAATATTCAGTTGATAGTTAAAGCAGTTTTTAGTTTAGGTTGTGAGGGTGAAACGCGGGTATGGGCTGTCGAGAAACGACAGCCCATCTCTTTTTAATAATGTCATCATTTAGTAAATTAGCAAGGATGTTCAGTTAAACATGTATGCGATGGATGTAAAAATTGATCCCAGCTGGAAAGAAAGGCTTAGAGATGAGTTTGACAAGGATTATTTTATCAGGCTCGCCGAATTTGTGAAGCAGGAATACAAAGTCACCACCGTCTATCCTCCGGGAAGTCTGATTTTCAATGCATTCAACCTGTGTCCGATTGACAGGTTAAAAGCTGTTATTATTGGCCAGGATCCATACCATGGGCCAGGACAGGCACATGGTCTTTGCTTTTCAGTACGCGAGGGAGTTGAATTTCCACCCAGCCTGATCAATATATTCAAAGAGATCAGTTCTGACCTGGGATTTCCAAGACCTTCATCCGGCAATCTTGAACGATGGGCATCACAGGGAGTATTACTGCTGAATGCAACTCTTACGGTAAGGGCACATCAGGCCGGCTCGCACCAGCGTAAGGGTTGGGAGGAATTTACAGACAGGGTTATAAGTATTATTAACAGTGAGAAGGAACATATTGTCTTTTTTCTCTGGGGTTCATATGCGCAGAAAAAGGGAGAATCCATAGACAGGTCGAGGCACCTGGTACTTGAGTCGGTCCACCCCTCCCCTCTTTCAGCAGCCCGTGGATTCTTTGGCAACGGGCATTTCAGCCGCTGCAATGAATATCTTAAATCACATGATATTCAGCCTGTTAACTGGCAATAAAAAAACAAATGCCCGGCTGTATCAGCTAAAGGCCTCCCAGTCCAGCTCTTACAGCTTCTTCGATCTCAGTAAAATTCTCAAAGCCCACTGAGAGTCTAATCATACCAGGTTCCGGGTATTTGGCTCCCCATACTGATTCCACAGGCATCAGGATCGTTTTTGAATCACCAAGAGTAGGGATCAGCTTTATCCGCGAAGATACTCTCTCAATGAACAGATCCCTGCGCTGTCGTTTTTCATCAGCATCCTTTCCGTCAAAATCAAAAGTTATCATTGCTCCCCATCCCTTACCTCCAAAGTGTTTTTTTGCATTATCATGAGTTGCATGATTATTCAATCCCGGATACCATACTTTCCTGATTGCTTTATCTTTATCCAGGAATGACGCAAGAGCATGTGCATTACTGCATTGCCTGTCGAATCTCAGTTCAAATGACTGTATCTGTGTTTCAAGCCTGTATGCATCATCCGGTGATAACATATGACCAATAAATTTCCTGTATTCCAGCGCCTGTCTCATTATTTCGCTATTGTTCCCACAAAGAACACCGGCAGTAAGGTTTCCATGGCCTGAAAAATATTTGGTTACACTATGGATTACAATATCAACACCGTCTTCAAGTGGTTTATAGAGCCATGGAGTGGCAAAAGTATTGTCGATAATAACCTTTGAACCATATTTTCGTGCTATTGCCACAATACTACGTATATCCGGAACAATCAGCATAGGGTTTGAAACTGACTCAATATAAACCAGTTCAGGCATTAGTATCTCCATTTCCCTGTCGAACGCCACCAGGTCATACTTTTCATTCTCAGGAGTAAAAAAATGAATATCAAGTCCCCTTCTTGCCCTGAGTATGGAGTCGATAAAGGAAATTGTTCCTCCATAGATCTCTGTGAAGAAAAGCCATGGGCGAATCTCTTTTCCGTGCTGGAACACTGAGAGTGCGGTATCGATTGCACTCATACCGGATTGTGTCACAAGCGCCCATTCCGATCCTTCCAGTTTCATTATCTCTTCTTCTGCAGAAACAACATTTGGATTCCTGTAACGCGAATAAATATATAATTCCTGTTCCCTTTTATTTTCAGTCTCTTTTTGGAAAGCGGAGGAAGTAGTCTCAGCGTCATATAGTTCAAATCCTGCATCCCGGTAAACTGGCAACCTCGAACTGTTAATTTCTTTTCTTTTCATTGGAGAATATTATTTCGTTATTATAAATCAGATCATTAATATTGACCGGTTTGAAGTCAATGTAAAATAATATCCTGTCAAGCAATTCTCCCGACAGGAAAACAAGTATTACAATATTATTGATTTCATACCTACCTGATATCAGCATAACACCTGTTATCAGCAGTATGGCAAACCTCATAAAACGCAGGCTGAAATTTTTCATAGTCTCCTGCAGAGAAGTCATGCTAAAAAATGATGAAGCTAATTTTAATAAAGCAATAAACAGGAATGGTAACACATTGTTAGTCAGAAATGATATAATGATCAGGGCGCTCAGGAATGTTTGTCCGCTATGGAAAATAATTTTTCGGCTTCTGTCGGCAAAGTAATATACAGCATCAATAAATATCAGAAGTATCAGTCCTGCGGCTGAGGAAACCAGTAGTAACCCAGGCATACGTAAAATAACGGCCACACACGACAGCACTGAATATAAAATAAATGCCGCTATCTCCCTGCTCAGAGGTGATCTTCTGATATTCACCGGCGCTCTCCATGCCCGGATTTTCCGCCCCAGATGCAGAAGGGAAACGAGTCCTGCAATTATTATTGAAAGACAAAACAGTCCGGGCTGAGGGAAGGTGCCATCAATCAGGGATTTTAACACGGCAGATACGGACAGGGTTATTAAATATGTAAACAAAACGAGCACCCAGATGCCTTTCCTGCTGTTATTGGTTGCAGTTGTCTTTTTAAGCTCAGGTTCAAACTTATCAGCGGGTACTACTGTTGTGGCTTTATCTTGTGCATGGCCTGTCAGCATAAGGGAAGGTTTGAGTTTTTTGTCAGGCAGCCATGGAAAGCTTTTAATGGATGGTATGTCATTAAGTTTGCCAAATGAAAGGGCTCCGGTTGGGCATGCTGATGTACAGGCCGGGATTCTGCCTTCGCTGAAGCCATTATAACAAAGATGACATTTCCCTATTACCCTTTTGTTTTCATCAAATTTAGGAGCATCATACGGACAATTCCATATACAATATTTACACCCCAGGCATTTTGCTTCATCTACCACAATTGCGCCGGTACCGGGATGGCGGTAAATAGCTCCGGAGGGACATCCATCAAGGCAAACAGGTATCTCACAGTGGTTACACGCCATAGACAGGTTAATTACAGGCAGATACGTCAGCCTTTCATTATTGAAAGTAAAAACTGTCCGTGGTTTGACAGTCCATCCGTTTTCCAGGATACAGGCCGCAATGCATGCTTTGCAGTCAACACACCTGTCATTGTCGAATAGAAAACCTTTATCCATCGGCGGCCAGTTTTTCAATTTCGATCCTGTTATCATGAAAAGCCGATCCGTATCCCATGTCTGTCTCCACTCCTTTTATAAGGAAGTTACCACCTCCCCCATCAGCCATCCAGATACCGTTATGCAGGATAACCGATCCGGTCGGCACACATGATGATATCCTTACCGTACATTTAATAACACCATTATCATTAAAGATTCGGACAATATTGCCATCCTGAATATCCCGCATCTCTGCATCTTTTACTGAAATCTCAACAGCAGGTTCCTCAGTAACCTCCCGTATTATCCTAAGATTTCCAAACTGTGAGTGAATGCTGCTGCTTTTATTTGGTGTCAGAAAAACCAGCGGGTATTTGTTTTTATCACAGGGCTCATTCAGGGGGACATAACCTGGCATGGGAGATACATCCCATTTTGATTTTGCTTCCTGTGAATACAGTTCTATTCTCCCTGATGGTGTTTCAAACACCATATCATGCCATGCAATAGGCTGCAAACCGGGAGCCAGGACGGGACCCTTTCTGAGGTCATCAAATACCAGTGAAGAATAGCCTTCAATCCTCTTGCTCAGCCATTTTTCAATATTTTCATTCCCGGGTTCAGGCAAAAGGTCGGTGGTAACTCCGAGGCCCATTTTCTTACTCAGCTGGAAATATATCTCACTTTCCGGTTTCACTTCACCGGGCATTTCAATAATTGCAGGTTTTAACTGGATATACGGAGACCAGTAGGAACCGATTATATCAGTCTGCTCAAACATATTCTTGGCCGGGAGGATAATGTCTGCCATACGGGCAGTATCAGTAAGGAACTGATCTGTCACCACAATGAAGTCCAGCTTCTTAAATGCCTCTGTCACTTTAAGACTATCAGGCGACTGAAGAATGGGATTACCTCTTTCTATATATGCAGCTTTAAGTTCCGGATCTTTGGTCCGCAGCATATCAGCCCCAAGCTTAGCTTTGGACAATATTCTCCTGAAAGGCCTGTCCTTTTCAATATCAGGGTAAAGGCTCAAGGGTTCCTTTTCATCATCAAAGACATAGCTCTGCAGATTAGCATAATTAAATCCTGCTCCCGTTTTACCTATATTTCCAGTAATAACGGCAAGTGAGAGTATTGATCGTATAGTCTGTCCTCCGTTACTGTGTCTCTGAAGGCCATAACCGGGAAGGAAGGTTACGGGGCCTGATTTTCCTATCAGGTATGCCATATCCGTTATCGTATCCCGGGGAATTCCTGTTATTACCTCTGCCTGTTCAGGTGTGATTGTCAGTGATTCCTTAAATTCCTTGTATCCGTATACATATTTGTCTATAAAAGCATCATTGGTCATTCCTTTATCAACCAGTATCCGTGCAATAGCAAGAGCCAGTGCTGCATCGGTACCGATTACCGGGCAGATGAAAACATCGGATTTTTCTGCAGTTTCTGTACGTAAGGTATCAATCACAATCACCTTACAGCCTTTATCCCTTGCTTTTCCAATAAAGGCCATTTCCTGTATATTTGTTTCTGCAGGGTTTTTTCCCCATATGACCAGCAGGTTTGCATTCTCGATATCCCATGGAACATTGTGCTTTACAGAACCCATGGTAAGACGAACGGCCTCCAGTCCTGCCGGCCAGCACAGGTCACCATAAGTTGTGGTTGGCCCCCCGAACGCTCTCCAGAAGCAAGATCCTGTTTCATTTGTCAGCCCTGACATACCACTTCCGGTATACCACATAACACTGGAAGGTCCAAAATCCCGCCTGTAAAAATTTAACTTACCGGATATTATATCTGTTGCTTCTTCAAAAGAGATCTCTTTAAAATCGCCTGTTGATGTTCTGAGCAGCGGATGTATGATACGTTCTTCAGAATTGCTCCGCTCAACATAGGAAAGGCCTTTGATGCATGGGCCTTCAGGCGTTGCACGGTTACCTGCGTAAGGCAGTATTCTAATGATATGACCATTCTCTACCTGAACCCTGAATGAACAGGTGCTATAGCAGTTTCTTGGACAGGCTGTTACAAATTCTTCCATTAATAGATGGATAATAGCAAATGTATCAATATAACTGCTAAAAAGAAATAATTACAGCGCAGAGGTTTTAAAAGTTGACAACTATTTAAGTGTTAACGGGGCTTCAAGTACCACGTTATTAATACTCAAAACCCTGTTTGCCATATCGGATATATATACTTCATAGGTAATCATATCCTGCCCGATATATTGCATATAGGTATAATCAACAGGTCCGGTGGAAAAGATCACAGGAGAACCGTCAATATCAATAGTTGCTGATATCTCAGCTTTGGGATAGGCTTTTTTAAACCTGTAATAATCTGACTCACTCCCATGTATAATGGTTCCAAGAGTATCAACATCTTCAGGATATTCAGATGTTGAGAGAATAACATTGTTAAATGTAAGGTCAGAAAGGTTTCTTATTCTTATATCAGTGGGGCCTTCAGGAGAAAACTTTGTTTTCTTGCAGGCAACTGCTAATATGAAAAGGGCGGATATTACTAATATTTTCTTCATGATCAGGTAAGTATGAACCAGCTAGCTAATTTTCTGACCTGAAAAATAACAAATAAGTTGCAAGATGGTCAAATAATATCAAGACTATTTGACGGAACCCATCCCTTATTGCCGTCTGAAAGGGTTATTTCCAGCCAGCCCCCTACTTCATCATCAACCGATACTTTTGTCCCATCGTGGAGAATGAATAGATCGGTGCCACTGCTATCCGGTGAACTTTTCCCACTTACCTGCGGAGAAGTTATTATTGCCTTATGGCTATCATATACCAGCGATTTATTCCTCAAAGTAAAGGCAAGCGAAGCTCCTGAAAGAATCAGGAAAAAGACTGCAAACCAGAATCCCAGTACTTTAAGGCGGTATTTGGATGTATATATATAGACGGACAAAAGAACCAGGCATAAAACAAATGACACGAGGCTTATTACAGCCCATGTATTTGTTGACAGTATTAAAGAAACAAAGTCATACCATTTGACAAAGAAAAGTTCCGGTATTTCCTGGAAACGATCCACGGTCAGAGTTCTGGCTATCTGAAGGTTATAATTAATATCCTCATCAGCTGGATTAAGAAGGTCAGCACGTTCATAGAACAGTATTGCTTCTGGTATCTCATTCAGTTTAAAATATGCATTTCCAATATTGTAGTCAAGTCGTGCAGACCTGTAACCTGTATTATAGAGATCAGTCCATACTTGCACTGCATTCTTGTAATTACCTGCTGTGTATAATGTCACACCTCTCCTGAACCTGTCTGCAGGAGAATCCTGCGCCAGAACATTCAGTACAGTTATGAAGGTTATCGATAATGTCAGTAAATATTTAAATACGGGCTTCATTGTTTAACGTATTGAGTTTTCAACAGACTTGATGAACTGGGAAGTTCCCTCATAAATATTTTCAGCTTCATTTCCTGAACCGGAAGGAGCAAACCTGGCATATTCACAGGTATCAAGGATACTGTCCAGCAGCTCAATCCTGTCATCTTCAATGTCCTTTCCCCTGAGAGCATCAATAGCATTGGTTCTTGTAAGATCTGAAACAGGGATATTAAGCTTATCGCTCAGATAGCCCCATACTGCTTTGAGTATCTCTTCGTAAAACTTGTCTATTTCATTATTTTTAAGACACAATTCTGCTTCCTTAAGTCTTTTAACGGCAATTTTTGCAGCCTTCCTGTTTCGCACAAGTGACAGATCCGAATTACGTCTGATATGCTCTCTTCTCAGGAACAGTATCACAAAGAAGATAATAAGTGCCAGGGCATACAGGCTGTAGAATGAACGTCCGGAGGCTATTATTTTAGCCGCCCTGGACAGTTTGCCAGGACTTGATTTAATGAATCTTATATCTTTACCGAGGTATTTAACGTCCTCCTTGGCCACACCACCATATACAGTGATCCCCGAGTTCTGATCATTTACTTTCTTTGCATAGAAATGAAATTCCGGGGTGGTCAGCTTAGCATATTTGCCTGTTGAAATATTAAAATATGAATATGATAATGGTGGAATGGTATAATCTCCATAATGTCTTGGTATTATCAGGTATTCAAATGTCTTCTGCCCTGTAGTCCCGTCAGAACCATTCTTTATATTATCAGTTACCTTTGGATCATACACTTCCAGATCAGGTGAAAGTTTCAGCACGGGAGTACTTGCTATCTTAAGGTTGCCGTTACCCGAAATAGTAACCTTATAAGTCAGTGCATCATTTACATTAACTGAATCCTTGTTTATCCCTGCCTTCATGCTTATGTTACCGACAATTCCCGAGAAATCATCCGGCTGAACCCCGGGCAGTGGTTTTACCTTTATCTTCACAGGCATGCTTGCAACAGCTTTGGGAACATTATCATACTGAGCAAAGAAATCACCGAAGAAGGGATCAGTATTACCTGATTTCTGCTGGACAAGGACCGATATCTGAACCGGATCAATTGTCACTTCACCTGTTACCTGGGGATACAGCAGGAACTGCTGAACCACACCGGTACCATAGACCTTTCCATTCACATTTTCCTGACGAAGGGAAGTTAACGGAGGAGTCGCAATATCGGATTTCAGGAAACCATTGAAATCGGGATATTTTATCTCGTTTATTCCGGCAAGGTTGACCCTGGTATAAATCTTCACTGTTGCAACAATATATTCGCCAAGGTACACCTGTTTTCGATTTAGCGAAAGAGTTACAAATATATTATTACCTGCTGCTGCCTGAGCCTCCTGGCTTCCTGTGGAACCTCCTTTATTGCCTGTAGCTGCAGTGTTATTCTGAGCGTTTCCTGATACAACTTCAATACGCAGGGAATCAGATGAATATTCTTTATTTTTATATGTGAAGGTGGCAGGGGGCACTACAAATTTCCCCGTATTCAGTGCCTGCAGATAATATACATAGGAGTACGATGTCTGTGTAGACATCTTTCCGTTGATGATCTGTGTGCTTGAACTGTACGAGGTCTGGGGCCCCATAAGCTTATAAAATCCGTTGAATGATGGTGCGGAAAACTTCCCGCCACCAGTATTTACCGTATACATGACCGTAAACTGCTGTCCTTTACTTACAACAGAGGGATAGTCTTCCTTAAGTACAACATCCTGGGCAGACAATGCTGATGCCAATATGAAGAATACGGTATATAATAATGCTTTTTTCATTAGTGATATTCAGTTTACCAGTTCTTTACTGTTCTGACCTTCTCTTTTGCAGCTTTTGCCAGTTTGACTTTTTCCTCTACTTTCTTTTCATCGTTGGCCAAAGCATTCAGCAGTCGCTCTGCATCTTCTTTTGATATCTGCTGCTGCTGATTCTGTTGATTTTTAGGATTCATTTTATCCTGGTCGTTCTTCTGATTATTTTGCTGTTGTTTATTATTATCCTTTTGATTATCTTGCTGTTGCTGTTTTTCCTTATTGTCCTTATTATCCTTATTGTTCTTCTGCTGCTGTTGCTGTTGTTGCTCCTGCTTTTGTATCCGGAGAAGGTCCTGGGCATATGCCAGGTTATATTTTGCTTCCATGTTACCGGGATCCAGTCTCAGGCTGTTCTCGTAAGCATTGATACTCTCCTGTACCTTATTGGACTTTAGCAGGGAGTTTCCAAGATTATAATAACCTTCTGCTTTTTTTACCTTGTCTTCATTCTGGCTGGCACTCTCCATGAACTGTTTTCCCGCATCATCATATTTCTTTTGCTTATAAAGTGCGTCCCCGATATTAAAA
>Ga0315535_1002001_pt1 | contig 13331 bp, 9 predicted proteins | sample SalMarSW160220MG_2_FD_203092 | JGI IMG/M metagenome (GOLD analysis project Ga0315535, IMG submission 203092) | Salt marsh sediment microbial communities from the Plum Island Ecosystem LTER, Massachusetts, United States - Salt Marsh Sediment SW1602-20 ...
TCTCCAATGTCAGAAAGATCATTGCAGCGGCCATGCACCGGTCCCTTCAGAATTCGGCACAGTTAACCCACCATTTGAGTGCCAATGCTTCAGTCATGCTGCAATTAAGAAAAGTGGTGAAAAGCAGGATGAAGGAGGGGTATGTCTTTAACATTACCCTCAACGACATGGTTTGTTATGCAGTGATCCGTGCGCTCAAAATGCATCCGGGGGCCAATGCCCATTACCTGGACGGGACCATCCGAAAATTCCGAAAGGTGAACCTGGGTTTGGCAGTGGATACGGATCGCGGATTGCTGGTTCCCTGTGTGCCCAATGCGGATGATCTGTCTCTGACGGGTTTGTCAAGCCGGCTCAGTGAGCTTGCTGAGGCTTCCAGGGGAGGCAGTGTTCCACCCGATTTGCTGGCTCCCGGGGCTGCCACCTTCACCATTTCCAACCTTGGGAATTACGGGGTGGAGATGTTCACTCCGGTGATCAATCTGCCCCAGGTGGGGATCCTGGGGGTGAATACCATTCTCCAGAGACCCACCGTTCTTGCCGACGGTTCATTCGGATTCCAGCCCTTCATGGGCCTTTCCCTGACCTATGACCACCGTGCCCTGGACGGGGGACCGGCCACCCTGTTTCTGGCTGAGATCAAAAATCAGATCGAATCCCTCTCAGAAGATGTGCTCCAGTAAAATATTTTCTTAAAACTTTAACCTTTTACCTATAACCTTTCACCTTCAAGTTATGCCAAAAACACAATTTATCAACCCGGCCCTTTTACGGAAGCCCCAGACCCTTGAACTGGGATCCATTCCTGTTAATGTATATAACAAATCGGTGAAAAATGAGCTGTCCCGGTTTTCCGGGGAGGACCTTCTTCGCATCTACAGGGATATGTTGATCATCAGGGAGTTTGAAACCATGCTGAACCTGATCAAAACCACGGGGGAGTATCATGGGGTGGCTTATTCCCATCCGGGCCCTGCCCACCTCTCCATCGGACAGGAGGCTGCAGCAGTGGGAATGGCCTATGAACTGGACATGGATGACTATATTTTCGGGTCCCACCGTTCCCACGGTGAGATCCTGGCCAAGGGGCTGTCAGCCATTCAGAAACTGGATGATGACCGTCTCTATGATGTGATGAAAACCTTTTTCGAAGGCCGCATCCTCTCCATTGTGGAGATGGGGCACAAAGGGGATGTGAAATCCCTGGCGCTTAAATTCCTTACCTATGGCACTTTGGCCGAGATTTTTGCCAGAGAAACGGGTTTTAACAAGGGCTTGGGAGGCTCCATGCACGCTTTTTTTACACCTTTCGGGATCTATCCCAACAACGCCATTGTGGGGGGATCAGGGGATATTGCCGTGGGAGCCGCCCTCTACAAAAAAATAAACAGGAAAAAAGGGATTGTGGTGGCCAACATAGGGGATGCTTCCCTGGGATGCGGTCCAGTATGGGAGGGATTGACATTTGCCACCATGGATCAGTACAGGGAACTCTGGGAAGGTGATATGAACGGTGGCTTGCCACTGATCTTCAATATCATGAACAACCAGTACGGGATGGGCGGGCAGACCTGCGGTGAGACCATGGGCTACTCTATCGCAGCGAGGGTTGGTGCGGCCCTGAACAGGGAAAACATGCATGCCGAAAGGGTGGATGGGTACAATCCGCTGGCTGTGATCGATGCCTACAAGCGGAAAATGAAGATACTGGAAGAGAAACGAGGCCCGGTGTTCCTGGATGTGCTCACCTACAGGTTCAGCGGCCATTCTCCTTCCGACTCATCCTCCTACCGGTCCAAAGAGGAGATTGAAGCATGGGAATCGGTGGACTCTATTGTTACTTTCGGCAAAGAGCTGATAGAAGCAGGGGTGGCTGACCAGGCTTCACTTGACACGATCAAAATACAGAGCGGTGATCTGATCATGGATTCATTCAGGCTCTCCATCGATGACCAGGTCTCACCGCGAATGAATCTGGTTTCCAATCCCGGATTGATCGGGGAAATGATGTTTTCCAATGGTTCGGTGGATGCTATGGAGGAGGGCCCGCTGGATACCCTGATGACCATGGAGGAAAATCCAAGGGTCATGCAGATCTCAAAAAAGGAACGATTTGCATTCGATGAGAAGGGGAATCCACATTCAGCCATGAAGCAGTACCAGTTCCGCGACGGAATTTTTGAAGCCGTTGTGGACCGGTTCTACAAGGACCCGACATTGGTTGCCTACGGAGAGGAAAACCGTGACTGGGGAGGGGCCTTCGCTGTATACCGCGGACTCACCGAAGCACTTCCTTACCACCGCCTTTTCAATGCATCCATTTCGGAAGGTGCCATTGTAGGAACTGCCATCGGATATGGCATGTGTGGTGGAAGAGTAATCCCCGAGATCATGTACTGCGACTTCCTGGGCCGGTCGGGAGATGAGGTTTTCAACCAGCTGCCCAAATGGCAGGCCATGAGCGGAAACCTGATCAAGATGCCGGTGGTGCTCAGGGTATCTGTGGGATCCAAGTACGGGGCCCAGCACTCTCAGGACTGGTCATCACTGGTGGCTCATATCCCGGGAATAAAGGTGGTTTTTCCGGCCACTCCCTATGATGCCAAAGGACTGATGAATGCTGCCCTCCAGGGAACCGATCCGGTGATCTATTTTGAAAGCCAGCGCCTTTATGGTGTGGGTGAAGAATTCCATAAAGATGGCGTACCGGAGGGGTATTACGAAATCCCTCTGGGTGAACCCGATGTAAAACTGGAAGGGGAGGACCTCACCATTCTGACCATCGGGGCCACCCTTTACCGGGCGCGTGATGCAGCCCGGCTGTTGAAAGAGAAATATGGCCTGTCCGCAGAAATTATTGATGCCCGCTCCCTGGTCCCGTTTAACTACGACCTGGTGCTCAGGTCCCTGAAAAAGACCGGGCGCATCCTGTTGGTGAGTGATGCCAGTGAAAGGGGTTCATACCTGAAGGACATGGCGCAGAACATCACCGAACTGGCATTTGATGACCTGGATGCACCGCCGGTTGTAGTGGGATCCAGGAACTGGATTATCCCGGCCTACGAACTGGAGGACTATTTCTTTCCCCAGGCTTCATGGATTCTGGATGCCATTCACGAAAAAATCGTTCCTTTGAAGGGACATATGACGAGCCAGAATTATACAGCTGCCGAACAGTTGCGCAGAAGCAGGATGGGTGTCTAAACACAGCGTAAATCAGAACGAACAATGGGCTATTTCTTAGAGAACTTTCCAGACAGGCAGGCCTTGCTGCGTGCGTACAGGACCCGAACCGCTGAACGTCCCCTGAAGGTGAACAACCACATCCATACACCCTATTCGTTCAGTGCATTCTCAAGCATTTCCGAGGCTGTTAAACTGGCTTTCAAGGAGGAAGTGAAAATATTGGGAATCAATGATTTCTATGTAACAGATGGGTATGAAGAATTTGTGAACCGGTGCATGGAATACGGGATATTTCCACTGCTGAATATCGAGTTGATCGGTATCAGCAGCCAGGAACAGGAAGAGGGGACCAGGGTGAATGATCCAGGCAATCCGGGACGTACGTATATCAGCGGAAAAGGCCTTGCTTTTCATCCCGTGCTGCCGGGAGATCAGCAGTCCAGGCTCGACAATGTGGTCAGAGAGAGCAACCAACAGGTATCAGAAATGATTACGCTTCTGAACAGGTGGCTGGCGTATCACAAGACAGGGATATCGCTCTCCGTGGAGGAGACCATGAATACCCTGGCCATGAACCTTTTGCGGGAGCGCCATGTGGCAAAGATGATGCGGATCAAGGTGGAGGAGCATGCGGCAGATGAAAGTTCTTACCAGGAACTGCTCACAAAAATCTATGGTGGAAAACCCTCGGATAAGAAACGTAGTGATGTGGCAGGTCTCGAAGATGAATTAAGAACCAGGCTTTTAAAAGCCGGAGCACCTGCTTTTGTCCCGGAGGATGAAAAGGCATTCCTCCCTTTACAGGAAATAATACAGATCATTTCAGATGCAGGGGGTATACCCACCTACCCCATGCTGCTTGACGGGGCCGGGGGGGGGATCACCGAATTTGAAAATGGGAAAGAGCAGCTGCTCGCCAAACTGAGAAACCGGGGTTTTGGTTCCGTGGAACTCATTCCCTTAAGGAACAGAATCGAGGTGCTGAAGGAATATGCCGGATACTTCTACAAAAATGGTTTTGTGGTCTCCTTTGGCACCGAACACAATACATCAGCCATGGGTCCCATGACAGTGAGTTGTCTGCATGATGATCCACTGGATGAACAACTGATGGAGATCTCTTACAAGGGTGCGGCCTGTCTGGCAGCACACCAGTACCTGGTTGTAAAAGAAGGGATTGGGTATACTCCGTTGTCACGTGGTGAGATGGAGGTGCTTGGTAAATCGATCTTTCAGCACTACTTTGAAAACTTCATAAAAACACCAAAAAAATGAAACCCATGGATTCTGACAAATCGGTCATCCTGCGCCTGGTTCCGGCCATCCGCATGATCATGTCCCCTGGCGCTTTAAAAAGCGGAAGTTTTGTTCCACTGGACCGGCTCATTGAAACAGAACCTGAAAAGATCTCGGTAAGGCTCGGAAGAAGCCTTCCGGTATTCAGGGGTCAAGCGGACCAGATACTCGAGGAGGTGGAGAAGACCAGGGAAGAGATCGGGGAGTACCTGTTCATTGAGGGCCTTGGATTGCTCGGACTTTCCAATAACAAATCCAAGATCGAACAGAAACTGGCCACTGTAAGGAAAAAGAGCCGCGGAGCCAGTTTGCCCGAAGCAGTGGCTGTCCCGCAGATGATAAAGCCCCTGTACAACAAGGTGGTTGCCATTACCGGCAGTGCCATGGGATATGGAGAGGGCATTGCAAAGCACCTTTTTCATGAAGGGGCGAATCTGGTGTTGCTTGATATCAATGAAAAGGCAGGCAGGGCAGTGGCAGATGAACTGAATAAAAACAAATCTCCCAACAGGGCCTGGTTTATAAAAACCGATGTGACCAGCCTGGAATCGGTAGAGAATGCTGTGTATGAATCTGTTCTGGAGTTCAGCGGACTGGACGTGTTGATCAGCAATGCCGGGGTGCTGAAGGCAGGGGGAATCGATGAAATGGATCCTGAGAACTTTGACTTTGTGACCCGGGTAAATTATCACGGTTATTTCAATTGCGTGAAAGCGTTTGCTCCGGTCATGAGAATACAAAACCGGCACAACGCCATCAGCCATGGAGATATCATCCAGATCAATTCCAAATCGGGAGTAGCCGGAAGTAAAAAGAACTTTGCCTATGCGGGCAGCAAGTTTGGAGGGATCGGTCTGACCCAGTCCTTTGCCCTGGAGCTGATGCCGGAACGGATCAAGGTCAACGCCATTTGTCCGGGCAACTACTTCGAAGGTCCGTTGTGGTCAGATCCGGAGAAGGGATTGTTCAGGCAGTACCTGGAGGCGGGAAAAGTGCCCGGTGCCAAAACCGTTGAGGACGTGAAACGTTATTATGAATCCATGGTCCCCGCAGGCCGTGGATGCCGCATCGAGGATGTGGTGAAAGCCATTAAATATGTGATTGATCAGGAGTACGAAACCGGTCAGGCCATCATGGTCACCGGTGGACAGGTCATGTTAAGCTGATTGTGAATGAATATCAAAGGAGTTATTTTTGACCTGGACGGAACACTGGTCCATACCATCGATGACATTGCAGGAGCTGCCAACACGATGTTTGCAAGGCATGGATTGCCGGAACATGATGTCTCCTATTACCTGAAATGGATCGGGAACGGCGCGGTAAGGTTCATCGAGCTTGCCTTTGGTGAGCCGGTCAGTCAGGAGCAGTTGATGGTTTATGTGGCCGAATTCAAAGAGATTTACGGACAGAATCTGCACAAGCTGAGCCGGGTTTACGACGGAATCCCTGAAATCCTGGATCTGCTGACCGCTTCCGGAATCAAAATCTCCATTCTCTCCAACAAACCGCATCAACTGACCTGCGAGGTGGCAGCCTTTTACCTCTCGGACTGGAATTTCAATCCCGTATTTGGTCAGCGCGAAGAGGTGCCGCGAAAACCCGACCCAGCGGCTGCCTTTGAAATTGCGGACCTGATGGATGTGGAGCCGGGCCAGATCCTCTTTGTGGGGGATTCCAACAATGATATACTGACGGCGCAGGCTGCCGGGATGATCCCACTGGGTGTATTATGGGGTTACGGGCAACTGGACACGGAAGCTGTGGAGGGAGATTACACCATAGTTGAACGGCCATCGGGGTTGTTGTCATATTTTTCAAATATCATCTAAGCACATGAATACAAGAGCAGTCAGATTATACGGGAAGAAAGACCTCAGGGTGGAGGAGTTTGAATTGCCGGGGATCGGGAAGGATGAAATCCTTGCCAAGGTGGTTTGCGATAGTCTTTGCATGTCTTCCTATAAGGCCGCCATACAGGGAACGGACCACAAGCGGATCCCCGATGATGCAGCAGAACATCCGGTGATCATCGGGCATGAATTCGCCGGAGAGATCCTTGAGGTGGGGTCCAAATGGAAAGCGCAGTTTACACCCGGGGATAAATTTGCCATTCAGCCTGCCCTGAACTATGAAAATGGTCCCGTGGGCATTCTGGGAGCACCCGGTTATTCATACCGGTATCTGGGGGGTGATGCAACCTATGTGGTGATCCCAAACGAGGTGATGGCCATGGGCTGCCTGCTGGTTTACAGGGGGCCCGGATACTACCCGGCCTCCATGTCCGAGCCCTTCTCCTGTGTGATCGGTGCCATGCATGCCAACTACCACATCAAACCAGGAACCTACAAACACGATATGGAGATTGTGGATGGGGGAAAACTGGCGCTTCTGGCCGGGGTGGGGCCCATGGGACTGGCGGCCATCAATTATGTACTGCACAGGCAGGATCGCAAACCTTCCATGATGGTGGTAACCGATATTGATCAGGACCGGCTTGACAGGGCAGCCCGCCTCTATTCAATCCATATGGCCAAAGAGAGGGGCATAGAACTTCATTATGTGAATACTTCCCAAACCGATGACCCTGTGGTTCCTTTAAAGAAACTGAGCGGAGAGAAGGGGTACAACGATGTCTTTGTTTTTGCACCTGTGAGCCAGGTCATTGAGCAGGCTGACAGGCTCCTGGCATTTGACGGTTGCCTGAACTTTTTCGCGGGACCGGCCGACCCGGCATTCAGTGCCAGGCTCAATTTTTACAATGTGCACTATGCTTTTACCCACCTGGTGGGAACCAGCGGAGGAAATACAGATGACATCAGGGAGTCGCTTGACCTGATGGAGAAGGGAATGGATACCTCTGGCCTGATCACCCACATTGGGGGTCTTAATGCTGTTCCGGAAGCTACCCTGAACCTGCCATCCATTCCGGGGGGCAAAAAACTGATCTATACCCACATGGAGATGCCCCTTACCGCCATATCAGATTTCAGGGACCTGGGTAAAAAACACCCCATGTTCAGAGACCTGGCAGATATCTGCGACCGCAACGATGGCCTCTGGTCGGTGGAAGCCGAAGAACTGCTTTTAAAGTATTGCGGATAGTTGTTGTTTCAACTCATAGATTATGCCGGCATCATGTGCAGGATCCAATCCACATACCTCTTTGAGGAGTTTTTCCGGATCTCTTTTCCATGAAGCGTGAAATGCTTCGTCACCGGGAAACATCCTGCCCTGTTCGTCCTTTGCCTTGAATGAGAAGCCCATGGCCATGGCCCCGATGATTCGCTCATACCTTTGTCCGGTCTTTTGGGCCACACGGATAACGGCCATAAAGCGGTCATCTGCACCCAGCTTTCGTTTCAGGTCACTTCCAACCCTGAACACCGTATCTCCCAGGTTCCGGTTCCTGAACCTGTCCAGCAGATCCTCTATATGATCTGAAAGCCCTTCTGTTGAGAACTCACCGGGATAAGCAGCCATCAGGACCATGGCAGCTTCCTGCATCACCTCCCTGGTGAAATGTAATACGACTGGTTCATCCAGTACTTCATGCATATATATTGCGTCGGGTCGCTCCATGTACCCGCAGTATGCAGCGCTTGCATGTCCAAGGTTGTGGATAAATGCTTTCCTGTCGACCCATGCTTTCATGTTTTCTTTTAGTGACAGCTCTGGGAACCCGGGAATGTCTCCCCTGAAACCATTCCGGTCAAGGATCAGTGTATTGTAAGGCTCTGCAAAAACCTGAAGTGAATCTTCAGTAAGGTCAGCAGCAGTCATGATGGGCACCATCTTTCCTATGCTGGTCTCCACCAGCCCCACCAAACTGTCCAGGGGATAGGAAGCGGGAAGCGCTTCCATCAGTTTTTCCCTGAAAAAGAGGGCTGCCGAGCGCATGTTTTCAGCCAGGATCACATCAAGGATCCTTCCGGGATACCTGTTTTCCCTTGCTTTTAGCCCTTCTGCTACCACTTCAGCGATAGCAGTCAGCGCATTTTTACCCACTGATACTGCCATGATCGAAGCATCTGCAATGGCCCGGACAACTTGATCCCGGTCGCTTGCGTGAATGGCACGCACCCTTTCCACAATGATTCTTTCTTCAAAATCTGCTCCCCTGATCACCACGGGATATTGATGGCGCCTGTTCAGTTCCTCCACCAGTGGCCTGTCCATATCCACGAAAACCAACTGATAGCCATGACCTCCGAATACCTGCCCGATAAAGGAGCGGCCGATCTTCCCGGCTCCAAATATGACCATTCGTTTATCCCCGGTGGATGTGGGATTTTCCATGCTGCAAAGTATATTAAAAAATATTACATCATTCCGCTGCGCCTGTAAACCCCGGGTGATATTTTCATGGTCCGGCCAAAGATCTTAGTGAAATAGTAGCGGTCGGAAAAGCCACAGGATGCAGCGATCTGGTCAATGCTTAATTCGCTGTGATGTAGCATGTTGGACGCCTTTTCCACCCGCATTCTGAGCAGGTATTTCCGGGGTGAATATCCTGTTTGCTCTTTGAACAGGCGTGCATAGGCATTCACGGACATGGCCCCCTCCCGAGCCAGGGCACTGTTCAGGATAGAGGTGTTCCCGATATTTTTTTCCATATAACGGATCCCGTTCACAATCCGTGCGTCCAGCTTCTTGGTTTTCCAGATCCCTGGTGGCAACTGATGCAGCAATGAAAAGAGCAGGGCGTAGAGTGCCAGGCTTCCGGTGTGGTCAAACATCACAGTTCCAGCAATGAGCTGCCTTGTGATGGAATGGATCAGGGATTCCTGGATGCCATCCATGTCAAATTCAAATATTTCCGGGGAAATGGAATCGAACGGATAACCCAGGTTAAAATGGACAAACATGTGCAGAACCTTGTTCTTATCAATCATTTCACTTTCCATCTCTTCGCTTTCAACCCGGCCTCCTTTCAGGGAGTAGGGCAGACTGTTTTCCACTTTGCTGCCCTCAATATCAGATGCAAAAGGGGTATTGGGAGGGATCAGGATTATCTTTTCTGGTACAAGGTCAATCGTCTTTTTGTACACAACACGGGCTTTCCCGGACCTGTTCCAGTACATCCGCCAGTAGGGAAACGACATCTGCTGACTTTTCCATTCTTCCATATACCAGTATCTGCAACACAGTAGTCTCGGGAGCATATCACGAAACTCCTGGATCCGCTGTGAAGGGTCTCCGTCCGGTGGTATTTCCTGGAATCTGAACAAACCGTAAAATGGTTATTTTATACACAAATCTAGTATAATTTTACATTTATATGTGTTCCATCCTTCTTTATATTGTGACATGCTAAATGAGGATTTCACCTGCATTGCTGTGGACATGGGAGCCGGAAGCATCCGGGTCATGCTGGGTGTAATCAGCAAGACGGCCGTTTCATACCGGGAGATCCATCGGTTTGACAATGAGATTGTGTACCAACAGGGGTGCGACCGGTGGGACATGGAACGGATCGTGGTTGAGATCCAGGCAGGGATTAAAAAGGCCATGGATAGTTCAAATGGCCGGGTTTGCAGCATTGGTGTGGATTCCTGGGGTGTGGATTTCGTTTTACTGGACCATTCCGGTTCCTTGCTGGAGCAACCGGTGGCTTACCGGGACAAACGGACAGAGGGGATGCAGGACAAGTGGAGAAAGTTCATGACGGATCGGGAGACCTTTCGCCGGACCGGTATTAATTTTTACGTTTTCAATACCCTTTTTCAGCTTCTGGCCATGAAGGATTCAGCGGTTCTGAAGTCCGCTTCCAGCCTGCTCTTTATGCCCTGTTATATCAACTATCTTCTTTCGGGGGTGGCAAAAAATGAATGTACCATCGCATCCACTTCGCAGTTGCTGGCCGTTGACGGAAGCCAGTGGGATGCAGAAATCCTTGGAAAACTGGGCGTGCCGGAAGATTTGCTGGGTGGTGTGATCGAACCGGGGACCCGCCTTGGTCCGGTGGTCAGCAAAACAGCCGGGGAGCATCAGATTGAAAATGTGGCAGTATGCGGGCATGATACTGCATCTGTAGTGGTTGCCATTCCTGCTGAGAATCCGAATTTTGCATATATATCTGCAGGGACCTGGTGCATTGTGGGCATCGAATCGGATGGACCGCTTCTTACTGAGGAAGCCATGGAACTCGGTTTTACAAATGAAAGGGGATTCGGAAACAGCTATAGAGTCCTGAAGAACATCGTGGGACTCTGGCTGCTTCAGGGACTGAAAAGGCACCTGCCTGAACAGACCTCATATCCGGATATGGAGGAGATGACCATGGAAGGAGGGGAGACGGAACTGGTTATTGATCCGGATGATCCGTTGTTTTACAATCCCCAAAGCATGAAGGAGGCTTTTGACACCTATTTCAGCAAAACCAACCAAAGCATTCCGTCAGATTTCAGCACTTATCTCCGTTGCGCCTATGACAGCCTCTGTTTTTCTTTTCGTTTCCATATAGAGAAACTGGAACAGCATTCCGGACAAACCATTGAAGTGCTGCCTATGGTGGGAGGAGGCAGCCAGAGTGAATTCCTGAATCAGCGGGTGGCGGATATCTGCAAGCGGCGGGTCATATCCGGACCGGTTGAGGGAGCCACACTGGGGAATATGATTGTACAGGCGATGGCTTTGGGAAGGATCGACACCCTTGACCAGGGACGCAAACTGATCAGGCAGTCTTTCCCGGGCAGGCAATACCTCCCGGAAAAGGTTTCTATGGATGCAAGGAAACGGTATGACTATTTTCTGAACTTAAAACACACACAGATATAAACAAAAAAAATGATCATGAAACGATTAATCGGACAAACACCCAGGGTGGGGATCAGGCCCACCATCGACGGAAGACTTCAGGGAGTAAGGGAATCGCTGGAGGAGCAAACCATGAAAATGGCAAAGAGCGCAGCGGCCCTGATCGCCTCCAGTCTGAAAAATCCGGATGGATCGGCTGTGGAGTGCGTTATTGCGGACAGCTGTATCGGTGGTGTGGCAGAGGCTGCCGCCACAGCTGAAAAATTTGCCCGTGAAGGAGTAGGGGTAAGTCTGACCGTAACCCCCTGCTGGTGCTACGGCAGTGAAACCATCGATATGGATCCATTGTTGCCCAAGGCCATCTGGGGATTTAACGGAACCGAACGGCCCGGGGCTGTTTACCTGGCTGCGGCACTGGCCGGACACAATCAGAAAGGACTGCCTGCATTCAGTATTTACGGCAAGGATGTCCAGGATTCGAACGATACGGAGATCCCGGAAGATGTGAGAGAGAAGATACTCACTTTTGTAAAGGCAGGCCTGGCTGTGGCTACCATGAAGGGGAAATCTTATCTTTCCATGGGAAGTGTTTCTATGGGAATTGCAGGGTCCATCGTGGATGCCGGCTTCTTCGAAGAGTATCTGGGCATGCGCTGCGAGTACGTGGATATGTCGGAGTTTACACGTAGAATCGAAGAAGGCATTTTTGATCCTCAGGAGCTGACCCTGGCAAAGAAATGGATCAAAGACCATTGCAAAGAAGGTCCGGATACCAATCCGCCCGAGATTCAGAAATCGGCCGAAAGGAAAGCCGATGAGTGGGATTTCGTGGCTAAAATGGCCCTCATCGGGCGGGACCTGATGGTGGGCAATCCAAGGCTTAAGGAGATTGGTTATGGAGAAGAGGCTCTGGGTCACAACGCGATTGCTGCAGGTTTCCAGGGACAGCGTCAGTGGACGGACCATTTTCCCAATGGTGATTTTATGGAGGCAGTGCTCTGTTCATCATTTGACTGGAATGGCATCAGGCAGCCCTATATGCTGGCCACGGAGAATGACAGCCTGAATGGGGTGGCCATGTTGTTTGGCCACCTGCTTACCGGGGCAGCCCAGGTTTTCAGTGATGTGCGCACCTACTGGAGCCCGGATGCAGTAAAGCGCGTTACCGGATTCACCCTTAAAGGCGATGCCAGGAACGGATTTATCCACCTGATCAATTCAGGGCCCTCTGCCCTTGATGGGACCGGTGAGCAGACCATCGACGGGAAACCTGTCATGAAGCCCTGGTATGATATTACTGCTGAAGAGGCCCGGAAATGTCTTGACAGCACCACCTGGGGAGCAGCCAATATTGGTTATTTTCGGGGAGGTGGATTTTCTTCCACCTTCAATACCAGGGGTGGAATGCCCATTACCATGAGCAGGATCAACATTGTCAAGGGAGTTGGGCCTGTGTTGCAGATTGCTGAAGGTTGGACCATCGGGTTGCCTGCAGAGGTTCACAAGACCCTGACCGAGCGTACCGATCCGTCATGGCCGACCACCTGGTTTGTGCCGCGCCTGACCGGTCAGGGGAATTTCAAAGATGTCTATTCGGTGATGGCCAACTGGGGAGCCAACCATGGTGCATTCTCCTATGGACATCTTGGTTCACAACTGATGGCCCTGGCAGCCATGCTGCGCATACCGGTCTCGATGCACAATGTCTCCGGGGAAAAGATCTTCAGGCCCAGTTCCTGGTCAGCTTTTGGAATGGACAAGGAAGGAGCTGACTATCGTGCCTGTAAGGCATATGGACCGTTGTACGGGTAAGGATATTTTCTGTTTTGTCACATCAATCAATCGGAATCAATGATCTGATCATTAAATCCGTGCTGGATGGGGATCACCTTTTATGGACGCTTGATAAAAGGATCCAAAAGGCGGTCGATCAAAAATATCTGTTTCAATAGCAGGGCTGCATCAATGTTTATTATTGTATAATTCTGCCTGCTTCATTTTGTTTGGGTAATCTGCCCGATGATCTCTTCTTTCTGCTTTTCCCATAGAGAAATAAGTTCATGAAGCTTTTCCGGATACTCATTGGACAG
>Ga0315535_1002007_pt1 | contig 13317 bp, 10 predicted proteins | sample SalMarSW160220MG_2_FD_203092 | JGI IMG/M metagenome (GOLD analysis project Ga0315535, IMG submission 203092) | Salt marsh sediment microbial communities from the Plum Island Ecosystem LTER, Massachusetts, United States - Salt Marsh Sediment SW1602-20 ...
GGCCGTGGCGGCGCCCATAAGGGGCTGGAATCAGATTCCATCCGCTATCTGGGCTGTTGGATTCAAGACAGGCGTAAATGAGGAGAAAATGGAGATGGTGATCAGGAGCACAAGGCAGGCTGCAGAAGAGATCAGTCAAAAAGTCCAATGTCAAAGCACGATGTGAGCGTATCGCATTTTCCTGATTCCCCAAAGCCGAAAAATCACAAACACGCAATAGTAATCCTTTTATCGCTGCCCTTCACTCTGCCACCTTTTGAACAGATTATGATCTATTGAGAGGTAATCGAAAATCTTTCCGATGGTCTGATCCAGGATGTCTTCAATGGTCTCGGGTTTATGGTAAAAAGACGGGACAGGTGGCAGGATATGAGCACCCATATCAGCCGCCATGGTCATTAACCTCAAATGTCCTTTGTGAAGAGGGGTTTCCCGGACCACCAGGACCAGCTTTCGTTTCTCTTTCAGTGTCACGTCAGCGGCCCTTACCATCAAGTTGTTCGTATAGGAATTGGCGATCCCGGACAGGGTCTTGATTGTGCAGGGAATGACCACCATTCCCTCCGTGAGGAATGAACCGCTCGCAAGGGAGGCGGCCATATCACGATTATCGTACACATGGTCGGCCAGGGCCCTCACCTGATCCAGGTCAAAACCGGTTTCAATCTCAAGGTTTCTTGCGCCGGCTTCGGATACGATGAGATGGATTTCAAAACCCTTGCCCTGGAGCAATCGGAGCATCCGGACGCCGTAAATCACGCCGCTCGCCCCCGCGATGCCGATAACGATTCGTTTTGTCATGCGTGTAGCGCCTTTCCGCCTCTCATCCGGCGTCATGGGAGGATAGGGTTCCGATTTGCTCCAGAATCAGGTCAACCAGAATCTCGCTGTTTTGGAGGACCCTGCTGATCCCTTCAGCATCCAGGTTGTCCCAGTGAATGCCGGCGGTTACCACCACAGTCGTATTCAGAGCGGCCGCCAGGATCTCCGCCACGGCCTTCGCGAGATCATCTTCCTTGTGTCCCAGAAGGCAGAATATCGATGCGGTTGCGCTGACCCTCTCGGGATCCTTCAGGCTCGGTCTTGGCTGGGCAACCGCCGTCGCGCCGATGTGGGGCTGCTCCCCGCCCCAGATAGCCACAAGCAGATCTTTCCCGACAGATCTGACCGCTGCTTCCAGATCATAATGTCCCTTGCTGGTGGTGATTGTAAATTCCACTATTTATTTCTCAAGATATCAAGAACAGCGTTTACCACCGCCCCGGCGAATTCAGGAGTTTCCAGGTCTGCGTCAACTTTCGTGATCTCGATATCCGGCCTCAGTCGGTTTTCAAGGGCCTTAACGAATACGCTGTCTGCTACTCCATCGTAGAAGGAAGATCCTCTCTTGTCAACCGACGACCAGCCACCAATGGGGACTACTACCTTTACCGGACCCTGTGCCTTGTTGAGCTTATCTGCAATGGTGAGAGCGATCAGAGTCAGTTCTTCATGAGATAACCTCATGAAGGTGCGGGCTGCATCGTAGTCATACTTTTTTCGAAATTCATATTCAGGCTTATACCTTCGCTTGAATGGGGAGCCGAAATTGACTCCGCTCGTGGCGATAATTTGCGGTATCCCTTTTTGGCCTGCGGCCTCCAATCGGGTGGAACCTGCCGCCCTTGCAAAACCAAGCAGCTCTTCACCCACTCCACCCGGGGCAAGATCGATTACGGCACGGAACATATCCTGTTTTTCTATCATTTCCTCCATGGCCCTGTCGCCGGAACCTGAGGCCGAAAAAGCCACAATCTGGTAGCCTTTCTGTTCAAGCTGCTTCCTGACGTTTACGGCACATTCCTCGCAAGGCCCAAATTGTGTCATGGCAATGAAGGGCCTTTCCCTCTTATTGGACGTGGAAACGGGAAAACGGGCAGAGCCTTCCACCATTCCGCAAATAGCGCCGGCGGCCCTGGCCAGAACATTTTTCATATAGTCATTAAGCCCTGTAAATTCCACTACCGTGTGCATGAGGGTAATGTCCTTTGTCCCCATGTATCTTGTGGCAAGTCCCGGAATTGATGCCGTGCTCGAAACAGCCAATTTTGGGACTCCAAAAGGGAGGACCTTCATAATATCGGTTCCCATTTGGGTCCCTGTAGTTCCACCTATGCCTATTATGCCCGCAAGATTTCCCTTGGAGTAGAGATCGAGTGCCTTTTTCCTGGCCCCTTCCACCATGATGGGCATCCGTTTCCCTCTATCCGATACGAGTGCCACTTCGTCAGGCATTCGGCCGCTGGCCCGGATAACCTCTTCCCGGGCAATATGGCAGGTCCCCGGGGGTTCTTGCAGCAAACTTATATCCATAATCCTGGCCCTTTGCCCGAAGGATTCAATTTGCCGGCGCAGGAACTCCGCTTCTTCCCACTTTTCCTCTGCCATAACCGCAATGATGATATCTTTTCTCATATTTTATGCTGTGATTTCCGCTACAATCACCTGGTCCATCAGACTGATGAAATTATAGGCTCCCTTCCAACTTGAGCTTTTGAGTGATCATTTGAACCATGGCCTTGTTATCTATCTTTCCGCTTTCACCCACGAGAGGAAGGGCATCCAAGACTTCCAACCTCTCGGGCAATTTAAACGGGGCGATTTTCTTGCCCTTCAGAAATTCAATCATCTCCTCAAACGTAAATTGTTTCCCTTCTTTAAATGTAATGAAGGCACAAGCACGTTCACCCATTTCCGGATCAGGCATGGGAACTACGGCGGCGTTTGTGACGTCGGGATGGGTGACGAGGTAGTCCTCTATCTCTCTCGGGTAGATATTCTGTCCGCCCCGGATGATAATATTTTTTTTCCTCCCCATTATTTTGAGATAACCATCGTCCAATAGTGTGACAAGGTCACCCGGAGTGGCAAAGCCATCCTTATCAAATGCCTCGGTCATTGTTTTTTCAAGGTCTCTGTAGTAGCCGATAGAGTTTCCGGGACCTATGAACCAAAGGGTCCCGACCTCGCCCTTTTTCACCGGGTGTCCGGAATCATCCAGAATTTTTATCTCAATTCCAGGGTGCAATCTGCCTACTGTTGTGTACCGCTGTTCCTTGGAGGCATTTATGGGCACGCCTGATATTGAACCCGTATCCTGCGTACCATAGGTGCCGAGTATGGGACAGCCAAAACGTTCTTCGGCTTCTTTGGCCAAAGGCGGCGGCAAATATCCCCCGGCGGTTTTTATGATGCGCAGGGATGATAAATCATATTTTACCAGTGGCAACTCGAGTAACCTTGCCAATTGGGTAGGGACCACGGCAATGACCGTGACTTTTTCTTTCATCATGAATTCAAGAGTTTCCTCACCACGATATTGATACTCCAACGCAATCTTGGCTCCGCCTACCGGGGCGGTAACATAGGCAGGTGTGCCGCCTGCGGCCCCGGCCAGGGGCGCTATGGCGAGGACACAATCGTCAGGACCGAGTTGCCAGTTTCTCACGTGTGATTTTGCTGTCCATATCTCACGGGCCGCAATCCGGTGTTCAATGAGCTTGGGAAGACCAGTGGTCCCCGTAGTCGTAATCAGAAACCCGATCTCTTCTATCGCATCAAGATTTCTTGCTTTGAGCTCAATGAGATCGTATTGCTTCTCATAAGCGCGTTTCATGATTTCTTGAAGAGAGATGCAGCCCTCGGGAACGTCCTCGTCCGCAATTATAATATGTTTGAGGCTTGGCACATGGGCCTGGAGTTCTTTCGCCATATCATAATGGTTGAATTTTCGGTACACTTTCGGTATTACAATACCCGCGGCATCAGTCCGACCGGCAATGTCTTTCAACTCCGTCAAACGGAAGGTCGTCATTTCGGGAATAGACAAGACGCCTGCCTTTTCGCAGGCAAGGCGTACCAGAACCTGTTCCACGCAGTTGGGCAGCTGAACCATCAGCCTTTCATCCCTTTTCAGTTTCATGTCTTTGATTATAGCAAAGGCAATTCTGTCTATTTTCAGCGCTGCTTCTTTCCAGGTAAGCCTCCTGCCTGTGGAGTCCACAAGTCCCTCTCTGTCGGGCCATAGCCTGGCATTCCTGTCCCAGTAATCAGGCAGAATCGTTTTATCCCAATATCCGCGCTGCAAATATTGTTCTACCTGTGCTTGATCATAACGAATAGGTTTCACATCATCCCTCCCTACAATTTGCTTTTATTATTCGGATTCTTTGGACTTAGATCCTCTGTCCTTTATACCCGCTCTAAATTTTTCCCAGAATTCCTTATCAACACCGTCCCACGCGGCGCCCCATCTCCTCGCAAAGTAGGAGGCGGGCAGCTTCCGTTGCCAGGCCTCCCAGGGGTCTTTTTTCGCGGCCTTCGCATTGAGCACATCCACCAGGAAATCCGCGATCCCTGCGATTTCCTCCTTGGGAATATAGCTGGCGGCTCCCTCCTTGATGGATTTGACGAGGTTGTCCGGTGTAAAGGCATGGGCCGTGAGCATCACGGCAGGGATGCCTCTTTGCCGTGCTATTTCCAGGAGCCCGTATCCGTCGACTCCCATGATATCCAGAACCGCCACGTGGAATTCCCGGGTCTCCAGGAGAGCTTTGGCCTCCTCGAAATTCGAGGCTCTTGTGATTCCACACATGGACAGCAGCTCTTCCAGCGTGGCCAGCACATCCGGTTCGTCGTCCACAATGAGGACTTTCTTGCCCTCCAGCATGTTGTCTTGTGGCATGATTTATTCTCCTGCAAGTGTTGAACGTGTCTAAACCCATGTTCGCGACCATGAGGTCGCTCCTACGGAGATTGATCATGAAATGAGCTGTAGGAGCAACGTCCACGTTGTGAATGAATTTGGTTATTCGCTGATACTATTCGATCCTAATCAAGCCCCAGTTCCGACCACCGCCCCTGGATCTTCTTGACAAGGTCCGGATCCAGCACGATGGGGATGGGCTTTTCCTTCCAGTCATAGGGAATCGTGGCATCCAGGAGGAGTCTCCCTGTTATGTGCCTGGAATCAAGGGGCAGGGATGGATCCAGCGGCGTGGATCTCCCCCGCTTGATGACCTGTGACCGGTTGGGCTGAAACCGGAAACTGAGGGCGTACATGACCCGCGGGATGTCCCAGGGGTCGATGTCTTCATCCACCACGATGACGGTCTTGAGCCCATAGGCACCCATTTCCGTTGAAATGGCCGCAGTGAGGACCTGGTCGGCATGCCCGGGATACATCTGCTTCACGGAGATGATGGCCAGAAACCTTCCGGATCCTTCGGGTGGACAGTAGACGGCCTTGATCCCCGGAATCTTCATGGTCACAAGCTGCTGCCACAGGGTAGCGCCATAAGTAAGGGCCATGGTCATGTGGGTATCCGTAACCGCTCTGCCCACGGTAGTGCCCCAGAATATGGGGTTGTTCCTGTAGGTCACGCACTTGACATCGATAAAATTTCTCGGGTCCGTGCCGACGCCGGAATAATATCCTGTGTATTCACCAAAAGGACCCTCTTCCATGAACTTGTCCGCATCCACTTCTCCTTCCACGACGATCTCGGCGGTGGCCGGCACAGGAAGGTCATTGGTCTCGGCTTTGACCACCTCTATGGGTTCGCCACGGATGGAGCCGGCGAAATCATATTCGGACTCGAATGCCGAGAGGCGTGCCGCCCCCATGAGGAAGAGCAGGGGATCGCATCCCACCACCACACACACCGGCATGGGCTTGCCCATGGCCTGGTATTTTTTGAGCATGATGTCGGAATGCTTGCCCCTGATGAACTGGGTGCCCAGGTGGTTTTTGTCCAGCAACTGCAGCCGGTAGGTTCCTACATTGACCCATCCCGACTCCGGGTCCTTGGTCACAACAAAGTGGGCCGTGCCAAAAAACCGACCCCCGTCCAGGGGATAGAATTTGGGTGCCGGGAATTTGAAGAGATCAATATCATCTCCCGTCATGATATTTTCCTTGCAGGGGGCCTCATCAACATATCTGGGGGGAATCGCGTTGTCGTGCTTTTCCACCCATACCCTCATCAGGTCCACAAGTGTCGAATCCCTGGGCTCCCCCATGATCAGGGCCAGCCTCTCCGTGGTGGTACAGACGCTGGTAATCACGGGCGACTTGTAATGCTTCACATTTTCAAACAGGAGCGCGGGTCCCTTCTTTTCTTCGTTCAGCTTGGCAATGTGGGACAGTTCCAGGTTCCAGTCCACTTCCGCCTTGATCCGCTTCAACATTCCTTCCGCCTCTGCCTGGGCGATGAAATCTCTCATGCTTTTCATAAGAATACAGCCTCCTCATTCTGGTTTTGATGTAGTCTCTCCCCTGATTTCATGGAAATGGCGGGGAAATGGGGACCTTCATCCTGCTGCCCGGGACTCCATGAGCCCGAGGCGACGGCCCTTTGGGAAATCCCAGGCCTATCCTGGAATCTTGATCCGTTTCATGGCCTGTTCCATGAGCAGCTGGAACCCGCTCTTCTTCCCGATAAGGGGTTCCTTTTTGCGCTGGCTCCAGACCGTCTCCGGACGCGCCTGGACAATAAAGACGTTTTCCGGAAAATTCACGTCCTGGTCGATGGCCCACTCGACATCCATGGGGCGGCGATAATGGTCTTCAATGCGCTTGGCAATCTGAACCAGTTCCAGTACCTCTCTATCCTGGAGGCAGCAAACCCTTTGTCTGTCTTCAGCCACATCCGCATCAATCACTGTTCCCTTCCGGGGATCAAAAATGCATTCAATATGCTTTTTGGAGATGGTTTTTTCATTCGTCTCCATGACCACCTTGTCCACCACAAACTTGTCCGGGTTCACGGAACCGGACACCACTGTTTCCCCAAGACCCCAGCTTCCTTCGATGACCACCTTGGACGGGTCCCCGTTTGTGGGGTTGAGGGTAAACAAGACTCCTGCGGCCTTGGAGTTGACCATCTTCTGTACGCCAATGCTGATCAGGACCTTTTCGTGGGCAAAGCCATTTTTGACCCTGTAGCTGATGGCCCTCGGCGTAAAAAGGCTTGCCCAGCATTTCTGGACGTTTTGAACCACCGCGTCTTCTCCCTGAATCCAGAGATAGGTATCCTGCTGGCCGGCGAAACTTGCCGTTGGAAGGTCTTCAGCCGTGGCGCTTGATCGAACCGCAACGGGGATATTTTTCAGACTGGAGGTTTCACAGAGACGTCTATATTCGGAGGCGATGGCCGCTGCGATTTCTCCTATCATGGGGGTTTTCAGGAACAGCTTTTGAATGCCGGCACTGGCGGCGTTGAGCGCTTCCATATCATCCACATCAAGATCGGAGAGGAGGTGAAAGATCTCCTCTTGAATGCCCGTCGCGGTGATGAAACTCTGGTAGCTCTGCGTAGTGACGGCGAATCCCGGCGGCACGCGAATACCGGTCTTGATCATTTCTCCCAGGCTGGCATTTTTGCCCCCTACCACTGGCAGAGAGGTCCTGTCCACGTTTTTGAAATTCAGCACGTAATCCATGCCTTGCTCCTTGAATGCCTTTCCACCCTGACGGTCCCTTCCCCGGGAGGGGTCGGGTTGTTCCGGCAAGGGGTGGGTGGGGAATGAAAAATCCCTCACCCACCCCCGCAGGCCGCCGGAGAGGAGGCGTTTACCTATCCCGCTCTTTTGACGATGGTCACCTTGCCCGTGTCCCCATCCACGCGGATGATATCCCCGGTCTTGATCAAGGCTGTCGCCACACCGGTCCCGGTCACGGACGGCACGCCGTATTCCCGGCACACAATGGCCGCGTGGCTGGTCAGCCCGCCGATATCGGTTACCGCCCCCTTGATTTTGGTAAAGACAGGGGCCCAGGAGGGGTTGGTGGAAGGACACACAATGATCTCTCCCGGCTGGAGATCAACGATCTCCTTGAGGAGCTTCAACACCCTTGCAGGACCTTCCGCGGTGCCGGCCGAAGAGGCGAAACCCTTTATCTCGGAGATATCCCCCAGCGCCTTGACTTCACCCATGCCCTCGAGCCACTCCTTGACCCGGTCGGTTGTCACCCCCCAGAGCATAATGGTAAAAGGTTCCGCCACCTCTTCCGGAGGGACACCGAGGGCCGGGGTGGGGTTCCATTTTCCTGCAGCCTCGAGTATCTTTCTCCTTTTTTCGGCCTTGGCCTTGTAGAAGCTCCCCCTTAAGGGGATATCAACGCCAAGGGCCCAGCCGGTGGAGAGTTCCGTGAGCATTTCGGGGATTTCATAGCGGGTGAACATGAAAATATCATCCACATGATCAATCATATCGTTCTTGACCAGGAGGTTTCCGAATTTTCTTATCTTGGCGTACCAGATGGTGTGAAACCAGTGCTCCACCCAGAAGAGATGGTCCTCGGCATACCGATAGATGGTTCGGATGGTATTGTAGGCGTCGTCAAAGGATTTCCGGTCTTCGTCCGATCGGATCAGCTCTCTGTATTTATTGACGGTTTCGTCGCGCTCTTTGTCAATGGCATCCAGGGACCGTTCAATGGTTTCCCCGTTTTCCAGACGTTCCACGTAGCTCTTGATGTAGCTGAAGGGAATGTCGGGCTGGGTGAGCCAGCTCCCTTCGTGATGGTACCAGCCGCTGCCGCAGGAGACATAAAACCAGGGGTCCTTTGCCTTGTCATATTCTTCAAGCCAGTGTTTCCCGTCGGGGATTTTTTGGAGTTCGGCCATTTTTTGTTCCGCGGAGATATCGCTCTTCAGGATATCCGCCACACCCCTTGAAGAGACGGCCAGCCTCGAAAGGCGGCAGAGTTCTTCTTCCGGCCGGAACATGGAGACGTAGGCCCCTGCGACCATTTTGCCGATGGCGCTCTCACTGATCCCGGGAAAGAGCTTTCTCGTCACGTCCCCGAACATGAGGTAGGCAAGATAGGTGAGATTCAGCATCTCAAAATGATACTGCCACCCCTTGATCATCTGGTTCGCGACAATATCGAAGGCCTCCATCACGTTGTAGGAATCGTAAAAGCCTTTGGGCGCGGGCAGGACCTCATCTTCGGGTACGTATTTCGGCAGTTCGGCAGGGACCCTCACCGCTTTCATTTCCTCCCCGAGGGCCTTGAATTTTGTCAGCCACTTGTCCCACAACTCATCGTAGTGCTCGAATACATAGAACACCCGCTTTTCAAAGAGCTGGGCCTTCTCTCCTATAATCTCGTCAGGTGGCGGGGCGATGGCACAGATGTACATGTAGCAGCCCACCATCCGCTGGGCTATGCCCTGGGCCGGGGGGATACAGAAAACCCTGGTCGTGTACTGGGAAAGTGAGATCTGCCAGGCCTCCTGAAAAATCATGTCCAGCGGGGGTACGGGTTCGGGTGCATGGATTTTGTCCAGGTACCAGAATTGGGCCTTTTCCCAGTCCTTCCTGTGATCCGAAAAAAGGTAATGGGAAGGGTACATCTCCTCCCAGCCTTCAAGTTCCGGTGGAATTTGGTACTCATGCGGATCCGGAAATCTTCCTGCTTTTTCCTCTGCCATCTTCAATCCTCCTTGTAGTGTTGGTGGTTGATAAGGCCATGCGTGAGGCTAACTTAACGGAATCGCATTTGAAATCGTCCTGGCACGTTTCGGCCCGGGAGAGGTGAGAGGAAGCGCGGATACAGGTGCTGAAATGGTTGCCAGATCAGATGTCATGAATTATGAGCGGTATAAAAAGACCTGTCAATTTCATTTTCATTATGGTATCCATAACCCTGGTTTATGAATAGAGTGACGTTATAAATTTTGTTTAGGGATAGGAACGGCCCATCAATACCAATGATCAATCTCCATCACCTCAGGGTCTTCTATATGACCGCCAAACATCTCAGCTGCACGGCGGCCGCTGAAAGGCTTTACATTACCCAGCCGGCCGTGACGGCACAGATCAAGCGATTTGAAGAGCAATGCAGCCTGAAGCTTTTTAAGAGGAAGGGAAGAAATATCTACCTGACCGAGGAGGGCAGGGCGCTCTTCGATTATGCCAAGAGGATCTTTGCATGCGAAAAGGACCTTGAAAATGTCATCGAGGAGATGCGGGAGCTGAAGCGGGGTGTCTTACGGCTGGGAACCACCAAGACCTATGCGCGTTACTTCATGCCCTTTCTGGTGACCAATTTCCACGAGGCCTATCCCCAGATCAAGATACACCTGGATGAGGGCAGTTCCGCGGACATGATCCACAGCCTGGTGGATCTGAAAAACGAGGTGGCGGTCATCGCCAGGGCCGAAGAGAATCCCGATGTGCGCTTTATCCCCTTTAGCCAGGAGGAACTCGTGGTGATTCTCGCACCTGACCATCCGCTCGCATCAAGGGATGCGATCTCGGTCAATGACCTGGCACGGGAGCCCATTATCATGAAGGAGTTGGGATCGGGGACACGAAAAAAGGTCAACGCGCTCTTCGCCGGGAACCAGTGTACCCCCGATATCCTGATGGAGACGAGCAACGCCGAATTCATAAAGGAACTCGTCCACCGGGGGGAGGGCGTTTCGTTCCTTGTTCGGGAAGCCGTTTCAATTGAACTCCAGGAAAAGAGGCTGGCAACCTTGCCCCTGGAAGGGCCGAGCATTTATCTGGATGTGAGTATCGCGTACCTGGAAAACCAGAACCTCAGTCTGCCGGCCCAGGCCTTCGTGGATATCCTCCTGAAGATTGCCCAGGAGAAGCCCGGGGACGGGTTGCGGGACATCATGTCCCGGATCTTTGACCACTGGAAATAATCCGTTCCGTCAGCCATCTTTTTTATTGAGCATCTCATGCATCGTCGATGATGCCAGTTGGGTAAAGGCCGGATCATTGATGTGACTGTCCACTTCCAGGACACGGATTTGGGGGGCCAGATTCTCTTTCAATTTTTCTATGAAGGCATCGCGCATATCAGGGTCATAAAGCGGCCCCCCCTCTCGATCGGCCTCTGACCAGCCGCCCAGGGGGATGAGCAACCTGACGGTGGAGGGGCCCCGGTTCAGCTTTCCGGCAACCTGTTCCGCCAGGTTGAACGTTTCTTTCAGGTTGAGGCGGATGGCCGAACGGAAATCATAGAAAAAGACCTTCCGATCCTTGAACTCCGGGGGGACGTTTTGCCGGGTGAACTCCAGGACAGCGCAGTCAAGGCCGCCCGGCACCACCAACCGGGGGACGGTCCTGCCGTTGATAGGCTCGAGGCGCAACGGCCCGATCCCCTTGCAGTAGCCACCCTTTAGCTCGTCGGCCAGTTCGTGGGTGGCGAGATCCAGTATTCCGTCAAAGCTGCCTTCCCTGGCCAGTTCTTCCATGGCATTTCCCCCGGTGCCGTTGGCGTGAAAGGGAATGACCTCATAACCAAGGGCCTCAAGGTGCTCTCTGATTTGCTCGGCGGCCCTGGTGATGAACCCGAACATGGTCAGCGCAATGCGCTTTTTCGGCTCCCCGCTCTTCCAGTTGCTCCCGGCCATGGCGGAGACCGCGGCCGCGGCCTTGTCCAGGACGGCGCCGGTCAGGCTGTTGATCCCCATGATGTCCGTTACGCTGTGCATCATGGTGATGTCTTTGGTGCCCACGGTCTTCGACATGTCCCGGGAGGCCACCGTGGAGACCATCACCTTGGGGATGCCCATGGGAAGAGCCTGCATGATGCGCGTGCCCAGGTGGGTGCCCGTGCCGCCGCCTGCTGAGATGATCCCGTGGATCTCGCCCCGTCCATAGATTTCCCGGATCAGTTCCCTGGCCGCCGAAATAACAGCCTGGATCATCTCATCACGACCCTTGTTCGCAAGATCCTTCCCGAGAACGACATCAGAGAAGAGATCATGGTCAGGGGGAAAAGGGGAGGGCCTTGCTGTCCCTATGTTGATGGTCAGGGCCCTGCAACCGCGCGCCTCGATCTGTTTCTTTAAAAACAAGTGCTCGTCACCCTTGGAATCAAAGGTTCCCACAACGGCGATGGTCTTTTTCTCTTTCATGTAGCCTCCAAATCTTCTCTACGCCACCCCATATGTTTTCAAGGCTTTCAGGATCTATTCCCTTACCATATTAATTTGATGAAAGAAATGGGCCTTGTGCAAAAAAGGTGATATGGCGCAAAGTTCTTTGAATTCTGGAGAATTTGTGGTAAGAGAGCAACCTGCTTCCGTGTTTAGAAGGACGGTATTGTGAACGGATGGGACCGCTGCGAGCATCGCCCTGCTCTCGGGCACCCTGTGAGACGTAATCCAGGGATGGGAGAGGCACCTGACCTGGCGTAGACATTGAAAACATTTCTTTTTCTTGCCATATTTTTTGTGTTTGCCGGTGGAGTAGCCACCTATCTCACTAGCCGGCTTTTCGGTAAAACCGCCCTCTGTCGCAGCTGGAAAATTGCCATAGGTGCGAGCATTGTGGCGATCTTCTTTACCATCCCCGTGACGCTCTTGCTTCGAAGGGCCGGAATTGAAAACGCCGCTATCGATGTGCTTGTCTGGTCGGGATATCTGGGACTTGGTTTTCTGAGTTTCATTTTCACATTCCAGATAGTCCGGGACATCTTCATATTACCTGCCCTTTTTTTCAGAATAGTGAGGATCGGTTTCAGGGGTCGCCGGCCGAAGAAGAGTCTTGCGGCTGTTCCTGAAAATCCGTTGCGAAGGGGCTTTCTAATCAATGGTGCCAATTATGGCATGATGGCCGCCGCAGGCGTATTGACCGTCTACGGCGTGGCGCAGGCAAAAAAGATCCCGGGGGTCAAAAGAATTACCATTCCCGTGGCCAACCTTCCTGCTGATCTCGATGGTTTTAAGATCGTTCAAATCACCGATATCCACGTAAGTCCCACCATCCGCCGTCCTTTTGTGGAGGAGGTCGTCCGGGTGGTTAATGGGCTTGGAGCGGATATCGTGGCCCTGACCGGGGATCTGGTGGACGGAACAGTCCCCCAATTGGCCCGTGATGTGGCCCCCCTGGCGGATGTGAAATCCGAACTGGGGAACTTTTTCGTCACCGGCAACCATGAGTATTATTCCGGTGTCGTTCCATGGGTGAAGAAAATACAGACACTAGGTTTTACGGTCCTCCTGAACGAACACCGCGTTATTTCGCGCGGTCGTGGGCGCCTTCTTGTGGGCGGGGTGACCGATTACCGCGGAGGCAGTTTCATGCCCAGCCACCGCTCGGATCCAGGGAAGGCTGCAGCGGGGGCGCCGCCGGTGGATATGAAAATTCTCCTGGCCCACCAGCCCAAAAGCATTTCAGGAGCTGCCAGAGCCGGTTTTGACTTTCAGATTTCCGGCCATACGCATGGTGGGCAGTTTTTCCCGTGGAATTTTTTTATTGGACTCATTCAGCCTTTCGTGGCGGGTCTGCACCAATTCAGAAAGACAC
>Ga0315535_1002009_pt1 | contig 13313 bp, 11 predicted proteins | sample SalMarSW160220MG_2_FD_203092 | JGI IMG/M metagenome (GOLD analysis project Ga0315535, IMG submission 203092) | Salt marsh sediment microbial communities from the Plum Island Ecosystem LTER, Massachusetts, United States - Salt Marsh Sediment SW1602-20 ...
CCAAACCGTTCATTATATCGGCAACCGTGAATTGCGGGGAACTGATCTACAGCTAAATCGCCGGAATCGGGGTCGAAAGAGAGAATTTATGGCGCGAAAGGATTCTCCGGGCGGTTTGCGGAAGGTCCGGCCTGAGACGACCGGCGGACTCGCTGCTCTTGTGAGGACCGCGACCTTTCGATGGGGTCTGGATGACAGGCGCACGCGGATTCAGTTGGGTTCGGCGTGGCCATGGAAGATGCGCACCAGATCAATCCGGGTTCCGCCATCATGGGGCGAGAGGGACACAACCTTGTCCTGCTCGTTGTATTTCATCTCAAAAACGGCCTTGCCGTCGCGGTTGGTCTGGCTGAAGCTGCTGACTTCACCACCCAGCTGCTTTTTGTAAAATTCCTGGACCTTGCTAAGCGCGTCGGGCGTGTTGAATTTTGCCGCCGCAATGCGAAGATTCGTTTCGTTGGGCAGGTCAAAGGCGAGCGAGACAGAGTTGTCGTTACTGGAATCCTCTGCCCGGGTGGCTCCTGGATAAACCGGAAGCCCGAGATGGAGATCGCTGACGCTCTGCTCCCTGGCGATTTTGAAGTTGCCCATCGGCGTTTTGACCGTGACCACTTTCGTGTCCGAGCTGGGCTCGCTGACCTTGATGTGGACGCCGTGGGAAAGGATGCGCAGGCCGAACCAGACCATGAAAATGCCGGAGGCGATGATAAATCCTACAACCAGCAGTATCGCCCAGACGATGTGCTTATCTACCGGCTTCCGGGGAGGCTCGGCAGGTGGCGGGGAGGTAGGCAAGATGATCTCCTTTCCTGAAAAGTATTTTACCGCAGCCACACGGCAGACCGGGAAGAGATTTCCCGCCGCGTAATCATTGATACGGTCGATTCCAGCCGCTGGTTCCATGGGATGACCTCTCCGTTCAGGGGCCTTTTTCCTGCCTTGCGGGATGTCTCGTCATTTCAAGACAAGAGCCGCTAGGTTGCGGAGTGAACGTTGCGGTACCAAGTTAAACTCGGTGCTGCAAGGCGGTTAGCCAACCTTGAGGAGACATCGCACGGGTGTTATTCTGAACATTCATTGACAAACCGGAAGCGGAGGCGGAGGAACATGCAATTCAGAAAATTGGGTCATAGTTCGCTTTCATTGTCAGCCCTCGGGCTGGGATGCATGGGCATGTCGGAATTCTACGGCGCGCGCGACGACGAGGAATCCATTGGCGTCATCCATCGCGCTCTGGACCTGGAGGTGAATTTTCTCGATACGGCCGACGTCTACGGCAACGGGAAGAATGAGGTCCTGGTGGGTAAGGCCATTCGCGGCCGCCGAGACCAGGTGGTGCTGGCCACCAAGTTTGCCAACATGCGCGACGAGGCCGGGAATTTTCTTGGCATCAACGGGAGGCCGGAATACGTGAAGCAGGCTTGTGAGGCCAGCCTGCGGCGGCTGGAGATCGAAACCATCGATCTGTACTACCAGCATCGGGTGGACATCAATGTGCCGATCGAAGAGACGGTGGGAGCCATGTCGCGGCTGGTGGAGGAAGGCAAGATTCGCTGCCTGGGGCTTTCAGAAGCTGCGCCGGCAACCGTCCGGCGCGCGCATCAGACCTATCCCATCAGCGCTCTGCAAACCGAATACTCACTTTGGAGCCGCGATCCGGAAGATGAATTGATCACCGTCTGCCGGGAACTTGGAATTACTTTTGTGCCGTACAGTCCGCTGGGCCGCGGCTTCCTGACCGGAAGGTTCAAGACTCCGGACGATTTTGAAGCGGGCGACTGGCGACGGAATAACCCTCGATTTCAGGGAGAAAATTTCCAGCGCAACCTGGACCTGGTGCGGCGCATTGAAGAGATGGCCCGGGGAAAGGGGTGCAAGCCTGCTCAACTGGCGCTGGCTTGGGTGCTGGCCCAGGGCGAGGACATGGTCCCCATCCCCGGCAGCAGCCACGTTCCACACCTGGAAGAAAACCTGGCGGCGCTGGGCGTCACCCTGAGCGCGGAAGACCTGAAGCGGATCGACGAGGTTGCTCCGAAGGGCATCGCCGCCGGTGAACGTTACCCGGAAGGCGGCATGAAAGTGGTCAACCGGTAAGACTGTGCCCTGTGGCCGGGCTTTGAATAGGCTGAGCCTCGCCTTCCAGCAAAGGGCTCTGAGTGTGTCTTCCGGCACGACTGCCCGGGTTTTCGTCTCCCTCTGCTTGTTCAGAACACTGCCCAGTTTCCGGAATGCCCGAACGTTGGCCTGAGGCCGCAGAGTCATAAACTTCGAGATTTCGGCTCTGAAATTCCGTTTCTTACTGATACGCCGCGATGCCGGTGGCGCGCTCGCCGATGATGAGCGTGTGGATATTGTGAGTCCCTTCATAGGTGAAAACCGATTCCAGATTGCACATGTGGCGGAAGACGGGATGCTCGTCGGCCACGCCGGTGGCGCCCAGGATATCGCGTGCGGTGCGGGCGATGTCGAGAGCGATTTTGACGTTGTTCCGCTTCAGCATGGAGATGTGGGCAAAGTCGGCGCGACCCAGATCTTTCAATCGGCCCACGTGCAGGGCCAGCAACTGCGCCTTGCTGATCTCTGTAATCATCTCCGCAAAATGCGCCTGCACAAGCTGGTGCCCGGCGATGGGCTTGTCGCCGAACTGTTTGCGGACTCGGGCGTATTCCAGGGCTTCGTTGTAACAGGCCATCGCCGCCCCCACCACTCCCCAGCCGATTCCGTAACGGGCCTGAGTGAGGCAATCGAGCGCTGCTTTCAATCCCGTGGCGGCAGGCAGCATGTTGCCGGCAGGGACACGGACATCCTGGAGCGACAATGACGAGGTCACGGAGGCCCGCATCGACATTTTGCCTTTGATGTCTTTGGCGGAATAACCGGGCGTGTCCTTTTCCACCAGAAAGCCGCGAACACCTTCGGGCGTTCGCGCCCACACCAGGGCGACGTTTGCAATCGACCCGTTGGTGATCCAGGTCTTCTCACCGTTCAGAACGTAATCGCCGCCGTCCTTCACAGCGCGGGCGCGCATGGCGCCGGGGTTCGACCCGAAGTCGGGCTCCGTGAGGCCGAAGCATCCAACGGCTTTGCCCTGCTGCAACGCCGGAAGCCAGCGTTGTTTCTGCTGCTCGGAGCCGAAGGCGTGGATGGGATACATGACCAGCGCGCCCTGGACTGAAACAAAACTGCGGAGCCCGCTGTCAGCCCGTTCAAGTTCCTGCATCACCAGGCCGTACTGCACATTCGACATCTCAGCACAGCCGTAGCCGCTGAGATTAGCTCCCAGAAAGCCCATTTCGCCCAGCGCCTCGGCCAGGTGCAGAGGGAACTTGCCTTCGCGGTACCAGTTCTCGATATGCGGAATGATTTCCTGGTCGGCAAACTCGCGGACCGTCTGCCGGACAAGCTTCTCCTCGTCGCTCAGGAAAGCGTCGATTTCCATAAAATCAACACCGTGAAACGGAAACATGCTCAATCTCCTGCCGGGAATGATATGGACCGAAGGGGATGGCCGCCCGGGCGCTGACATCTGCAGACCTGTCGAGATGTTCGCGGCCGCACATCCTGAGAATTTAACACAGAGCTTGCTGAGGCGCCTGCGCGCGTTGCACTATCGGGTAGCGTCGGCTTGACTTTTGCCTGGTATAGACTCTCCTGAAGGACCAGGGCCGAGCCGGATTGGACTCCGTTGGCTGAACTCACGCGATGCGCCATCCCCGGTGGCCGGCCTATCAGGTGAACTTTTCGGCGTCCTTGATCCGCTTCTGGAGCTTCTTGAATTCGGCCGCTTTCGCTTTGTCGGCATTCTCTTTGAGCATCGTTTCAATGGGCGGAACCAGGCGTTCTGCCGCGCCGCAAAGGGTCTTCAACTGGCCAGGGTTGGCGAGGTATTTCGGGCCGAACAGTTCCACCCCCTCCACCATCTGCTTTTCGAGGAAAAGGGCGAAGTCCAGGCTATTCAACTTGACCGGGCCGGCCTCCATAGCCGTCCGGGCTTTGCTGTGGTCGCCGCCGATGAGCTCACCCAGAACGTCGGCGATCGCCTTGTGCTGAGCGTCGATAGCGGCGCTGTCCTGGGAGTCTTCAGTGACCCATGCTCCCCTGCGGATGCGTGTGAAAGCATCGATAACCTGCGGACCTTCCACGCTCGGCCACGAAGCATCCAGCGCTAAGTCTTTGGGGAATTCCGGCTCCGATGTGAATTGCATAACGACTTCACCCAAGTTCAGGGCCGCCTCGCTGCCGAACTGCAGCGCGTTGCTGCGCCGGCGGTTGTAAGAAGCGACGGTCTGAGATTTTGTGGCAACCTGGGCGCCCTTCTTGTACGTGTCAGCCAGTTCCCTGTAGACGTCGATGCGGCCGCTGTAAATCACCGCCCTCATCACCCGGGCGTTGAGGGTGTTGGGGCTGTTCGCGTTTCCTGCCGCCATTGCGTCTGTCAGACTGAGCGCACGGTCCAGATTGCCCTGTTTGAACATCACCTTGGCCTGCTGGTAATCCACTCCAGGGCCCTTCGGGGGCGATGAGGAGGAAGAACAAGCCGCAAGAAACGAAGTCAGCAACAAGGTTAGAGTCCAAAGACGGAGTGAACCGGAACCAGAAGGATCATCTTTGTTCATCGTCAAACCTCTTCGCGGGAGTATTAACAGCGGCGTGGGCCGTCAATCGAGTGGGTGTCACGGGCCGGCCCGGCGCGCCACCATTCTGGCGCTGATTATAGGCTCGCCCACCCCTTACTTCAACCCCTGAATTTTGCAGGAGGCGCCTGCAGATCCCAGGGGGCGCGCAGGTGACGCTGGAGGCCGTCCATGGTACCATACTGCCGCTCGTGACACGGCTGCAATAAGCGCAATTCATTAGGAAGCGGAGGATCGGTGATGAAAAAGTCCATTCTGCTGTTGGTTGTCATCTTTTTCTTTGCCCTGGCTCCCATGCGGGCCCTGGACAACGGGCTGGCAAAGACTCCACCCATGGGATGGAACAGCTGGAATAAGTTTGGCTGCAACGTCAGTGAGAAACTCATCCGGGGTATGGCCGACGCCATGGTCTCAAGTGGCATGAAAGACGCCGGGTACCAATACATCGTGATCGATGACTGCTGGCAGGTGCGGCGAGACGCCAACGGCAACATTGTTCCTGATCCCGAACGCTTTCCCTCCGGCATGAAGGCCCTGGCAGACTACGTCCATTCCAAGGGGCTGAAGTTCGGATTCTATTCGGACGCAGGGACAGGAACCTGCCAGGATCGGCCGGGCAGTCGCGGACACGAGTTCCAGGACGCCCGTCAATATGCCGCCTGGGGTGTCGATTACCTGAAGTACGACTGGTGCAATCACAGTACCCAGAATGTGCAAGCCTCCTATGCCATCATGCGCGACGCCCTCAAGGCTTCCGGGCGTCCCATTGTTTTCAGCATGTGCGAGTGGGGTGTGGATGACCCGTGGAAGTGGGCCGCTGATATCGGGAATCTCTGGCGGACTACCGGTGACATCACCGACTGCTGGAATTGCACGGGCGTTTACACGCGCGGCGTGATGCAGATTGTGGACCAGGAGGCTGACTTGTGGTCGTTCGCCGGGCCTGGCCACTGGAACGATCCCGATATGCTGGAGGTCGGGAATCCCGGACTCTCACTGGAAGAGAGCCGGTCGCACTTCAGCCTGTGGGCCATGCTGGCCGCGCCCCTGATAGCCGGCAACGACCTGCGCAGCATGCCTGCGGACATCCGCGAAATCCTGACCAACAAGGAAGTGATCGCTGTGGACCAGGACGCGCTGGGCCACCAGGGCCAGCGGTACCGTGATTACGGTGATACAGAAGTGTGGAGGAAGGAACTGACCGGGAAGACGGAAGCCTACCTTCTGCTCAATCGGAGCGAGTCGCCGAAAGAGATTTCAGTTTATGTAGGGAAGGACAAACGTGTTCGAGACTTGTGGAAGCACGAGGATCTCGGGCCTTTCGACGACGGATTCTTCCGTGCAAGAGTAGCCCCGCACGGCGTGGTGATGGTGAAGGTTCTCTCCCGATAAGCCGCCAGGGAAACACCGACGGCTCAGGCAACAGCAGGGCAGGAGGTACGAGTGCTTCAGTGGGCCCGGCGCGAGGAGCAGAATACAAACCTCATCCAAACGTCCCTTATGCGTCCGTCCATTCCAGCGGCTGACGGAGCCTCTCGCGGGAAGCCTGTTTTCGGCAAGTCGACTGTTTGCCAGAAAAAGGCATCGCTATGATTCGCGAGCCACAATCGGCAGCCATCGAATTGCCGCACCCGCTATTGGCCCGCTGATTTGGGCGTCTGCTGGGAAGAGGCTGGGGAAGCGCCTGACACACCAGCCTGCAGGCTGGCGATCTGGCCTTGGAGATCCTTGGCAAGTTCTTCAAGAATATGGACCTGCTGGGTCTTCCGGTCCAGTGCGGATTGGAGCTTTGCGATCTGACGTTGAAGGCGCTGATTCTCCCGGCGCAGGACGTCCAGTCCCTGCGGAGGGAACAGGTCGTCAAGGTCCTTACCTTTTGCAGCCTGGTTCCGCAATCCGGTTTTGATCGACGAATAGGGTGAAACCTGAGCTTGCGAATCCCGGATGAGGGAGTCCAGGTCCTTGCGCTCCTGGGAAGGGGGGCATAGCTGCCGCAAGGCCATTAATCGTGCCAGATCCGGACGGTTTCTACCGCGCTCCCAGTGTTGCACAGCTCCCTTCGTGGCATTCAGCAGGCGTGATAACCCCTCCTGGCTCACCTGGAGCTTCTGTCGTACTCTGCGAATCACTTTAGATACATCGAGCTCAGCCATCGAGGACCTTCTCCTGATTAGATTTCTCTTGACATGACTATAGTTATAGGCTAGTATAGCATAGAGTTGTCAATTCGGAAGCATTTTATTGCTTCCGGATTTTTTTGTTGCACCAAGGTCGCATTGGCAAGCACCTGTTGCTGGGGGGGGCGGTGCTGGCAGTAGGGCTTTGGACTCGCTGTTGTGTCGAAGTTTCCCCCAATACAATTAAAAAGGCTCTCAGGCAGTACCAATTCACGAGAATTCTGAGTGCTACCCCATGCTTTTGTCAATGAGCAAGCAATTTTTCACGGCGCGACTGTTTACTCTTATTATACTTGACCCATGCTGTATATGGGCATCTTCTCCGTCCGAAGGTATTTCCCATCTACTCTTTTTTCAAAGGATTGCGAAATTCCGTTTGACTTCTCCTGCCATGGACGGCCTTCCTGTTGGCCTTTCTCACTTAGGTTTTTTCGTGGGCACTGAAGGCAACTTAAACAAACCGGCCCTGCGGGGCCCGGCCAAAGTTCCTCCGCACCTTGCACGTAAACAACCTGCCTGCAGCCACTTCTATCTCACGGGTTTCTCTCCGATCTCACCCTAGATTCAGACACAAGGAGGAGTACGATGAAAGATCCGAATCGGAGTATCTATTTCCTTTCTCATACCAGTTCGGCCGCCACCCTTGAAGTGAAAGAAAAATCCCAGGAGGTCGGCCAGATCACGCAACCTCGAAAATTCAGCTTCAGCACCGGTTCAGCCGGAAAGCCTGAGAACGTTTCCTTTTCATCCACACGCTGCTCAGAAAAGGGATGTGTTTTCCCCGCTTCGTCAAAAGGTAGCGGGAAGTGTTCCTATCACCTCCACCAGCAGGAGGAACCTGCCCTTTTTCGTTCCCACCAGCCCACGGGCCTGCTTCTTGATCCTGCCAGATCCATGCCCATGCCAAGAGACGACAGTGGCAGCCGCAAGCGCGATCGCCGCCGGATGGCAGCCATCTGGGAACAATTCCAGAGCGACGGGACGACTTAGCTGGGTGACCCCACTCTGAAATAGAAAAACGACTCAGCGCGTTCTCCTGGAGCGCTTTCTAACGCAGGACCGCATCTCAAACTGCACCAGGCCGCCGGATTTCTCCGGATTGGCTTTGGGACCCGAAATCCATCAGGTAAAGAACCGCTTGAGTTGAAGCGGTGCCACTTCTATTCGAGGTGTTGACGCATGGTATTCAGGTCGAAAGTATTTGATCCATCGGTGATGCCTGGGGAGGCTCCCCGGACGGATGAAATCCACACACGCGCGCAGCTGCTGCCGCCTACAGCCGCCTGGCGGATCCTCCGCAGAAGAACCGGAGGCCACGTTTCACGGTCAACCTTCTACCGCTGGCTGGACAGCGGCAAGGTGTTCTCTTTTCGAATGGGTTCACGAATGTATGTTCCCTGGCAGGAACTTCAGGAAGTCATTGGGCGGTGCCTCAGCGGGGAGCCGTTCTAAAGGGGCAGCCAACCGGCCCCATAATCGGCACCGAAGATCGCATGCGACAAGCGCTGGCATTTGCGAACGGACAAGCGCTCCATGTCTCCTGTCCTCACAGGCCCGCACGCTGATTGGGATGCAAATCGTCTTCCAGCGCAGTCCGTTTGACAAGGGCTCCGCGATGCCACACGCGCAACATCCTGATTAGACCGGCCATCATTCGCATCGAATGGAGTGACATGGTATAAGTTTTCGCAGTGAGTATTTCGCCAAAAGCTCCGGACCTGGAAAGGGCCGGGGGTCTGCTCTGCGAGGATGCCGATGCCAATGGGTTTTGACATGGTGGTAATTGGCGGTGGGGCCGCCGGGCTGACCGCCGCGGGTCTCTCCGCATCGCTGGGCGCAAAGACCGCTCTGATCGAAGAGCGCAGGCTTGGCGGCGATTGCACCTGGACCGGGTGCATCCCCAGTAAGGCGCTGCTGAAGGCTGCCAGAGTTGCCCAAAGCATCCGAACGGCCGACCGATATGGGTTGAACGCCTCGGAGCCCCAATTTGACTTTTCCAGAGTGATGGAGCGCGTGCACGAAATTCAGGCCGCCATTTACGAAGAGGCTGATGCCCCCCCCGTCTATGAAAAAATGGGCATCGAGGTCGTTGAAGGCAAGGCGCAGTTCATCAGCCCCAGGCAGGTTGAGGTGCTTGATCCGGGCGGCGGCAGGCGCCAGTTCAGCTCCCGCTTTTTCGTGATCGCCACGGGTGGGCGGCCAGCCATACCGCCCATCGAAGGGCTCGCGGTCACGCCCTGCCTGACCAGCGAAACAGTCTTTTCGATTTCAAAGCTGCCGTCAAAAATGATCGTCCTCGGGGCGGGGCCGATTGGGGTTGAAATGTCGCAGGCCTTCCGCCGCCTGGGAAGCGAAGTTGCCGTGCTGGATTCAGAGAGATGCATTCTGCGCCGCGACGATAACGAACTCTCCGAGCTTCTGCGCCGGCACCTCACCGGCGAAGGCGTCACGTTCCTGCTGGGAAGCATGGTCAGGAGAATCGAACAAGCGGGCGGAACCATCCGGGTGACGTTTCAGCAGGTTTCTTCACCGGCGGAAAGCGCGGTGGAGGGCGATGCCCTGCTGCTGGCGACAGGCCGGCAGCCGAATATCGATGGCCTGGGCCTGGAAGCTGCGGGCGTTCAGTCCAGCCGCGGTGGCATCACCGTGGACCGGCGTTGCCGCACGTCGGCGGCGAACATCTTTGCCTGCGGCGACGTGACGGGCCTCTACCAGTTCACGCACATGTCGGAGCACATGGCCAAGGTGGCCGTCACCAACGCTCTGCTGCGCTTTAAGATGTCGGTCGACATCAACAATGTCCCGTGGTGCACTTATACCGATCCCGAGCTGGCGCACGTGGGCGCTTCCGAAATCGAATTGAAAAACCGGAAGCAGCGCTATGCCGTCTACCGCTTTCCGTTCAGCAAGATTGACCGCGCCGTGACCGACCGCGAGACCACGGGAATGGTGAAGGTCCTGGCCAGAAAGTTTGACGGGAAAATCTTCGGGGCCAGCATTCTGGGCGCCCATGCCGGCGACATGATCGGCGAATTTGCCCTGGCCATGCGGAACAAGGTGACGCTGCGCAACATGGCCGATACGATTCATCCGTATCCGACCTACGCGCTGGGAAACCGCCGCGCCGCCGACCAGTGGTACGTTCGCAAGCAGTCGCGAATGTTTGTGCGCCTGCTGCGATTGATCTTTCGCTATCACGGGCAGTTGCCCGATACCAGCGACCCCAATCGAATCGTGTGACGGGAATGTGAAGGAAGCGCTTGCGGGCATGGTCGGATTGCTGCGCACGGGAACCGGCTGGCGAGGTTCAGGAACCTAAATTCTCATACCACTTGACGTTGGCGGTGGATGAGCCGATGGCGACGATGTCCGGGCGGCCGTCGCCGTTGATGTCCGCGATGGCCAGGCAGGAAGCGCCCATCTCCGTATCGAGCGTTTCTCGCTCCCAGGCGGTTCCGTCTTTGCCCCTGGCGTGATAGATGAATAACGACGTTCCCGGGCCGCGGTATCCGGCAACGATTTCGTCATTGCCGTCGCCGTCGAGGTCGGCCGAGACCAGCGCGTGCCCGCTTTTGAAGCTGGAATCAATCACCTGCCGTTCGGAGAATCCGCCCTTCACCTGCGGGTAAACCACCACCTTGTCGCCGTGCCAGGGCTCAATGGTGGCCAGAAACCGCCGGCCGTGAATTTTGCCCACTCCGATTTCGCTGGCGCCGTGGTAGCGTTCACTTTGATCGCCCGGCGTCAGCAGCGTTCGCCTCCACTCGAGGTTCGCCCCCCGGCCTTTGGATTCGAAAAGGTTCACACCCTGGGCGCTTGCCGTGAGAATTTCATCGCGGCCGTCCCCGTTCCAATCCATCACATGGACCCCGTGGACAAGGTTCAGTGTGTCGTCAATCAGGTGGGGAACCCATTTGCTTGATTGCTGTCGGGCAGCTGCTGCGTGGCCCGTCAACAGCGCTTCGGGCATCTCGAACCAGGTGATTTGCGCCGGCACCGAGTAATCAGGAGGCCTCGATCCGGCGCCCACGATGGGAACCACTACCAGTTCCTGCCGCCCGTCGCCTCCAAGGTCCGCCCAGCGCAGACGATGCGAACCCGGGATCCGCCCAATCGGCGTCACCGGCCACTCCGCGTCGAGCGATGCTCCTGGCCGCGCCCACCAGATGTCTCCGCCCTCCTCAGCATGATCAAGGTTAAAACCACTTGCCAGCGCCATGCCCTTCGCCGGATAACCCGGCCGAAACAGTGGCGCCAGGCTGATGTTCTTTTCGGTTAGAGTTGTAACGGACCGCGCCCGCCATGAAGGATTCTGGTACCAGTCAACAACGTTCTGGCCGGAGCTCAGCGCAAGAATATCCTGCCGGCCGTCGCCGTCCACATCCGCCACGGCAACCTGATAGCCGCTGGGAATCTTCGCAACAGTATGGGCGCGCCATCGAGGTCTGCCCTTCCCGGCCTGCGCGGCGTCGCCAATCGAAAAACCAGCAAGCGCTGTGCCCGCTCCGAGCGCCACCCTCAAGAACGTCCGCCGCGAGGCGCTTTCACCCGCGACTTTCCGTGGGGACTTTCGCTTGTGATTTTGCTGTGCCATATGCATCGATTCTAAGCCTAAAACGCCTGTTCGGCGAGATTATGAAATCGAACCTGGTGCCGGGAGTTGCGGTGTATAATTCCTGCCAGTCATGGCGCTTCAACAGGGGACGCGGCTCGGGGCCTACGAGATCATCTCGCCAATTGGCGCGGCCTTCACCGGTGACACGATGACGCTGCGCATTTCGAAGGCGTGTCTGGTAGCTGCGGTTGCCCTTTACTACACGCTGGTCGTCCTCAACAACTGCACCGATTACGGAACCAACTATCAGTTTGTTCGCCACGTAATGATGATGGACACCACCTTTTCGGGGAATCATGGAATGTGGCGCGCCATCCATTCCCCTTTCCTCCACAAGGTGTTTTACGACGGGATTATTCTGTGGGAAGCCGTCACGATGGTTCTGTGCTGGCTGGGGAGCCTGCGGATGCTTCGAGCATTGCGGGGCTCTGTGGCCGCCTTCCACAAAGCCAGCAGGGTTGCGGTGGCCGGCCTGACGCTCGGCTTGCTGATGTGGCTGGTTGCGTTTCTGGCTATCGGTGGGGAGTGGTTCCTGATGTGGCAGTCACAGACCTGGAACGGCCAGGCAGTGGCATTCGGCATGTTCACGGTGACGGGCGTCGTGCTGGTGCTGGTGTTGCTTCCGGAGCGTGAGATTCCAGCATAAGTGGGAGACGTGTGCCGATTGCGGGTTCCCAACGTTTTCCAACTTCCAGCTGATCGTGCGCTTACCTCTTCTGTGGGTAAGGCTAGGGGACACAAGAAAGGGTAAAATTGACAGGCAGACAGCAGGAATGGTAAACTACCTACCGACTGGTCGGTATCCAGAGCGAAGAGCCTAACCGCCAACTTCGCACTGCCGGCTCAGTGCTGTCGAACGCCGCTTTTCGAACACATTCAGAATAGGTTAAAGTAAACGTTATGGCATCCCAGACGATGTACGAAAAGATTTGGAACGCCCATGTGGTACGGGAGGAGCCCGGGAAACCGACGCTCATTTATATTGACCGCCACCTGGTGCATGAAGTCACCTCGGCGCAGGCGTTTGCGGGGCTTCGGGCCACCGGGCGCAAAGTTCGCCGGCCGGACCTGACCTTTGCGACCATGGACCACTCGGTGCCCACCACCGATCGCAGCCTGCCGATGCTGGACCAGGCTGCCGTGGCGCAGTTTGCGGCTCTGGCGCAGAACTGCAAGGAAAACGGCATTCTGCTCTTTGACATGAACGACCGCAACCAGGGCATCGTTCACATCATCGGTCCGGAACTGGGCATGACGAATCCGGGGCAGACCATTGTCTGCGGTGACAGCCACACGTCCACGCACGGCGCGTTCGGGGCGCTGGCGTTCGGCATCGGCACCAGTGAAGTGGAGCACGTGCTGGCCACCCAGTGCCTTTCGCAGTTCAAATCAAAGCCCATGCTGGTGCGGGTGAACGGCAGCCGCCCGCAGGGCGTGACGGCCAAAGATATTATTCTGGCTATCATCGGAAAGATCGGCACCGCCGGCGGCACGGGCCACGTGATTGAATTTGCCGGCGAGGCCATCCAGGAACTCTCCATGGAAGGCCGCATGACGGTGTGCAACATGACGATTGAAGGCGGCGCACGCGCGGGTATGGTGGCGCCCGACGATACAACCTTCACTTATCTCGAAGGGCGGCCCTACGTCCCGCGCGGCAAGGATTTCCAGCAGGCGGTTGAACGGTGGAAGACCATCACCTCTGACGCCGGCGCAGCTTATGACCAGGTGGTGGAACTGGAAGCGGCGGAGATCGCTCCGCAGGTGACCTGGGGAACCAACCCGGGCATGGTGACGGGCGTTACCGGCAGCGTGCCGGACCCCGGTTCTTTCAGTGATTCGGTGTCGCGCCAGTCCGCCGAGCGGGCGCTGGAATACATGGAGCTG
>Ga0315535_1002010_pt1 | contig 13311 bp, 10 predicted proteins | sample SalMarSW160220MG_2_FD_203092 | JGI IMG/M metagenome (GOLD analysis project Ga0315535, IMG submission 203092) | Salt marsh sediment microbial communities from the Plum Island Ecosystem LTER, Massachusetts, United States - Salt Marsh Sediment SW1602-20 ...
TATCGGCACTGTGGATATTGACCGATTTCGCGGGATTTCCACATCAGGCGGTGCAGGCTGTTCTTATTTTCCTCACGGCGGCCCTCATTTTTCTTCTGCAGAAAGTCTGGGTGTTTCCTGTTTCTCCTCCTGCGTCTTCAAACGAATAAGGACGGGAACGATTTGGCTTTCACCGCTTCCTTCCATCCATGAGTTCACTCGCACCAAAATCAGTATCCCTTCAGAATAGGTCGAAGATTATCAGCTACGTGATCATCGGTCTGGTCGTGGTGCTCTTCAACCTGAAGAGCCTCGGCGTTCATGTTATCATCTTGGATGATTTTGCACACTATGCAGAAATTGTGGAGGGGAAATTCGGGTACGCCCGTCTTCACAGGAGCCTCATCGATCCGTTTTTTTTCTATTTTTTTGCAAAAATAATGTCCTATTCCGCTCCTATGGCAAGGGCCGGGATTCTAATACTGTTCATGCTGCCGCTCTCGTTCATTGTATACCACATCTGCACGAAATACCTTTCCTTTCCCATGACTCTCTCAATCTTCTGTGCCATTATCCCACAGGTTCTTCCCGGCCAGGCGTATGTTCCCACATTTGTGATCGGATCCTATAATACGTGGTCATTACTTATTTTCTTCCTGGCGGTTCTTTTTTTTCTCAAGTACCTGGAACAAAAAAAGACCGCCTTCTGGCTCGGCGGCATCCTGTTTTATTTCGGAGCGGTGGACTCGACAGAGACGAGCATATTTCTGGCGGCACCGCTGGTCATAGCTCTTCTCTGGTTTCGAAAATTCAACAGGCGACACATCATAGTAATCTTGGGTATCTTGGTGGTTGCGGCTTACAAGGTTACCTTCGTTTTGTTGGCCCCATACAGTAATGTCAACACACCTCGATATTTCGGTTGGCGGGAGATATTGACAAGGCTGCGGCGGATGCTGACCTGGGATTTGCCCAATCCGGGAATAAATGAGTCTCTTGCGCTGTTCATTTTCGTGGCAATTGTCGCTGTTGGCCTGATCCTTCTTGTTGCGAAACCAATAGGCTTGCAGATGCTGCCCGAGATGGCAGAAAAAAACCATTTTGAGCCGTCGGAACGGTTCCGGATGATTGGACTTAGCCTGTTGGGAATATCTTGGGTGTGTGCATCAATTCTTCCCTTTCTTGCATCAACCTATTTTTCAAGCAGGTACGCATACATCCTGGGGTTTGGCCTGAATTTTCTATGTATCCTGGCTGTCTATTCGATTTTTGAACGCGGAATACTGAAAAAATACCATGTGACGGTGGTCCTCTTAGCCATTCTTACTGTCTTTGTAGGGATGGAGCGGGTCAAAAGGGTGGAGGCTACCTTCAAGTGGCCCGACTGGGTTCACGCGTCGATTCAAAGTTCATTAAAGAAGTACGACTTTCCAAAGGAGTCACAGATTGTAATTGTGGGACCGGCAACTGGTTATCTGATGACCGGGGGCTACTGGAACTGGTCCAGCGGGTACCTCAAGTATGCAACAGGAAGAGCAGACCTTTCGGGTCTGGTGGGAAAGGAAGACAAGTTCTATGACCCTTTTGTAAGGAGTGAAAGATCGTACTCTTTTCAAATGCATGGATTGGATATGAACAAACCTTTGTTTTTGTTCAGGTTTGAGAAAGGGGCACTGGAGCAACTTCAGTACTATCTCCAATGGAGAGAAGAAAAAGGGCGAATAGAATGGAGCATTTATCATCTGGATGCAGGCAATGGGAAAGCGAGCAAGTATGCTACGGGCAATAGGAAAACGTTCGAAAGGCTTGAGAGAAACGGTATCACCAGGAGAGAAGTCCTCTGGAGCGGTTGATCCGACGCAGGGGTTTCATGCAAGAATTCTGACGTGTCTATGATTGTCACTTTCTATGACTCCAACCTAATGGGAAATTTATCCAGAAGATGTATTCTGAAAAACCCCTGTTGAGTATCATAACCGTGGTCCGTAATGATCCGGTAAATCTGGCCAAAACGCTCGAAAGCGTGAAATCCCAGAGTTTTTGCGATTATGAACTGTTAGTAATCGATGGTGCGTCCTTTGATGAAACCCTGGATGTAATTCGCAAATATGAGGCCCAAATCACAAAGTGGGTTTCGGAGAAGGACAATGGCATATATGATGCCATGAACAAGGGCATAAGAGCTGCGCACGGGGTTTACCTGCAGTTTCTCAATGCAGGTGATACTTATGTTCAGCCGAAGTCACTGGAGCTCGTGCTCAACAAAGACAGTCAGCAATATGATGCTATATACGGTGAAATAGACCTTCTTGACGAGCGTGGAAAGTTCTTGGGACAGGTTCCGGCCCTGGACCTTACTATTGAAAATCTAAAGCGTTTTGGAACAGCGACCGTAAATCACCAGGCTTTTTTTATCAAGACGGAGAAGGCACCGTTCTTCAATCTGAGATACCGCCTGAAAGGGGAGCTGAACTGGTATATAGACATCCTTTCTCAGAATAACCCTCTAACATTCAAGCATATTCCCATTGCGATCATCGAGTACAAGCAGGGCGGGATGGGCTACCGGCATTTCTGGCGGAATTTATACGAATGGATTTGCCTGGTGCAGAAACGGTTCGGGTTGCGGGAGAATATCAGAAACAGGAAGACCTATTGGAATTTCATCAAGTACCGTTACAAATTCCTGAGGAATATCAGGATGTTTTAGGTTTTTCCGTTCTGTTTGCTATAACCAGCGAAAAGGTTCAGGGAGATTTTATATTGGTGAGACCAGCGATTATCGTTGCAGCGTATAACAGGGAACACTCACTGAGACGAGTGCTGAGTTCCCTGTCACGGGCGAGGTTTTCTTCTGAACCTGTCGAATTGATTATCAGCATAGACCGGAGCGACAATAAGGCCGTTTACGAGACGGCGAGTTCATTCACGTGGAAACATGGAAAAAAGGAGATTATTTCAAGGGAAGAGCACCTTGGGCTGAAACGTCACATTCTCGCATGCGGCGACTTGACATCAGCGTATGGTAGCATAGTCCTTCTGGAGGATGACCTCTTCGTATCACCGTTTTTTTATGAATTCATTACCGAGTCACTCCAGTTCTATGGTGCGGTGGTCGAGATTGCAGGCATTTCGCTCTACTCCGAACGGCATAATGAGACGGCACAAATGTCGTTTTTACCCCTGGACGACGGCTCCGACGTTTTTTTCCTGCAATGGCCCTCCTCCTGGGGGCAGTGCTGGACGAAGGCCCAATGGCAGGGATTTCGTAGCTGGTATGATAAACAGGGAAGTGAAGACCTGATGGCTTCGGGCCGGATCCCCCACAATGTGGTCAATTGGCCGGAGGATTCCTGGAAAAAATACTTTGTCGCCTACATGGTGGCCTGTAACAAATTTTTTGTGTATCCCAGGCTGTCTCTTTCATCCAATTTTGGCGACAACGGAGTTCACCATAAGAAAAATGGGAGCCTGTTCCAGGTCCCTCTGCACTTCCTGGAACGAAACTGGCAATTCAAGCATATGAAAGAGTCTGTTGCTGTTTATGATGTGTTTCACGAAATACTCCCGGATAAACTGAGAAATCTAGCTGAAAGTCTTAATGATTATGATTTTGAAGTGGACTTCTATGGTCAGAAGGACATCAGGGCCTTGACCGCTGAATATCTTTTGACATCGAGGCCAAGTGAAAAGCCTGTAAAAAGCTACGGAAAGAAGTTGAAACCGGTGGAGTTGAATGTCGTCTATGATATCGAAGGTCAGGATATCTCACTGGCTGAGACGGGGACGTGCGAAGACAATGTCAGGGAGTATCCTCTTGACGACCTGCAATACTATTACAGTATCCCCTCCTATTTTGTGTCGCTCGAAGAACAGATCAGGGTGAAGGAAGAGAACATCAATGACTATTACTTCAACTATTTCAATGATAAAGTTGAAAGGCAAAGAGTGATAATCGAATCTCTTCATTCAAGCTTGAGCTGGAGGCTTACCGCACCTTTAAGGTGGCTGCGGACGCTCATGGGAAGATTAAAAAGAAGTGGAAGTGAATTGATTAATCCAACTGCAAAAAAAGACAGGAAGAGTGAGAAAAAAGGACATTTCGGCCCGGGAGAGAAGCTGGAAATACTGAAGATGCACTTCGTTGAAAAGGTTCCCCTATCCCGGTTATGTCAGGAGCACGGTTTGGAGTCTGCAACTTTTCGGATGTGGCAAAAAGTGTTTTTCGAAAGAGGATTCTGTGCCTTTGAGGATCAACCCGGGACTGGAGGGATGGTCGATGCGCTCCGTCATCTTTCAGAGAAACGTTTCAAGCCAAAGGTCATACTTGATATTGGAGCGGCCAAGGGATACTGGAGCCTTGAGACGGGGAGGATATTCTCGAAGGCCGAGTTCTTTATGATCGACCCCCTGGTGGAAAGTGAGGATAGCCTGCGCTCCATTTGCCGGAATGATTCACGGTTTCACTATGTCCTCACGGCAGTCGGTTGCGAAACGGGACGGGAGGTCATGAATATCACGCCGGATTGTGACGGCAGTTCACTCCTGGAATACTACGGGGGAGGTGACGCCTCGAAGCAACGAAGCATCCAGGTAACCACTATTGACCAGCTTCTCTTAGAAGGCAGGATCAAGCCGCCCGATCTGGTTAAGATAGATGTGCAGGGTTTTGAAATGAAGGTGCTCCAGGGAGGCCAAAGACTGTTTGATAGCACCGGGGTCTTCATCATCGAAACAAATCTTTTTCGTTTTATGCCTGAATGCCCGCTGGCACACGAAATCATAAGGTTCATGGCCGAAAGGGATTTCTTTCTTTTCGATCTGGGTGGCAGCCTTCGCCGTCCCTATGAGAATGACCTGGCCCAGTTGGATCTTGTCTTTGTCCCGGCGAAGAGTCCACTCGTGGGCAGCAACCGCTGGAACTGATTCCGTTGAACAGACGGTCGACCCCGATGGTTTCCATTATCCTTTGCACTTACAACCCAGACCGGGATCTTCTCGAATGGGCACTCGAATCGATTGAGCAGCAGACACTTTCCAGGGCGCAGTTTGAACTGATTGTCGTGGATAACAATTCGGATCCTTCTCTCTCGGAAGAGACGGTGAAGGGGAAACGGTCCATGCGCTTGCGGCTCATCAGGGAGCCGAGACAGGGGCTGAGTTTTGCCAGGTGTGCAGGTATTACTGCCGCAGAGGCTGATCTTCTCGTATTTGTGGACGACGATAATTATCTTGATGGGGACTACCTGGAAAATGCCGTGCGGATCGCCGAAAAAGAGCCGGAAATAGGCCTTTTCGGCGGGATAGCAAAGGGTGTTTTTGAGCGACCGGTCCCTGCATGGAAAGAAAAACTCCTGCCGTACCTGGGGGTCCGCGACTATGGGCCAGAACCAATCACATCAAAAAACGAGTACTGGGGGAAATGGGAGCCGATCGGGGCGGGAATGGTATCACGGAGAGATGTGGGAGAGGAGTTCGTTGGGATGGTCGAACATTCGCTTATGGCCGGAGAACTTGGCAGGAAGGGCCAATCCTTGCTGAGTGGTGAAGACTCGTTATTCGCGAGACTGGCCAATCGGCTTGGATATTCCTGTTCCTACCAGCCCGCATTGAAACTTTCCCATTTTATCAAAAACTCCCGCCTCGAGTATTCTCACCTTGCCGGGACGTTGAAGGGGCATGGAAGATCTTATGTGCTCCTCCAAAGGGTTACAGGAAATGAAGTGCAGAGACCGGAAAGCATGAGCATGTATCATCTCCTGGTCCGGCGGTTTTTTAGCAGGATACGCTCCTGGGGCCTGCGTGCGGGCATTATCCACTGGTTCTGGGATGTCGGTTTCCTGCTTGAGAGCCGGAACGGCTCCGGTGGAACCGGAAGAGAGAACAATTGAAATGGGCCTGCGGTTTTCCATTGTCATTCCCAATTACAATTCGGGAGCGGTCATTGAGCGGGCCATCACGTCCCTGATTTCGCAGGAGTATCCCGATTTGCAGCTCATCATTGCGGACGGGGGGAGCAGCGATGTTTCCCGGGAGATCATTGAGAAATACCGTGATCACTTCGACGTTGTCATAACGGGAAAAGATAACGGACAGGCTGATGGTTTGAATAAGGGCTTTTCCCATGCCATCGGTGATATTTTCGGCTGGGTCTGTGCGGACGATGAACTCCTGCCGGGCACACTGCACCACGTGGCCGACCTTTTTGAAAACAGTCCGGCGGCGGACCTTGTTACCGGGAGCTGTGAAAGGATCTTTGAAGATGGATCAACCTGCGTGACGCACCCGTATCCAGACGCCTGGGAGAGAATCGGCATTCATAACGTGATAGAACAGCCATCCACGTTCTGGAGGGCGGGCCTCCATCGAAACGTCGGTCCCCTGGACACCGGCTATTATTTGGGCTTTGACTGGGATTTCTGGGCGAGAATGAGGAATGTCAAGGCAAAACTCGTCCTCACGGACCGGGTGCTCTCCCGCTACTATTTTTCTGATTCCAATAAATGCGGCACAGCAGGCAATCTTTTTGCAAAAGAGGCATTTCGACTGGTGAAGAAGCATGGCCCGGCCCGAGGATGGATCGCATATGTCTACCGGTTCATCTACCGTCACTTTGACCTTCAAGGGTGTTTTGACAAACCGCCCACGTGCAGCAGTACCCGGTATTTCCTCTACAAGTGGACAAGAAGGGCACTGGGCCTGACGATAGGGAGACGTACATTAAACATGTATAACTGGCACTTCGCTTCCTGCCAGGAGCGGGGAATGAAATGGTATTGAAGACCGCGGTGTCAGGAACTCCGGAAAGGAAGGCATGGACACACGCATTATAAACAAATCGATGGACCGTGATGATTTGCTCGAGGAGGCGGCTCTGCCCACCGTGGAGCATATCAATCAACTGATACAGGATATCTATGGAGAAAAACAAATGATGACCTCCTGGTATGGAACGCTCGAGGCCCCATTCACGGGGATCGGGTTGGACAACCGGGGCAATTCCTACGAGACCCTGCCCGGAGCCGCGGACGACAACCGGATTCCCTGGTTCCTCTACTGGGAGATCGAGTGGGTGATCCGCAACGGGCCCAGGCTCGAAAAGGGTATGCGTGTCCTTGATGCAGGAGGGACCTCATCCCTCTTTTCCTGCTTTCTTGCCTCGCTGGGGATCGAGGTCCATTCGGTTGATCTCAATCCCGCCCTGGTGGAGAATGCCGCAACACTTTCAAAGAAGATGGGCTGGGACCTGCACGCCTACTCAATGGACATGGCCGCACTGGAGTTTGAAGAAGGGTTTTTCGACCATGCATTTTCCATCTGCGTGTTCGAGCACCTTGATTTCTATACCAAGCAAAAGGCCATGCTGGAGATCCACCGCTGCCTGAAGCCGGGGGGGGAATTGAGTCTTACCTTCGATTACGCGAATCCGGCGCCCTTCGTGTTCGGTGTCAACCGGTTTGACACCCGGTACAGGAATGCCCTCAATTCCCCGGAAAGAGTTCGAGAAGTCTTCTGCGCAACCGGGCTGTTTTCACTGCGGGGGAACCAGGACTTCCATGATAACGGCAAACGCTACCTGGACCCGCCGTTGGATGCGGATCTGAAAGATCCAAGTGATTACAGCTTCGGGGCTTTATTCCTCCGGAAAAAGGATTTCTTTTGAATGACCTCCCTCCTCCATTGTCAGGGAGGAGCGGCTGGCCCTGGATAGACAAGGGAAGCCGTTTCCCTGCAAGCCTGCCCCGTGGCCGCAACCGGCCCCTCATCAGCATCGTCACCCCTTCCTTCAACCAGGCACAATACCTTGAATCCACCATTCGGTCCGTGTTGCTCCAGGGATATCCCCACCTGGAATACATTATTATTGACGGAGGAAGCACTGACGGCTCGGTTGACATCATAAGAAAATACGAACCCTGGCTCGCCTACTGGGTGAGTGAAAAGGACGAGGGTCAGGCCCATGCCGTCAATAAGGGGTTTGAGCGGGCAGGAGGTGACATCCTTGCCTGGCTGAATTCGGATGATCAGTACTGCAGAGACGCCCTTCCGAGAGTGGCGGAGATCTTTCTTGAAAATCCTGAGCTCGATCTGGTCTACGGGGACTGCGAAATGATCAACGGGGCAGACCGGGTCATTGATTATATTAAAGGCAGGCCGGGAGCCCTTGCCGATCTCCTGGCCTGGGACTTCATCCCCCAACCGAGCGCCTTTTTCCGCCGGAGGGCATGGGAGGCCGTAGGCGGTCTTGACGCCGATCTTCGGTATATCCTTGATTTCGATTTGTGGATTCGCATGCTGCTGGGGGGAACGAAGTCGCGCTATGTCCCCATGGTGTTGTCCCGCTTCCGCTGGCACGGGGAGTCCAAGTCAAAGAGGGACGTTGTGCACTTTGGTTTCGAGTACCTTGATCTCCTGGAACGGCTTTTTGGAGGTGCGGTTGATACGGAAATGCGACAGGCCCGGCTCAAGGGATACCACCATGCCTTCAGCATCATAGCATCGGGGTATGAGCGTCTCCTGCAGCAAGGGGATAGTCAGGAACATCATATCCTGAAGGCCCTTGACCAATGGAAGGCTCACCTGAGGAGAAACGAAAGCGAGTATCGAGAGGTCCCTGCTCTCCGGGCGGAGAGCCTGTATCGTATCGGCCAGAGCTATTGTTTGCACGGCTTCAGGAAGGAAGGACGCAGGGCCTTTGCGGCAGCCCTCAGGGTCAGAAAGAGTGAATACCGGGCCCTTTTCGGGTGGCTGGCCGCTTCCCTGGGGACAACGGTCTACCGTTGGTATACATCTGCTTGGAGGGCCCTTTTTGATCTGACGCACCACTTGCGCCGACGGTTTCTCACCAAGGGGTCCGGGTTGTAACGTCCATGGCCGAAGTCAGCGTCATCATTCCCACCTACAACCGGGCCGGATCTCTCGGGAGATCCCTCGGGAGCGTGCTTGGACAGACATACGGGGACCTGGAAGTTATCGTGGTGGACGACGCATCCAGCGATCACACTGAAGAAGTTGTCACGGCCCTTGACGATGCACGGGTGAGATACCTGCGGCATACGGTGAACAGGGGAGCGGCCGCCGCGCGGAATACGGGATTGAAGCATGCTTCGGGAAGGTATGTGGCGTTCCAGGACAGCGACGACGAGTGGTTGCCGGAAAAGCTCGGCCTCCAGATGGACATCCTTGACCGCGCGAGTGACAAAGTTGGGGTGGTTCACACCGGCTTTTCGAGGCTGAGAGGAGAAGAACACAAGTCCACCGAGTGGCTTCCGAAACATCTGCAGGTCGGTGATATTAGAAGACACATCCTCGGGGGAAATTTCATCGGGACCCCGACTGCCCTTGTCAGAATAGAATGCTTTGAGAGAGCGGGGGTGTTCGACAACCTGCTTCCCCAGCTCGAGGACTGGGAAATGTGGATCAGGATCGCGCAGTTCTACAGTGCAGCCTACGTGGACCGAGTCCTGGTTATTACCCATGAGCTGGTAGACAGCCTCTCAGCGGATCTCGACACGCTCATCAGTGCCCATGAATATATCCTCGAAAAGCATTACGACCTGTTCACGAAGGACAGGAAATCCCTTGCCGCTGAATACTACTGGATTGGGAATCTCCTGTGCCGGGCCGGGAACATGAAGAGGGGAAGGGAATGTTTTTTGAAGGCCCTGGGAAGCAATCCCTTGAGCGTCAAATGCCTTCCCGGGATTCTTTTTTCTCTCCTGGGAAGGGCCGGGTTTGTCAGGATGGCGGGTTTCCGGGAAAAAATCCGGGAAAGATGAGGAAGGAGTGAGCCGGAAACTGCCCATCCTGGATATTATAATTGTCAACTGGAACGCCGGGTTCCTGCTCGAAGCGTGCCTGCAATCCGTTGCCCGTGCCGATCAACAGGGTTTCGTCCTTTCGAGAATCGTGGTGGTGGACAACGGCTCAACCGACGGTTCCCTGGAGAGGATAGGGGGCATGCCGCTCCCCCTTGTTGTTATGCGGAATGAAGACAACCGCGGGTTTGCCGCTGCCTGTAACCAGGGAGCCGAAGGGAGTCGGGCTGATTATCTCCTGTTTCTCAACCCGGACATGGTGCTGGAGAAGGAGTCCCTGTCCAGGGCGGTTGCGTGGATGCAAAGCGCCCTGGGCGCTGCTACGGGAATCCTCGGCATCCAGCTCCTGGGTGAGGAAGGAGGGGTGAGCAGGACCTGCGCCCGTTTCCCGAAGCCGTGCCATTTCCTGTCCCAGATGCTGGGGCTTTACCGGCTCTCCCCGCGTCTTTTTCCAAACCATATCCTGTCCCGATGGAATCACCGGGAAAATCGGACGGTGGATCACGTGATAGGGGCCTTTTTCCTCATTCGGCATCCCCTGTTTGAAGCATTGCAAGGTTTTGACGAGCGCTTTTTCGTGTACCTGGAAGACCTGGACCTCTCTTTGCGGGCGAACCGGGCAGGGTGGCACAGCTATTATCTGGCAGAAGCGAGGGCCCAGCACAAGGGAGGCGGGACATCCGAGCAGGTGAAGGCGCTGCGGATCTATTACGCCCTGCAAAGCCGCGTTCTTTACGGGTACAGGCATTTCAGCAGGCCGGCGGCAACAGCACTCCTGGCCGGAACTTTGACCCTTGAACCCCTGGCACGCATGGTGCGCGCCCTCTCCCTGCGCTCTCCTTCCACGGTGCTGGAGACCATTCGAGCCTTTTTTCTCCTGTGGGAGGGCCTTCCCCGGATACTCAGGCGGGAGAAGGCAGCGCGAAAGGGCCTGTCACCGTGGAGAATATGAACGTTCTTCTCCTGAGCCGCTACGGCCGGCTTGCCCCCAGCAGCCGCCTTCGGTCCTCCCAGTATCTCCCGTATTTGCGGGCGCACGGGGTCCGGGTGACCGTGGCGCCCCTGCTGGGAGACGACTATGTGCGGGACCTTTACGCGGGCAGGGGCCCGAAGCTTGCCTCCGTCGCGATGGCCTATTTTCGGCGGCTCGGGTCGCTTGTGCGGAGCAACCATTTCGACCTGGTCTGGATTGAATACGAGCTGTTTCCCTGGCTGCCCGCATGGGGGGAGACCTTCCTTTCCAGGTTTGGAGTTCCCTATGTGGTGGATTACGACGATGCGATTTACCACCGGTATGACAGGCATCCGAGCCGGCTCGTGCAGAGGCTGCTCGGCAGGAAGATCGACAACGTCATGTGCAGGGCCGCCCTGGTGATCGCGGGGAATCAGTATCTCGCCGACCGGGCACGGAAGGCGGGCGCTCCACGGGTGGAGATCCTGCCCACGGTGGTGGACCTGGACAGGTACCCTGTGCGAGACAAAGGAAAAAGGCATGCCGTCTTTACCATTGGGTGGATCGGTTCTCCTGCCACGGCGGGATACCTGGATCTCGTGAGCGATGCTCTTCGAGAAACGGTGAAGAGCGGTGGAGCGAGAGTGGTGCTGGTAGGATCCGGCCCCATTGCGCTGAAGGGCATTGCTTCTGAGGTTTTCCCGTGGTCTGAGGCGCGGGAAGCGACTGATATCAGCGCGTTTGACGCGGGGATCATGCCGCTCCCGGATACGCCGTGGACCCGGGGCAAGTGCGGGTACAAGCTGATCCAGTACATGGCCTGTGCCCTCCCGGTAGTGGCATCGCCCGTGGGCGTCAACACCGGGATCGTGGAACACGGCGCGACGGGGTTCCTGGCAAGGAACAGGAAGGAATGGGTCGAGGCCCTGGCGGCCCTCCAGCGGAACCCCGGGTTGCGCGCCCGGATGGGGGCGGCGGGACGAAAGAGGGTGGAGGAGCAGTACTGCCTGGAAGTTACGGCAAAGCAGCTCTGCTCCCTCCTCAGGAGCGCAGAACGCTAGCATAAAGAGCAGCGGCGCAGCCCGCGAGTGAAGTCCGGTGAAACGAAAGAGGCCGGGGAGAATCACTTCTCCCCGGCCTCTTCTGGTTTTAGGTTGTCAAAACGTCCTGAAGATCAATAATAGAAACCAGGCGAACCCGGCATAATGCCCGGAATATAGCTCTGGTCTGCCGCCAGGAAGTAGTCATCCGGGTAGGCAGAGTAGTAGTAGAGGTCATACGCGCTTCCATCGTAGACCGTCCTGTCGCCGATCCACGCGGTCCCGTTGAGATTGGCGAGTGTCGCGTGCGACCAGGTGCCGAGTGAGGAGTTCCTGTACGCGGCATCCCAGTACTGGGCGCCGCTTGCGAGGTTCAACTCGTAGTCGGAGGAGGAACTGTAGGAACCTGCTACATCCGATTCCGTTGACTGCCAGTAGTAATCGAGATCCTGGCCTTCGTCTTTCATATAGTAGGATACGCCGTTAACCCGGTAAGTTACGTAGTCGTCATACACGCCTGCCACATAGACGTTCTTATCATGGTCCTCATGATAATAGGTGTAATTGGCAGGCTCGTAATTGTTAAAGTTGTAGTACCAGTATTCCTCACCCGTGTCACTATACAGGTAGTATCCGTAGTTGCTGTAGGTAAGTTGCGATCCGGTGTCAGGATCGTAGGTGTACTCATACCAGTATTTGCTCTGCTGGTCTGAATCGGCCAGGCTGGTTTCGCTGTAGTAGTATTCGTCGGTCCGCCTATTGGAGGCACCCGCGGCATAGGTGTAGTCATACTCATAGTACCAGTTCTGCTGGATTTCCGGGGTATATCCATACGCGACTATGTTCTGGGTCCCGGAGCCCCAATAGTAATAAGGTTGTCCTGTCCCGTCGCGGCTTTGGACATTGGAATAGTAGTCCTGGTACCCGGTGATGTCGTTGGTGTAGTTGTACCCGTAAGTATAATAATAAAGGTTAGCTTGTGTCCAGGTGTAATCGTAACTTGTCCTCATCTCGCCCACTGAGGGATCCGAGTATTCGTAACGACTGTAGGAGAGGTCGTAGCCATCGCTGTAACTATAATCCTCGGCCAAACCATATTTCCCGCTGTCGGTATACTCGTAGTACGAGGAGTAATACTCGCTTACATCATCGTACTTGTCGTAGTACTTGGAGAGGATATTTGTACCACTGGAAGTGCCAAAGGATTCGTAGTAGCTCTCACCAGAGCCGTCAATATTGTTTTCCCAGTCCCATCCCTTAAGGTAGTACCCGGAATCGGTGATTTTTCCATCCCACTGGTACCAGTAAGTATCCCCCGCAACGGAATAGGTGTTTCTCTGATAAGAAGACCAGAAGCTCGAATAGTCGGCGCTGAAGGTGGAATAGTTCCAGGTCTTCTCGCTATAGTCCCAAGACCAGGAACCCGACCCGGTACCCGTGCTGGTGGCCGTACCCATTGCGGTATACGCATAATTGTCGTAGGAGCCCGTGGCCGTGCTTTTCCAGTTATGTTCCTCCGACC
>Ga0315535_1002011_pt1 | contig 13293 bp, 8 predicted proteins | sample SalMarSW160220MG_2_FD_203092 | JGI IMG/M metagenome (GOLD analysis project Ga0315535, IMG submission 203092) | Salt marsh sediment microbial communities from the Plum Island Ecosystem LTER, Massachusetts, United States - Salt Marsh Sediment SW1602-20 ...
CCCGCGACCTCGGCATCCACCGCACAACGCTCATCCGCAAGCTCAAGCGGCTGGGGCTCTAGAGAAAATTTGGGAATTGGGATTTTGGATTTGGGATTTGAAGGACGGTAATGAAGCGAGGAAAAAGCTTTCTCCCAAGGGCAAAGGGCTAAGGCTAAGGCCGAAAGGCTAAAGAAAGACCTAACTGCGGCTCGAGACGGGCCGACGAAGGCATTCCTCAAACCCGATCACTCTTCAGTCGATAACTGGATCACTCCTTGTCCAAGTGCCAGCCACGACCCCCTTGTTCAAAAAGGGAATGAACCAGCAAGCCGGAATGAGGGGGGCCTGTCAGCAGATAAACATTGCGCAGGCCGGCGGTCCCGGCCATCTGGAGTATGCGCTTAACTTTTCCAAAGTCCGCTCTTAGATCGACGAGCAGGACAATTGGGGCATCTCGTTTTTCTTTTCGCATTCTTCCCGGAAGCGTATCCGCGGGAATCCATTTGGAATTGAGAAATATTTTGCCGTCCGGCGTTACAGCGACCCGCAACCCTTTGGAAGAGAGCTGGATGACCGAACTCTGGGTCGCCTCGGGTATCAAAACTGGTGGATCACTCCCGCACGAAGTTCGGAATGGTACGTTCGGACTTAGAAAGCCTGCAAACACTGCGAACAGCAGAAAGCCCAGCGCGGCGAAGCCGGACATGGAGGAAGAAATCGTCATGTATTTATCGCCGTTGCCAGACATTCTCCCGTCTCCCTGCTTGTCTTGAAGATAGGGCATCCCCAAGACCGACGCAAATTCACTGGTCTGCTACCAATACTCGATCTCTCACCTTGTCACAGCTAACAGCGACTTCTTTGGGCAGCCTTCGGCGTTTCGCCGCCGTCTCTCGAACCGCCGCCCAAACCACTCCCTTTTGTCCTCCCACCCTCCCTGTTCATTCTTGCTTCGAAGATCTTGCCCGAGCCGTCCTTCATTTCCGTCTTCCGCCTTTCGCCTTCCGCCTTCCGTCGTCCAAATCCCAATTCCCAAATCTCTTTTCTTGCCCTCTTCTCTGCGGGGCCTTAAGATGAACGGTGCGAGCCCAATGCAGCGGTGGATCCCGGTCGCGGGGACCGGTGGACGCTCGGAATCGGGCCGTGTCCGGGGGCTGCCGAACCATGAGTTCAGATTCTCTGTACCGCCGCGTCGTCGTCGCCGGCCTGGGCGGCGATTCGGGCAAGACCCTCGTCTCGCTCGGGATGCTCCTGCTCGCGCGGGACCGCGGCCTGCCCGTCGCGGCCTTCAAGAAGGGCCCGGACTACATCGACGCCGCATGGCTCGCGTGGGCATCGGGCCTGCCCGCGCGGAACCTCGACACGTACCTCATGGGCTTCGACGCGGTAAAGACCTCGTTCGCGCGTTCGGCAACCGCCGCGGGACTGAGCGTGATCGAGGGCAACCGAGGGCTCTACGACGGCTTCGACGCGCAGGGAACGCACAGCACGGCCGCGCTGGCCAAGACGCTCGGCGCGCCGGTGGTCCTCGTCTTCAACGCCACCAAGGTGACCCGGACGGCCGCGGCGCTTGTCCTGGGCTGCCAGAGGATGGACCCCGACGTCCGCATCGCCGGCGTGGTCCTCAACCAGGTGGCCGGGCGGCGCCACGAGTCGGTCATCCGGGAAGCCATCGAATCCACGTGTGGGATCCCGGTCCTCGGAACCCTGCCCCGCGCCGCGGCCGACACCCTGCTGCCCGGCCGGCACCTCGGGCTGGTGACGCCCGAGGAGCACCAGCGCATCGCAGATCTCGAGGGGAACATCCGGCGCCTGTGCGAACCGAACCTCGACTTCGACGGGATCCTGGCCGCCGCGGCCGACTGCCCGGCCGTCCGCCCGACGGCCGCGATGGCCCGGGGCGAATCCGGCGCGGGCCTGACCATCGGCTACGTGAAGGACTCGGCCTTCACCTTCTACTATCCGGAAAACCTCGAGTCGCTCGAGCGCGCGGGCGCTTGCCTGGAACCGCTCTCGCCCCTTGGTGACGGACGCTTTCCCGAAAACCTGGACGTCCTCTACATCGGCGGCGGCTTTCCCGAAACGCACGGCCCGGCGCTTTCGGCCAGCGACGAATGGCTCGGCGCCCTCCGGGCGGCCGCCGAGGCGGGCCTGCCCATCTACGCCGAGTGCGGTGGCCTCATGCTCCTCTCGCGGGGTATCCTCCGGGATGGGCGCCGATATCCCATGTCGGGCGTTCTGCCGTTCGACGTCGAGGTGCTGCCCCATCCACAGGGACACGGGTACATCGAGCTGGAGGTGGACAGGCCAAACCCCTTCTTTCCCGAGGGCACGCGCCTCAAGGGGCACGAGTTCCACTACTCCCGCATCGTCCGGGAGGGCGAGCCGGCGGAGACAGCGTGCCGGGTGACGCGCGGGACGGGGTGTTACCCGGGAAGGGACGGCATCTTTCGAGGGGCCGTCTGGGCCGCCTACACCCACCTGCACGCGCTGGGCACGCCGGAGTGGACCAAGGCGATACTCTCTGCGTCTGGGCATTTCACCCACTACTCAAAGGGGCCCCCCGGTGGGATTTAAGAAGAGCGGGCCTCCGCCCCTGAGCTATTTAACGCATAGCGGGCACTTTGAGGTCTGCGCGCCTTAACTGGAACCGGTGAAAAGCCTATGATTACAGAGTGACAATCGAGGTCCCGCCGGAGCGGGAGAACCTGTTTCCAACCAAAGGGGGGGTTCGAAACACACTCAGTCTGTACCTGAAGAGACGGGCATCACGTTCCGTTCTGCCCGGTAATTAAAGGAGGTTTTCGATGAGCAAACTGGTATCCCCGCACGGCAGCAAGGAACTCAAGCCTCTGCTGCTCGAAGGCAACGCGAGAGAAGAAGAACTCAAAAAGGCACAGGGATTGAAAAAGGTTCCCATGACCACCAGGGAAACCTCCGACCTCATCATGATGGGCATCGGCGCCTTCACGCCCCTGGACGGCTTCATGGGCAAGGCGGACTGGCAGGGGTGCTGCGACACCTTCACCATGCCCACCAAGAACGATCTCTTCTGGCCCATTCCCATTACGCTGTCCGCGGAGAAGAATTTGGCGGACTCGATCGGTCCCAACGAAGAAGTCGCGCTGTGGGACGCCGAGACCGAGACCATCATGGGCACCATGAAGGTCACCGAAAAGTACACCATCGACAAGGAACACGAGTGCAAGAAGGTCTTCACCACCACCGACCAGGCGCACCCGGGCGTCCAGAAAGTCATGGCCCAGGCCCCGATCAACCTCGCCGGCCCGGTGAAGGTCCTGTCCGAGTCCTACTACCCCGAAATGTTCAAGGAGATCTACCAGCGCCCGGCCGACGCCCGCAAGTTCTTCGAAGAGCGAGGGTGGAACACGGTGGCGGCCCTTCAGTTGCGCAACCCCATGCACAACTCCCATGCCTACCTGGCGTGGATCGCCATCGAGGTCTGCGACGGCGTGTACATCCACCAGCTGGTCGGGAAGCTCAAACCCGGCGACATCCCGGCCGACGTCCGCGTCAAGGCCATCGACGCGCTGGTCAATAACTATTTCCGCAAGGAACGGGTCATCCAGGGCGGCTACCCCATGGAAATGCGGTACGCCGGACCGCGCGAAGCCCTTCTCCACGCGGTCTTCCGCCAGAACTACGGCTGCTCCCACCTGATCGTCGGCCGCGACCATGCAGGCGTGGGCGATTACTACGGCCCGTTCGACGCCCAGAAGATCTTCCACGAGATCCCGCCGAACGCCCTGCTGCTCAAACCCCTGGCCATGGACTGGACGTTCTACTGCTACGAGTGCGGCACCATGGCGTCCATGAAGACCTGCCCACACGAGAGCAAGGCCGTCATCGACGAGAACGGCAATTACAAGGGCGGCGCCAGGCTGCTCCTGTCCGGGACGATGCTTCGCAAACTCATGAGCGAAGGCAAGCCCGTGCCCAAGGAATTCTCCAAGCCGGAAGTCATCGCCATCCTCAAGGATTACTACGACAACCTCGAGGAGAAGGTGGAGGTAAAGCTGCACGGAGCCGCCACGGGTGATGCCAACCAGAAGAGATAGCCGAGCGAAAGATCATTTTTCAGGCTTGATCGCTTGATCGACTGGCCGGGACCTTCGGGTCCCGGCTTTTCTTATGGCCCCCGACGGGCGGGGGCGACCCAGGCCACGGCCCGGTTATCGCATGTCGGCGAGTCTCTGCTTCAGCAGGCCGATGGGCACGGCCTCGGCCTCGACACCGGCCTGGTCCGCGGCAAGCCGCTCGAAGACCTCCGACGAAAGCTCACCGGCGCCGATCGTCTCCAGGCGGCCGCTCTCATCCTCCATGTCCACGGTCGCTCCTGGCGGCGCCGTGCGCAGGGCCTTCAGGGCCCTGGCGATGAACGGATCGAGCGGCACTCTCTGCGTCACAACGAAGCCTATCAGCTTGTAGTCTTCCGAGCGAAACAGAGGGCCGCCGGCGTTTCCCATGGTGAAGGGGCCGCTCAACACGAGGCGGGTCGTCGACACCCCACCTGCGGTGGTGACCGTACGATAGCCGGCGACCGCGCCGGCGCAGAAGAGGGGGCTGGGCGGAAGCTCCCCGCGCGGGAAACCCCAGGTGTAGACCTTCTGGCCCGGCACCGTTCCCGAGGGCCCATCCAGGTCCATGCCACCCTTCAGGGCCACCGACGGACGGAGCACGACCACGCCGATGTCCGGCTCGACCTCGAAGCCGTCCAACCGGATCTTCCGCCCCGTCGTCGAATAGACGATCAGGTCTCCGGGCCGCGCCCCGGCTGCGATGCCGACATCGGTCAGTATGAAGCCCCGGCTTGCAAGGAGGCCGGTACCCCGGCGACCCGTTTTGCGATTCTCCACCAGAAAGAGCGACCTGATCACTTCCCGGTCCGTAACACCGACGTTTTCCATGAGCAGCCGGGCGCTTTCCCGCGGTCCGGGGGCGTGGCTGAAGTAGGTCTGCTTGAGATACCTGTAACAGTAGACAGCGCCGGCCGCCAAGGCCAGAAACAGCAGGAATTTGAAGGACTTCCTCATGATTCGATCTCCCGGTTTCCCGACCGCCTCCCCCGGAATGGCGCGGATCGTCTCTTTTATTGTACAGCAGGAAAACGTTAAAGCCGAAAACATACTGCGCGGCCTGTTCAGGCATCGCATGTCGGCTTGACAGCCGCCGCGCGGAGCGACTAGTCTGTTCCCAGCAGAGGACACAAAAGGAATCCGGCTTCCTACGGGAGCGCGCCCGTGGCGCGGATATTTCATGGCACAGAAGGGAAACAGGACAAGTTTTTCACTTCGTCAACAGCTCGAGGCGTTGACAATAGCGGCGGATCAGTCCGGCCTGTCGATCGTCGTGGTCGATAAGCGCACCACGATCCGTTACGCCAACGAGGCCTTTACACGGAGCGTCGCGCATTCAAAAGACGACGTGCTGGGAAGGCCGCTCGGGGACTTCCTCCGCAACGGTGACGAAGCGAAGGCCCTCGACCTCAAGGGGCTCCTCAAAAAGAAGAGGAAGAACATCCGCGTGTCCCTGGACCTCCTTCGGGAAGACGGACGCCCCGTCAAGGCCGACATGAGCCTCAATCCCCTGGTCGGCAACGCACGGAGCGCGGCATATTTTGTGCTCAGCGGCACGGGCGCCGCCAACGCAGCCCCATCCGAAGATCTTCCCGGTGGCGGCGAAGCGCGGTATGCCCTTGCAGCCCAATGCGCCAACGACGGGCTCTGGGACTGGGACCTCAGGAACGACAAGGTGTACACCTCTCCGCGTTGGAAGGCCATGCTGGGGTGCGAAGACGATGAAATCGGCGACAGCCTCGACGAATGGCTGAAGTGGATTCACCCGGAGGACGTCGAGGAATTCAAGGTCAAGATCTACGCCCACCTCGAAGGGCTGACACCGCACTTCGAGCACGAACACAGGATGCTCCACAAAGCGGGACAACGGCGGTGGATGCTGACGAGGGGGCTGGCCGTCAGGGACGGAGAGGGAAAGGCCTACCGGATGGCGGGCTCGTTGACCGACATCACCGACCGCAAGAACGCCGAGCAGCAGCTGCTTCACGACGCCTTTCACGATGCCCTGACGGGCCTGGCAAACCGCGCGCTCTTCCTCGACAGGCTCGGCCAGTCCATGGCCCGCTCCGAAAGGAAGCCCGGTTACCATTTCGCCGTGCTGTTCCTGGACCTCGACCGATTCAAGGTGATCAACGAGAGCCTGAGCCACACGATCGGCGACCGGCTTCTGGTCGAGCTGGCGGACCGGATCAGGGGATGCCTCCGTCCTGCCGATACGGCGGCCAGGCTTGGCGGCGACGAATTTGCGATTCTGCTGGAAGAAATAGGGGACATGCAAGATGCCGTGGGCTTTGCCGAGCGAATCAACAAGGCCGTGCAGGAACCTTTCACATTGGAAGGCGACGAGGTCTTCACGTCAGCCAGTATCGGGATCGCCCTGGGATCTCCCGGCTACGAGCGGCCGGAGGATCTTTTGCGGGACGCCGACACGGCCATGTACCGGGCCAAGGCGCTGGGACGGGCCCGCCACGCCATGTTCGACGCCTCCATGCACACGCGGGCCGTTGCGCTCCTGCAGCTGGAGACGGATCTCAGAAGGGCCCTCGAGCACAACGATTTCCGCGTCTACTACCAGCCCATCGTGTCGCTCAAGACGGGCAAGACGGCGGGCTTCGAGGCCCTCATCCGATGGATCCACCCCAAGCGAGGCATCATCATGCCCATGGAGTTCATCCCGCTGGCCGAGGAAACGGGCCTCATCATCCCCATCGGGCGCTGGGTCCTCCAGGAGGCGTGTCGCCAGCTCAGGGCCTGGCAAACGCGCCACAGCCGCACGGTGCCCCTGATGATCAGCGTCAACATCTCGGGCCTGCAGTTTCTCCGGCCCGAACTCATCGCCCAGGTGGACCTCCTGCTGAGGGAAACCGGCCTCGACGGCGCGGACCTGAAGTTGGAAATCACGGAGAGCGTGATCATGGAAAACGCAGAGTATGCCATGGACATGCTCCGGCAGATGAAGGCCCAGAATATCCGTCTCTGCATCGACGACTTCGGAACCGGGTACTCCTCCATGAGCTACCTGCGCCGATACCCCATCGACACCGTGAAAATCGACAAGTCCTTTACCACGCGCATCGACACGGACCCGGAGAGCCTCGAGATCGTCAAGACCGTGGTGACCATGGCGCATAACCTCGGGAAGGATATCATCGCCGAGGGTGTCGAAACCCGGGAACAGCTCGCCCAGATCAAGGCCCTCAAGTGCGAGTACGCGCAGGGTTTCTTCTTTTCGAAGGCCGTGGACTGCCAGGCCGCCGAGTCCCTGATCTCCTGGCGGTGGTATTGGTAGGCGCCGGAGGCGCCGTAATGTGGTTTAGGATTTTACCCAAAGCCTGAAGGCAAAGGGCTAAAGACTAAAGACGAGAACTTTCATATCTCACCCGGCGCTATTTCCGACAACTCGCGACAAGTGATGCCTTTTCAGCGAAGGTGACCGAGTGATCAAGTGATCACGTCGGGGGTAGCCTTTCGAAGGTCCGCCCACGCCGCAACAACTTCTCCCTTTTCCCTCTTCCATCCAACCGGCGCAAGCCCCCGCACTGCTCCAATTCGAAAGTCCTTCCCCAGCCGCCGTCCTTTCAGCCTTGCGACTTCCCCCCTGCCCTCCCATCCTCCCTGTTCATTCTTGCCTCGAAGGCAAGCCGCCTGCCGCAGTCCAAACCCAAAATCCCGATTCCCAAATCCCAAATCAAATCTCTTTCCCGATGCTATACTGTGGTTTTAGTGGAGGTGCGGGACATGGCCAAGAATGAATCTTTCGACGTCACCACGGGCGTCGACCTCATGGAAGTTGAAAACGCCGTGAACCAGGCACTCAAGGAAATCGGCCAGCGGTACGATTTCAAGGGTGCGAACGCGACGCTCGAACTGAAAAAAGCCGACCAGCAGGTCCTCATGGACGCGCCCGACGACATGAAGCTCAACGCCATGTGGGACATCCTGATGGGCAAGCTCCTGAGACGTAAGGTGCCCGTCAAGAACTGCCAGCGCGGCGGCGTCCAGAAGGCCGGCGGCGACAGGGTCCGTCAGGAGATCAAGCTCGTGTCCGGCTTGGACATCGAAACGTGCAGGACCATCGTCAAGACCCTCAAGGACGCCAAGCTCAAGAAGGTCCAGGCGGCCATCGAGAGCGACAAGGTCCGCGTTTCGGCGCCTTCGCGCGACGAACTCCAGAACGCCATTGCTCTCCTGAAGGACCAGGACTACGGCGTGGAGCTCCAGTTCGGCAACTACCGCTGATATCCAGATCCGAAGATCGTCCATAGAAACAACTGAGATCTCACACTGAGTCAGCGAGGCGGTGAGGTGTGTGATTTGGGATTTTGGATTTGGGAATTGGGATTTGAAAGCGGCAGACGGTAGACCTTCGATGAAGGAGTGGACAGGGAGGACGGGAGGACGACTAGTTTAATGGTGGACGCTCGGGCCTGCGGCCCTCGGGTCCACCCTACGGTCTACGGGACCGGTCGTTAAATGCTCTCCATGTCCTTCAGGATGTTTTCCCGCAGGGCCTTGACCTTAGGGATCTCGTACAACGGCGCGTAGAACTTCTCGATCCGTTGGATGCAGGTGTAACTTTTCTTGAGCTGGTGCTTGCTGCCTTTCCTTTTCCAGATTCCGTAGGCCTTTTCGGCCCATTCGTAGTTCGCTATGGCATCCCTTGTATAGCGCCCTACGCTCGTAAAGCCTCTCAATGGAGGTATTTGTCGCAGAAGTGTAATAAGAATGGCAAAGACCACAAAGCAAAGGACCAGCCAACCAGCCATATTATAGATGGGCCAGAGGAAATGCGGTTCTTGCTCGCGCGGTGCCATGATGTGGAGCATGGCGTATCCCACGAACATCATGAAGACATAAGCCACCAACAATAGGGCGCCTATCGGCTTCGCTTTTCTTTCAACCTTACGAAAGTTCTCCAGGTCTTCATCCGTTTCGAGCCGAACCGTGTTTTTCATGGGCGATCCTCGTCGGGTTGCGGTCAGCCAGCCTACGCCATGGGACATTCCAAGTTACCAATATAGTCCCTCCCGCCCGCCTCCGCCTCCAACCGGAGTTGGAGAGGCTCACGTCGCGCGCGGTGATCGAGTGACCAAGTGAATAGTGATCGAGTCGCGGCGGCCGGTCGGCAGTCGGCAGTCCGCAGTCGGCGGGCGAAGAACCCCCCGGGTGCAGAAGAGAGAAAGATTGCTTCGCAGAGGCCGTCCGACGGAGCCTTCGCAATGACTGCAATCACGAGTGATCCAGTGACCGAGCAACGTGCAGCCCTTTGAAGGCTCTCTGATCGCTGCGCTGCCCTTTCACCGGCGCGCATGCAGGTGGCTTTCGATGCCCTTGGCATCGAAAGTTGCGTTCCGACGCGAGTGGGCCAGTCCGCGCGAAGGACAAGGCGGCCGCACCGCAGTCGTACTTCTGTACGTCGAGGATGCGGCCGCCGCAGGCCGACAAAGCGGATGGTCCGCTCCCGTCGGCGCTTTCTTTATGGTGGTGGGTGGGGCAATCGATGATTTTGCACAAGGCCGAGGCGCGCGAAGCGCCGATCGGCCATGACCGGGGCAGGCGGGAAGCGTCTTCAGAGTCCAGCCACCAGCGTGCTTCACGACCTGCCACGGCGTGGCCGATCGCAAGATGCCGAAGGCATCGCCGCGGCCGTTCTCCTTCATCAATCAAGCCTGAACCGCCGCGACTGGCCCTGTTTGAAGACGTACACGCGTTTGCGCACGCCGATCCGGGCGGAGCGGTACCAGCCCTTGTCCAGCGACACCGTCAGCGTGTGCCGCGTGGCCTTCAGCGTGATCCAGTGCCCCCTGTAGCGCACGCGAAGCCTTATGCCGCTGATCTCGCGCGGCAGGCACGGGTGCAGCCAGAGCACCTCGTCGCGCATCTCGATGCCCATGTAGCACCGCTGGACGATGTCCGTGGTGCCCGCCATGGCGCCCAGGTGGATGCCCTCGGGCGTGGTCCCGCCCTGGATGTCCGCCAGGTCGCTGGTGAGCGCGCTTTTGAAAAAGCGCCAGGAGTCCTCGCGGTCCGACCGCGCCAGGACCCACGCGTGCACCACCCGGCTGAGCGTGGACCCGTGGGAGGTCCTCTCGCTGTAGTACCTGACGTTTTTCGGGATGAGGTCCGGCAGGAAGGCGTAGCCCATGCGCTCGAAGAGCCCCTTCAGTTCCTCCGCAGAAAAGAGGTAGAAGAGCATGAGCACGTCGGCCTGCTTGCCCACCTTGTAGCAGTCCGTGGAGTCGCCCTCGGCCTCCAGGATGCGGTCCAGCCGCTGGATGACGCCGTATTTCTTCCGGTAGGTCCGCCAGTCGAACTCCTCGAGCTTTTCGTAGCCCTCGAACTGGCTGACGATGCCGTCGCCGTGGAAGGGCACGAACATGCGCCGGCTCACGTCGTCCCATCGTTCCAGTTCCTCCTTCGGAAGGTCCATGTCCTCCAGCAGTTCGCGCCGCCGGTCCGGCGGGAGTATGTCGAGCATCCTGAGCGCGCAGCAGAGGACCCACACGGTCATGACGTTCGTGTAGGCGTTGTTGTCGAGGCCGGGGCTCTTCGACCACGGGTAGGCCGTGTGGTACTCGTCGGGTCCGACAACGCCACGGATCACGTAGCGTTCGCGCGTTTTGTCGAACGTCGAGAGGCTCGCCCAGAAGCGGGCGATCTCCAGGATCATGACGGCCCCGCGGAACGAGAGGAACTCCCAGTTTTCCGTGGCCTCATAGTACTGCCACACGTTGTAGGCGATGGCCGCGTTGACGTGGCGCTGGAAGTGTGTGTTGTCGGGGATCCACCGGCCCGACTCGGGGTTGAGGTGCAGGACCTGGCTCTCCTCGCGGCCGTCGCTGCTGCTCTGCCAGGGGAACAGGGCGCCCTTGAGCCCCGCCTTACGCGCGGCGAAGCGGGCCTCGTCGAGGCGCCGGTTGCGGTACATGAGCAGGGCCCGCGTGATCTTGGGGATCCTGAGGTTCAGGAAGGGGAAGATGTACAGCTCGTCCCAGAAGATGTGGCCGCGGTAGGCCTCGCCGTGGAGTCCCCTGGCGGGCACGCCCGCGTCCAGGTCCGTGGTGTTCGTGGAGATGGTCTGGAGGATGTGGAAGATGTTCAGCCGCAGGGCGAGCTGGGCGTTCCCGTTGCCGTCCAGGCTCATGTCACACCGGTGCCACAGGCGCTTCCAGGCCCGCGCGTGCGCCCTTTCAAGGGTCTTGAAATCCTCCGCGCGGGCGGCGGCCTTGGCCGCGGCGTCCAGCGGCTCGCTGATGGCGTGGTCGCGGGAGGTGTAAAGGGCCACGACCTTTTCGACGCGCAGCGGCCGGCCCTTGGCGCACGCCGCCTCCAGGATCTCGCTCACGAAGGCGCCGCGACGGACCGTCTTCCTGGGGACGTCGAGGCGGCGGCCTCCCCCGAAAGCCCGGGTGCGGGCGGCCTGGGCCATGACGATCCGGGACTGGACGGTCTCGACCTTCAGATAGACGGTCTCGCCGTCCAGCCGTCCCCCGCCGAGGTAGTTCAGGTGGCGGTTAGCCAGGTCGGCGTAGCGCCTGACGCCGGCGTTCGCCACCGTCCCGTCGAGCGCTGCGCGCACTTCCACGGGTCCCGACCAGTTCTCGGGCGTCAGCGTCCACTCGATAGCGGCGATGTGAGGCCGGCCCATGTGGACGATGCGCCGGCTCAAGAGGCGGCTGACCCGGCCGTCCCTTTCCCGGAACCGTACGCGGCGATGCAGGATGCCACGTTTGATGTCCAGCGCCTGAAGGTATTCGAGTATCTCGCAGGCCTCCAGGCGGAACCAGGAGCCGCCCGGACGGCGAAAAGTCAGGCAGAGCCAGTTGGGCCAGTTGACGAGGTCCTCGTTTTCGATGACCCGCCCCTTCACGCGGCTCTTCAGGCGGTCGTAGCCTCCGGCCAGGTAGGTGCCGGGGTAGTGCGGGCCGCCGGCCCGCGCCTCCTCGCCCGCGCCGCGGGTGGCGAAGCAACCGTTGCCCAGGGTGCACAGGGCCTCGCGCAGGGGCTGCGCCTCCGGGTCCCATCCCTCGTAGACGAGATGCCACGCATTCACCGGGTCCCCTCCTCGACAAGACCTGTAAGGGCGTCGAGGAAGCGCTCCACGTCGTCCGTGTCGCGCAGGCTGTAGGCGGCGTTGGTTGCGCGGGGCGGCATTCCGACCACTATGCCGATGCCCCCAACGGCCAGCTCCCGGAAGGCGTCTTCGTCCGTTAGGTCGTCCCCGGCATAGAACGGCAGAACGTCCGGTCCGTCGAGGCCGAGCGCGCCCAGCAGCCAGCGCACCGCCGCGCCCTTGTCCCAGTCGAGGTCCGGCTGAAGCTCATAGACTTTCTTGCCGCCTTTCCTGCGCAGGCCTTCGTGGCCGCGCAGTGCGGCGTCCACGGCCGCCTCCACGCCGGCCATTTCCGTCGGCGCAACGTTCCGGTAGTGCACCGCAACGCTGAAGCGCTTGCGTTCCACAAGGGCGCCACGGATGCGCGACAAGACATCGTCAAGCCGGCGCTGCACCTCATCCAGAAGGGGCAGAAGGGCTTTCGCCTCCTCCAGTTCCTTCTTGAGGCCTCCCGGCCCCGCGATGTCGTAGCCGTGGCTTCCGGCGAAGACGATTCCGTCGAGACCCACGAGCTTCTCCACGTCGACACGGTCACGCCCACTCACCACCGCCACCGTGCACATTGCCGCCAGTTCTTTCAGCGTCCGGCGCATGGACTCGGACAGGACGGCCAGTTCCGGCCGGCTGACGATGGGTGTGAGGGTCCCGTCATAATCCAGAAACACGACCGCCCTCCGCCCCCTCAACCGGCCGGCAATCTCCTCCATACCTTCCAGCGCGGAGGGGAGGTCGATGGCGGGAACGGCTTTGTGAGCCCCGGAGGCAGGGACGAACCGGATCATCCTGAGCGTCGAAACGACCACGTCGGCTCCGTTCCTTCTGAGCGCCTCCGCGTGCCCCGTCCTGTCGACGCCTACGACCAGGCCGAAGCCGCCTCGCCGGCCGGCCCGGACGCCCGCTTCCGCGTCCTCGAAGATCACCGCCCGTTCGGGCGGGACGCCGAGCTTGCGGGCGGCCTCCAGGAAAATGTCGGGCGCGGGTTTTCCGGCCAGCCCCAGGCGGCCGGCCGCCACGCCGTCCACGCGAACGTCGAAGAGGCTGTCAAGACCGGCCGCCGCCAACACCTCGTCGCAGTTGCGGCTGGAGGAGACTATGGCCGCC
>Ga0315535_1002012_pt1 | contig 13293 bp, 15 predicted proteins | sample SalMarSW160220MG_2_FD_203092 | JGI IMG/M metagenome (GOLD analysis project Ga0315535, IMG submission 203092) | Salt marsh sediment microbial communities from the Plum Island Ecosystem LTER, Massachusetts, United States - Salt Marsh Sediment SW1602-20 ...
ACGTAATAGTATATCCATTGACAATTTCAACAACACGAGCAAGTGTAACCCCACCAACACTAACTGGTGCATTATGAGAATGAGTATAATCAAATACAACCCCTTCATCACTAGCTTCAAGTGCTCTAAGATCATATCTGAAAGAGTCTATATTTAATTCGCGTATTTCAGTAGGAGTTGCCTGAATAAGAGTTAGATATGCCTTCGGTACATTGATTATCTTATTTCCCCAATCAATAGATACCGACACGTTCTTTCAGCTCCTTGTTCTCTTTTTGTAGTCGCTGTACCTCCTGACTTAAATCCTCTTTTTCCTTATTAACACTTGTTAGAATCTGATTCACTGTTTCCGTTTGACCAGAGATCTGTAAAGAACGTTGTGTTAACATCACATCTCTATCATCACAGGCTTTGACAAGTTCTTCAATGGTCTTATCTCTTTCTAAAACTAACTTTTCAAGAACTTCTCGTTTCTTCATAAGATAAATACATTCCTTTTCAAGTTTGAACCTGTCTATTGTATATACTTGGTCGTATGATTCTAATGTCATTATTGGTCTAGCCCCATTTGTATTGGTAAGTCTAATCCTGCTGAACAATCAGTACCACTGAATGTTACATCTTCATAATAGGGTGGAGTCGTTGCATATCGTACTCTACCTCTATATGGCTGTGTACCAGCAGCATTAAAATCTTCCTGTGCTATGCCACCAGCAATTGAGGTCTCACTCAAAAAGCATTGGGTTGATGTTGGAGACCCTGTTGCAGGACTTGCTGGTGAACCAGATATCGTATATGAGTAAGAATCAACACTGATATACGTGATGACCTTACCTGCACCATTATATTCAGGCTGAGTACATCCCCTGATATTCACCATCTGTCCATTAGATAACCCATGAGCTGTATGAGTAACAGTGGCTACTGTACCAGAACTTGTAATACCAACACTGTCAAGAAACGGTGCAGCACCTGTACCATCTCCTGCTTCCATCATACATCGTGCCCCAACAATCGCAGCACCAGTAGGATCTTTGACCGTGAGCTTTAACGTAACAACGTTGTTGATGGTGGTAGTACCACCAGCAGTATTCTCATATGTACTTGGGTTAGAACCAGTACCTGTTGTAACATTAACAGTTACAGCTGCGCTTGTACCAGAGTTCTCAATATCGTATGTACAGTTAGTGAAATTAAGACCAGTAAATGTATATGATCCAGTCCCACCTGAAATGTTAATACCATGCCCACATGAAATGAACTTACAATATGTGATTGCATGAGATGTACTACTCATTCTGATACCAATATCATTCGCTGAAACAAAGTTACAGTTGGTTACCACTGATGTTGATGGTACCACTTCTCCACATGATTCAAATGAACAGTTCAAAGCTTCTACATTTGCACCTGCTGCTGGTGTTGTTATTGAACTTGCATCAAGAAATGAACTACCGTATAATTTGAAATTGTCAACATCTGTATCAGTAGAACCATCAATATAGAACTTTGAAGTTTGTGATGTACTCGCAACCCTGATATTACATCCTGAAATACCAGCAGTGCCTGATTTTTCGCCTAATATGAACTCTGTTGTACCAGTACCATTGTCAACTACATCTATACCCATGAGAGAACTGTTAATATCAGAACCTCGGTCTTCGAATATAACGGTCTGACTTGTTGCTTGGAATTTACAAGAATTTGTGCTTGCAGAATCTCCAATCTGAATCGCACCTGTTAAGAAATAAGCACCACCAGTTCTTGTGATAACACCCCATCCACCAGTTGTAGCAGAGTCGGCAGCATAAATATCCTGAAAATCAAAATATCCTCCAGCATCATCTCCGTAACAAATGAGACCGTCACCTACGGATAGGTTGTCTATCCATACAGAAGCAACATTCTTTCCACCAGTTCCTAATTGCAGAGCAACCCCTAACGCAGTAATAGCATTCATGTTGGTTGGTTTGGTACCAGAATCAACTGCTCGTGATACATCCACAACCATATTCTTCCAGCCACCATTGTAAGTGTCTGATCCATCTAGGTTCCAGTAACCAGTATTTGCTCCATCAGTACAATAGAACATGATACCACCTGATGCCTTTGCAAGAATATATGAACCAAGGATAGATAAGAACCAGAATCTAACATGTTTAATTCCAGAAAGATCGATTGAAGACGTTGGAGTAAATGTAGCATATCTGATACCAGATGATGACTTGATGACAAAAGACATTGAATTAGAACCTTCAAGGAATGAACCTGGATCAGGAGCAGGACTATCACCAGACCAAGTACCACCAACCCCAGTATCACCTGTCACGGATTCACCAGCTGCAATCTGTGTGTAATTGAGTCCTGATACTGTTATTGTCATCTTATATCACCCATTAATTGGATTTTCAATACGTCTTATAGATTGTATTGTACTTATTCCATTTTCGGTAATCCATTGTTCTATACATTCTTGACATAATATCTTATCAACCATATCAAGTTGAAGGTCAAGACCAGTAGATGTAATCCTCATCTCATAGAATTTTTCATCATTACTATCAGGTTGACATGAACAATCTTCACACTGTATTTTCATATTCAGACCTCCCTGAACCTTAGTTCTTTATCTTCCCATCTATCATAGAACCAGTACCCGCAACCCTCGAACAAAATTGGTGGTAGTTGTGGGAAATCAACACACTTCGGTTCCCTATCTTGGTCATGAATATGACACGTTGCTAATGAACCATCAGTTGCAGGAGTAAAGTGTTCACAACCCTCATTTACACAACACTGTCCACATCTATTACATTGTCCTCTACGCTCATAGCGTGGGAATGGTCGTAATTCTGACATGTACCATCACCAATCACCTTTAAATATCTGGTGTTCTAATAGCTGAAAAGCCACCACCACCACTATTGAACGTAACAACGTAATCAAGCGGTTTGGTTGGCGTTCCACCACCATCACGAACTCTTCCAAGTAATGACTTATCTGATGTATAAACACCAGTGAACGTAGCAGTTGTAGCATCAGCGGTTTTGTCTATTAGACCAACGAAAACGTTGTTGGCAGCAGTTGCTACATGAGTAGACCAATCTGTACTTGCTGTATTGAATGTGGTATTTGTGCTAAATGTCCATGATGTATATGCGATGTAATAATAGGTTCCAAGGTCACCTACAGGTGTTGGGCTATCTAGTAATACTCGTAACCATCCTTGCTGTGGTGTATAACCTTCAACAGCACCAGTTACTACTATTTCTGAAACCGTAGAGTTCAATGTGGTTTGTAATGCATACTGATTATAATCAACATTATTAGATCCATCGTTGGCTGTAACCAATACTCTATCTTCACCAGATACCAATCCAGATACTGTGAAAATCTGATTGTTTGGAGGACTCTGTGGGGCGTTAAGCAAGTCTGTAAGTTTATCAGCAGTTAATAGGTCAGTAGCTTCTACACCAACACCAAATGAACCAATGATAGCAGTTCCTGTTGACTGCCCAAATGCCTCAGCAGTGATTGTACGTGAAATTACAGAGCCATTGACCTGATGACTGTTCTCGCTTGTTCTTCCAAATACAAATAATGGATCAACAGGTACTGAACCACTAAGTAATTGAAACCAAACAGTATCAGTACCATCATCTGCAATAAGAAGTCCTGTTCCACCAGCAGCGGTGCCACCAGTAACAGTACCAACATCGGCTGTTTCAGTGCTAGTTGCACCTGTTACTGTATCTGAACTTGTAGGAGCAGCTGAGTTTGGATCAAGATAGACAACCTGGGTACCAGTTGTAGGACCATCATCATAAATAAGTTGACCTACTGCACCACTTGGCGAGAATGTAACTCGTTCACCAACCGTAAATGCACCTGAACCAGTAGTATATGGATATGAACATCCCCAAGCAATTATCTCACTTTCACTCATAGCACCAGTTTCATTATCATAATCATACTGATGTGAAATACCTCTGAACAATGCAGCAGAAATTCCGTACCATGTAGCAGCAGTTCCTCTTCGCTGGTCATATTTTGTTTGTTCATAAAGTTGGTTGATAGTATAAGCTTCTTTATCCCATAATGAATAATAAGGTTGTGAACCATTACCATTGTTAAGGTCAATGAGATTATATCCTTCATTGCCATTATTAGGTGGTGTACCCCAAGCACCAACAGTAGCAGCAGGAGTGGTGTTATTCAAGTCAGGTACTGTGAAAATAGCAGCAACAGAGTTACCAAGACCAGCAGTAAGCTGGAACTCAGCATACTTGTCGTTAAACTCACGAGCCATGATAGTTAATTTCTTACCATCAATGTCACAACCTGTAAAATCATCTGTACCATTGCTTCCACCTCTGGTACGAATAAGCATTTGTGAAATAATGTTGTTAGCAGCATCGGTATTAATACCAGTACCCCACCATGAAGTGATAATCTTGTTGTCACGAATGACAATAAGTTCAGTTCCTGATTCAACAGTACCAACCACTCTAAGACCAGAGTAAACAGTATCCCCATCATCTTGGGTTATAGAACCATTGTATAGTTGTTCCGCAGCATCGTCATCGATGTTGAACGGAGAATTAAGTGTAATAATATTGTCAGTAGAACGGCTAGATGGATCTGCACTTGTAATATCCAATAAATCGTTACCAACCATCTGAGGGTCATCAGCAAGTGACTGTAAATATCTATGTAACTCTAATACTGTGTAGTAAGATGAACCCCCACCAGTGTATCGTATATCACCATTTAAATCTACGGTGAAATCATCCGCAATCGCCATTGGCTATTCTCCGATTTTTTTTTTAATTGTAACTCCTTCAGTTATTTTACCCATGGTGAATGGTGAGGCCGAGGGAGTGAAGTACCTCACCATTCGGGGGCTAAAGAGGCTGAAGATTAAAATCTCCAGGATGTGTTAATGAGCAGTATTACCTGCTCATTTAGCGTGAATTAAACTATGGGAATAAGTCAGCCTTTCCACCGTACAATAGCACAGCAGCATCTCTATCGATTGCAGCAGCAGTGTATCTTTGTGTCATGACAATACCCTGCATGTCTCTAAGGACATCATTGTAATTGTCAATTGCGAGAGGTCTTCTCTCAACAAAGACAGCATACTGGCTTGAATCGAACATGAGTGCATATCCTGCGGTCATGTTTGCGGAAACAACTACTCTCATACCTCCAATGCTACCTACTGTACCATTTTGCATTGAGCTTCTAATGGTCTCAGGTAGTGTCAGATAGGCACGTTCGTTTGCACCGATGAAGTCGCCTTCACCAGTCATCAGATCGACCATCTGGTATGGGTGTATCAAAAGTGTATCAGGTTGCTTTTGTTCCATTCTCAATAGTGCTATTCCGAGTGCGATTGACTTCCATGAAAGGGTGTCGTCTACACCAGCATCACCCATCTGTAGATAGTGATTACTGATTACTTCACCAACACCACCAACTCCAGCAGCCATTGCAGAACCGTTTGGTACACCTTGAATCATTGCGTTCATGGTGATTCGGTCTTCAAGTCGTGCCATAGCAAGTGTTGCCATGTCAAGGTTCCTTCTAATGACATTCCATCGTGAGTCTTCGATCATCTCATTTGTGATGTGTGGTCGAATACCAGTCTTACCTACGGTCAGTGTGAACTTCTCGTAAGTTCCCTTTCGGGCTGGAATCTCTGAACCTTCTTCAATCTGGACAGCTTCAAAGCCTCTCTCCTTCAACCAAGTCATAGAATCAGTATCGATCATAACCTGTTGACAAAGAGTTCGTGCAATACGAGCTTCTTCTGCTACTGTCAAAATATTCTCATTGATAACTTCTGGAATCAAGAGTTTTTGACTGTCCCTTCGGATGGCTGAGTTCAACTCTTCAAGGCTTGGACTATATAGTGCAAACTCTTCGAGTGGTCTCTCTAGTTTAATCTCGTGTTCGAACAAGTCGTTCTTGTCTAAGATTTGTTCTTCGAGTTTTTGTTGGAATTTTGGTACCGCCATCTTAATTACCTCCAGAGCATAACTTCAAGATGAGGATGATTTGTCTCATCGAAGTCCTCCATGTCATATGTGTGGGTTGTGTGAGTTGTTGGAACATCTGAACTTGTCATTGCAACACCAATTGTTGCAGCAATCTCAGCAGCAGTTGAACCGTCAGCAACACTTACCATACCATCGTGGGTATCAGTAGCGCTGTGATTAGCAACGTCAGTAAACATGATTTGCTGACCTGCCAATATATCCTCTGCTGGGAGTACGTCTGTAACTGTGTTGTTAATGACAGTAATCCTTTTTCCACCTTCCTGGGCATCATATGAAACAGTGATATTCGTTGCAGTATATGGTGACTCTAGGAGTTCAGAATATGTTCTGTACGGATATCTGATCATTGAAATACCAGCAAAGTAAAGGCTGTCAGTTGCCCAATTGTCATAATCACCTACTTCACAAGTATAATCTGTACCTGTGTACGACATGTAACTATGCATTCTTGCAGTTGTAATGGTTGTATCATCAAATATGAGTGTTGATGTAAAACCTGTCATTATATCTGCCATTAGTTGCTACCTCCACGTAGTTTTTCCGAATTTGAACTAACTAATTGTTTGTATTGAGCATACATTGGGTTTGAAGGATCAATAGCCCATCTTCGTACAGTTTCCTGTGCTCCACGGCTTGTTCTCATACCCATAATATGTCTAAGACCCTGCTTGACTTCATTTGAAGTATAGACTAATGGATCTACATCTACTTTAGGTTCAATTGGTTCGTCTGCTACGATTGATTTACTCTTAGGAGCCATCTTCTCCATTGCTGTAACAACACTCTTTAGAGTGCTAATACTTGCTTGGAGACTTTCAGCGGACATCGCCTTTAACTCGGTCTTTCTGACCATCTCGTCCTTGGACTCCTTGATGTTGGCAGCAACCTCCATCTCAAAGACCCTATCGACGAGATCGGCCTTCTTTTCCTCTTGGAAAGATTCTACCTTTTTCAGGGCGCTTTCCTTTTCTGTATTGAGCTGCTCTAGCTTTTCTTTCATTGCTGAAAGTTCAGTAGCTAGTTCCAACTCTCTAGTATTGTCCTCAGACATTTTTTTGGTTGCACCTGCCTTTTGCAGTTGTTGTTTTATATCACTAGACTCTACAAGTGTTTCCACAGCAGAATATAGTGAGTTGTTTGTTGCATATGCCGATGCTCGCGCATCTGCGGGGAACGGCGTTATAGATAGCTCACGGAATACCAGTCCTCTACCAATTGCGGTAGCAGTGATTGGGTTTCCGCCCTCTACTTCATACGTCTTTCCAATATGATGTGGGCACTGCAACATGTCACCACCACAGACCGAACATTCGATCATATCAGCAGTGGCACCTATGCTCACACTGTCAATATCGCCAACCTCTACGGCTTCAGCGATAGTATGACTCTTCCTAATTCGTGCAATATATGATATCGCACTATCAAGACCACTTCGACTCTCCCAGGTCGTTACGAGAACTTTACCTACATTATCGGCACTCTCTTTTGAATGGTCTACCATAACTGGTTTCCCAGCAAGGGTCTCTGTTGCAAGTTCTAGTTCTTCCGCCAGATAGGTGTGTAAGTTGGCGGTGGTGGTTGCATGAATTGCATCACCAATAACATAGAAATGCTTATCAGAAGCCCGTATTCCGTCAACTTCTGTTTCACGTAATGATTCAAGTCGTGCTTCATTTAATCCGTGTACGACTTTTACATTCTCTCTTTTAACAAGAGTAGAAATAGCGTCTTCAAGACGCTCATAGACTGTAACGGGAGAAGTCCATGATAATTTTTTAGGTTCATTCACAGTCGATAGCCTCGATTTTTCATTACATATATTGTCCATATATTGGTACAGTTGTCCGAATGACACCAGACAGCGACCATCACGAATAACTCATGAAAAGTCTATACGGACAACTGTATCATATAAAATCTAAACAGATGTGCCTAATAAATACTATTGCGATTTTTTTGTACATCTGCCGAAAAATAGATGGCACAAAAAATTTTAGCACGACTTTTTATTCTTTGCTTTTGGTCTACTAGCAGATTTCTTTCTTTGGTTTGGGTGTTGAGTATCTCTACGATTCGACATTATTTTTTATTCCTCTGTGCTTTTAATTGTCGTGAAATACTTCGACTTCGAGGATTACCCATTCGGGGATTACCAGTTCCTGATTCTTTACCCATAAGAACACCGCGTGAAGTCAATCTATCTTTTCGTTTTCTTACCCTAGTTCGTCTCTCAGCAAAGAACCCACCACTACCTTTTCTATTACGTCGAGATTGATTGGTCATTTAGATTGCCCCTGACTCTTTGGTCGTTCACCAGCAGGTTTCTGTGCTTTTTTCTTATCGTCCCCACCGCCACCAGTTGTCTGTGATGGGCCACGCCCACCATCAGATCCAGTTGCTGAAGTTGGTCTTGGTGTAGCCTTAGCAGTCTTAATAGCAATCTCACCAGCTTGATCAGCAAGTTCCTTCTCATCATCTAATGCCATATGACCATCAACTTCAGCAGTCATCTCAACAATTTTTCTGCTCTCTTCACGACTTGAAACACCACTTGTGTATAGGTTCATTGAACGTAGATATTTCTGTTCCTCTGTAAGGATTGGTCTGAATTTTAACTTTGGTGTTGATTGCCAATCACTACGTGATAATGGATAGTCTAATTGTAATACTCGTGGGAATACTTGCTGTCTACATATATTTGATAATAGTCGTTGTAGAACAACAATACGTCTACTAAATGATTCAAGTTGAATCTGTGCTGCTGCTAATCTTCCAGTAGATGTTCCACCCATCAATATCTCTGGTACTGAAAGTCCTGCGAACACATCATTACGAAGCATACCAAGATAAGGCTCAAGATCCATAGTCATTTGACCCGCACCAAGTACCTCAAACTTGATCCATGATGGTACTACTACATCATCACCAATATTCTGAATGTCCATGTAATATTTAAAATTGTCCATCATTTCATCTGTTGCAGGCATGTTCTCATCACCAACCAACCACAAGGTCTTTGGTGCTGCGTATCTCCTGCTGATAACACCAATATCAATTCTCATTCCTTGATAAATAGTCAAAGATGATAACATTGGTTCAATTACTGATAACCCATACTCGCCACCAGGGAGTGCATTGTCCTTGATATGAACAATCTCATCAGCGTCAAATGGAATTGCATCTGGATGAATTGTACGAACTAATCCTTTCCATCCACGTTTTGCTTCCGTGTTAAGATCATCCATATTCTTAACTCGTGGAAGCTGTAATCTAAATGGTCTATACCCATCCTTTGTTTTAATGAATCGTCTTTGTTTCGGGATCTGAACATATCCGATGATATCACCAGTTTCCGTTCGATAGACGTACATAGTTGATGGTGGGATTGGTTTTAGTTGGATACCATACCACTCATCTGATTCTTCAACAATCTCAAAGAATGCATTCCCCCATATCAAAATTGCTTTTACTGTATCATGTAAAAGACTGTCAAGCCCAACAAGTTCAACCCAATCTTCAATGAGTGCTCTGTTTTCATCAGAACCACCATCAATAGTAAATCCAGATTGAATTGCGTGGTCTGCTGTTAAGTTAACACCACGAAATACAAGACTATCTCCTTTGTATAATCCTGTGTATAAATCCATATCGTATTCATGTGGAACACCAGATATCCTATCAGTTTTACCTGGACTTCCAACAATACCTTTACCCATCTCTACAAGATTACTTTCCATAGATGATAAAATACGTTCGTATGATTGTGGAGTTCTAATCAATCGAACAGACTGTTTGACTTTACTAGTAGTTGATGGTCGCATATTGTGACCTTTATCACCTATTTCACCGACTTCCACCTTTACATGTTCGGGCTTTTTTTCTTCTGTCAGAATGGGTACCTCCTCAGATCTTTAATCTGAGCACTATTAGATTGTGTGGTTCAAAGAATGTAAAGAATCTCTCATACATCTTCTGTGAACAAATCACATCATGGTGGAATATTCTATACTCAAGCCCCTCTAATATATTTATGGGAGCCTTTGGAAATCCACCTGTTGGAACATCATCATCGTCTGGAACAGTCAGCCCAACATACTTTCGTTCCATTTTTTCTTTATCCTCATTCCATATCCATTTATAAAAATATCTTCCTGGATATTCATTTCCATTTGAAGTATGATTGGTTCGGATAAAATATGGGCTGGATAGTTTCTTAAGTCTTTCATTGAAAGTCTTAATTGACCTATCCAGATTTTTATTATATTCAGTTATTACGTCTGCACCACCAATGATGATGACAGGATTTTTTGGTAATGTAGATTCGACTGATTCAATCTCTGCCTTTATAGCAGCCTCTACATTAATCACATCCTGTCACCTATTATTGGAGTATACTACTTATAGTTTGCGTAGTAGGTTTGTGCATCGCAATCTTCGTAGTCCAGAATCACAGACATGGCAGTTGCACCAGCGCTAGTATAGTTGTTAGCAGCAGTTCCATCATTACCAACAATACTGATTGTGTCTCCTGTTGCAAGAGGAATACCTGTTGGAAATTCCTTGTAACAAATTACATAACCTGTTGGTGGATTAGGATCAACCCATGTGTTAATGACCGTACTGATTTCAGTAATGTCACCAGCATCATCGACTGTTGCATAATCGTATGCTGTACCTTCTTGGTAAATACCATCAATCTTGATATCCATATCAATTGCAGTAATATCAGTTGGGTATTGGAAGGTTATTCTGTGAACTACGTAGATGTGGTCTGCAACACCAGTAAGCAATGCACCAGGTGCTGCGGTTGTCACACCCGCACTAGCAATTGCTGTTCCTGCTGTTTTTGGAACACCTCTACCTTTTCGATTTATATCTATAGGCATTTTTTATTCTTTCCTATATCAGCTTTGGCATTCACCTTTACGGGCTGATACAAGATATTGATTACATAAAGCCTATATTAACACTATTACTCGCTTATATGCTGGCGTTTCTTGGTTCTTGTAGCACGAACTTCTCGTGTATTCTCTTCTTCTACAGCAGCAATATGAGGTTCTGGTTCAGGTTCTTCTACCTTCTCTTCTTCTACCTCTTCCTCTATTTTCTCTTCTTCTACTGGTTCATTTGGAAGTGGAGGATCAGCATCAACAAAAATCCATTGATCAGGTTTCTCACCTGCACTTAATACAACAGTAACACTCGATGGTGAATGGAACTTCATAACATGTGTTCCAAAACAACTTGCATGAAACAATGAATTTGTACATACAGAACATCGTACTGCAAATCCTGGATAAAAAGGTTGTCCACATACGGAACATACGCCCGTAAATTTCTTTAATTTCTGCCCTACGGCAGCTTTGTCAAACGTCTGTTGAATACCACTACTCACACCATCTGGGCGTAAGCTGGCAATATTACGTTTATGCTGTTCTAGTGTCTTTTTGTCAGACATAATAATCACTATCAATTAGTATTATATAGCATTGATAAGACTTGCGGTTGATGTAGAGAAGATAACAGTGGAAGACTCATTAAGACTTAACTTGTTACCTTCTCTTTAATCATATACCGACTACTGTTCGGTGTTCGCAAGGTGCTGGTAGCACCTATTACAAATACCTTCTTTTTTAACTGTTGTCGAGCGATACAAACCTGTACAGTTTGGTGCCACTCGTGCTTCACATTTACGATAAGTCTTTGGGTGCTTAGACTTCTTCTTACCTTTCTTATGGGGCATGTAGTTTTTCTCCTACTATCTGCCCACTCTGTCCAGCGGTTGCCACTGTCACCCCGCCAGAGGTTAGAGTGGTTAGATAGTTTGGAGATTTTCCGTTCTGATCTTCATAGTTATGACTAAAACAGAAACCTTTATTAGTTTTTCGTACCCACAATTTTATTACTAGACGGTGACATGAATGCATGGTAAAGACCACTTCGTTGTAGCATTGACTTTTGGGATAATATTTTACATCGTAATAGGATTAGTGAATTATGGTAACGACTTTCCAAACCCCTTCTGGCCGTTCCTCTTTGGCACCCTAGCTGGTGGTGGCTTTCCTGACTGGGATATTACATTCGGTGGCATCAAACGCCACAGAAACCCGATAACCCACAGCAGCCTGATCCAGATAGGTATCACTGCTTCCTATCTCTTCACCCCAGACTATCCAGGCTTCATCTTCTTCATGATGTTCTTCAATCTCGGCGCTGGTACACACCTCGCCATTGATATCATCCCTAGCAACTGCCCGAAAGAATATACGTCAATCGGTAGTCGTTGGGGGTACAGGCTTGATAAAATCATGAAAGGTAAAGCACCAGGAAACATCATTGGAATTGATGCAAAACATGAACAGAAGTGGCTCTTGGGACATGCATTGATATTATTCATCTTAGCATTCATACTGTACTTGAAACTACAGTACGCGATTGATCTAGATCTCCCGGTGAATTGGCTATGAAGAAATCAAGACTATCAAAATTATCAGAACTTATAGAAGAAGCACAAGAACTTACTGATAAATTATTCACCAAAACAAACTACAGCTTCTATCAAAATCTATCTATAGAACTTTGTAACATTCAAGGGGATCTTGATAAACAAAGCATCACAGAGGAAATAGATACGAGGGAACAATAATGACCAGACTAAATAGACACACAATCTATATTGCACATTCATTACGATTACGTAATCATGTTGCAACAAATGTAATCCCAGTAATGGAAAAATACTTTGAAGTCAAAAATCCATTTGCCGATAGACTTGAACTCTTCGATAATAAAACAGAAGAAGAAATACGTGCAAGCAGAGAATGGGTAAACCCAACATGGGTTGTCAAACATGACTTAGAAGATATTGGCTGGTGTGACGGTATGATTGTCATCAACACTGATGGCCCATCATATGGTAGTACCATCGAAGCATCATATGCTTTCTATAAAGAAAAGATACCAGTTGTCTTTGTTGTAGAAGAAAAATACCTTAATCATCCATGGTTACGACATTATGCTATTGGTATTACCACAGATTATAATGAAGCAGTCGAAATCATGAGAACGTTCTTTAATCTCCCAAAGGTGGTAGAAGATGAAAGTACAGGCACCTAAATGCCCAGCCTGTGGGGGTTGGATGTACATTAACTATGATGAATCAGAAGAAGAACGAGTTGATGTTGCACCAACTATAGAAATATACTGGACATGCGACTGTTCAAGAGCAGAC
>Ga0315535_1002013_pt1 | contig 13293 bp, 10 predicted proteins | sample SalMarSW160220MG_2_FD_203092 | JGI IMG/M metagenome (GOLD analysis project Ga0315535, IMG submission 203092) | Salt marsh sediment microbial communities from the Plum Island Ecosystem LTER, Massachusetts, United States - Salt Marsh Sediment SW1602-20 ...
CCATAAGGAAAATTCCTGACTTTCTTGACGAAATCCCCCTTGTCAAACTGGTTGAAATGAATGGATTCGACGGAGATATTATAACTGGAGAGTTCTTCCAGCGCCCTTTTAATCCCGGACCGGGGCAGGTTCCAGAAAGCGTGATCGTTCACAATACCGGGCATGACCACTGCCAGATGCACCTCACGCTTCAGTGCCAGTGATCTTGCGATAATATCGGGTTCATAGTTATACTCCTCCAGCAATCTCTGAATCCGCTCCCGGGTTGCCGGAGAGACCTCCCCGCGGTTGTGGATCACCCGGTCAACCGTACCCATGGAAACATTTGCGATCTCAGCAATATCTTTGATCCTGATTCTTCCCATATAATCCTAAAAAACAAAATTTTACGGAACATTGCTCATGGCCAATCCCCGATGAAGCTTCAACAAAACTAAAAAAATATATTGGTAATAAGCAGAAAAATCCTTAATTTCGTGTCCGTACACGGAAAATTATTCGATCATGATTCTTGAAAAATATTCATTCGGCACAGGTGACAGGTTTGCCCAACAGGGAGAGGCACAATTAAAAGCAATTCTGAAGGCAAAAGAGAAGGGAATTCATATTGTTCCGGTCTGGAATAAATCCAACAGGGAGCACCAGATCATTCATTCCACTCCTGAATCCACCAGAGCTGAAGCGGAACAGGCAACCAGGGCTCTCGAATGGAGTGACTCCTACTATGTGGATGCCGATCATATCAACCTCCATACTGTGGACGCCTTCATCGACCATTCAAATTTTTTCACCCTCGATGTGGCAGACTATATTGGCGGAGATGTTTCCGCCGGGGATATCGAGCAGTTTCTGAAGATCGGCACTCCCTATACGGGGACGTTGCAGATTCCGGGAATTGAAGAGCCTTTCCATATCACCAGGGAAGATCTGATCAGGATCGCGAAAACATTTCTTGGGGCCGTCAGGGAAGCTGCGGCCATCTACAGGCATATTGCATCAAAAAAGAGCACAGGGGACTTCGTGGCAGAAGTCTCCATGGACGAGGTGGAGAATCCCCAATCACCGGTGGATCTCTTTTTTATTCTTCAGATGATCAGCCACTACCAGATTCCTGCGCAGACCATCGCTCCCAAGTTCACAGGAAGGTTTAACAAAGGGGTGGACTATGTGGGAGATTTGAAGCAATTCAGGAAGGAGTTCGAACAGGACCTTCTTGTGATCGATTATGCCATCCATGAATTCGGCCTTCCGGAAAATCTGAAACTGAGCGTCCATTCGGGAAGCGACAAGTTCACCATCTACCCTGTTATGGGAGAGCTGATCCGCAAACATGACAAAGGCATTCATGTGAAGACGGCAGGTACCACATGGCTCGAAGAAGTGATCGGTCTGGCCATGGCCGGCGGGGATGCACTGGTAATGGCAAAACAGATCTACGCCAATGCCTATACAAGACAGGAGGAGTTATGCGGGCCTTATGCCACTGTCATTGATATCGATCCGGATACACTCCCCGTTCCGTCAGAAGTGGACACATGGGATGGCCAAAAATTTGCTGACACATTGCGGAACATTCCGGGTCATCCCGATTACCATCCGGGGTTCAGACAGCTGATCCATGTGGGTTACAAGGTGGCTGCTGAACTGGGGGATAAATTTCTTCAAATGGTAGCAAACCACAGTAAAGTGGTTGGCGAACAGGTCACAACCAATATTTATAATAGGCACATTTGCAGACTTTTTAATTTGTAGCATATGAAAAAGTTTCTCGATCAGGATTTCATGCTGGACAACCCGTCCGCTTTCAGACTATACCACGATTATGCCAGTTCCATGCCCATTATCGATTTTCACTGCCACCTGGACCCCAAACAGATCGCCGAAGATGTACAATTCCAGAACCTGACCCAGATCTGGCTTGCAGGCGACCACTATAAATGGAGAGCCATGAGGGCCAACGGGGTGGATGAGAGATACTGCACGGGAGATGCAAGCGACAGGGAAAAATTCGTTAAATGGGCAGAGACTGTGCCGGATACCCTTCGCAATCCTCTCTACCACTGGACACACCTGGAGCTTCAGCGTTACTTCGGTATCAATGAATTGCTCAGCCCTGCTACTGCTGAGCGGATCTATAACAAGGCTGGTGAGATGCTGCAGACAGCCCCTTTCAGCGTCAGGTCGATTATCCGGAAGATGAACGTAGAGGCCCTGTGCACCACGGATGATCCTGTGGATTCCCTGGAGCATCACAGGAAAATCAGGGAAGATGGGTTTGAAACACTGGTTCTGCCTGCATGGCGCCCTGACAAGGCCATGGCTGTGGAGAATCAGGAGGCATACAACGAATATCTGGATAGGCTGGAAAAAGCTTCCGGGACATCCATTTCAAATTACATGGATCTTTTAACTGCCCTTTCTGCAAGGCATGACTTTTTCCATGAGAACGGATGCAGGGTCTCGGACCATGGACTTGAAACCTTTTATGCCGAACAGTTCGAGCACCCTGAAATCGAGCGGATCTTCATGAAAATTCGATCCGGGAGGGTACTCAACCCCGGGGAAGTCCTGAAATTCAAGTCGGCTTTGCTGATTGAGCTTGCGGTAATGGACCATGAAAGTGGCTGGGTTCAGCAATTCCATGTGGGAGCCATCCGGGGCAACAACAGCCGCCGCCTGCACGAGCTGGGACCTGATACCGGGTTTGATTCCATTGGAGATTATAAAATTGCCGAAGCCATGTCCGGTTTCCTGGACAACCTGGATGCCCGGGAACAGCTGGCCAAAACCATCGTATACAACCTGAATCCGGGGGACAATGAGTTGCTGATGACCATGGCCTATAATTTTAGCGATGGAAAAATCCCTGGCAAAATGCAGTTTGGATCGGGGTGGTGGTTCCTGGACCAGAAATTCGGAATAATAAACCAGATCAATACACTCTCCTCCCTGGGCCTGTTGAGCAGGTTTGTGGGTATGCTCACCGATTCCCGCAGCTTTCTTTCCTATCCGAGGCATGAGTATTTCCGCCGGATCCTTTGTAACCTGGTGGGCATGGATGTGGAAAACGGAGAGATCCCTGATGATCCGGGGCTTCTAAAGCCATTGATTCAGAACATCTGCTATTATAACGCGAAAAAATATTTCGACCTGGGAAACTGAAAAAATACCTTTCAAACATTGGTGGCCCTCTGCAGTTTTTTATTTGTATTTTTGGCAGAAGAATTTTTGTTCATGCGCCGATCTGTCCTCATCTCAATGGTTCTGTTCGGGATCACTTTGCCCCTGTTTTCACAGGGAATCAGAGGTGAGATCCGTGATGTCGACGGCGAGCCGGTCCCCTATGCAGCCATCTTTATCAAAGAACTCACCAGGGGGACCACCTGCAATGCCATGGGAATTTTTTCACTGCCCCTGCCGCAGGGTGAATACACCATCTTCTTCCGAAGCCTGGGATATACAGAGGTATCAAAGAACATCACCGTGGGACAAGGCTATACCGATCTGGTGATCCAGTTACCCCCCCAGACCTATATGATTCCCGAAGTCAGGATCAGTGCCTCAGGTGAAGATCCTGCCTACTGGATCATGCGCAAAGCGATCGGACTGGCCAACTACCACCTCAATGAGGTATCCAGTTACAATGCAGAGATCTATATCAAAGGTACGGCCATCCTCACCCGTCTCCCCAAGGCCATAGCCAAACGAATTGAGGTCAACGACCTGCAAGTCAAGGAGGATGAAACCTATATGCTCGAATCTCTGAATGAAGTGAAATTTAGCGCCCCTGATCACTATGACATGCGGATTATCGCTTCGCAGAACACTTTGCCGGGTTATGCAGACAATGTAAATCCGATGGACTACATCAACGCAAGCCTGTACCAGCAACAGATCGAAAATGTGGTCTCCCCCCTGGCCCGGAATGCATTCACCTATTACAGGTTCAGCTTTGAAGGGACCTTTATGGAAGGAACCCATATTGTCAACAAGATCAGGGTAACACCCAAAAGGAAGAGCCAGCAACTGGTGGAAGGGACGCTCTACATTGTTGAGGACCTCTGGTGCCTTCATTCATCTGACCTCTCTCTGAATACCATTGCAGGGACCATCTTCCTTCAGCAGCTGTATGCCAATGTGATCATGGATGCCTGGCTCCCGGTGAGTCATAAAATTCAGGCGAACATTGAGATTGTAGGGGTCAAGGGTCAGGCTACCTATGTATCCTCACTGAAATATGCCGATGTGGTCCTGAATCCTAACCTTCCTGAAACCTATTTTACTGCAAGCCCACAGGTAGAGAAGAACCCCATCCTTGTTGAGGAAGAAGCTGTTTCCAGGGAGCAGGAAAAAATCAATGAACTGCTTCAGAAGGAGGAGCTTTCCAACAGGGACGCAGCAAAATTATCAAAACTGATAGAAAAAGAGACCGACAAATCCGGGGATGGGAAAAACAAAGAAGATTTGAACCAGACCGGTACCAACTTTACCGTGGCCGAGGATGCCGTGAAGAACGACCCGCTGTACTGGAGTGAAGTCAGGCCCATCCCGCTGACCCCCCAGGAACATGTCACCCTGCAAGTCCGCGACAGCATCAGGCGAATCCAATTAACATCAGCGGTGGCTGATTCAACAATAAGAGCAAAAAAGAAAAACAAAACCTTCAAAAACCTGGTCAATGGCAAAACCTATTACTTTTCCAAAGGCCGGTTCAGATTGACACACACCGGACTGGTTGACCTGGAAAGATTCGGGTACAACACTGTGGATGGAATCTTTTATGGCCAGGGAGTAAGTGCTGAATGGAGGCCGGACAGCCTTCATGTAGTGAGGTCACGTATCTCGGCCGGGTATGCCTTCCACAGGACCGCGCCACTGATCTCCTGGAGATCGGACCTGCTATATGCACCTATGGCCAGGGGAAAAGTAGCTCTCTTCCTGAACTATAGCTCTTCCGACTTTAATGGTCAGTCCGGGATCCCTGCGCCCACCAACCTGGTATACACCGTGTTCCTGAGACAAAACCATCTGAAGATGTACGAAAAGATCGATGCTACCCTCTATAACCGCATCGATCCGGTCAACGGGCTGGTGCTTACCACCTATGCCACATACGGCAGGCAGAACCGGCTCGAAAATACCAGTATGTTTTCAGTTTTTTACAGGAATGACCCGGAGGAGAGGTTTACTCCCAACGCTCCGGCCGGGCGCAGTGTGGAAGCCAGGGAGTTGCAGGATCACCAGAGGTTTATGGCTCATCTGGAACTGGAATATACTCCGGAACGCTATTATGAGGTCCGGAACTTTCGTAAGGATTACCGGGACTCGGAATGGCCAACGTTCACTTTGGCTTACAGGAAGGCTGTACCCATTGGAACCACAGGGTGGTCCGATTTCAGCATGTTGGAAGCGGGAATCAGACACGCTTTTGATGTGGGCCTGCTGTCGCAATTGGAGTGGTCGCTGAACGCCGGGTATTTTCCCGATACAACCACCATTCATTTCTCAGATTTTAAACACTTTAAAACCAGTCCACTCTATGTGGACATGGCAGGCCTTGACCGTGCCCTGATGTTTTCGGATTACTACCAGCCCAGCACCAGTAAATACTGGATGAATCTCCATGCCACCCTGACCTCATCCTACCTGCTGATCAAATTGCTCCCCTGGTTCAGTGAAAGGCTGTGGAAGGAATCCCTCGACCTGGCCTACCTCTATACTCCGGATGAGAAAAATTACCTGCAGCTGGGTTACAGCCTCAATGAGCTTTTTTTCCTGGCGGACCTGGGCGTTTACGTTGGATTCGGCGAGCGCGGTCCTGCGGGATCGGGCGACTGGGGTTACAGGGGGGTGACTGCCCGCCTGAATTTCCGTTTTTAAACCATTGAATCCGGAAGGTTGTTGCATTCAAATTTTTATATTTGAGCCAGATCCCATAATCCATGTCCTGGCTCCATCTGATTTCCTCCCTGCTCCTCTCTGTTTTGCTCAGTTCAAACGGATTTGCCCAGGCTGAAAATGAAATTGATTGGTACGAGGAAATAGATTTGATTAAAACAGAGCTGGTGAAACGGCATCCCGACCTGTTTTTCCATACCGATTCAGCCAGTTTCTACTGTGCCATGGACCGTGTGGTTGACAGGTCCCAGGGGAAATCATTGTTTGAAGTCTCGGTAATGCTTCAGCAGATTGTGGCCGGATTGGGAGACGCACATACCCTTGTGAACTATCACTACCTCATCGACAACCAGGAGATCCTTCCCCTGGAGTGTTACTGGTTCGAAGATGGACTTTACATTATCAGGGCCAGGGAAGCGTACGGGGCTTTGCTGGGTAAAAAAATTGCCGGAATCGACCAGTATCCCCTTGCGCAGGTTGTTGACTCTTTGACCACCCTGATTTCAGGCCATACACCTTCCATGGTGAAAAACGCCATTCCCCGGATGATTACGTGGACCCAGCTGTTGACCTATTTTGGGTTTTCAAAACCAGGTCTTGTCACACTCCTTTTGGAGGAACCGGTTGGTGAAAAGCAGTCGTTCACCATTGAATTGCCATCAAGGGAAAGCAGCATGAAACCGGTGAACCGGGACAAACTCCCCTTTGCCTGGGAGGAACGGAAGGAATTTTTCAGGGACAGCTATATGCCCGATAAGGAGGTCTGTTATATCCAGTACAACAAATGCTGGAGCAGGGAGGCCGAGGAGGAGTATGGATCGGGAGCCAGTGCACTCTTTATGCCCTCATTCAGGGAATTTGAAAAAAAGGTATTGAATACCATCCGGACAGAAAAGGTGAATAAACTGGTCCTGGATATGCGGTTTAACGGTGGAGGAAACTCCTTTCAGGGTACCCGCTTCATCAAGAAGCTGGCCCGGACGAATATCGGTGACCATGCCGGGGTATTCCTGATCGTGGGCCGGGGCACTTTCTCCTCGGCGTTGATCAATGCGGTGGATTTCATGAAGACTTTCCACGTGGTGGTTGTGGGGGAAGATTCCGGAGGAAAGCCCAACCATTACGGTGAAATAGAGCGGTTTGTCCTTCCCCGGACCAACCTGGTGATCAGTTGCTCCACCAAGTTCTTCACACTGATTGCAGAAGACCCACCGGCCTTACATCCGGACATTTCTGCGCCCATGTCATTCACGGATTTCATGAACGGCCTTGACCCGGCCCTGGAAGCCGTACTTCATTATCCAGGGGATTGAGGGATTGCGGGCTACTGCTCCCGGATCAAACCACGCATGATCAGGTACTGGGCTGTCATGTAGGTGATCATAATCCAGAATCCGGCCAGGTGGAATTCCGAATAAAACTTATCGACGGCGATCATGCTGTCGGAAATGACAAACAGCACGGAACCGGCAAAAACCGGAAGGAAACTGGCATGGCTGACCCTCCCTTTGCGGTTCAGGGCCATCATGGACATTCCGATAAGTGACAAGGCATAGACCAGGATCACAGGCTTCATGAATCCCTCCATGCCCGGGAAGAGCAGGTAAAGGATCCCCGCCAGGTAAGCAGCAAAAATGAATCCTAACATCAGATTATTCCGGAGGTATCCCCTTCCCCCCTTTTCGCTGTACCGGGTAAAAATATAGATATAGGTCAGCTGAGCACAGAAGAACCCGCCCACACCAGCGAAAAAAAACAGTTCATTTGTTCCTGAAAACATCAGGAAATTGTCACCCACCCAGGAAAAGAAGAAAGCAATCAGAACCGGCACGGTAAAAGCCTTCTTCTTTTTGAATATGAGAAAATAGACCGCCATCCAGATCATGATCAGCGGTTTTACGGCATATTCCAGGTTGATGTTATCAGTGAATCTGCCCGAAAGCTCAATGACGGCAATGAACACCAGCAGTATGTGGAGTAAGAGGGAAGTGCGGTTTTTCATTTTTTGGTAGTTTAGTGTTGTAAATATAGGAAAAGGATCTTTTTAAATGATTTGGTACATTTACACCTATGGATCAAAATAAAAAGCATAACCGTTATGGATACCTGGAAGGGTCCATCAGTATTTTCGCGAACCTGATCCTTTTTGGCCTTAAATACTGGGCCGGCATTGTTTCGGGGTCTCTGGCACTGGTGGCCGATGCCTGGCATACCCTTTCCGATTCTGCCTCATCTGTGGTTGTGATTGGAAGCGTGAAACTGTCCTCACGAAAAGCCGATGACCGGCATCCTTTCGGGCATGGCCGCTATCAGCAGATTTCCTCTGTCTTCATTGCGTTCATGCTGGGGATAGTAGCTTATGAATTCTTTACCAGTTCCATCGAGAAATTCAGGGCCCATGAATCCACACAGTTCGGCACACTGGCCATCGTGGTAACCATCATTTCAGTGGTGACCAAGGAGGGGCTGGCACAATATGCTTACTGGACCTACCGGAAGACGGGATTTGAAACGCTGCGCGCAGACGGATGGCACCACCGCAGTGATGCACTATCCTCCCTGGTGGTTCTGCTGGGAATCCTTCTGGGTAGCCGGTTCTGGTGGATAGACAGCGTACTTGGGTTCGTCATCAGCCTGATGCTGTTTTATGCAGTTTTTGAGATCATCAGCCACTCGGTGAATAAGCTTCTGGGGGAGAAACCCGATGAACAACTGATCGGCGAAGTTCAAACATTAATCAAAAGGGTTTCAGACCGGGAAATCTCGCCACACCACTTTCACCTCCATACCTATGGGGACCACAGGGAACTGACTTTTCACATCATGCTTGACAGCAGTCTGGATATTGCCACCGGTCATGATATCGCCACACGCATTGAAGTGGCTATCAGGGACGAGATGGGTATTGAAGCCACCATCCATGTGGAGCCCGCTCCTGCCTGATGGGCACACTTTCCATGAATTTCACTTTTTTTCACAGATTGCGCAATCGATTGTACCATCTTTTGTAACTTTGCCTTCCAGAGATGAGCAAGCAGCACGTTACCATTCACGATATCGCCAGGGAACTGAACATTTCAGCTTCCACAGTTTCAAGGGCACTGCATGACCATCCGCGGATCAGTGAAGCCACAAGGGCCGCAGTCCGCGAAGTGGCCAGGAGGTCCAACTACCAGCCCAATGTGGTGGCTTCGTCTCTGAGGCAGGGCCGGAGCAAAACAGTGGGAGTGATCGTCCCCCGGATCAACCGAAACTTCTTTGCCAATGTGATCGGGGGAATGGAAGAAGTTCTTGCCGGTTCAGGATACCAACTGATGATCTGCCAGACCCATGAAAAGCTGGAGGATGAAAAAAGTGCTCTGAAAACACTGATCAATGCCCGGGTGGATGCCATCATCCTGTCGGTTTCCATGGAGACCTCCAATGCTGACCACATCCAAACGCTTATGGAGAAGGGAATAAAAATCTTCTTCTTTGACCGGATTCTGGAAAGCCTCGATGTGGGTTCGGTGGTGGTGGATGACAGGCTGGGCGCTTACATGAATGTCAAACATCTCATTGATCAGGGATATACGAAAATCATCCATGTTGCCGGGGCCGGCCACATCAACATCTACCGGGCCAGGAAGATGGGCTATATGGAAGCGATGAATGAATCGGGGATTGATGTAAACCCGGAGTGGGTCATTGAAAAACCCCTCATCCTGGAAGGCGGGGAATCTGCATTTCAGGAGGCCATGAACCGGAAAGGCAAACCTGATGCGTTTTTCTGCGCGGGAGACTACGCAGCCCTGGGTGTGATGCAGGCAGCATTCAGGTATGGCATGGAGGTACCTGGCGATCTTGGGGTGACCGGTTTTGCCAACGAACCGTTTACAGCCTATCTCCAGCCTTCACTGACCACGGTTGACCAGCGGGGCGGGGAGATGGGAAAGCTCCTGGCCGAAATGTATATGCAGAGTGACATCAAGGATGTCACTCCATCCGATTGCATGAAAATAGTGCTGAAACCCGAGCTGATTGTGCGGGACAGTTCTCAAGGAAAAAGAACAAACACAGACCAATAAAAAAGAAACTATGGCTATTCATTATGAAGTACGCTTTTCCAACCATCCGGAAGATGCAAAACAGTATGGAACAGAGCGGTTGCGCTCCGAGTTCCTGGTGGAAAAACTGATGGTGCCGGGAGAGATCAACATGGTCTACTCCATGAATGACAGGTATATTGTGGGTGGAGCCGTTCCCGTCAATACACTGGAACTCACCACCATTGATCCGTTGAAATCGGAGTATTTCTGTGATCGCAGGGAATTGGGAATCATCAATGTGGGAGGCCGCGCCACCGTGAAGGTGGATGGTGCGGAGTACAATCTGGATTACAAGGATGCCCTTTATGTGGGCGCAGGATCGAAAAAGATCACGATGATCAGTGTCAATGAGAAACAACCGGCACACCTCTATTTTAATTCCGCACCAGCCCATCAGGCTTTTCCCTGCAAAAGGGTTACACTGGCTGATGCTGATGTGGTAGAAATGGGTACCCTGGAACAATCGAACGCAAGAAAAATCAACAAACTGCTTGTGAATTCAGTGGTGGAGACCTGCCAGCTCCAAATGGGAATGACCGAACTCAAGCCTGGTAGTGTATGGAATACCATGCCACCCCACCTGCACGACAGGCGCATGGAGGCCTATTTTTACTTCCAGGTACCGGAAGGTCAGGCCATCTGCCATTTCATGGGGGATCCAGGGGAAACACGGCATATCTGGATGCAGAACGAACAGGCTGTGATCTCCCCGCCCTGGTCCATCCATTCAGCAGCAGGAACCTGCAATTACATATTCATATGGGGGATGGCCGGCGAGAATCTGGACTATGGGGATATGGATATTTTCCAGCCCGACGAGCTCCGCTAATCCACAGAATTTTAACCTTTTAGATTTTACCTTTTATCTTTTAGATTATGTCAATACAACTTTTTGATCTGACAGGCAAAACAGCACTGGTCACAGGCGGTACTCACGGATTAGGTATGGCCATAGCCACAGGATTGGCCGAAGCAGGAGCCACCATTGTCATCAATGATGTGTTTCATGATAAACTGGAGAAAGCCAAAAAAGAGTATGCAAAAAAAGGCATTCATATTCATACCTATGACCTGAATGTTACCGACGAAGCGGCTGTTGAGCAGACCATACCCATCATCGAACAAGAGGTGGGCCCCATCGATATCCTGGTGAACAATGCAGGGATTATTAAAAGGATTCCCATCCTCGAAATGAAAGCTGAAGATTTCAGACAGGTACTTGACGTGGACCTGACCGGTCCCTTTATCATGTCAAAGGTGGTCGCCAAAGGCATGATGGCAAGGGGTGGAGGAAAGATTATCAACATGTGCTCCATGATGAGTGAACTGGGAAGAAATACGGTTTCGGCTTATGCGTCAGCCAAGGGCGGTCTTAAAATGCTCACACGAAGCATGGCTACAGAATGGGCCAGATTCAACATCCAGGCCAACGGCATCGGGCCCGGCTATTTTGCCACGGAGCAGACAGCACCCATCAGGGTGGACGGACATCCCTTCAATGAGTTCATTATCAGCCGTACACCTGCAGGCCGGTGGGGCAATCCCGAAGACCTGGCCGGCGCCGCCATTTTCCTTTCTTCAAAAGCATCTGATTTTATGAACGGACAGGTGGTCTATGTGGACGGGGGAATCCTGGCAACCATCGGGAAACCATCCAACGAAGAATAAGCAAACTTTTCGGACCATGAAGCATCATCATCTCCTGTTCTTACTGGGAATTACCCTGGTTGCATCCTGCAGTTCCAAAAATGAAGTTTTACTCAGCGTTCACAATCCGCTTGATCAACCCAGAAAGGATGCTGTCATCCTGATCTCCCGCGGAGAGATCTCAAACTGGATGGAGGTCCCGGAAGGGACCCTGCCGATTCTGCTGGATGAAAACAGGAACCCCGTTCCATGCCAGGCGGATGATGTAAATGGCGATGGTACATGGGATGAACTGTTTGCACTGATGGACCTTCCCCGGGGCGGACAGCAAAAGGTGATTCTTACCATGTTGCCATGCGGTGAATATCCCGAATTTGAACCCAGGACCAACCTGAGGCTGGGTGATGCCAGCAAACCGGGTTACCCGGAGCTTCAAAAAGCCTCTCGTCTTGAAAGTATAAATTTCCACAACTACTCCGGGCAAACCGGGGCTGTTTACCAGATGGAGGGCCCGGCATGGGAAAACGACAAAATCGGATTCAGGAATTACCTGGACCAGCGGAATAGCATGGATATTTTCGGGAAAATTACCGGCAAAATGGTTCTGGACAGTGTGGGTGTGGCCGGAGCGCCCAGTTACCATGAACCCAATGCATGGGGGATGGATATCCTCATGGTAGGAACAAGCCTGGGGGCCGGCGGTATCGCTTACCTGTTCAATGATTCCATCTACAGGGTAGGCGATAGCGGCTCCGGTACTTACCAGGTCCTTTTCGAAGGTTCACAGAGAAGCAGGTTTAAACTGACATACAACAACTGGAACGTAGAAGGTACACCGGTGGATGTGGTTCAGCAAATAGAGATTGCAGGAGGGCGGCACTACTACCAGAGCACTGTGACTTACAGCGGATCGGATCTCTCCATGGAGTTGGTTACAGGCATTGTGAACATGAAAAGCAGGGAGCTGCACGTGTTGGATCCGGATCCCAATCATGTGGCGCTCCTTACCCACGACACCCAGGCTGAGGATGGTTCCATCCTGACCATGGCCCTTTTGTTACCCCTTAGCTCCCTGTTGCAATACGGTGAATCAAAAAAAACAGGAGAAGGAATCACAGAGACAAGCTATGCCATCCTCGATACAAATCCGGGCAATCCTGTAGTCTTCCGGTTCTATGCCTTCTGGGAAAAAGAAGACCCGGCGTGGGCATCCATAGAGAATGTCAATGCCTATTTAAAATCTGAAGCGGAAAGATGGACACAGTCCGTTGTCTTCGATATACAGAATTAAAGGATGGCCTATCGCATGTTTATTTCCTGTGAATGATATTTCAATAGCTTTTAAGTGGTTTTCATTGCAGTTTATTTATTTAGACCAATTAATTTTAGACAGGATTAGCAAGCCACCACCAGATTTTAACATTTTTAGCACCTTATGGAGCACTCTTTTTTTATCTTCATAAAATATATTTACATTTAACTGCGCAATCGATTGTACAGCCCTATGAAAAGACTGGATGTTGCTTTACAAATGAGAGAGATTGGGGCCATTCCCCTTTACTACAACCGGGATGTGGAAATCTGTAAAAAGGTGATATCGGCCTGCTACAAAGGTGGAATGAAGATCTTCGAATTCACCAACAGGGGTGAATTCGCACAT
>Ga0315535_1002017_pt1 | contig 13282 bp, 15 predicted proteins | sample SalMarSW160220MG_2_FD_203092 | JGI IMG/M metagenome (GOLD analysis project Ga0315535, IMG submission 203092) | Salt marsh sediment microbial communities from the Plum Island Ecosystem LTER, Massachusetts, United States - Salt Marsh Sediment SW1602-20 ...
GTTATTCTGAGCATTTTGATGCTGGTTTGTACTGACGTGTGATTTTTTTCTATAGCCCCCTTATATAAAGGAATTATATATGGAAAGTCGTTTTAACCTATGAAAGGTAAGCGAACTTGATTTATTCGCCTAATGGAATTTGCTACCATTTGTCGAGATGAAATATCTCATTTATTGGCTTCTTTCTCGGTGGACGTGGATTGTCATCAGGCATGCCAAAAGCAATTGCACCAACTATTCTTGAGTCCACAGGTAAGTTTAATGTTTCTTTGAGTAATCTATCACCAAAAGCACCCATCCAACACGAGCCAACTCCTTGCATCCATCCTGCAATAACCATGTTTTGAAGGGCAATTGTAACATCCATCAGGCTAAGTTTCTCAATTATTACCTCAGATTGCCTGTAAAAACCTACAATAACAAAGGATGCACCATTGACCCAACGATTAAAGCCCTGAAAGTCACATGCTTCTTTTCCTTTTTTATTTCTTACAACCACAAAATGCCAAGGTTGATTATTCGTGGCTGAAGGGGCTTGTCTTCCAGCTTCTAAGATGTTTTTAAAAACTTCCTCGCTTACGGGGTCATTTTTAAATTTTCTGACGCTTCTACGGGTTAATAATTTTGCAATACAACTCATTCTGTTTTCCTCATTTCTTTAATTTCTTTAATTCCTCTCTTGCAGTTTGGATGATTTTGTTGACCTTATCAAATTCTACCCCTTCGGAAAGCAGAATGGAAATTTCTTGCGTAAGGGGAGCAAGTAGAGTTCTGTTATTGAAGAATGCTAAGTGCAAATCGTCAAAAGTTTCATGAGCCAAACAAATTGATTCATGAATTTTCTCAGAATAATAGTCTTTTAAGTCACCATGACTCTTGACAACTTCTCTACCTGAATCAGTTATTTCATAAACCGTTTTACTGTCGACTTTTTTTCCAGTAATCCATCCCTTGTTTTCCATGGACTTTAATAGGGGATAGACACTGCCTGTGCTAGGCTTTCGACCAGTCAATTGACTAACTTTCTTTATGATGTCATAACCAGTGACTTCGCCTTCTGATAGTATTTTTAGCATCCATAAATTGAGTAAACCTTTAGCCATTATCCACACCAACATATCTATATCGACATATCGATAACGATATAATATAAGTGTTACTCAAAACATCCTAAGCCCTAAAAGCCTTAAGTTTAGAACGCCAAAGCTCCCCAAAAAGATAAAGCGCTCAAAACAACCGTTTCATATATGGTTCTGAAGCGCCGCGCGTGTTTTTCTGTTGGTGTTGTTTTTGGGTAAGTGTTAAATATTTGTAAATATATTTCTGTTTACAGGTGAGGGTTTGAGCAGCAGTTGTTCTTTGTCTTCTCCGCTCAGCCGGAAACAAAAAGCAGTGTGGTCGCTGATAAGCAGGGGCTTATCCGTGGCTTCAATCGCTGGCAAGCTGAGAACCACGCGGCAATTCGTTAACCAGACAAAACTGGCGGCTGAAGCCAAACTTTCCACAACGCTTCTGGAAGTTGCACAAGCCAACGACCTGCAAGTCACGAGGTTATACCCTGAACAAGCCATACTTCTCGGCTATCACCCCGCGCTCAAACGCAAAGCCATAATCACCTACAGCACCCGCCACGGCATCAAAGTGTGGTACTGGCACAACAACCCCGAAGAAGTGACCAATCAGGAATTCCTTCGCCAAACCCGAGAGTACTTGCTTGACCTTGCCAAAGAAAGAGGCATAGAAGTGGAAGGTGCCGCGGATATGCATCCAGCCAAGTTAGCCAGCATAATATTCAGCAAGCTTGTTCCAAGGGTGAAATCATGAACCCTCTGCGATATCTGGAGAAACGCATCAGAGGCTGGCTTCCCAAAGAACCACAAACACCAAGTCCCCAATTAGAAATAACCCGTAAACCGCCCAAAACAAGAACTCAGGTCTGGATTGTGATTTTCATAATGGGCTTTGCAAGCGGGTTATTAGGCGCTTATAGTGCTTCTTTTGACATATTTTCAAGGCTTGGTATATACGTTTGGCTGATACTCATATGCTTAGTTTTGTCAATTGTTGCAGCGGCAATTTATGTTCGAAAAAAGGTAAGCGAAGAACGACAAAGGATGAGGCGAGAAGTGTAACCATGAATCCGAAAAAATATCTTGAAAATCGAATTCGAGGTTGGCTTCCAAAAGAAACAGATTTTGCACGGTTTAACATTACCCAAGAATAGACAATTTTTATTGTCGAAAGCCCTTAAATCAACCAGAAGTCAATAAGCTGTTATGGGTTCGGGACTGGATTCTCTTCACAAGATTCTCAAGGATGAAACGCGGAGAAAAATAGTGCTTCTTCTTAACGAGAAGGACGCCCTGAGCCACAGCGACCTGATGGCAAAACTGGGTTTCCTAACCACCGGACTGCTCAACTACCACCTAAAACAACTAGACAACTTGCTAACCAAAGACGCTGACGGGAAGTACACTCTTACAGAAAAGGGGCAAACTCGCCACGCGCCTGCTAACAGAATTTCCTGAGCAGAACAGAAAACATACGGGCATGAAGCCTAAGTGGTGGCGGAAATTCTGGATTGGGATAGGCGCCGCCTCAGTATTAACTACGGTTACCAATTTATTGGCGTATTTTCTTGGCTACGTTAATCTCACCATGTTCTTCCAGAATTTTCTGATTTTTCTTGCGTTGATAGGTTTTCTTTACATGTCGCAGCACATAGCTATGGAAGTTCTTTCGGACAAAAATCAGTCCAGACTATTGAGAATCAACAACTTCGCCAGAGGCGTTGTGGTTGGCTTTCTTCTGTGGTTCGCCCTAACATTCGCCATGATTGGCAGCGGGTTCAGCCGAATAATATCCGACGTGTTGGGACAGCAAGTGGAAATAATAAGCGTCAATGCAAGCCTCTTGATATGCCAAGTCATAGGCAATTTCATCGGGAAGTGGCTGGCAAATAGATACTATCAAACATTTTGATTACAGGGGTGCTTTTATCGGTTTTAGCTGGGTTACTTAGCAGGGGTTTTTCAAGTCTGCTTTAAACCGCTTTTGTTTCACACGCGCCTACGCAGAAGTGGTTCCACTTCGCTTCTACTCATGTTTCTTACAAGCAGCCGTTTTTGTTTTGAGGTAAAGCCTGAAACCATTTCTATCTCGGCGCGGAAGACTTTAGAAAGCTCTTTTATGAGTTCCTTGTTTACTTTGCCCTTAAGTGGTTCCTCGGTGCAGAAAACTACTATCTCGTCGCCATCTACCTTGACGCTGAACTTCGGCTGATTTGGCTTCACAAACACTTCGATGACTGCGCCGTCTTTCGTGTCTTTTACGTTCATGCCGTTGCGCACTCGGTATTAGCGTCAAGCCCTAAAGCCCAGCTGAACTTGTTTCGCAGGGTTTTAGGATAAAACTTTTCCAAGTCGAAATCCACTTTCCGCGCCCATTTAACGTATGCTGTGGGGTCGATGTACGACTTGAGCGATGTGCCCAGATTGTATTCTTTCGTGAGCTTTGTTAACTCAATGTCAAGCTTGGATTTTTCGATTCTCTTGGTCAGCACCTCGGTTTTCTTGCCTTCCGCCTTCTTCTGCTCCAACTGCACCTTCATCTCCTCAAGCTTGGCTTCTTTCTTGGCTAACCGCTCCTCAAATTTTAGCGGAACCTTGCGTTTGTGATTCGCTACTTCGGCTACCTTCAGGTTTGCTTTTTTTGCCTCGTACTTCTTCAGGTAAACTGGAGCTTCTTTTGTCACTGGACTCTTGGCTAACTCTTCCTTCACTGTCTTTGTGCATCGCCAAGTGCGAAAAACTTTAGCCGTTAACCCAGGCATTTTTTGCGAGAGAAAGCGGGAAACCTTTTTGGAGTCAACCCCTTCAAACAGGTATTCTTTACTGTTTTCTGCATAATATTCTATGTTTCTGATGACCGCTGGCGGGGCTTGCATGCTTTTTTCCCATCTGACACAGTCTTTTCCTAAAAAGTCGAAGCGCAATGTGTCGCCTTCAATTTTGATGTGCTCACGTCTCAGCGTGATTGCGCCCACGGTGTCGGCTTCGTCAGGATCTTTTTCGTCACCAACCCTCATGTTCGGCTTGAGAATCAGCCAGCAGACTGTGGCGACTTTGCGTTTCGTCTCATCTTTAGCGTCCAAAGTCTTCATTATGTGCTGCTCAATAGCCGCGATGTTCTTGCCGAGTTCTTCGGCTTTCTTGAACTTTTCTTTTTCGCGGTTCTGCTTGATGAACGCGGAATCGCTGAACCAGACGTACTTGATTTTTCCCGTCAGCTTGTCCGTCCACTTTGCCACGTACATCTTGTCGGGTTCCCAAACGATTTCCTTCCAGTTTCCAGCAGGTCGTGGACTGTCGGGGGAAAGGTTGAGGACTATGTCTTCCTCGCAGGGTCCTTCTTTCCACTTGCCCCGTCTCGGATGGTCACCGCGACCTGCGAAGAGGCAGGAGGGTTCCGCCGTCCAGTTGGCTATCTCCAGCTTCTTCCCGTTAACTATGGCGTAACCGTACTTTTCTTTGCGCTCCAAGCGGATGGCTTTGCGTTCCGTAGCCAATTTCTTCTTCTCTTCTTTGCTCATGCACTCCTTCTTCTGCTTTTCCTCTTCGATGTAACTGGAGACCTCTGTGAAGTCGATGGCTTGGCGGATAGCAGAGTCAGGATTGGTTAAGTCTTCTGGTTCGGCGGCGCCGATGTTTTTGAGGTACTCCTCGGTGAATGAGCCGAGCAGTTGCAGGGCGGGGTTTTCCTGTTTTAGCTGCTCCAAAAATTCCTGCATGAAGTTTTTCATGAAAACCTTGTCTGGCGGAGTCGTAAGGGACATTGTTTTTCTTATCCACGCGATTGCCATCTGCTCGCTTTTCGCAGACAGCTTTACGCTGCGCTCTTGAATCTTGATGCTGAAGCCCTTGTAATCGTATTGTGGAACGTATATGCCGTTGTGACGCAGGCTTTTCATTTCATGCTTCATTTAGTAACCCTTACCCCCGCTTCATTCCATGGCTTTTTTAATTTTTCATGTTTAATAAGCGGCTTTCTCTTTTCTGTCTTTTTCCCGCCTTAAAAACGTTCACCATTGATTCAGCTTGTTATCTTATAAATCGCACAGCGTTCTCTTGGAGGCTCGGGTTTGCTGCAGCTTCTTGTAAAGCTGCTCCACGTGTTTGCGTTCAACGTAGCCTTTGTGAGGCCGGAAGCCGCCTGAGAAGCCTCCTGGAATATGCATGAGCTCGTGAATAAGCGTTTTCTCCTTGTCTTCCTTGGACATTTTGTCGTAAATCTCCGAAATAACCTCGATCGTGTAGGATGGCGGAATGTTCAGAACTCCCTGCCAGATTTTGCCTAAGCCGTGGATACGAGCGATTGTGCGTTTAGCTTTGGAGCCTTTGCTTCGAACGCAGAAAACAAATTGGGGCACAACATGGAAAAAGTCCAAGTCAAAAGCGATTTCATCAACTTGTTTTTTGATGTCTGGCGCAGAATAGTACTTTATGGGCATAATAGGTGAAATGGCTTTTCGGGTTAAAAAGGTTAAAGCCACAATTACGCTATCGTGCTCGGAGTCTATAGCCCCTGCCTTTTTATACTGAACTGCATGGGTTCTGGAGAGGTTTCTTGTGAGCATTTAAGTTGCCATGTTTGATGCCGAAATCGTGACTGTTAAAATGCATTGCTCACTTATTAGTTATTTTTGTTGCGTTATTCGTAAAAAAAATACTGAAAACGGAAAGCCTTAAATAAAACAAACGGTAACTCTTACCACTCAAAAGAGGTACATAAAATGGTAACCTTCAGTGGATGCTACACCGCACTCGTAACCCCCATGACCCCTGACCGCCAAGTGGACTATGAAGGGCTACGCAGGCTAGTTGAATTCCAAATCAGAGAAGGCGCCAGTGGCATACTCGCCGTCGGCACCACAGGCGAAAGCCCAACCTTAGACTGGAACGAACATAACCAAGTAATTGAAAAAGTCTATGAGCACAGCGGAAGCAAAGGCTTAACCATAGCCGGAACAGGCAGCAACAGCACCCAAGAAACCTTGGAAGGCACCGAACACGCCGCCCACATAGGCGTACAAGCCGTCTTGCTTGTTGACCCATACTATAACGGCCCCAGCTCGCTGGAGATACGCAGAGAATACGTGGAACCCGTCGCGAAACGTTTTCCAGAAGTCCAAGTAATCCCTTACGTCATCCCAGGAAGAACAGGCACCCAGCTCTACCCTCAGGACATAGCGGTTCTTCACCAACAATACCCGAACGTAAGCTGCGTGAAAGAAGCCACAGGCGATCTCGACAACATGCGCCTAACCCGCAAACTCTGCGGCGACGACTTCACAATTCTCTCAGGAGACGACGACAAAACCTTCGCCATGATGACCGCGCCCGATATAGCCGCAGCAGGAGTAATCTCCGTCGCCTCCAACATAGCCCCGCGCACAGTGCAGAGCCTAACCCAAGCCTTGCTCGCTCACAGAACAGAAGAAGCCAACAGACTCTACGCAGCCTTGAAACCGCTCTTCAGCATAATAACAGTCAAAACTCAGGAGCCGACACCGTTCGGACCGGCGACCTGTAAAGCCCGCAATCCACTGGCAACCAAGACGTTAATGAACGTTTTAGGCATGCCCTCAGGCCCATGCAGACAACCCCTTGGAAAAATGACTCGCGCTGGTCTCGAAATAGTCCTCGCCAACGCTCGGAAAGTATACGAAACCAACCCTACGATACTTCAGCCCGTAGCAGACTTCTTCTCTGTGGACCTAAGCGAACGCTTGTACAACGCGAGATTCTGGGAGGGACTCACATATGCTTAAGCTGTGTGTGGCAGGCGCGGCTGGCAGAATGGGCAACGCCATAATCCAGGAAGCCACAGCCAAAGGACACCAGATAACAGGCGCAGTCGAAGCCCAAGGCAACCCCTACATAGGCAAAACCCTGCGCGAACTGGGCATCTGCGACTCCGACACGCGCATTGTTGGCTCCGACAGAATCAGCGAAGCCTGCAGAGACGCAGACGTTTACGTAACTTTTACCTCTCCAACGGCTGAGATGCAAAACGTTCCCGCTGTTGCCTCACTGGGCAAACGTATAGTCTTGGGCACGACGGGCTTCACTGAAGACCAAAACCGCACGCTACGCGAAGCTGTCGAGGGCAGGGTTTCAGCAGTGTTCTCGCCGAACTATTCCGTGGGCATAAACATCCTCTTCAAGCTTGCCCAAGCGCTAAAGGCTTTTCCGCAGGAATACACGTTCAGCATAAGCGAAATCCACCACACAGGCAAGAAGGACGCGCCAAGCGGAACCGCCAAAAAACTCGGCGAAATAATCAGAGACATACGCGGTTACACTCGAATGGTGTATGGCAGAGAAGGCACCAGCCCGAGGCAACCTGAAGAACTTGAAATAACAGCGTTGCGCGCAGGCGGAGTCCCAGGCATCCACGACCTCATAGTTGCAGGACCAAATGAAATGCTACGTTTAGAGCATGTTGCTTTCTCACGCAACGTCTTCGCCCAAGGTGCAGTGTACGCGGCGGAATGGCTAAGCCGCCAGACACACCCCAGAATTTTCAGCATGGAAGATGTGCTGGGTCTATCCTGACCTGAGGTGAAAAAACAGTGGGCAACAGGGTAGTCATCAAGTTCGGAGGCGCCGACCTCTCCACAGGCGAAAAAGTCGCACAAGCAGCCAAGATGGTTGCAGACGCAAACTACAAGGAAATCGTAGTTGTGGTTTCAGCCATGGGAAAAACAACCGACAGCCTCCTCAACACAACCTCGCAATTAGGCGACGTGAGTGACGCTGATTACGCGGAACTGATATCTATGGGCGAACGCGTCAGCGCCCGTTTCTTCTGCAGCGCCCTGAGAGCCCAAGGTGCAAGAGCGGAACTTTTCGACCCATGCAACAACACTTGGCCATTGATAACAGACTCCAACTTTCGCAACGCGAGACCAGACATGGAGAAAACAACTGAGCTGGCGAGGAAATTCCTTGCTCCGTTGCTAGGTGACGCCATACCCGTGGTCTGCGGCTTCATAGGAAAAGACCCAAACGGCAGAATAACCAGTCTGGGCAGAGGCGGAAGCGACACCACCGCTTTGGTACTGGCTAAATGTTTGGACGCCGATGAGGTAATCCTCGTGAAAGAAACCAGCGGCGTTCTCTCAGCAGACCCGAAAATAGTGTCAGAAGCCCGATCGCTCAACAAGATGGACATACGCGAGATGTTTGATTTAGCTCAGGGCGGCGCGAAAATCGTGAAGCCCGAAGCGTTAAGGTACAAGCAGCCGAACCAGATGCTAAGGGTTGTGGACTTCTCGTCTGGCAACCTCGCCGTAGGAGGCACCGAAATCACAGGCTCATTGAACGCTGACTCCTCCGAGGTGCAGAGCCGCAATGATTTGATTGCCATCAACGTGGTCTGCGAGGTAAAAGCGGAAAACCTCAGCGAAGTCTTCTCGTCGCTCAGCCAAAAACCCATATATGGCGTCAGCTCAGGCAGTCGGTCAATCACCGTGTTCACTTCAGACGGCAACATCGCCCAGGTCATACGCAAACTGCACGGCGTACCAAGCTTCAAGGCGGTAAGCCACAGGGAAAACGTGGCGATGCTTCAGGTAAGCCACCCGACATTCATCGAATCACCAGGCGGAGTCGCAGCCTTAAGCACCGCGCTGAGCCAGCAAGGCATCAACATAATTGAGGTCACCACCAGCAAGGCAACCATTAACGTTTTTATCGAAGAAAACCAACTCAACAAGGCGAAGGAAGCGATAATCAATGTCGTCAAACCGTAAAGTAGCCATATTAGGCGCAACAGGTGCCGTTGGACAACGGTTCATTCAGCTGTTGCAAGGGCACCCGTGGTTCAAGATTGAGGTGCTCGCGGCTTCGGAGCGGTCAGCAGGCAAAAAGTACAAGGACGCCTGCAACTGGCTCTTAGAGTCGAACTTGCCCAGAGAAATCGCTGAAATGAAAGTGGCACACGCTGATGTGGAATCCGTGGAGAAAGCAGGCAACGTGGACTTTGTCTTCTCAGCGTTACCAGGCGACTTGGCAGGTTCAGTTGAAGCAGAGTTCGCCGCGTTATACCCGGTCTTCAGCAAGGCAAGCGCCCATCGAATGGACAATGACGTTCCGCTCATTATACCGGAAGTGAATCCAGACCACGCCGCGCTCATCCCCGTCCAGCAGAAGGCAAAAGGCTGGAAGGGCTTCATCTCAACAGACCCCAACTGCAGCACCATACAACTGGCGATGACGCTGAAGCCGCTCATGCCGTTCGGTCTCAAGCAGGTTATGGTTTCAACCATGCAGGCGCTGAGCGGCGCTGGATACCCAGGCGTCCCCTCGTTGGACATTATCGACAACGTGGTTCCGTACATCTCGAAGGAAGAGGAGAAAATGGAGTGCGAACCCCTGAAGATACTGGGCGCATTCGACGGCAACAGAATATGCCCCGCGGATTTTGTTCTCAGCTCAAGCTGCCACAGAGTCAACGTCAGCGACGGGCACTTGGAATCCGTGTTCGTGAAGCTTGGCGCTGACCCCACTGTGGAGGAAATCGAAGCGGCTTTCAGCCAGTTCAAGGGCGAACCGCAAAAACTGAAGCTCCCCTCTGCTCCAGAAAACCCCATAGTGGTAAGGAAGGAGCCAAATAGGCCTCAGCCTCGCTATGACAGGAATGCGGGCAAAGGCATGAGCGTAGTGGTCGGCAGAATCCGAAAGGACCCGATAATGACAGCCAAGTACTTGTGCTTGGGACACAACACCATTCGCGGAGCCGCAGGAGCAGGCATCCTCAGCGCTGAACTCATGGTAAAGAAAGGGCTCGCCTAAAACTGCAGGCTTTACGGAAAGCTTCAAAGAGGAATAAGTTATGGTGCAAACACCACAGCGGCTTCAAAAGCCATTAGAGAACAGAGGAGGAAAGCTTTACTTTGACGGCGTTTCCGCCGCAGAACTAGCTGAGGCTTTCGACACGCCGTTATACGTTATCAGCGAGAACCGAGTAAGAGACAATTATAGGCGATTGCACAGCGCGTTGGCATGCAACTACGAGAAAATCAGGGTTTACTACGCTGCAAAGGCGAATTCGAACTTGTCGGTGCTGAAAATCTTGGAAACTGAAGGCGCTTGTTTAGACGCGGTCAGCCCCGGTGAAGTTTTCATGGCTTTAACCACGGGTTTTCTGCCAGAGCGTATTTTGTTCACTGGAACAAGCGTTAGAGACGACGAGTTAAAGTTCCTCGCAGACACAAACATAACCGTTAACGTTGACTCGCTGTCTCAGCTAGACAGGCTGCTAAAGAGTAAAGTGCCCAATGTTCTGTCTGTCCGTGTTAATCCCGAGATAGGCGCAGGGCACCATGACCACTGCATCACTGCAGGTAAAAACACGAAATTTGGGCTGTGGGAAAACGACGCCGTAAAGGCCTACAGGCAAGCGAAAAACGCTGGTGTGGAGCGGTTCGGCATACACATGCACGTGGGTTCAGGTGTTCTTGACGTTGAGCCATTCCTATTGGCGCTTGATAAGATGCTGAGCGTAGCTAGAAAGGTACACGACGAGGTCGGCGTAGACTTCGAGTTTGTGGACATGGGCGGTGGGCTTGGCGTGCCCTACAAGCCAGAAGAGCAAGAGTTGGACCTGAGCCTTTTCTCTGAGAAAGTTCTGTCCCTCTTCAAGATCAGGATTGACGAGTATTCGCTTGGAGAACCGTTCTTCTGTGTGGAGCCTGGACGCTATTTGGTCTGCGACGCAAGCATCTTGCTAACCGCCGTGAACACGGTGAAAGCGACACCTTTCAAGAGGTTTGTCGGCGTAGACGCGGGATTCAACACGTTAGTGAGACCCACCATGTACGGCTCATACCATCGCGTGCTCGTCTCTAACAAGCTGGACGCCCCAGACGAAGAGACATACGACGTTGTTGGTCCAATCTGCGAGTCAGGCGACGTGTTGGCTAAGGACAGGCGATTGCCGAAGGTGGAGGAAGGCGATTTGCTTGCGGTTCTGAACGCTGGCGCATACGGCTATGCCATGAGTTCACAGTACAACGCTAGACCACGCGCCGCGGAAGTTCTGGTTAAAAATGGCAAGTGCGCCCCAATCCGAGAGCGCGAGACGCTTGACGATTTGATATCTGGGCAGCGAATGGTAGAGTGAATGGCATGAAGTTTTGGAAGATGCATGGCTTAGGCAACGACTACTTGGTAATCGACAACAGAGACGAAAAAATAAGCGATAAAGAAGCAGCGGAACTATCGCTGACGCTCTGCAAACGGAGATTCTCAGTCGGCGCAGACGGCATCCTCTTCGCCTCAAACTCAACCGTGGCGGATGTGAAAATGCGGATTTTCAACGCGGACGGAAGCGAAGCCGAAATGTGCGGAAACGGCATCCGCTGCTTCGCCAAGTACTGCTACGAAAACAACATTGCCCGAAAAAACGAGTTGGTCGTGGAAACATTGGCTGGAAACAAGCGCACGTGGTTAACAGTTGAGAACGGTTTGGTTATTTCGGTGATGGTTGACACGGGCAAGCCCGTGCTGGAGAAAAGCAAGATCCCGATGCTGGGCGAAGGCAACGCCGTAAACGAAGCCTTGCAGGTCAACGGCGAAACGTACAAGGTAACATGCCTCTCGGTTGGAAATCCCCACTGCGTCGTATTCGTTGACGCCGTAGACGATTTTCAAGTGCAGCGCATCGGCCCGAAAATTGAGAACCACCCGCTTTTTCCAAAGAGAACAAACGTGGAGTTCGCTCAAGTTTTAAGTGAAAACGAGGTGAAAGTGCGGGTGTGGGAGCGAGGCTGCGGAGAAACACTGGCGTGCGGCACAGGCGCCTGCGCCACAGTCGTGGCTGGAAACCTGCTCAAGAAGCTCGGCGACAAAGTCCGTGTTCACCTGCTAGGCGGCGATTTGGAAGTTGAGTACGCAGAACGCTTGCTTCTGAATGGTCCAGCAGAGAAAGTTTTTGAAGGAACACTGTTTAAGGAGAGGGTGTGAAACTGATGTTTGAAGTTGCTGATAGGGTGAAGCGGCTTCCACCGTACCTTTTCGCCGAAATAGAGAAAACTATGAAAGAAAAAAAGGCGCAAGGCGTAGACCTTATCTCGCTAAGTATCGGTGACCCTGACTTTCCGCCGCCACCCGTGGTGATAGAGGCGCTAAAAGAGGAAGCGGCGAACCTGAAGAATCATAATTACTCGCTTAGCCAAGGCGAGTCAGACTTTCGGGAAGCGGTTGCGGATTGGTGTAAGAAACGGTTCCACATCGACATTAGCCAAGGCGAAGTTATCGCGCTTTTAGGCTCGAAAGAAGGCTTAGCCAACATAGCGAGAGCGTTCGTGAACGCGGGTGACCACGTGCTTGTGCCTGACCCAAGTTATCCTGTCTACTATAACGGCGGCACAATACTAAACGATGGGGTTCCAGTTTCGATGCCGCTGCTTCAAGAAAACGGCTTCAAACCAGACTTCGAAGAGGTGCATCCGGAAAAAGTGAAGATGATTTTCCTGAACTACCCAAACAACCCGACAAGCGCCACAGTGGACAAGAAATTTCTCAAGCAGGCGGTTGAGTTCGCACGGGAAAACAACATAATCCTCTGCTACGATAACGCTTACTCGGAGATAAGCTTCGACGGCTACAAGGCCCCCAGCATCCTCGAAATTGACGGCGCCATGGACGTGGCTGTTGAGTTCCACTCATGCTCGAAGACGTTTAACATGACGGGCGACCGCATAGCTTTCGCCGTGGGAAACAAGCAACTAATCAGCGGGCTCGCCAAGGTCAAGTCGCAAATCGACTCTGGACCGCCCGTTTACATCCAAAAAGTAGCCGCCAAAGCCCTAGCAACCTACAAGAGCGATAAACCGCCCGCGTTCCTGAAGGAAAACAACAAAATTTACGCTGAAAGGCGTGATGTGCTCGTGGAGCGCCTGTGCAAGCTAGGTTTCATGTGTGACAAGCCAAAAGCCACATTCTATGTTTGGCTAAACTGCGGGTCCAGTTCCATTGAGTTTGCGGCCAAGTTGCTTAGCGCAGGGGTAGTTGTGACGCCTGGCATCGGCTTCGGGGAACACGGAGAAAACTATGTTCGTTTCTCTTTGACTCAGCCGAAAGAGCGGATATTTGAAGCCTCGAAAAGGATCGCCGGGCTTTTGGGATGTGCCGTCGCAGCGTAGAACCGTTCTTTCTGCTACGCCTCTTTTTTCTGGTAAGGAGACTCATAGCTTATATATTGATATATACTTATG
>Ga0315535_1002018_pt1 | contig 13281 bp, 12 predicted proteins | sample SalMarSW160220MG_2_FD_203092 | JGI IMG/M metagenome (GOLD analysis project Ga0315535, IMG submission 203092) | Salt marsh sediment microbial communities from the Plum Island Ecosystem LTER, Massachusetts, United States - Salt Marsh Sediment SW1602-20 ...
ATTTCCTTTAGCGGTCTGCTGGACCCAAACCTGGTGTAGTTTTACGGTATCGCTCACCTGTGTGAACTTCAATCCCTCTTCCACCTCTGCATAGCCATTAAAAAACGAGCGGGCTTCCTCCCCCGATGCGAACTCCCCCACCAGGGCAAAAGCGGAGCCCTTTCCGGGAGCGTTGAATCCGGGCAGGGAAACCTGTTTTCCTCCGTCGATAACCAGGTATCCTTCATTGATTATCTCCGGGACATGCTCCCCATCCGATGGGAACTTATAATATTCGCTATCCTCGAAAGAATAACCCATCAGGTAGTAATTCTCCACACCGAATAACTGGGAACTCAACTGAATCTCCCCGGCATAGTCAGGTCCCTTGTTGCTGTCACATCCTGCCAGTATCAGCACGATACCCGCAACCAGTATCAATCCACATCTTCTCATTGAACCCTCTTTTTCCTTTTCCCTTTCACCTTTTCCCTCGTACTGAGCCCTGAGCACTAAGCCCTGAGCACTAAATGACCGCCATTAGCAAATCAATATCCTTGGAGGGAATGCCCAGGTTCCGCCCCAGAATTTCGCTGGTTAGTATACCATTGTAGATATAGACACCATGGCGCAAACCCACATTCTCCTTGAGGTGTCTTCCTTCCTGACTTTGTTCCCCCATTCCAATGATCAGTGGTGCAAACACATTGGAAATGGCAATGGAGGCTGTCCTGGCCACCCGCGAAGGTATGTTGGCGACACAGTAGTGAATAACCCCATGCTTTACAAAGACGGGATCAACCTGGGTCCGCAGTTCAGAGGTTTCAATGCATCCGCCCCGGTCAATGCTCACGTCAATGATCACCGAACCTTTCTTCATCTCCATGACCATCTCTTCGGTGATAAAAAACCCCTGGTATGTCTCATCCCTACGGATGGCACCGATCAGTACATCAGCCGACCTGAGGGCTTTTAAAATCACCTTGGGATGAAATATGGAAGTGGGGATCATGTGTCCCACTGCGTCCTGCAACCTGCGTAGCCGGTGGATGGAGTGGTCAAATACCTTGACTTCCGATCCCAGCCCCATGGCCGCCCTGACTGCGTATTCCGCTGCTGTGCCTGCACCGAGGATCACCACTTCGGTGGGTGTAATTCCCGTAATGCCGCCCAGCATCACTCCTTTGCCCCCCCGCATATTGCTCAGGTATTCAGCAGCGATCAGCATGCTGGTGGTTCCTGCTATGGCACTCATGCTCCGGACGGCCGGGTAACATTTGTGTTCATCCTGGATGCGCTCAAATGCAATGGCAGTCGCCCGTTTCTGCATGAGCATCCGGACATATTTCTCATCCTGGTGGGTGGCCACCTGGAAGGAAGAAAGCAGGGTCTGCCGCTCCTTCATCCAGCTGATCTCTTCTAGGGTCGGCGGACTGATTTTTAGAAGGATGTCACTTTCACCGAATACGTCCTGCCGGTTTTCGGCTATCATCCCACCTTTCTCAGAATAATCGGTGTCGAGATAGTTGGCTGCTGCACCAGCTCCTTTCTCCAGGATCACTTCGTGGCCATGCCCGGTGAGGATCTCCACTGCTTCCGGGGTAATCGGTACCCGGCTCTCCACCGCATGATCCTCCGAAGGGATCCCTATCTTCAATTGCTTCTGTTTATTCCCTATCTCCAGCATCTCTTCCTGGGGCATCAATCCCTCCTTGCGCAAGTCGAAAGATGAGGGTCCGGATTTTTCCATGGGTATAGCGTTTAAGGCAACCAAAATTAAAACAATTAGGGAGTTTTGTCAAGACATTTTATCACGGCATTGGCTCTGAACAATTTACACTGGGTCATTAGGCCGGCAGGTCAAATACAATGACGCGGGAATCGTCGTCCTTTACTTCGATGCGCACGGTAAGTGCAGTTTCGGGAATCAGATGACCTGCCTTTTCTGGCCATTCGATAAAGCAGCGGCTTCCTGAATAAAAATACTCCTCATACCCCATGTCAAACAATTCAGCCGGATCCTCAATCCGGTACAGGTCGAAATGGAAGATGGATTCACCGTGGTCTGTAAAATACTCATTCACAAGTGAAAAGGTGGGACTGTTCACCTCAACGGAGACACCCAGGACCAGGCACAGGGACTGAATAAAGGTGGTCTTCCCTGCGCCCATATCCCCCGAAAACGCGACCACCTTTGTCTCCCCGATGGCATCCAGAAAAGATTCGGCCGCAGCCGGAAGGTTCTTCAGGGATGCTATGGGAATCAGGTGTTGCATTACCTGACAGGTGAAAGGATGGATACAGGGATCAGCATCTCCTCCATGGAGATGCCCCCGTGCTGAAAAGTGTTCCTGAAGTGGTTCACAAAATGGTTGTAATTGTTGGGATAAACCATGAAATCGTTGTTCATGGCAAAAATATAACTGGAAGTCATGTTGGATTTGGGAAGCAGGATGTCACCGGGCCGGTTGATCTCATAAACCTCCTTGGGATTGTAATTCAGGCTTTTCCCTTGCTTGTACCGGAGGTTGACAGATGTTTTTCTGTCCCCGATCACCTTCACGGGATTGGTCACCCTGACTGCCCCATGGTCTGTGGTGACAACCAGTTTTACGTCTTGCTGTGCCAGCTGTTTTAGCAAATCGTAGAGGTAAGAGTGCTGAAACCAACTATGCATCAGGGACCTGTACGATGCCTCATCGAATGCCAGCTCCCTGATCATCTCCATTTCGGTCCGTGCGTGTGAGAGCATATCCACAAAGTTGTAGACCAGGATATTCAGGTCGAAATTGAGCAAGTCATTGTATTTTTCAAGGATTTTCTTTCCAACCCGCTGATTGGTGACCTTCTCGTAATTGAACGAGTAGTCCAGTCCCAACCGTTTCATCTGGATCCTGCAAAGTTCCTCCTCGTGGGCATTTTTCCCATCCTCTTCATCTTCATTCACCCAGAGCCCGGGGTGTTTCTCCTGGATCTCGGCAGGCATCATTCCGGAAAACATGGCATTCCGAGCATATAGTGTTGCTGTGGGCAGAATACTTGAAAAGATTTGCTCCTCTTCGGTCCGGAAGAATGATACAATCTCCTGCTCAATGATCTTCCACTGGTCGAAGCGGAGGTTATCTATTAGTACAACCACTACCTTCCCATACTCAAGGAGGGGAAATACCTTGTTCCGGAAAAGCCGGTGTGAAAGCAGGGGAACATCTGAGGATGTCTCCGAAAACCAACCTGCATAATTGGAACGGATGAACCTTGAGAATTCATTGTTGGCTTCAGTTTTCTGCATGCGTAAAACCTCATCCATCCCACCCTTGGTGGCGGATCCCAGCTCCATCTCCCAATAGACCAGACGGGTATATATCTCCACCCAGTCCTGGAAACTCCTGGCCGAGTTGATCTTCATCCCGATCTGGCTGAACTGTGCCTGGTAACTTGAAGTGGTTTTTTCGGTAACCAGCCGTTTGGAATCAATGTGTTTCTTGATGGTCAGTAAAATCTGCTTGGGATTAACCGGTTTGATGAGGTAATCCGCGATCTTGCCTCCCAGCGCTTCATCCATGATATCCTCCTCTTCATTCTTGGTGATCATCACCACCGGGATGGAGGGTTTGATGTTCTTGATCTGTTCCAGGGTTTCAAGACCTGAGATTCCGGGCATGTTCTCATCCAGGAAGATCAGGTCGAAATCACTGGTCTCCACCAGGCTGACTGCATCGGTCCCGTTGGCTGCCGTCGAAACCCGGTAATTCTTCTCCTCCAGGAAAAGGATATAGGGCTTCAGAAGGTCAATCTCATCGTCTGTCCATAAAATTTGAATCTGCCTGGTCATTGTTCCTGGTTTAGATAGTGATTCAGATAAAAGAGGTAGTAAGCATTGCCGACCTTATGCCGGGTGAGGGTGGCGAAGTTATCCAGTGAGATCACCATCATCCTGTAATTGTCTTCGGAAATACCCGCCAGGATCTGGGGTTTGTTCTTACTGACCGCCTCCAGGTACCGTGTGGCCCCCTCTTTGTTTAAAAAGGTTCTGACAACCAGCATCTGATACCCGTCTTGAAGTTGGAGCCTTTCAATGGACAGGTCGTATTCATTGAAATGATCCAGGTTGAAATTCAGCAGGTCGAAACTGACCTGATTCACATTTTCACCCTGTTTGAGTGCCAGAAGGAAGTAATGTTCCTGGCCGGGGTCGTACCTTGTATAGATCTCCTCTGCCACCCTGGCTTCTTCAGCCTCCCTGATCACGGGAAAAGCCACAAACATATAATCGATGATCTCCTGGGCCTGCAGGCTCTCCTCGGTCCCCGGATGCTGGGCAATGAGTGAATCAAATTCCACCTTCATCTCCTCCTTGCCTTCAAGCGCTCCTACCGACAGCGCTTTGATATATTTGAACTTGGGAACCAGCGGATCGTCCGGGTTTTCGGCGATGGCAAGGCCGGCATCAGCAATCACTCCCGTGTAATCCCTTGACTGGTACTTTTCGAAAATCCCTTCATACATGCGGGTCACCTGCATCTCTTCCGCTTCCAGCTCGTCGATATAATTGGGATTGTGCAGCAGCTTGGTATAGTGGGATTCGGGATACTGGGCCACCAGCTGGCTTTTGTAATAGTTGGCCCGCTCAGGTTTTTGGGTGGAATTGTACAGCTCGTAGAGGTAGTACATGACCCGGTCGTTGTATCTTCCCCCGGGATAGGGAAACCTGTTCAGCACCTCATCAAAGGCCAGGATTGCCTCATCGTAGTCCAGGAGATTCTCCTTATAGATCACCCCCATGTTGTAGAGCGCATCCTCGAGCCTGATGTTGGACTGCTCCATGGCCGAATCGTTGAGCGGAATGGTGGCCAGGTAGTATTCCCTCGACTTGTTGTCAAAAATAGGAGTTGCACCCTCTCCTCCGTTTATACTATCGCCATCGGTTCCATGCCCCGGCACCAGGGATGAAAGGGACTGTTTGTTCTTCCGGCGCCAGTTGTCCTCCAGCCTCCGGGTTCCCCACTTCATTCTGAATTCGGGCTGACCGAAGCTTTTTGCATTCAGGTTATAAAAGTACCACGTACCGCCCTGCTGACCGGTCTGTCCTCCCGGCTGGTTGCTGTTATACATCATGGACTGGTTAAACGCCATGTCCTGCATGGCCTGCTGCTCGGCCTGGTTGGCTTCTTCCTCGGCCTGGCGAACCTGATCGATGATCCCGTCAATGATGGAGAGCCTTTCTGCTTCAGGCAGGGCGGCAAGCATCTGGACACTGTCCTCCAGCTCATAAATATTGACGTTGTAGACCAGCCGGCTCAGGCTGGATGAAAGGGTAACCAGTCCGCTATACCCCGGGTAATCCTTGTTTAGGAAAGAGACAGCCGAATCGTAATAGGCCGCCGAAAGGATGTAATCGGGCTCATCGTAGTAGATCTTAGCAAGGGTTACCGACGAGAAACCTTTCTGGTACTGGTTCTGAACGCTTGAGGCCACCGAAAGCTGATAGTACGCAATGGCGCCTTCCCTGTCACCCTCTTCCAATGCAATGTTCCCCAGTGCAAAATAGATCTGGTCCTTGTACTCCTTGTTTTTGCTGTCGCGAAGCATCTTATTCAGGAGTTTTTTCAGATCCTCACTGCTGGCACTGCCCGATTCAAAAACCTCTGCCATACTCACCCTGGCATTGAAAGCCATCTCATAGGGAGGGTTATACCTGTTCACCCGCTTGTATTTTTCCAGCGCCAGGTTATTCTCCCCGGCTTCCTCATACAACTGTGCAAGGATGAAGGTAAACCTGATCTTCTGCTCTTTTTTCAGCCCTTTCTGTTTCAGCGCATTTTCGAGGTACCCGGCAGCGTCCGCATAGGATTTCTTTTTCATTTTGAACTGTGATTGCGTGGTCAGATAGTCGCCCAGATATTCCTCCGGAAGCTCACGTTGATCAGACAGGGAGATGAGAATCCTTTCCGCTTCCCGCATCTCATCAATCATGATGTGGGCCCTGGCCAGCCAAATCATAGCCAGGAAGCGGATATCATCCACAGGGAAGGTAACCAGTACATGCTTGAAAGTTTCGATGGCCAGGAAGTACTCTCCCTGGTACATGTAAGACTGTCCCATGAGCATGTAAGAGTCATCCACCCATTTGTTATATTCGTTCCGGTCATAAAATTCCTGATCTTTGTCAGACTGGTTACCTTCCTTCACTTCGGGCTTGGCCTTGATGGAGTGGTAGGTGATCACCTTGGTGGCTTTGTCGATGGCCCTTTTCATATCGGCATTCACTGCCGAGTGGACCTCTTCCTGTTCGTAAAGAAATATAGGCAGAATGTCGGTATAATCTAACTGTATGGAGGTTCCGGCTTTTTCAATCCCCTTTTTGTAGCTCTCCAGTCCGTTGAAATAGATGTTGTAATGTGAAGTAAGATTGTGGTAATTCCTGCTTATGGAGGTGTTTTTTTCAACACTGCAGGAGATCACCCCGGAAAGAAAAAAAAATCCGATACCATACACCAGGATGATCCTGTGTGGAATGACGGTCCGGTTATTTGTGAATCTCTTCAAAAGGGAAACTATGATTGGGTGAAGCTCCTCCGGAGGCTTACAAATAACTAACTGCTTTTGTAATTAAATATTGTTAATATCCACCACCTCTTTAATTTCGGGAACTTCGTTCCGAATTGCCATTTCCACACCTGCCTTGAGGGTCTGCATACTGTAGGGACAACCATGGCATGCCCCTTTCATCTCTACCCTGACTACCATATCCTCCGTAATTTCCACCACAGAAATATCTCCTCCATCGGCAACCAGATAGGGCCTGATCTTCACCAGTGCCTTCTCAACGCGTTCTCTAATCGATTCCATATGATCTGCTTAAACTGTTCAACTATTTGCTTGTAATCTCTACCTTCCGGGTGGGTTGAAGTTTGGAATTCCTGGTGTCAACTGCCTTCCGGACCGCTTCAGCCAGATCGTGGAAGGCTTTCCCTGAAGGCCTATCCGGGAACAGAGCCACCGGTTCTCCCGTATCTCCGGACTCCCTGATTCCCTGTACGATGGGAATTTCTCCCAGCAGGGGGATTCCGGTTTTTTCAGAGAGCTTCCTGCACCCCTCTTTCCCGAAGATGTAATACCTGTTATCGGGTAGTTCATCCGGAGTAAACCATGACATGTTCTCGATGATGCCCAGTAACGGTACATTGATCTTGTCACCCGCAAACATATTGATCCCCTTCACCACATCGGCCAGGGCCACATCCTGCGGTGTGCTCACGATGACCACTCCTGTAACAGGCACTTCCTGTACCATGGTCAGATGCACATCACCCGTGCCGGGAGGCAGGTCGATGAGCAGGTAATCCAGTTCACCCCAGTCCCCCTGTGATATGAGTTGCTTCAATGCACTTGTGGCCATGGGGCCCCGCCAGATCACTGCATCTTCAGGCCGGACAAAAAATCCTACCGAAAGCAATTTTACTCCGTACTTCTCTATGGGAATGATCCACTCCGTCCCTTCTTCGGTCCTTGCAGCTGGCTTCTTCTCTTCCTCATTGAACATTTTTGGAATGGAGGGGCCGTACACGTCGGCATCGATCAGCCCCACCCTGGAACCGGTCATGGCCAGTGCCACTGCCAGGTTGGCAGCGATAGTTGATTTTCCCACGCCGCCTTTTCCTGATGCCACTGCCACGATATTTTTTACCCCGGGAAGCACCTGGCGAGGCGGAGGAGGCTCAGGAACCATCACCTGGATGTGACCTTTCTTTAAGGTTTCCTCACCAAATGCATTGTTCACACTCCTCATGCATGCCTTCTTAATAGACTGGATGAAGGGATCGTTTGCCCTGCTGAACTGCAAGGCAATCCAAAGTTCTCCTTCCCTGTATACAACTTCGCTGACCATGCCCATGGAAACAATGCTCTCCCTGGATTCGGGGTGTATGATACCATTTAAAACCCCAATGATTTTCTCCTTCTGAATTTCCATGATTTACCTACTGTTTGAGACCCAAAGATAACCTTTTTTTTATTTAGATTAAGTTACTATAGTCCCAATTCCCCAAGCGGATCCCAGAAAAGATCTTTGAAATTGACGATGCGGTTCTCATCAATAACAGCGCCTTCGTTTTCCAGCAGCTCCTGCATTAGATTCCGCCCCTGGAAATGATGCTTCCCTGTGAGAAGTCCCACCCGGTTGACCACACGGTGGGCAGGCACATAATCGGGATGGGTGTGACACTGGTTCATCGCCCATCCTACCATCCTGGCTGCACCCGGAGCCCCCAGGTACCGGGCTATGGCTCCGTAAGAGGTAACCCTTCCCGGTGGGATGAGTCTGACCACCTGGTAAACCCTGGTGAAAAAACCATTATTCGGAGTCATTGTGCATTTCCTTAATCTCCCTGTCTGTGGGCAGCCTGAACTGGATAAAATGAATCCTGGCGCCCTCTGCCCTGAACCGGGTCTCGTAATAGGTCTGTATGGATACAGTCTCATCATCCCAGTCCGTAAGGTAAAGGTCGTCCGTATACCTGTCGATCGTCAGCCCGTTATACCTGGCCAGTTCCAGGGTATAGGTGTAGAGTCCGCTGTTATCGGTTTTCAGGTGGATGATTCCCTCATCCTTCAATATTTCCCTGTATCGGTTCAGGAAGAGGGCTCCTGTGAGGCGCTTTTTTTGGCGGCGTCTCTTTTCCTGGGGATCGGGGAAGGTTACCCATATCTCATCCACTTCACCCGGGGTAAAGAAGGAGTTAATGATATCGATGCGTGTACGAAGAAAAGCCACATTCTCCAATCCTTCAACATTGGCTTCGGTTACTCCCCTCCATATCCGTGCTCCCTTGATATCCAGGCCCATGTAATTCTTTTCCGGGTTCATCCTGGCCAGACCAACGGTATATTCCCCTTTTCCGCACCCCAGTTCCAGGATCAGAGGCTTGTCATTTTTGAAAACCTCCTGCCTCCATCTGCCCTTCAGTTTATAATCTTTTTGATAGACCTCTTCAAACTCCGGCTGAAATATCCGGCTTAGAGTCTCCAGTTCCCCGAATCTTTTCAGCTTATTCTTTCCCAAGATAATTAAGGCTTTATCCGTTCGACGCGAACCCCCACATTGGTTACCGGAAGTTCGGATTTTCGCATGGCCTGCTCAAGAGATATGGTATAAATACCCTGTTCGCTGAAACGGATCTGCTTTCCGTACAGCAACCTTAGCTCCCTGAACCTGCCTGTACCTTTCCCGATCCACTGTCCGTCGGGGGCAGCAAGTATCATGTTGACCGTATCCCTGACGAATTGTCCGGAGGGGCTTTTCAGCAGCACAAACATATAGAGATTGCTCATGGGATAGTCAACCGTATGCCGTACCTGCAGGTATACGTTGTAAAGAGATATGGTATCGGTCAACTCCACCTGAAAAACACCCACATCATTCCATCTCCATTCCCCGTCTTTGGTGTTCATATATTCATCATACACCATCAGGGGGTCGCATGATGAAACCGGGAGGATGAGAAGGGTGAGAAGCAGAAACCTGGTGCGTATCATGTTTTGGACTGTGGATTGCGTGGCGGGCTGCGCCTTTTCTTCTTTTTGGGACGATTGGTTTCAAACCGCGTAAGGCTCTCCTCTCCAACCCCGCTGGTATAGTCCAGTTTGGAAGCCTGCTTCAAGGTGCCTAATTCGATGATTTCATCAGGAAATTTGCCATTTCTGTTCATGTCGATAATTTCAGCCACCCTTTCCACTGAAACGGGCAGCAAGACCTGGGATCCGCCTCCGCCATAGGCATACCACATGATCCCCCTGTAGACATCGGTTTTCAGAAGATGGGCTTCCCCGGTTGCGGTTTTTAAAGGAGTGCATACTTTTGGAAACTTTTTCCTGGCATCCTCATACCCTGCCAGTTCATAGTTCAGGCAGCACTTCAGCTTTCCGCATTGCCCGGCAAGTTTCTGGGGATTCAGTGCCACCTCCTGGATCCGTGCCGCATAAGTACTTACGGAAACAAAATTGGTGATAAAAGTGGAACAGCACAACTCCCTGCCGCATGTACCAATTCCCCCGATCTTCCCGGCTTCCTGTCTTGCACCAATCTGCCGCATCTCGATGCGGACCCTGAACGATTCGGCCAGCACCTTGATCAACTGTCGGAAATCTACCCGTTCATCAGCAATATAGTAGAAGATTGCCTTGGTATTGTCACCCTGGAATTCCACATCTCCGATCTTCATGTTCAGTCCCAGGTCAGAGGCAAGCTGACGGCTCCGAAGCATGGTTTCCTTTTCTTTTGCGATAGATTCCCTCCACTTGTCAATGTCTGCTTCCTTGGCTTTCCGGTATACTTTCTTCAGCTCTTCGGCCGGGTTGTATTTGGTTTTTTCCTGCTGTTTGGTTACGATCTCTCCTGCCAGGTTAACGATACCAATATCATGGCCAGGCGAGGCCTCCACTGCCACAATATCTCCACGTTTCATACGAAGTTCATTCACATTCCTGTAGAATCCCTTCCTGGTATTTTTAAACCGGATTTCCACTACTTCGGGAATGTCCATGTCGGAAACCTCCCTAAGCCAGTTATAGGAATCCAACTTTGAACATGTACTAAAATAGGAATCAATGCGCTCGGCATTGTCACCGGATATCTCCAGCTGTTTCTCGGTGCAGCATCCTCTTGCCTTCAGGCTTTCCATCATGCAAAAATAGGGATTCGGAATTCTAAAACAAAACCCGGCTAACCTTCCTGCGGAGCCTTCTGCATCAGCAAGCGGATCACCCTGATGGAGAGGTCCATCAGTACAATCTTTGGATGACCGTTGGCTTCGATATGGTTTCCAGCAAGCGTGAACTGCTCAACCAGCCCATGAATATTCCCTTCATGGATGAAGGGACTGAACTTTTCAGAAAATTCCGCCTCTTTCGCCGACATGAAGTTCAGATCGCTATGTTTCATGTGAAGCATGAAATTCTCGCGCAGAAGTCTCAGGGAGTAATCCAGCAGTTGTTTCTGGCGCTCGCGGCCCATCACCGAAACATCATCCACCCAGTCGTTGATCTCAAGGATCGTCCTTGAGTAAGCAAGCCGCATGAGCCCTGTAAACAGATCGAAATACTGGCGTTCCTGTTCATCACTCCGCAGGGTTGTCAGAGCCAGGTTATAATTGCCATTGGCCCTGCGCACCGCATCCTCTATGAATTGCGGATCACAACCCGGTTCATTCAGCAGACCTTCCCTGATCTCACCCGGGGTCAGGGGCGGCACATGCAACAGCTGTGTCCGGCTCAGGATGGTGGGAAGGATCCGGTCGGTATGTTCGGCCACCATGATGATCAAGGTTTTATCCGGGGGCTCCTCGATCAGTTTAAGCAGTTTGTTTGCGGCAGCCTGGTTCATTTTTTCAGGAAGCCAGATGATCATCATCCGGTAATCCGACTCATAGGGTTTGAATCCCAGCTTGATCATGACTGACTGGCTCTCTGCCACATTGATGATCCCCTGCTTGTTCTCGGCTCCGATGGCCTCGTACCACTGGTTTTCGGAAAGGTAGGGATTCTCCAGGAAAGCCTCTCTCCAGGACTCCAGGAAGGAGTCGGTGGTTGGTTTGGACGCCACCTTCCGGGTGGTGGTCACCGGCACCACGAAGTGCAGGTCGGGGTGGACCAGTTTACTGAACTTGATACATGATGAGCATACTCCACATGAATCGCCGGTTTGGCGATCGAGGCAGGCCAGGTACTGCGCCATAGCCACTGCAAGGCTCCGTTTTCCCGTACCCTGGGGACCAAATAGCATCAGTGCATGGGGGGTGCGGTCTTCATCCACCATATTCAGAAGTCTGCCTTTGATCTCTCTCTGTCCGATGATCTCCTTAAACAACATATCCTTTTGGCACTGTAAATGTAGATTTTCTTTTTTACCTTTGGAATTCCTAATCCGATTTGTAGTCATTTACTTAAATTTAATTGATATGCAACTTATTGACAATTATAACTTTGCAGGTAAAAAAGCCATCATCAGGGTCGACTTCAACGTACCCCTGAACGCCCAGTATGAAGTGACCGATGATACCCGGATCCGTGGTGCACTTCACACCATAAAAAAGGTGCTTGCCGACGGTGGTTCCGCTATCCTTATGTCTCACCTGGGTCGTCCGAAAAGCGGTCCCGAAGAGAAATTCTCCCTCAGGCACGTGATTCCTAACCTTTCTGATCACCTGGGTATGGAGATTCAGTTTGCAAATGACTGCATGGGAAAAGAGGCTGAGGAAAAATCTGCCGCCCTGCAACCCGGACAGGTGCTTTTATTGGAAAATCTTCGTTTCCATTCGGCCGAGGACAAGATCAAAACCGATGAAGAGCAGGCTGCCACCAGGGTATTTGCAAAAAAGCTATCCACCTATGCAGATGTCTATGTGAACGATGCTTTCGGAACTGCCCACCGTGCCCATGGCTCCACGGCGGTGATTGCAGATTTTTTCGATGCGGATTCCAAAATGTTCGGATTCCTGATCAACAGGGAGATCGAAGCCATGGACAAAGTGCTTCACAACTCTGAGAAACCCATGACAGCCATTATGGGCGGGGCCAAGGTTTCTGACAAGATCCAGGTGATCGAAAACCTGTTGGATGTGGTGGACAACCTGATTATTGGCGGAGGAATGACCTATACTTTTATCAAGGCACGGGGAGGTGAGATCGGAAACTCACTCTGTGAAGAGGACAAGCTGGATGTGGCCACTGAGCTGGTGAAAAAAGCAAAAGCAAAAGGTGTGAACCTGATCTTTCCTGTGGACCAGGTTCTGGCCGATAAATTTGACAACGATGCTGCCACCGAACTTGCCAGTATTGACAAGGGCAAAGTGGGTTACATGGGTCTGGACATCGGAGCCAAATCGGTGGAGACACTCTCTGAGGTGATCAAGAACTCCAAAACCATTCTCTGGAACGGACCCATGGGCGTATTTGAAATGCCCAACTTCCAAAAGGGAACCGTGAGCATTGCCCAGGCCATCGCTGCAGCAACTGCAGCGGGAGCTTTCAGCCTGGTGGGCGGAGGAGACTCTGTGGCTGCGGTGAATAAATTCGGGCTGGCTGACAAGGTGAGCTACGTATCCACAGGCGGCGGGGCCATGCTGGAGTACATCGAAGGCAAGGAACTGCCGGGGATCAAGGCCATCAGGGGGTAAGGCTCCCAAAATATATCTCCGGAACACTTACTCGCGAGGTGCTTATTTAGCTGTGCTAAAAAATGCCAGCTCGTCTCGTAAGTATTCCGGAAGATAATAAGAGATGCCTGTGCTTTGGAGGGAAAAGGAA
>Ga0315535_1002019_pt1 | contig 13275 bp, 8 predicted proteins | sample SalMarSW160220MG_2_FD_203092 | JGI IMG/M metagenome (GOLD analysis project Ga0315535, IMG submission 203092) | Salt marsh sediment microbial communities from the Plum Island Ecosystem LTER, Massachusetts, United States - Salt Marsh Sediment SW1602-20 ...
AAAAAGCTTGTTAAATTCATTGAGTGCTTCGTAAATCAAAAAGCCAAATATTAGGGATATTATAGCCCTAGCAGCAAAATGAGCCATTGATAGTTCTCCCTAAGTTTACAAAATTTACGAAAATTTGCTGGACTATTTTTATTATTCGATTCAAGTTGCGAGTCATTGAGAGTATCTGAAATCCTCTTACATGTCAAAAACCTGAGATATGACTTATTGGAAAATGTGACCCGGGATACTGAACCTCATTATGGTAGTTGGTTAGTTTTTAGCTCATTCAGTCGTGGGAGAGGGTTACGTGCATTAAGTCAGCATCGCACATCGGCTAAAACTATACAAGACTGATGTAAGTTTCACCTTTTACCTGTAACATCAAACAGATGGATGATAGCGGTATTCTTCAATGGCTTGGTGAAGGTTTGGTCTCAGGCAAATAACGAAAAGCTCAGCCGCGGCGATTAGCCGTCGGCTGGAGTGTTGGGCTTTACACTATCTCTGGTTCGCTAAAACCACAGATGTTTCCATTTGTCGCTCTGGAATTGACCAGTAATTACTGAGAAGGCGATTCTTCTCTTCCTCTGACACCAAGGTATATCCGCTTTTTTCGTAAAATGAGATCGCCCATAAAGAGGCTGCCCAAGTACCAATAAGGATGGGTTTCTCTGCCATGCTCTCCAAATGCAGGAGCAGCTTTGTCCCGATCCCCATTTTTTGATCTTGCGTCCGAACGTAGGAATGGCGAATGAGCGTAACGTCGTCTTTGTCCTGAATCCCCATGACCCCAAGAAGCTGTCCATCGCGCTCCAAGCCCCAGAAAACAACACCATCCTCAATTTCACTCATTAGTTCTTCAAAGGGCATGTATGGTTCATTCCAACGATCTTCTGGTATAACTCCTTTATACGCTTGAGCAGAATTATTGATGATCTCAAATATAGTATTGAAATCAGATTCTTTACACCGTCGTATCATCTTTATCTCCTGTTCAACGGTGAAGTAACCGGGCGGGTACGCGGGACGTCCATTTGTAAGTAAATAACGCATACAACTACCTGATGTTAGGCGATTTTTTGTTACTTCGTTAACCGTTGTCTGTCTTGATTCATCCCCGTATCCTTATCCAATATGTTTCACATAATGCAGTTTCTCGGAGCCGCAAAAATAATAAACCCCGCTCTCCATCTAATCAGAGTAACGGGGTTTTTGGGCGACCGTGGACCATTTCAAATCCTCTTTCCCTCTTTTGGTGTTGAAAGAAGAAACTTGGTTCGGAAATACTGCTGACTGTTGTTTATGCCCAACTCCTCTAAAAGTCAATGGAAACTGTGCCCGTTAATTAGTGCCTGCGCCGTGACATGCAGGTGTCATAATAGACGGTTTTGTCAGATACGGCCCTCCAATTTCGGATTTTGGGTTGCGGATTGCGGATTTCATGTTTTCGAGACCATTATAACAGATGGATTTGACAGATCCGGTCACAACTGAAGAACTTTCCAAAAAATTTTGCATTCTTTTTGATTGAATCCAGATTGATTGTCTTTTTATGGCTATGACGAGTGGTGGGGAGGGTCATAGTAAGGATGGCCAAACTTTGTGTGCCCCATAAGTACCATCAGGATATCTCAAACATTCAGCACCACCGAAAAGCTGCTATATCTGCCATTTTCAGTAGAATATCTCTTTGCCCGTGAAGATACCAATACGGGTTCGGAGGACTACAGCTTCAGAAATTGTATGATCATACCGAACGCACCTTTGAGAAATGACTTTGAGCTCTGAACCCCAAACCTGTGATCGCCTTCGGTTTGTCTCGGGGATAGGCAGACATTCCTCGACAATATTGTCGGTCTGCTGCACTGATTGTCGAATCCTGTGTTGATTCATTGTTATATAAATAATTGGTTTTGTTGTTAAAGTGATTTTGGCACATTCCTTGCGTTAATACCTGGGAAGACGGCTTTATCATAAATACAAATGAAACTTTAGTTCCATAGTACTCGATATAAGATGTAGAGTACAAGATGTTGTCACGGATGGCTATCACACCGGAAAGTAGCGGAAAACAAGGTGCTGTGAATCAGAGAATGTATCATAGTGCCAGACAGCCGCAGGCTTCATATGGAATGAGGGTCATCTTCCACAGGTAACTGAAGACAGAGGAGGTATGACAATGAATCAGCGATTGATCAGACGTATATACATGTTCGCTGTCCTGGCGTTGCTGGGAATGGGGCTTGGTTCCGTCCGCGATGTGGCTGCCCAGGAAAGCGTGCCTGGTGTTGAAACAGGAGTCGATGTGCTCACGTACGGACCCATACACGAGGCATTTGCTGAAACCGTCGCGTTCGATCCTGAAGCAGGCATCGTTGTCGCAAAAATGCCGCCGGATGCCATCAACGAGATTCCCCCGGAACAGAAACCCGAGGGCGATGTGGAGTGGATTCCAGGCTACTGGGCCTGGGATGATGACCGAAGCGATTTCATTTGGGTTAGCGGGATCTGGCGGGCTGTTCCACCGGATCGGCAATGGATCCCGGGATATTGGGTCAAGTCCGAAGGAGGCTTTCAATGGATTTCAGGCTATTGGGCCTCCGAAAACCAAAAGGATACAGCATACCTGCCCGAGCCGCCCGAATCGGTTGAAGTGGGTCCCAATGTCAGTGCGCCCTCAGCGGACTATACTTGGATACCCGGCTGCTGGGTATGGTCCTATGGACGGTATGCCTGGCAGCCCGGTTACTGGGCGGTCATGCGGCCGGATTGGGCCTGGGTGCCCAACCATTACGTGTGGACGCCTCGGGGCTATATCTTTGTCGGGGGCTATTGGGATTTCGCTGTCGCCCATCGGGGTGTGTTGTTTGCACCGGTTTCCTTCGGCATTGGGGTAACCGTGGCACATGGCTTCTATTTCACGCCATCGTTTATGATTGACCTGAGGGTTTTTTCCGACTGTCTCTTCTTGCGTCCACGGTATCACCACTACTATTTTGGTGACTATTATGCCTCCAGGTATTATCAAAGAGGCATATTTCCATGGTTCTCCCCCTACGCGAGGCGGCATGGTTACGACCCCATTTATGCTCATCAGCGTTGGAAGCATCGACGCGACCGCAATTGGGAAAAAAATATGCATGCAACGTATCAAGAGCGTCGCAAATATGAGGCGGCCAGACCGCCACGGACCCTGTACGATGCGAAGAAACCCCACCAAAAACCGATGGTCTCAAAAGCCTCGGGCCGCCCTTTTAAAGAACCTTTTCTTCCTGTGACAAAAAGCCGAGAGGGCATATTAAAATTCAAACCGTTGAGCAAAAATGAGCGCACGCAGATTGAACAACGTGGAAAGCAGGTCCGCAACCTCAGCAATCAGAGGCTGAAATGGGAATCCCAGGGTTTAGGCAAACCGTTTGAAGGGTCTTCAAACAGAATCGAGGCAAACAAGGTGAAACTCCCTAAGTCCCCGATCGCGGCAAAACCGAAGGCTGGTCCAGTAAAACGATCCGGCCCGGCACCCACCAGAATGGTGCCGCCGTCTCATAAGGCCCCCCAGCCGAACCCCACGGTCGAGCCTCTTCAAAGGAGATCCTCTGGGGCCCCAGGGACTTCACAGAGAATGAAGACAGATAGGATGACCTTGCCGAATTCCCCGAGTCAGGCAAGACCGCCGGCCGGTCCGGCACCCGCTAAAACGGCACCGCCGGATCGTCGCAAAGCCCCCCAGCCGAATCCCACGTTCCAGCAACCGCAAAGCGGGCCCTCCGGGGGTGGAGGAAGAAACATCGGTGCGAGACCCGATGTTGGGGGCAGCAGGCCGCAATTTTTGGGCAGATAGTCGGATAACAGTTTGAAATTTGGTGCTTTCTAAAATATGGTGCAACATCTTGAAACATCAACCAAAAGGAGAAAAAATGATTCGATGACTGATATCCGCCATCATCTCGGGTAGGCCAAGGGGGACGCCCAAAAAACACCGGTTGAAACCCGCATGGAGCAAGGGATCCCCCATGTCTTCCTGTAGTGCTATCTCTCAAATGCTATTTGCTTAAATCTGACTGCAACTTGAACGGACTGAATCCTCAAAACGACCGTTTCATTGAGGGCAAACTGTTTGATTGAATCCGAATTGATCGTCATTTTCTGGCCATGGATGAGCGATGTGGGAATCGTTATAAAGTAGGCGAAGCTTCATGTGCCCCAGAAGTACCATCTGGATATTACCAAGATTTAGTAATGCCAAAATTTCAGATATCTGCCATTGAGCTCAGCGATTTAATGGTAAAATAGTGTGGAATATCAGTTGGATAGATTCCCAATACAGGTTCAACGGAGTGAAGACTTTCCCGGCCTCCACCCAAACCGATCGGGCCGCAAAAGGTCCCCGAATACAGCATCGACTATTTTGTGTCACAGCGCCCCGGATCCGATAAGTGGCTATATGTGGACCCGGTTTATCCGGAGTCTTTGCCATCCTGATTTTTGAAGAAAGGATCAGGATCAATGGGTTGGTCTACTCAAATTTTCCCCATTTTCAGCCCTCCCCGCTGGGGCGTAGGCCCCTATGGGCCGGAGGCCGGCGTCATAGCAGCGCGTGACACCCTCACTACTTCCAGGCCCGTCCTCAAGTAACACCTCCATTTTTAAGCTCCCCGTTGCGGTCACAATATCCTGGGACCGGATTTTTGTTGACCTCTTTCTTCCCCGGAAATTATTATACAAATGTGGCGTGTGCGCATATGAAATCTGAAATCTCTCAAAATAACATTCAGTAATTTGAAAATATCGGCGATACTCGGTATGTATTATTGAGTAGCGCGTTATTGATCTTGCGATGGATTTGAGCCTTGCGCGTCAATACGACCCAGTTTTGCTGAAAGATGGTTTTCAATTTGTCTTCATTAAACAAGGTAGCTTATATGACCCTGTGCCGAATTATTGACCTGTCACCCTTATCCAATAGGCTTCATCTTATAATTCTATCGATGTTCATCTTATCTTTCCATGGCTGTGCTGTTATGAGAGAAGTTCTGGTGAAATCTCTGCCGCTTCCAAGCCACTTGGAGGAAAAGATCGAACGAAATGACTTTTTTGTTTCAAAAGAAGATGACGTCATTGGCCGATTGGCGGTCATCAGACTTGAAAAGGGGGATACGCTGCCGGATATTGCGAGACACTTCAGCTTGGGAACCAATACAGTCAGTGCAGCTAATCCGGGGATAGATATATGGGTACCTGAGGCCGGAGGGCGTATCCTGTTGCCCCTGAGCTTTATCCTGCCAGACACCCTTAGAAAAGGTATCGTGATCAACTTAGCCGCTATGAGGCTCTTTTATTTTAAAGGAGATGGTAAACTATTGGCCGTGTCGACCTACCCGGTCGGTGTCGGTACTACAGAGCGGCCCACTCCCATGGGCCAAATGTATGTAAAGCGCAAGATGTTCCGGCCGACCTGGTATGTGCCCGCCTCGATTGCTGAAGATCATAGGAAAAAGGGAGATCCTCTGCCGGCTAAAGTACCACCGGGGCCTCTAAATCCATTGGGAGAACACGCTCTCTATTTAAGTACGTCAGGTTATTTGGTCCATGGTACTAATAAACCGACCAGTATCGGCCTCAGGGCAACCAATGGCTGCATAAGACTCTATCCGGAAGACATAAAGAGACTTTTCGAAAACACCCCGGTGAAAACACCTGTGAACATTGTTAACCAGCCATATCTCGTAGGCCAACGTGATGGAATAGTTTACATAGAAGTTCATACACCCTTTGAAAAATCAGGCACCACTGAGTTGGAGAAGGCATATGCAAAGTTGAGAAATATTGAAAAGAAGTCAGGACACGCGCTTGACTGGAAAAAGGTTAAGGAAGTAGTGGCCGAGGCCCGTGGGATCCCTGTTCCCATATTCCAGACCCGTCATGGAAGTGAAAAGGATGTTGCGGAAACCATAGAACTCAAGCACCCGGACAAGTTGTATGGCAAACCGCAAATACCGGAACTCACAACGGACGCGTGGTATGTTCTGGCTGCTATTTTGCGTGACAAGGTTGACGCTCTGAGGCTTGCCGCAATTATTAACCATCAGGGTCCACAAATTCCCGCAAGGGTGTTGTCAAAGAGCGATCGCCACCGTGTTCTCGTCGGCCCTTTCAATAATATGAGCGAGGCCAAAGACGCGGCAAAACGCTTGAAAATTGATTTGGAAATAGACGGCATATTGGTTGAACCATAAAGGAGAGATAGCCAATTGCGCCTTTTCTTACACGTTCAAGCCGCATAACTTGTTGAATATCGCCCTCCAGCGCCAGAGGCGACCCTGCATTGAGAAATCAAGAAATGGTTGTACTTTAACTCCAAAAGAAGTACATGTTTTTTGCAACAGGTCAATAACCAACGTGGATATTTTTTGTGAAGTAATGCGGAATTTTACAGTCGCTATTATGGTAAGGTAAACTGAACAGAAAGGAGGTGACTACATTATGAAGAAGAGTCTTTTGGTGATCTCAATGATGCTTGCTCTCGCTATTGCTGTAGGGGGTTGCGCAACAAAAGGTGACCTTGAGCAGGTGCAGGCCCGGGAAAAGATGATTGGAGCGAAAGCTGATCAGGCCGCTCAGGATGCGCAGGCTGCCAAGGCAGCAGCCGAAGCGGCCACGTTAAAGGCAAATGAAGCAGCGGCCCGCGCTGAGGAAGCCGTAAAGAGGGCAGAGGAAAGAGAGAGAATCGCAGATGAAAAAGCAAAACAAGCTGACATTATTTTCCAAAAATCAATGAAGAAGTAAATCGAAAGGAAGTGGCAAGGTTTCGAGACCCACCCCTTCCTTATTTTTCCACCGTTTAGCATGGTACGTATTGCGGATATATCTGGAAGAGGACTGGTTTTGCGATCATCAAGCACATTATTAACAAGCACAAAGACATATACGGGTAAAAGGCAGAGAGGGATAGGCGAGTATCTTCGCCTTTTCTTCGTCTGCATCATGATAACACCAATTTTTATATGCGGATGCAGTTACATTGATAAGGGACTTCAGGCCGGATCAATCTCCCAGGAGGCAAATGATTTTTTCAACCAGGGAAAATACGAGGCTTCTCTGAGCAAATACGAGCAAATTATTGAGAAACATCCCGCGGTAGCGGACAGAGTTCTCTTCGAGATGGGTATTATTTATGCCTATCCCAGGAACGAACAAAAAGACTATCAGAAATCTCTGGAATGTTTTCAGAAACTCGTAAGTGATTACCCGGATAGTGAATACAGACGGGACAGCCAGATGATGATACTTCAAATCCATAATGTCATCATCAAGGATAAAATAATTGCTACGCAGCAAACACAGATTGACACTTCCCGGCAAGAGGTTAAAGGCAAAGAGAATGAGATTATTACACTGCAAGAAAAGATTGAAACACTCGAACAAAAGATTTTTGCACTCCGGACGGAACCGGCAGATAAAGTTCTGATAGAAAAGAAAGAGCGACGATTGACGTTGCTCTCAAAGGGCGAGGTGATCAAAACCTACAAAATAGCCCTGGGGGGGAACCCGATTGGTCCGAAAGAAAGGCAGTGCGATAACAAAACCCCGGAGGGAACCTACATCATCGATTCAAGAAACAGGGACAGCGGTTATCACCTGTCTCTTCATATTTCCTATCCAAACGAGAAAGACAAAATGCGAGCAAAAGAACTTGGTGTTTCTCCGGGCGTAGATATAATGATCCATGGCATCAAAAACGGTCTCTCGTGGGTTGGTGCTTCTCATGCAGAGGTTGACTGGACGAAAGGGTGTATTGCCGTTAAAGACGAAGAAATGGAGAAAATCTACAAGTTAGTGCCAAATGGTACGATTGTTGAGATAAGGCCATAGAAAAACCGTACAACTTATCGTTTGACCGAATCGCGTAACACTCCTGGTGAAGTTTTTATTATGCTACATTTCCTTAACAACTACACAACTTTGAAACATTGTATAAACCGGCTATGAATACACAATCGATACATTTTCACCTTTCTACAGATAATCATGAATATTATCAGATTACAAGAATTCTGTTAAGGTAAAATTTAAAATCCCCAGAATAAACCGAAAGGCATATTTGTCATTTAAGGGCAAAAGAATGTGTAGATTGTTTCGTAAAATGAAGCCGCCCTCTACGATAGTGGCAATAATGGAGTCTCCGGTTTGCCGAATAGCAATTTTCAAGCGAGCTTCAAATATTTCCGGCTTTCGTGGAACAGCCAGCCACTCACCGTATCGAATCCAATAATTATGATCCCAAATGTCTATTGCCTTTTCGCCAGACGTCTCCAAGCCAAAACGCCGTCGATACGGCAGGGTCGTGTCGCCCCGTGGTTTAAACCCATTACTCATCCTCCTTTCTCTCGATTTCTGACAGTCAGTTATGTAAACGACCCCCTAAGGTCTCTCCCAAAAACGATCAACAGATCGCGATCTATTGCTTCCTCCCCTCTCTTCTCTACCCTCCACACCTCCCAGACCTTTCCCACCAGAGCCGTCCCGGTTTCAGGGTCATTTTTCCCGGTTTCCACCCGGAAGGCGTCGCATCGGCGCCCTTGCTGTTGCGGACGACCTGGAAAGCCTGGATCTGCATCAGGGATTCCGCCACATTTCTCCCCACTGGGGGCGTCAGGATTTCGTACCCCTGAATCACCCCGTCCGGGTCGATAATGAACCGCCCTCGTGTTCTCACACCCGCCTGGTCATCATAAACGCCGTAAATGGTCCCACCGCCGCCCGCATCGGAAAACATGGGGAAAGACACCGCGCCCTTGACCATCTTAGACAATTCTTTGTCATTCCACATTTTGTGGAAAACACACTGTCAATGCTCATGGAAAGGACCTGGGCGTCCATTTTCTGAAACTCTGGGTATTTCTCGGCAATTGCCGAGATCTCGGTTGCTCAAACGAAGGCGAAATCGCCTGGATAGAAGCAGAGAACCACGCAGCTACCCAGATACTTAGAAAGCTTGAAATTGACGAATTTCCCTCAAAAGAGTGTAACACAAACATTGGCCGGTTCATCTCAAATTTGCCCCAAAATGGGTGTGCCTGCAACTGAAAAGGGCGTGATTCTCAGAAGAACGGTTTCGTTGAGGACAACCGGCTTGATTTAATCCAGATCAACCGTCTGTTTCTGGCTAAATATAAGCGATAGGGGAGTCGTGGTAAGGTTCGTCAAGCTTCGTGTGCGCCAAGAGTACCACCTCGATATCTCAAACATTCAGCATCACCGAAAAGCTGTGGTTTCTGCTATGTCAGTCAGCGTCTTTGCGATAAAATGCCATGGTATATCAGTTAGATACGTAGTTATGTGGCAATGGCAGATACTGGCGGGTTTACGGGAAATCGCTCTTCCGTTTCAAGCAGAGGGTTGGTCTGAAGGCAGCGTAAAAGGCAACGCTGCGAGAACAATGATTCACATCTCGATGTTTCAGTACGATCCAAAAGGCCTGACAATACAAATATCGAAACCTTGAGAAAGATTCGTATCGTATCCTGCAATTTGCGGGAAGTCAGTTTATTGAAGACTAACAAAAGTAACCTTGAAAAGCGGCCAAATTAAGTATCATATCGGTGAGTTAGCATTTTGCTTGATCAATAAGAGCCACAAGATATAGGCACAGCCCTTCAGATCCTACAGTACCGCCAAATCCTCCTGCGCCCTGCCAAGCCAGTAATCCATTCCCATTTCCTGAAACATGGTTTCAGCTCTTTTGAGGTTCTCCAGGGCCTTTTCTTTCTGACCTGCATTGGCATAGAGCTCTCCAAGAAAAAGATGACCTTGAGCGTAAAGTGGTTTCAACTTCAACTCATCCACTATCTTCATCCCCTGCAATATATATTCCTCGGCCTTATGGATTTGCGCTGTTTCCGTTCGCCCCAGTATGCGCCCTAACAAAATCCATGATAGACCTTCCATATGTTTCTCGCCATACTTTTGAGATAAGCTCACGGCCTCTTCCATGAAGCTGCGAGCGTTCTTTAGATCGCCCTGCTGAAGGGAGATTTCACCCAAATAACGAGGATAATGGCACAAAAATCTTTCAAATCCGCCATCCCTCTGGATCTTAAGCCCTTTTTCCACATACATTCTGCCAGTCTCCGGGTCTCCAAGACAGGAGTATGCATGCCCCAACCAGGCCCAGCTCCAAGCCAATGGGCCCAGATATTTTACTTCTCCACTATACTTGATACACTTCTGAAGATGCTCTATGGCAGGCTTCCAGTCCCCCTTGGCGTGAAAAAAACCGCTGTACATCCATTCAGCAAACGCTAACGTTCTTAAGTCGTCGGTTTGGGCTGCATGACGCATACCTTTTTCCAAAAACATCTTTCCTTCCTCAAAATTCCCCAACCATGCCATGCTCAGACCGCAACATCCACTGAGGTAAGAATATGGATTCATATCAATAGCAAAAAAGTCAGATTCTCTTTCCGTTTTCTCAAGTAGATCGACGATGCCTGGCACCATATCAACGACTTTATCAAATCGCCCGGTCCCAACGTAGGAAGTGCAAAGCCCGTACGCAATTGGAACAATCAAATCGATATCCTTACTCTTTCGACCCTCTTCAAGAGCATTTTCTGAATATTTCACTCCCAGATGGGGGTCTCCTCTATATCCGTAATAAGTGCTCAATCTGCCATAGAAGAAAGCAAGACGTCTGTTATCCTGGAGGTCCTTAGAAAGACTCTCTCCTTCCTGGTGCATTAAGAGAGAACCTTCGGGGAACCCCAAGAGCCACATAGGCGTAGCCATCAAGACGAGCACTTCGAGTTTTTCCTTTTTATTCTCGACGGTATCAGGCAGCCGGTGAAGCGAAGCTAACGCCTCTTTGTAAAAACTATAAGCCTCCCAGACGGAATGATTTCTTGTTGCCTTGTTCCCCGATAACTTTTGATACCGGCTCGCCTTGTCAAGAGCTTCTCCCCTGGCGTAATGGTATGCCAGCATCTCGTAGAACTCCTCCAGCCGCTCAGGGTGAACCTCCTCAATCGCTTCCCCGATCCGCTCGTGAATCTCTTTCCTCCTCTTCACAAGCAGGCTGTTGTACGCCACCTCCTGGGTCAGGGCATGCTTGAAAATGTATTCCAGCTCCGGGAAAAGGTTCTTCTCATAAATAAACTCCAACCCCTGAAGGTTCAGGAGGTGGGACTTCAGCTCTTCCCTCATCCCGGTTATGGTCTGGAGTATCCGGAAGGCGAACTCCCTGCCGATAACGGATGCAACCTGCATGATTCTCTTGAGATTGTCCTCCAGGCGATCAATGCGGGCCGCGATGATCCCCTGAATTGTGTCGGGGATCTGAATATCGGAAGGCTCCCTGTTCAGGACATATTGGTTTTCCCGCCTCTCAATGGAGCCGTTTTCCAGCAGGCTGTGCGTGAACTCTTCCATGAACAGGGGATTTCCGGCGGCACGGTTGAGGATCAATTCCTTGAGCTCCGCCTCGACCTCGGTCCCTTCGAGGATCGCCTTGACCAGTTCACTGCTTGAGTCAGTGCCTAATTGATCCAGGCCTACCTTAGTGTAATAGGACTTGCTCCCCCAGGGATGGGTGTATTCGGGACGATAGAGAAGCAGCAGCATGATGGAGGTGTTGGGCAGCCACCCGATCATATAGTTTAAGAACTCCTCCGAGGTCTTGTCTATCCAGTGGATGTCCTCGACAGTTAGAATCAAAGGCCTTTCCTGGCTCCCTCGAACGAGCATGTCTCTTATACCCTCAAAAGTCCTCTCCCTCTTCTCCTTAGGTTCGAGCTTCGGAAAAGCTTCATCATCCACTTTGAGGGATAAGAGGTCCTGGAAGGGCGGGATAACAGACTTGAGCTTCTCATCAAGACCAAGGATTTTCTCCTCCATCTTTTTCTTGATAAGAAACTCCCTGTCCCCCTCCTTGATATCAAGATAGGACCTCAAGATATCTAACAAAGGCAGATAGGGCATGGAACCCCCGTACTGGAGGCAGCGCCCTTCAAGATAGGTGTATTCACCCTGAGGCAGCATGTTCCTCATCTCAAGGAGCAGCCTGGACTTTCCCACCCCTGCCTCTCCTACAACACCCACCACCTGGCCTGTGCCTGATGTCACCTTGTCAAAGACGCCCAAAAGCACGGCCATGGAGTTCTTTCGGCCCACAAACCGGGTCAGGCCCTTGGCGATTGAGGCCCCTATCCGGGTCGCCACAGCTCCCGCTTTGATCAGCTCAAATGCCTCCTGGGGCTCCTTCTTGCCTTTCACCTCAAGCTTTCCCATAGATTTGAATTCAAAAAAATCGCTGACAAGTCTGTGGGTATTCCCCGATACCAGGATCGCACCGGGATCGGCCATGCTCTCCATCCTGGAGCCCAGATTGGTGGTGTCTCCAACAGCCGTATAATCCATCCTGAGATCGTCCCCAATCGCTCCCACAATAACCGGCCCTGAGTTGAGCCCAATACGCATCTTGAACTCAACCCCAGTATCCTTCTCTATTTTCTTACCATACTCCTCAAGGTCTTTTTGAATAGCTAAAGCGGCATAACAGGCCCTTTGGGCATAATCTTCATGGGCAACCGGGGCACCAAAAAGGGCCATGACTCCATCACCGGTGAACTGGTTGATGGTGCCCTCATATTTGTGGATCTCATCCATGAGGATCTTGAAAGCACCATCCATGATCTGATGGACTTCTTCCGGGTCTAACTTCTCTGAGATGGATGTGTAGTTGGCCACATCAGCAAAGAACACCGTTACCAATTTCCGTTCGCCCTCGATAGAACTTCTTGTGGTGAGGATCTTATCGGCCAGATGTCTGGGGGTGTAGGATTGGGGCTCAGAATAGTCTACAGAAGGGGGTTCTTTGAGCTTTGCTAAGGTATGCCCACATTCATTGCAGAACTTACTGCCGGGCTGATTCGTTTTGCCGCACTCCGGACAGACAATTTCTAATTTAGCCCCACACTCATTGCAAAATTTTGCGCTCTCTGTATTCTCAAATTGACATTTGGGGCATTTCATTGGTGATGCCCTCCAGATCTAAAGAAAGCGGATTTAGGAGGAAAAAGGATGGGTATCTTGATTTTGATAAGATGGAGTATAAGCGAGATGTGGCTTTTTGTCAATTTAAGGGCGGTTTCCACATATTGTATGTCTTTTCAAGAACCTCAAATGCTGGGTTTCGTGCATAAACCCAGCATAGCACATCCACCAAATACATGCAAGAGTGCCAGACGAAGTTAGCCTTTTTGTATGGAAAATCCAACGCGCACTTAA
>Ga0315535_1002021_pt1 | contig 13271 bp, 16 predicted proteins | sample SalMarSW160220MG_2_FD_203092 | JGI IMG/M metagenome (GOLD analysis project Ga0315535, IMG submission 203092) | Salt marsh sediment microbial communities from the Plum Island Ecosystem LTER, Massachusetts, United States - Salt Marsh Sediment SW1602-20 ...
CAGAAGAGTTCAAAGACAACAAACAGTTCTTGAAGCTCTGGAAACAATTTGATGAGAATAATAAGAAGATTCAAGAAATAAATGCAAAGTTCAACAAGATGCACGAAAGCAAATTCAACAAAAGAGAGAAGCTTGCATATGAACTTGCTGAATTGATGGAAAAGGAGTGGCAAAAATAACCGAAGATATTTAGAATAAAAAATAGGGTGATTAGAAGTAAATGGCAATTCATACAAAACTACAAAAATCTGAAATTATAGAAATATTAGAAAATTACTCTATTGGCACTCTCAAATCATTCAATTTTTTTACTGAAGGTGTAGAAAATACAAACATCAAGTTAATAACATCAAGAAACAAATATGTTTTAAGATATGTTGAAGAAAAAGACGTTAAACAAATTCTTTTTCAAACAGAAGTCATAGATTTTCTAACGTTAAATAATATTAAAACTCCCAAAATCATTAAAACTAAAGACAAAAAGGATTTTATTATTTATAAGAATAAGCCAATTGTAATCTTTCAATTTGCTGAAGGCAATCATATTAAAAAAATAAACAAAAAACTATTTGTGGACATTATAAAAAAAATATCTCTATTACAAAAAAAATTAATAGAATTTCATCCATTAAATAGACCTTGGATAAAATATGCCACTGATTTATCATATGAAGAATTTCTTCTTTCAAAAATTAAATCCAATAAGTATAACCAAGAGTTTAATAAATTAGTAAAAGAATTAAAGAATATTAATGATTCAAAGTTAAGAAAATCTATTATTCACGGTGATTTAACAAAAGTTAATTTATTAGCAAAAAATAACAAAGTTACTGCAATTCTTGATTTTGATGATGTAAGACAAGATTATTTTGTTTACGACATCGCAATTTTCATTGTTCAGTTTTGTTTTCCAAATAACAAATTAGATGCAGATTTGATTAAAATATTTTCTGAAGAATATGGAAAACTAATCACATTATCAAATGAAGAAAAAAAAGCATTGTTGCCATTTATGAAAAAAAGATTACTTTCAGCCACATTATATTTTCAATATTTTTTGGATACTGATAAAGGCGATAAAAATCAAAATATATTATTAAGAGACTGTTTTTGGAAGAGATATTTAGAAATAAAAGAACTAAAAAACTATAGCGATATTGTATTTTAACACCAATAACCATTAAATCATTTGGATTTTATTCGGGGAATACACATCAAGCAAGGAAATTATTTAAAGAACACATCACTTTCACACCAATAACTCCTTTGAAATTATAGTCATTGGAGTTATGCAAAAATAGGTCAAAAATGCATAGAAATGTATGCATTTTGAGGGTTGAAAAACCAAGCAGAGAAGTTGAAAGAACCTACAGCCAGATTGTAAAATTTGCGGAATACAGAGGCTACAATTAATAAACATACAAATTAACCACTATGTATGTTTATAGAAATATTGCTCGCAATTTTATTTGGTATACTCGCTGGCATTTTTACAGGCCTCATCCCGGGCATCCACATAAACTTAGTGTCGCTCCTGCTCCTTTCAGCATCTCCGCTCCTTCTCAGATACACGAATCCCATAGTGCTATGCTGCTTCATAATTGCGATGGCGATAACCCACACGTTCCTTGATGCGATACCAAGTATCTTCCTCGGAGCGCCTGACGCAGACCAGGCATTGAATGTCCTGCCAGGGCATAAGCTCCTTCTCGAAGGGAAAGGTTTCGAGGCTGTAAAGCTCACAGTCATAGGCTCCCTTCTCTGCCTGCTGTTCGCGATAGTCATCGTCCCGATGATGCTTCCCATCTCTAGCGCAATCTACCCTCTTATGAAAGATTACATCGGATACATCCTCATAGCGATCGTCCTGTTCATGATATTCAAGGACAAGAAGAGGCTCGCTAACCTGATAGTCTTTCTCATATCCGGAATCCTGGGACTGATAGTGCTCAACATGCCGACACTCAAAGACCCTTTGTTCCCATTATTGTCAGGACTTTTCGGCACGTCGATGCTCCTGCTAAGCCTCACGCAGAAGGTGCGCATCCCCAAGCAATCTTTTGATGAGACAATCCATGTAGAGAAGAAGCACATCGCACAAGCAATAGGTGCAGGCACGATTGCAGGCTCGCTTACAGGATTCTTCCCAGGCCTTGGACCTGCCCAGGGCGCTGTCCTCGCGTCCCAGCTCACAAGGGACATCGGAGACTACGGATTCATGATTCTCGTCGGAGGCATAAACACAGTGAACTTCGTCCTCTCCCTTGTCACATTATATACAATAGAGAAAGCAAGGAACGGGGCAGTAATTGTCGTATCAAAGCTCCTGGAAAACTACACCGCTATCACACTCATAACATTCATCTGCGCTGCATTGATAGCAGGGGCAGCCGCGACATTCCTTGCGTTGAAGATCTCAAAGCTCTTCGCAAGGCTCATATCAAGGATAAACTACACAGTTGTGGTCTGCTGTGTCATAGGACTCATCGCAGGCCTTGTCTTCTGGTTTTCAGGCCTGCTCGGCATACTTGTCCTCATGGTCTCCACAGCAGTAGGCATCATCCCCGGCATCACAGGCGTGGCGCGTAACCATCAGATGGGCTGTCTCATCCTCCCAGTCATCCTTTTTTTCGTCTTATGACAGATTTGCCGGAAAAAGTTTTATAAACTGCACTGTATTAACTATATTGCAGAATAAATCATCTAATAATAATGTGTGGGGTGTTTACATGAAGAAAGTGGCAATCATTGCAATTCTTGTGATAGCGGTATTCCTTGTTGGCTGCGCAAAGCAGGAGATAGGCGCTGCGGGAGAAAAGGAAAGTACAGACGCACCGGTAAAGACGGTTGCACAGACAACGGCAAAGACTGCTCCTGAGGAAGTGGCTAGTGAAGCAGCAGCAGAGGAAGACACGGCCGAAGAGCACGTAACAGTAAAGACTGATGAGGGAGATGACGTCACGTTCAAGAAGCTGCCTGACTACAGGCGCGAGAGGGACACGACAGAGATCTGCGACATGGACTATCCGATAGAGTGCTCCAAGTTCCTGGCCAAGGACGGCGTGGAGTACATATCAATAAAGAACGCAGGATACTCCTCAAAGATAGACCAGGTAGTCCTCAGACTTAATGGAGAGGCGTGCGACCCTAAAGACTCTTACATAGAGCCAGGCCAGCTGAAGGATTTTGAGTGCTATGCTGACCCGGACGATGATGGCTATGTCAGGGGTGACTTCGAGATGGAGTATTACGCACCTATAGGCCAGAAGGACTTCCTCAAGACAGGATCGCTGGTCGTGCTGATGGAATAAGCTCCTTAATTTTTTGTTTTCCTTTTTAAACCTGATTCTATGGACCATAGCAAACCTTTATATATAGCCTATTTTTCCAACAGTATCAGCTCTCATGAGCTATGATGGCCTGGAAAGGCCTGAGCGAGGAGTACTTGTTGCTTCTCATATTACATAATAACATAAGCAGACCGTAGGGTCTTGCGGGGTGAGTACAATGGCTGAGAAAGAACTTACAGAAAGTGTTTATCGGGCCATCGAGGCTGCGAAAGCCTCTGGTAAGATAAAGAAAGGAGTCAATGAAGCCACTAAGGCTATCGAGAAAGGCACTGCAAAACTTGTCGCTTACGCTGGAGACATCACGCCTCCTGAGATAGTGATGCATCTCCCTCTGCTGAGCAAGGAGAAAGGCATACCTTGCGTCAAGGTAGGTGGGAAAGAGGAGCTTGGTGCTGCAGCAGGACTGACAGTCCCTACAGCAGCTGTCGCGATCGTGCAGGAAGGCGATGCCAAGGACCTGATAAAGCAGATTGCAGACCAGCTTAAGGAATAGGTATAGGAGCGACTGAAAATGGCTGGACCAACAAAGATGACCGGAAGAGGGAATAAAAGATCGGATGAAGGGCCGAAAGGCTCTGTACAGTTCAGTCCCGCGTTCCCTGCAAAGGTCGAAGAAGTCATCGCCCGTACAGGCACAAGGGGAGAGGCGATCCAGGTGAGGTGCAAGATCCTCGCCGGACGGGACCAGAACAAGATCCTGAGGAGGAATGTCAAGGGTCCGGTCAGGGTCGGCGACATACTGATGCTGAGAGAGACAGAGATAGAAGCAAGGGCTCTCAACAGGGGCAGAAGAAGATAAGGTGATCACGATGGTTAAATGCTCTTTTTGCGGAAAGGAAATCCAGAAAGGCACTGGCAAGATGCTTGTCAAGAACGATGGCAGGCTTCTTTATTTCTGCGGGACCAAGTGCGAGAAGAACCTCCTGAAGCTCAAGAGGAAGCCCAGGGAGCACAAGTGGACGGCAGAGTCCCGTGCAGTGAGGGGGAAGACTGACTGAAAGGAGGGATATACATGATAGAGAAATCACTGGTGCTGATAAAGCCTGATGCGGTCCAGCGCGGCCTCGTCGGGGATATAATAGCGAGGTTCGAGAGGTGCGGCCTGAAGATCATAGGCATGAAGATGGTCTATGCAGACAAGAACATAGCAGGCGAGCACTATGCAGATGACGCGGAATGGCTGAAGTCGGTCGGCGCGAAGACAAAGGGCTCCTATGCAAAGAAAGGCGTCACGCTGAAGGAGAGCGAGCTCGAGATAGGACAGAAGATCAGGCAGCAGCTTATGGAGTTCATATCGATGAGCCCCATCGTGGCATTATGCATCGAGGGCCATAACGCTGTCGCGCATATACGGAAGGTGGTGGGTGCTACCTCCCCAGGGGATGCGGAGCCCGGCACCATAAGGGGCGATCTTTCCTTCGATACCTATCAATTGGCTGATGCGAGCGGCAGGCCGATACAGAACCTCATCCACGCCAGCGGGACTGTTGAAGAGGCTGAGCGTGAGACAAAGGTGTGGTTCACAGACAAGGAACTTCACGCATGGGCGCGCATTGACGAGCCCCTCTTGTACAGGAAGAGCGGATGAACAGTAAGACATGCTAAGACAGGTGATAATCAATGGCAAAGATGGTTGAAAGGGTTATGGGAGCGATGAAATATCCTGACAGGATAAGAAACATCGCCATCTGCGCCCACATAGATCATGGTAAGACCACATTCTCAGACAACCTTCTCGCAGGCGCGGGCATGATGTCTGAAGAGCTTGCAGGAAAGGCATTGCAGCTCGACTTCCATGCAGACGAGCAGGCGCGGGGAATCACTATAGACTCTGCAGCTGTCTCGATGGTGCACGAGTTCGAGAACAACGAGTATCTTGTCAACCTCATCGACACGCCGGGCCACGTGGATTTCGGCGGTGACGTCACGAGGGCGATGAGAGCTGTCGACGGCGCCATAGTATTGTGCTGCGCTTCAGAGGGAGTGATGCCGCAGACAGAGACAGTGCTGCGCCAGGCCCTCAGGGAGCGGGTCAAGCCGATCCTTTTCATCAACAAGTGCGACCGCCTGATCAAGGAGCTGCAGCTGACTCCTGAGATGATGCAGGAGAGGTTCATCAAGATAATCAATCACGTGAACAGGCTGATAAAGCAGATCGCCGAGAAGGATTACGGCGAGAAGTGGCAGGTCAATGTGCAGGACGGGAGCGTGTGCTTCGGATCGGCATTCCACAACTGGGGACTGTCCATCCCGTACATGAAGGAGCATAACATAACATTCAAGGATGTGATCGACGCTTATGAGCAGGACACATGGAAGGACCTGAAGAAGAAGTGCCCTCTGCACCAGGTCGTGCTGGACGCTGTCATCGACCACCTGCCGAATCCCGGGGACGCGCAGAAGTACAGGGTCCCGAAGATATGGCACGGAGACCTTGAGAGCGAGGAGGGTAAGGCCCTGGTAGGCTGCAACAAGGAAGGGCCCATGTATTTCGTGATAGTCAAGACGATTGTCGACCCACAGGCAGGGGAGATATCCACAGGTAGGTTGTTCTCAGGTACCATGGTCAAGGGCATGAACGCTTACATGAACATGGGCAAGACCGAGACGAGGATCCAGCAGATATTCGTCATGAACGGCGCAAAGCGCGAGATCGTCGACAATGTGCCGTGCGGAAACATCGTCGCTGTCGGCGGACTCAAGTCAGCTCCGGGTGAGACCATAACAGAGAAGCCTTCTGAGCCGTTCGAGAAGATATCTCACATCTTCGAGCCTGTCGTCACAAAGGCCATCGAGGCCAAGAACCCTGCAGACCTTCCGAAGCTTATCGAGACATTGAGGGTCATCGGCAAGGAGGATCCGTCCATAAAGATCGAGATCAACGAGGAGACAGGCGAGCACCTCATGCACGGCATGGGCGAGCTCCACCTCGAGGTCATAGAGAACAGGATAAAGACAGAGAAAGGGGTGGAGATAACAACTTCACCGCCGATTGTCGTATACAGGGAGGCAGTCACCAAGCCGTCTACAGCAGAGGCTGAGGGCAAGTCCCCTAACAAGCACAACAAGCTCTACTTCAGGGTCGAGCCTCTCGAGCCAAAGGTGAGGGAAGCGATCAAGAAAGGCGAGATACCTGAGATGAAACTGAGGAAGAAGGATACTGAAGTGTTCAACAAGTTTGTCGAGCTCGGATATGATTCCAAGATCGCGAAAAAGGTCATTGAGGTGTTCAACGGCAGCATATTGGTCGATGAGACCAGGGGTATCGTCTATCTGCACGAGATTATCGAGCTTATCATGGACATGTTCGAGGATGTGATGAACTCAGGACCTCTTGCCAGAGAGCCATGCCTTGGAGTCAAGGTCAGGCTCATGGACTGCAAACTGCACGAAGATGCGATCCACAGGGGACCGGCGCAGATGTATCCTGCAGTGAGGGAAGGTATCAGGGGCGCGATGGCCCTTGCGTCACCGGTCATGTTCGAGCCTGTGCAGACATTGAGGTTCGAGGCGCCTGCAGAATACATGGGTGAGATATCCAAGCTCATCAGCAACAAGAGGGGCCAGCTCCTTGACATGCAGCAGGAAGGGGAGATGGTGACTGTGCTGGGCAAGATGCCTGTAGGCGAGATGTTCGGCCTTTCAAATGACCTTAGGTCTGCGACCGGCGGCAGAGGCAACTCATCCCTTGTAGACCAGACTTTCGAAAGGATGCCTGGAGAACTTCAGAACAAGATAATAAGGCAGATTAGGGAAAGGAAAGGGCTTAAACTCGAGGAATGATAGTTTTTAAGCACAAAAAGCGTTTTAAAGAGGTTTTGCCGCTTTTTCGTGTTTTTTTTCACTTCACAGAAAACCTTTTAAATAAATGGTATATCCTAACAGGGTAGCTTAGAAGGCCGTATATGGCTGAAAAAACTAAAAGCTGCCTTGATTAGACATTAAAATCAAAAAAAAGCATGGAGGTTTTAATATGGCTAAAGATAAGACGCATATAAACCTGGTTTTTATCGGGCACGTCGATCACGGTAAATCTACTACAGTAGGTCGTTTATTGTTCGATTCAGGAGCAATAGAGGAACAGGTTTTGAGGAAACTGAAAGATAAGGCTCAGGAGCTTGGAAAAGCTGGTTTCGAGTTCGCTTTCGTCATGGACAATCTGAAAGAAGAGAGGGAGAGAGGAGTCACGATCGACCTGTCCCACAAGAAGTTCGAGACCGACAAGTATTATTTCACGATAATCGACGCACCAGGACACAAGGACTTCATAAAGAACATGATCACAGGCGCGTCCCAGGCAGATGCCGCAGTCCTCTGCGTAGCTGCCAATGACGGCGTCATGGCCCAGACAAAGGAGCACGTGTTCCTGTCAAAGACACTTGGTGTCGGACAGATGATCGTCGCGATCAACAAGATGGACATAAAGGGTGTCGAGTACAGCGAAGACAGGTTCAACAAGGTCAAGGAGGACGTATCAGCTCTTCTGAAGACCGTCGGATTCAAGCCTGATGAGATTAAGTTCGTCCCTATCGCATCGCTTGTTGGTGAGAATATCACCAAGAAGAGCGAGAAGATGGCCTGGTACACAGGACCCACGCTGCTTGAGTCGATCAATGCGCTAAATCCGCCTGAGAAACCGACAGAGCTTCCTCTTAGGCTTCCTCTGCAGGACGTCTACAACATCACAGGCATCGGCGTCGTCCCTGTCGGCAGGGTCGAGACCGGCGTGATGAAGGTAGGTGACAAGATCATCGTCGTTCCTGGAAGGGAAGGCAAAGGAGTCAGGGGCGAGGTCAAGTCAATAGAGATGCATCACGAGCAGATGCAGCAGGCAGAGCCCGGAGACAACGTAGGATTCTCAGTCAGGGGAATAGGCAAGAAGGACTGTACGAGAGGCGATGTCCTCGGTCACGAGAGCAACGTACCTACAGTCGCAGAGGAGTTCACAGCCCAGCTGGTCGTGCTCAACCATCCGAGCGTCATGACTGTCGGATACACTCCGGTGTTCCACATCCACACTGCTCAGGTTGCGTGCCAGATAGTCGCTATAGAGAAGAAGCTGAACCCTGCTACAGGCGAGGTCCTGCAGGAGAACCCAGACTTCATCAAGAACGGCGACGCTGCGATAGTGAGGATCAAGCCTACAGTGCCTCTCTGCATCGAGACGCAGAAGGAGATACCCCAGATGTCGAGGTTCGCCATCAGGGACTCAGGCACTACAGTCGCTGCAGGCATGTGCATCAGCCTGAAGAAGAAGGAAGGCGCTTAAATCCTTCAAATTTTTATTTTATTGTTATTCACTCGGACTATAGCAAACCCGAGCTTTTGTTATACCAATGGACAGGACGTGAAAGATGCAAAAGGCAAGAATAAAACTGACCAGCAATGACATAGCAAAGGTGAACGAGATATGTTCTCATATCATGGACATTGCTGAGAAGACAGGAGTGACGATGCGCGGACCTATCCCTCTTCCTACCAAGAAACTCAAGATAACAACCCGCAAGAGCCCCTGCGGCGACGGAAAGGCCACATGGGAGCGCTACGAGATGCGCGTCCACAAGCGCCTGATCGACCTCGGCCTGGACGAGCGAGCACTCCGCCTCGTCATGAGGGTCCCCATCCCAGAGGGCCTAAAGATCGAGATTGAGATGCTTGATTAAGCTCTTTTTTCTATTACCACGATGTCAGCTTCTCAGACTGACCTACGTATTGTTTCTGCCGAAGGCAGGGGATATTATTAATCCTAAGCTAGAGCATATCACTTTAACAAAAGCTTTTTATACAGAAGTCTTTCATTTCATCATACTTGCCGTCGTGGCACAACCTGGTACTGCGCAAGCCTGGAAACTTCCAAGCGAAAGCAAAGACAGCTTGTTTCCGAAAGGATATCCCGGTTCAAAAAATCAGAAACAATGTGTTCTGATATGAAAGTCCGGGCGGCGGCGTTTCACAATGATGAAGAGGTGCGTATCATGCCGGTCACTAATGAAGAACTCATGGAAAAGCTCGACAGGATCGAGTCAATGCTTTCCACCATAACGAAAGAGGAAGAGAAAGAGCTCAATGAGCTTGACGAGTCAGGGATCAACCTGGAGTTCAGCGATCCAGAGGAGTGGCGGAAATACATCTGGGAGAGCTGTCCTTTCAAGAAAGAGAGGTCTGGGGGTGAAGAGATAGATTTCTTCTGCAAGAAGCAGGACAAGCCCTGCAGGTTTGAAGGGTGCCCTCTAAACAAGAAGTTAGAACAATGATCTTTTCCCTACTCCCAGCCTTCATTCCTTGAAGACTTGTCGCGGTCCATCTTGTCCATGTGCTGTTCATAGGCCCAGCAGGGATATGACGGACAGCTTGCCTCAGGGCAATGATGCAGTTTCTTCGGACAATTATCCACCCTCATCTTGATAACATACTGTAGTCAAAGAAGTATAAAAAGGTGCCGCTGACGGGACACTCCCAAAAACTGCGTTTTTGTGGTGACTTAAACACAGTTTAAGTGTTGAGCCCGCGACCTCTAGATGGCTCAGCGCTCAAGTTCTTCATCAGCCGAAGCCTCAGCACTCATGCACGTATGAGTCTAGCGCTCTAACCACTGAGCTACAGCGGCACATTGAAAGGATTTGATAAAACACCTTTAAAAGGCTGAAATCAAAGAAAAACAGGCGATTTATAAACTTTGCTTTCGATAGAAAGCAAAGGGGAAGAAAGTCCGTCTACGGGCTTTCAACAGATTTTGGGTGTTGATGTTATGTCCTGAACTTGAAGAGCTTGACAGGCAGACCGCCTATCCGCTCAAAATGACTGTCGAGAGTGACCAGGGTAAGCCCATTCAGGATACACAATGCGCTTATGTAGATATCGCTTTCATTTATCATCTTGCCTTTTGATTTGAGGTCTTGGTACACCTCTATTGCTTTGTCAACGCATTCAGAAGTGAAATCAAGAACAGGGAGATTCCTCAAGATACGTTTTTCCTCATCGAGTCTTTTCCCCTTGAAATTGTACAGGTATTCATATCTTGTAAACGGGGATATGGCGACAAAAGAATCACCCAGCTCTAAGAGTATCTCAGCACCTGATTCTGTAGCATTAAGGATTTCAATTATTGCGGAAGTGTCGAGCAAGTACATCCCGTCGTCCTCTCATACCTTTATCGAATCTTTCGCGCGCCTCCCGCGCGCGTTTCCGCAGTTCATCCAGCTCTTTTTCAGGGAGCTTGGATTTACCGAAGATATCCCTTGCAGTAACAGGCTTCTCACTGCCTATCCTCAATATCACGTCCGAGAAGCTTTCATCAGGCCTCTTCATAGAACTGAGCACATTGTAAGCATCTTCCTTGATCGTGATTGTCTTGACAGCCATTATGTTTAAACATATGTTTAAACTTATATTTAAGGCTTTCGCTCATTCCAGCTCCTTTGCTATCTTGGCCCTCCACTTCTCCATCTCTCCCTCTTCATACTTGCCCTGGGGCCAGAACTTGAATTCATCTCCCTCAATGCGGGGTATGATGTGGAAGTGGATGTGAGGCACCAGCTGGCCTGCTATCCTGTAGTTGTTCTGTGTCACATTGAACCCGCCGCAGCCAGTCCCTTTCTTCACAGCTGCAGCCACCTTCTTCACAGCAGATATGATCCTGCACAGCATGTCATCAGGAGTGTCCAGTATTGTCTCATAGTGCTTTTTAGACACCACAAGCGTATGCCCCTTATTATTAGGAGCTATGTCAAGAAAAGCCAGAGTATCATCATCCTCATACACCTTTGCGCAGGGTATATCACCCGCAATGATTTTACAAAAAATACAGTCAGTCATCATCAATCACCTCACTCAATATCATCATTAAAGAGACAGCACCACGACCCCTGCCACGGCCAGCACGATGCCGATATACTGGTGTATCCTGAGCTTCTCCTTCAACAGCACTGCGGCGAGCAAGGCAGTCACCGCAGGTGTCGCCGCCACGACCGGAGCGATTATGGAAAGATTTATTTGCGCCATTGAAAAATAGAAACCTAAAGCCCCTACACCGAACAGCACCGCGCTGATCAGTATCCACTTAAGCTCATCCTTCTTGGGCACGACGACAAGCTCTTTCGATGACTTCACCAGGAACGCGAACAGTATGAACAGAAGCACTAGCGTCTCCATGTAGACTATGGTCTTGTGTGGTCCTATCGAATCGACTGAATACTTAGACGCTATGTTGTAGAACGCCCAGCAGAACGATACCACAAGCGCAAGTAATGTGCCTTTTGACCAGATGTCGCTCTTCAGGAACTTCATCACATGCTTCTGGTCGAATTTCTCCGGAAGCGAGAGCCTTTCAAGCGCTGCCAGTATCGCTCCGACGATGATCACTGCGATGGCGATGTACTTGACAAGGGAAAGCTTCTCGCTGAACAGGAAGAATGATACGATGACGGTCCAGATGATCTGCAGCGTCACTGCCAGCACTGTCGCGACCGAGACGCTGCCCATGTTGATTGCCTTATAATACAGGTATATGGCTGCAGCCCCGACTATCCCGCCGAGTATTACCGCGGCTGTCACGAAGTCTGAAGGCATCTTGAACTTGATTGTGAATATCGCAGTGAGCAGGAGCATCAAGACAAGCAGGCCGTGGTTGAACAGCAGGCAGGTATACTCGCCGAGCCTCCCGACTACCTTCTTCATGAATACAGGATACGAGCCCCACGCAAGAAGCGCGAGCACCGCAAGCACCATACCTATCTCATATGCCATCATATCACACCCCGTGGACTGAATTGAATATCTCCTTTTTCTCAAATTCAGCGATATGCGGAAGTATCTCCCGCAGGTCAGGAGTGTCTATCACTATGTTCGCGACCTTTTTTAATTCTTCGCTCTCTGGGCAGAACGCTATGCCCAGTCCTGCGAGCCTCATCATCTTTATGTCATTGGGTGAGTCTCCTACGACGATGGTCTCGCTGAGATGCAGGTTGTGGTCTTCTGCAAGCTGCTTGAGCACTACAGCTTTGCGGTCGTATGCGACAGGCCACCTGAACTCGCCCACTATCACGCCATCCTTTATCACCAGCTCGTTCGCGCTGATGTAGTCGAATCCAAGCTCTTTCTTTGCCCGCATCGCCGCGTGCATCGATCCGGAGCTTATTATCGCTATCTTGTAGCTCTTTGCCTTCAGTTCCTTGATAGTTTCAGGAACTCCCGTAAGATATTTCATCTCATTGATGATGTCAAGGTATGGCTGCGCAGGCTTTCCTTTCCACAGCCGGCCAACAACTTCATCAACAAGCTTGGAATAGTCAGTCTTGAGATATTTGTCAGTCAGGGCCTTCCCTTCCTCAAAAGTGCCGAGCCTCTTGTGCAACTCAAGCCACACATTGCGGTGCTCAAACAGCACGCCGTCCATGTCAAAGCATATGAGCTTGTATCTCAATCACCCACCTCAAAGCAACCTACCCAACCCAGCTTTTTAAGCATTTCTGTCAGCATCACGCACATTCACGAAGATATCCGCAGCCACTATAGAGTGGGAATGCGGCGCCTGGACCTTTCAAGAGGATTGTGAGCGAAATTTTCACGCAAAAATGCGGAAGCCTGTTGCAGGACACCAGAAAAAAAGCGGATAGAAGAGCAGGGAATAGACTACACAACCCATCTCCTCACCCACCCAGCGATAAGCTCATAAAGCCGCTCCCGAGCCTCAGCTCCCCTGAACCAATGATCAGCCCCGGCCACTTCTTCCATCGCCTTGGGCTGGTTGGCTGCAAGGAAAAGCTCTCTTGTCTCTGTCAGCCGTACCCTAAGGTCTGCTGTACCATGCACAAAAAGCACTGGCGCATGCATGTTCCCAAGCTGGCCGAGCACGTCATGCATCCTTGCGCTGCGGACATACCCCTTGCGTATCCTGAATTGTGAATGGTCGAAGAATCCTTT
>Ga0315535_1002022_pt1 | contig 13267 bp, 13 predicted proteins | sample SalMarSW160220MG_2_FD_203092 | JGI IMG/M metagenome (GOLD analysis project Ga0315535, IMG submission 203092) | Salt marsh sediment microbial communities from the Plum Island Ecosystem LTER, Massachusetts, United States - Salt Marsh Sediment SW1602-20 ...
CGAAATTCTGCAGAAACTCCCCGGCATCGGTCCAAAATCCGCGCAGCGGATACTTTTCCACCTGCTTGACCGTGGCTCCGAAGCCACGCGGGAACTGGCCCGGGCCCTCGATACCCTGGCATCGTCCATTTCCCTGTGCCCTGCCTGCCGCGTCTACAAGTCTTCGGACGCGCCGTGCGGTTTCTGCGAAGACCCCGCGCGCGAGGGGCGGCACCTGTGCGTCGTTGAAACAGCCTCGGACGTCTTCCTCATCGAGGCAACGGGCGAGTTTCGCGGACAGTATCACGTTCTTCACGGGCTCCTCTCGCCGCTCAAGGGTATCCGGCCGGAACAACTCGGGCTCGATGCCCTCGAGAAACGCGTGGAGGGCGGGGGCGTCGAAGAAGTCATTCTGGCCACCCCTCCCACCGCGGAAGGAGAAGCCACCGCCTCCTACCTGGCCGCCCTGCTCGGCGGCAAGGTCGGCAGCGTGACGCGCATCGCTTACGGACTCCCGGTCGGCGCCGACTTTCAGTATGTGGATCCGCAGACCCTGTCCAGGGCCCTTTCCGGCAGAAAGGTATTCTCCTGACCCCCGTTCCGTTACTCGCCGTCTTTCGCCCCCCCGCCTTCGCAGCGCCCAGGGCCGTACGTCCATGAAAGGGAGAGCCTGTATGCGGAGGCGTGAGCGGTGAAAGCGGAGCTTCCGGAGCAGCCTTCCCGGCAGGTCCGAGAAGCCCATCAGTCCTCGACCCACGGCGGCGTCGATATTGCATAAATAGCGAGGCTTGTGCTATACCAACACAAATCGGAGGAGGATCGCGATGGGCGCGTCTGACCTCATCATGTATGAGGAAGAATTTCAGAAAATCAAGGAAGTCATCAGCAAGCTGAGGGTGGACGCCAACGCCAATGTGGTGTTTCTTGTTGACAAGAACGGCCAACAGATCGCGGCCACGGGTGATATAGAGAAGCTCGACACGACCTCCCTCGCGTCCCTGACGGCCGGAAACGTGGCGGCCACGGACGGACTGGCCAAGCTGATAGGCGAAAGAGAGTTTTCCGTTCTCTTCCATGAAGGGGAGAAGGACAACATCCACATTTCCATCGTGGGCGGCAAGGTCATTCTGGTGGTCATTTTCGACGAGCGATCTTCCCTGGGGCTCGTCCGCCTGCGCGTCAAGAGAAGCTCAGAAGAGTTGAACCGGCTGTTCCAGGAAATTATGGACAAGACCGAGCGTGAGCGTGCGGCGGGTGTCGCGTCGCTCGAGTCGCCGTTTGCCGAAATCACCGACGACGACATCGACGCGCTGTTCAACGAGTAGTGCCGCAGGGAGATGGTTCGGTATGTCTTTCATCAATTACGCGTCGAGGGAAATCAACTGCAAGATCGTCTACTACGGCCCCGGATTGTGCGGGAAGACGACGAACCTGCAGTACATCTACGAGAAGACCAATGCCACCGCCAAGGGCAAGCTCATCTCGCTGGCAACGGAAACGGACCGCACCCTCTTTTTCGATTTTCTCCCGTTGGACCTGGGTACGATCAGGGGGTTCAAGACCCGCTTCCATCTTTACACGGTGCCGGGCCAGGTTTTCTACGATGCGTCCAGAAAGCTTATTCTGAAGGGTGTCGACGGTGTGGTGTTTGTCGCCGATTCGCAGGAGGCCCGAACGGACGCCAATATGGAGTCCGTCCAGAACCTGGATTCCAACCTCCGGGATCACGGCTACGACCTGCGGGCGATTCCATACGTTCTTCAGTTGAACAAGCGGGACCTTCCCACCGCCGTGCCCATCGAGGAGATGCTGGGAGTCCTGAGGTACAAGGACGAACCCTATTTTGAAGCCGTAGCGGTGAAGGGGATAGGGGTCTTCGACACGCTCAAGGCCTGCGCCAAGCAGGTGCTCATCGAACTCAGCCGCAAATAGTAGCTCCTCCCCCGACTACTGGCAGTGAAGGGTTCAATCCACGAGGGACCAACTACCCGCGAACCAACGGAATACCCGTACCCTCCCACCGATTCCCGACACGCGAAACGCCCACGCTTCCATCCCTGACTTGTCCTCGATGTAGAGCGATCCGGGAGTCGCGGTAGCCGTCGGACTGAAGCTCAGGATGTCTCCCCTTCCGAACCTGACGCCGTCGCCCGGACGGAGGCGGAATCCAAACGGATCGCGCACCAAATCTGCCGGGATTCCGATGGTTGCGCCTGGCTCCTTGAGGCGGACGGCGGAACCGAGGGGCGTGTCCACATTATTCCTTATATCTGCGTGGGTAATCCCGTCCCAGTCTCCGTCCCTGTAGAGGCGGCCGAAGACGCCCCGTTCGGTGGTGGTGAAAACCACGCCGACGTAGGATCGCTCCATGACGGCCCTCGTCGAAGCTTCGGCAACCAAGGCGCGGAAGGTCGTGACGATGCTCCTTGTAGCGGATTGGTGCAGCACGCGCCCGAGAGCACCCAATGCAATCGTCAAGAGCATGGCCGTCACGGCCATTGCGCAGATCACTTCGATGAGCGTCATCCCCTTATCCGCCGCCCTGCCGGTCTTTCTTCCCGCCATGGTTATCCCTCCAAAGAAAAAGGCGGCGGCCGAAGCCGCCGCCTGGAAAAGCTGAAATCAGAGCGTGATGTGCGGTCTGAGGCGCTCCAGGGTCTTAGCGCCTATTCCCTTCACGTTCTGGAGTTCGTCCAGAGTCTTGAACCCCTTGTGGGCCGTCCGGTAATCCACGATGCGCTGGGCCGTCTTGGGGCCGATACGCGGCAGGGACGCCAGCTGGTCCACCGTGGCTTTGTTGATGCTGACCTTGCCCGCCGGCTGGGTCTTGGCCCTCGTCTTGTCGGCCCTGGAGCGTGCCGTGTGGGCGTTTTTCGCCGCCGCCCCGGGCGTCCCGGCGAAGGTCGCAAATGAGGCCGGGCCCATAAGGGCCGCCAGCGCCAGCAGGGTTACCACCATCATTGCGTGTTTGAGGGTTTTCATCGTTTCGTCCTCCTCTGTTTGTGCGGCCGGTGCCGCGTTCCACCGTTTCCTTCTGGTACCCGTCTCTCCGTCTGGTTCCGGCTTCTGCCTTGTGCGGCCGGAACGCATCGGTAAGCGCATGGTTCGTGCCAAAGTGGGGGCGATGTGTCGCAAGCCTCAACTGGGCGGCCTTATGCGGCGATGCCTGATCGGGTGTGCAGCCGTGACGATCTGTGGGAGGAGTTGACGGGACCGGTTAGGGCTAAGATTAATCAATGGGTTACGGTGTCGTCCGAAAATGACGCCGCCTCGATGGAGTACAAGAAGGACCTGGCCCCGGAAGGGGCTGAAAAGAAGGGGATTATCCAATTCATGCGATTTCCGGAAAGGCGGGAGTCCGTGGCTAACTCCTGGCAGCTCTTTTGCCTGCATTACACCAGGAGGTGACTCATGACGATCGGAGGCATCGGAATCAAGGAAATGCCTGAAGAGGAACGCCCGCGGGAGCGTTGCCTGCGAAGGGGCCCCGGGGCGCTGAGCACGACGGAACTCCTGGCCATCCTAATCCGAACGGGGAACCGAGGAACCACGGCGTTGGAACTTGGACGGCGGCTCCTGGCAAGGTGCGGCTCCCTCAGGGGCGTGAGCGCCATGGAACCAACCGAACTGGCGAGGATCGCCGGCCTCGGCCCGGCGCGGGCGGCCCAGATAGCGGCGGCCCTCGAACTGGCACGGCGCTTTGCCGAGGAAGAAGTCCGGCTCGCGGACACGCTCGGGGGCGCCGAGGATGCCTACCGCTTTTTGAGGCCTCGGCTGAGAGACCTTCCGCACGAGGTATTTGCGCTCATATTCCTCAATCAAAAGCACGGCGTTCTCGCGTACAGGGAGCTCTTCAGGGGCAGCGTAACCGCCAGCTCGGTGCATCCCAGAGAAGTGGTCAAGGCCGTTCTCCGGGAAAACGCGGCGGCCGCGATCCTGGCCCACAACCATCCGTCGGGCCATGTGAGCCCCAGTCCCGACGATATCCGGCTCACCGAGGACCTGTCCAAATTGCTCGCCTACATCGACGTGCGCGTCGTGGACCACCTGATCCTCGGCGGGAACGGCTACTTCAGCTTTGCCCGGGAAGGCCTGCTGCATTAGTGAGTGATCGTGTGAATAGTGATCAAGTGATCGAGGCGGGGGCGGCCCTTCTAGGAAACCGTGAGTAGGAGAGGAGGGAAGTAGGCGAGTCCGGCGGGGGCGGGCCTTCGAGGGCTCGTCTGCCGCCGCAGTATTTCCTTTTAGCCCTTAGCCTTTCGGCCTTAGGCCTTAGGCCTTAGAGAAAGCCCTTTCCTTTCTTCTTTGCAGTCTTCAAATCCCAATTCCAAATTCCAAAATCCTGCGTCTCCCGGCCTCCAATCCTCCCCGTAAAAAATCGACGGATGCGGATGCTCCGGGCGCGGATCAGAGTTCCCGGAAGACCTCCCGGGCGGCTTCGAGGGTCCTGTCGATGTCGGCCTCGGTGTGGGCCGTCGAGACGAAGCCTGTCTCGTACTGGCTGGGCGCGAGGTAGATGCCGCGCTCGAGCATGCCCCTGAAGTAACGGCCGAAGCGTTCAGTATCGGACTGGGTGGCGGACGTGTAGTCGGAGACGGGGCCTGGGTTGAAGAAGCCCGTGAACATGGAGCCCATGCGGTTGCCCCAGAAAGGCACCCCGCACTCGTCCGCGATGGCCTTGAGTCCGTCGGCGAGGCTGGCGGTGAGGCGTTCGAGGCGCGGATAGAGCGAGTCTCCTTTGCGGGCGAGGATCTTGAGCATGGCCAGGCCCGCGGCCATGGCCAGCGGATTGCCGCTGAGGGTGCCGGCCTGGTATACGGGGCCGGAAGGCGATACCTGCTCCATGAGGTCTCGTCGGCCGCCGTAGGCGCCGACCGGCAGGCCGCCCCCGATGATCTTGCCGTAGGTCACCAGGTCGGGCACGACGCCCGTACGTTCGATAACCCCGCCCAGGGCCACGCGGAAGCCGCTCATGACTTCGTCGAAGATGAGCACGACGCCTTCCCTTCGGGTGATCTCGCGGACCCTCTGAAGGTATCCCTCGGCGGGCAGGATCGTTCCCATGTTGCCGGGCAGGGGCTCGACAATGAAGGCGGCGACCTGGCTCGGATTGTCTCTGCACGCTGTTTCCAGCGCCTCGGCGTCGTTGTAGGGGACCACGAGGGTATCCCTGGCCAGGGAAGACGGAACGCCCGGAGAGGAGGGCGTTCCGAATGTGAGGGCACCGCTGCCCGCTTCCACGAGGAGCGAGTCCGCGTGGCCGTGATAACAGCCCGCGCATTTGATGATCTTGTCGCGTCCGGTGGCCCCGCGCGCCAGGCGCAGCGCAGACATTGTGGCCTCCGTGCCCGAATTCACCATTCGGACCATGTCGATGAAATCGAGACTGCCGCAGAGCCACTCCGCCATGTCCACCTCAAGGCGCGTGGGGGCACCGAAGGAGGTTCCGAGGGGGAGGGCTCTTTCGACGGCTGTCCTGACCTCCGGGTGGTTGTGACCCAGGATCATGGGGCCCCACGAGCCCACGTAGTCGATGAATGCGTTGCCGTCCTCGTCGAAAAGGCGCGCCCCGTCGGCCCTGGCGATGAAGGGCGGCGCGCCGCCCACCGAACGGAAGGCCCGGACCGGTGAATTGACTCCGCCGGGGATGCACGCGGCGGCCCTCCGCATGAGTTCGAGGCTTATTTCTCTCTTCACTGTCATTCCTCCCTGTCCGTGCGCATCTGCAAAAAGATGCCGGAGAGCGCCCGCCCCCCGGCATCCGTCAACAACGTGGCAATGATCCGCGTCATCCCGAACTTCTCAGGCCTTATCCTTGTCTTTGTCCTTGTCTTCCTGGAGCGGCTGGGCGGCCACGCCGAGCTTGGTGCGGATCTTGGCTTCCACTTCGTCCATGAGGGCCGGATTCTCGTTGAAATACTGGCGCGCGTTCTCCCGGCCCTGTCCCAGGCGGACGTCGCCGTACGAATACCACGTACCCGCCTTGTCGACGATCTTGTTCTCGACGCCCAGATCCAGGACGTCTCCGGCCTTGGAAATACCGGTTCCGTAAAGAATATCGAACTCCGCCACCTTGAAGGGCGGCGCCAGTTTGTTTTTTGCGACCTTGACGCGCACGCGTGCGCCTATGAGGTTGCCGTTGGAGGCCTGGATGTTGGCGATTCTCCTGATGTCCAGCCTCACCGACGAGTAGAACTTGAGAGCGCGTCCGCCCGTCGTGGTCTCGGGGTTGCCGAACATCACGCCGATCTTCTCCCGGAGCTGGTTGATGAAGATGATCATGGTATTGCTCTTGCTGACGATACCCGTCAGTTTTCTCAGCGCCTGGGACATGAGCCTGGCCTGGAGCCCCACGAAGCTGTCGCCCATTTCACCTTCCAGCTCTGCCTTGGGGACGAGCGCGGCGACCGAGTCCACGACGATGGCGTCGATTGCGCCTGAGCGGACGAGCGCTTCGGCGATCTCCAGCGCCTGTTCGCCCGTGTCGGGCTGGCTGATGAGGAGGTTGTCCACGTTGACGCCCAGCCTCTCGGCGTATTCGGGGTCCATGGCGTGTTCGGCGTCGATGAAAGCGGCCATGCCGCCCTTCTTATGGACCTCCGCCATGACCTGGAGGGCAAGCGTGGTCTTGCCGGATGCTTCGGGCCCGTATATCTCCACCACCCGTCCCCGGGGCAGGCCTCCGATGCCCAGGGCCAGGTCGAGGCTCAGGCTGCCCGTGGGAATGGCGGGCACTTTGACCTTCGCACCGCGTTCGCCCAGGCTCATGATCGAGCCCTTGCCGAACTGTCTCTCTATCTGACTGACCGCGGCCTCGATGGCCTTCTTGCGCTCTTTGGATATTTCCATTGTGCCCTCCATCCTTGTCTATGGCCTCAGCTTGAGACGTCCCGTTTAAGAAATCAAGGAGAACGTCTCATCAAGAAGCGTGCCAGAGGTGGACTGCACGCATCAAAAATGATCTTCCTCCGAAAGCGCCAGGTAGATGACGGCCTTCTGGGCGTGCAGGCGGTTTTCGGCCTCGCCGAAGACTACGGACTGCCAGGAGTCGATCACATCGTCGGTGACCTCGTCGCCGCGGTGGGCCGGCAGGCAGTGCATGAAAATGGCGTCCTCCCTGGCGAGGGCCATGAGCTCGGCGTTTACCTGGTAGGGACGGAAAACGGCCTTGCGCTTTTCAGTCTCGGACTCCTGGCCCATCGAGGCCCACACGTCCGTGTAAACCACATCGGCGCCGCTCACGCCCTCGTTCACGTCGTGGGTCACGGTCATGACGGCGCCCGTCAGCTTGGCGTCCTCGCGGGCCATCTCGAGCATCTCCGGCTCCGGGTCGTAGCCTTCCGGACAGATGACGCGAACGTTTACGCCGGTCTTGGCCCCGCAGAGCATGAGCGAATTGGCCACGTTGTTGCCGTCTCCGACAAACGCGAGCGTGAGGCCCTTGAGGTCGCCCTTCTTTTCAAAGATGGTCATGAAGTCGGCCAGGGCCTGGCAGGGGTGGAGAAGGTCGGACAGGCCGTTGATGACGGGCGAACCGGCGTACTCGGCGAGCTGGAGGATGGATTTGTGCGAGAAGGTCCGGGCCATGATGATGTCCACCATGCGGTCCAGCGTCCTGGCGATATCGGGAACGCTTTCGCGCTTGCCGAGGCTGATGTCGGAAGGACCGAGGTAGATCGCATGACCGCCGAACTGGGTCATGCCCGTTTCAAAGCTAACCCGCGTCCTGAGGGAAGGCTTTTCGAAGATCATGGCCATGGTCTTGTTGGGGAACGCACTGGTATATTTTTCCGGGCTGGCCTTGATTTTGATTGCCGTGTCGAAAATGGTTTCCACGTCTTCGACCGAAAGGTCATGGATGGAGATTAGGTCTTTTAGAATCATGTACGGCTCTCCTAGTGAAGGGCTGCTTTCCGCTTGTGCGGCGTACCGATCGCATGTTCAAGAGTATGGCATCAACGCGGTTCTCCCGGAACCCTCCCCCGTGAGCCGGAGGAGGGTTCCGGCTGGGACCGGTCAGACTTTGGGAACGGTGGCCCTGCGCGATATGGGCGCGCTCTTCCCGGACCTTTCGTGAACAATCCGGGTTCCTGCCCGCCCGTGAACAGCCTCCTGGAGGTGGGTCGCATCGGTAATGAGAACGCTCCCTCCCTTCTTGACGAGGAACTGGACGGCGGCCTCTATCTTCGGGCCCATGGATCCCGGAGGGAATTGACCCTCCTTCTGGTACTTCAGAATCTCCTGGAGGGAAACCTCCCGGAGAGCTTTCTGGTCGGACTTTCCGAAGTTGATGTACAGGCAGGGGACGGACGTTATGACCAGCATCTCGTCGACGTCGAGTGCGCAGGCAAGCAGGACGGATGTCCTGTCCTTGTCGATGACGGCCTCCACACCCCGGTGCGTGCCGTCCAGATCGCGGACCACCGGGATGCCTCCGCCCCCTCCGGCCGTGATGATGGCCCCCGTTTCGTACAGGGCTTTCAACGCGCCGACCGAGAGGATTCGCTTCGGCTTCGGCGAGGGAACAACCTTGCGGTACCCCCTGCCGCTGTCTTCCACCATGGCCCAGCGTTCCACTTCCATGAGGTGTTTGGCCCGGTATGCGGTGTAGAAGGGGCCGATGGGCTTGGTGGGGTTCTTAAAGGCCGGATCCTCGGCGTCCACCTCGACCTGGGAAAGGACCGACAGGAGGTCGCGCGAAATGTTCCGACGCTGAAGTTCGTTGCTCAGGGCCTTTTCGAGAATGTACCCCATGCTGCCCTGGGTCTCGGCGACGCAGACATCCAGGGGAAGAGGCGGCACTTTTGTCACCGCCTCCTCGACCCGGATGAGGTTCTGTCCGACCTGAGGGCCGTTGCCGTGGACGAGCATGATGCAGTCGTACTTCTCCATGAGCGGCACCAGTTGGCCGGCCGCCTCGTCGGCGTTCGCCAACTGCTCATGGATCGTTCCCTTTTCGGTGGCCTTGATCAGGGCGTTACCGCCGAAGGCCACGAGCCCTCTCTTCTTAGCCATGACAGCCTACAGCAGCCGCTTGAGCGGCACCTCGAGCGTCGGCTGGCCGATTTCCTGCAAGTCGTAGCTGACCCTGACGGAGGGCTTGTTGATTCGGATGATCCGCCCCAGGTCGATCGGCGTGGCGATGATCACCAGGTCGCAGTCCGAGGCGTTGATCGTGGCTTCGAGGTCCTTCATCTGCTGGTCGCCGTAGCCCATGGCCGGCAGGAGGATGCCGATTTCAGGATACTTCTCGTAGGTCGCCTGGATGGAAGACACGGCGAAAGGCCTGGGATCAACCAGTTCGGCCGCGCCGAACTTCTTGGCCGCCATGACGCCCGCCCCGTACTGCATCTCACCGTGCGTGAGCGTGGGGCCGTCCTCCACGACCAGGACGCGCTTGCCCGAGATGGCGCCGGGGTCCGTGACGGTCAGGGGCGAGGCCGCGTCGATGACCATGGCCTTGGGATTGACCTCGGCGATATCGTAGCGGACCTCGTCGATATCATCGGGATTCGCCGTGTCGATCTTGTTGATGACGACCACGTCGGCGCGGCGGAGGTTGGCTTCGCCGGGGTGGTAGGCGACTTCGTGGCCGGGGCGATGCGGGTCCACCACGACGATTTCGAGGTCCGGACGATAGAAGGGCAGGTCGTTGTTTCCGCCGTCCCATACGATCACGTCTGCCTCGCGTTCGGCTTCGCGGAGGATAGCCTCGTAGTCGACGCCCGCGTAGACGACGACGCCGCGGTTGATGTGCGGCTCGTACTCTTCCCGCTCTTCGATCGTGCAGTGGTGCTTGTCCAGGTCGGCAAGCGTGGCGAAACGCTGCACCTTCTGGGCCACCAGGTCGCCGTAGGGCATGGGATGCCGGATCGCCACAACCCGCTTCCCTGCGGCCTTGAGGATCTCGCAGACCCTGCGTGTGGTCTGGCTCTTGCCGCAACCCGTGCGGACGGCGCAGATGGAGACGACGGGCTTGGACGAGGAGACCATGGTGTGGTCGGCGCCCATCATCATGAAGTCTGCGCCGGCGGCCAGCGCCATGGAGGCTTTGTGCATGACCACTTCGTGCGGCACGTCGGAATACGCGAAGACGACCAGGTCCACCTTCTCGCGCTTGATGATATCCAGGAGGTCCTTCTCGTCGTAAATTGGGACGCCCTCTGGGTATCCTTCTCCAGCCAGCGCGGCCGGATATTTTCGGCCCGCAATGTCGGGAATCTGGGTGGCAGTGAAGGCGACGACGCGGTAAGAAGTGTTACCGCGGAAAAAGACGTTGAAATTGTGGAAATCGCGTCCTGCTGCTCCCATGATGAGCACGTTTTGAGGTTTCATAGGAATGTTCTCCCGGGCGTGCGGCTGCCGACTATCGGCGATTCTTCGCAGCCACCGTAAAGTGTACACTTTTCAGGCACTTTGGTCAAACCTGGACGGGGGTTTCGGGGATTCGGCAGGGTGAAATCCCGCGCCTTCGAGGCCCTCCCGAGAGACCACCCTTGAACGGACGGAGAAGTCGTCTGCAAAAGCTTGGAACAGCCGGCCGGGTCCCGATGTTTTTCTATTACTCTCCCTGTGGTCGAGCGGTTCCGCCGGGAGCCCATTTCTGGAGGACAATCATGAAGGTATTCATAACGGGAGCAAGCGGCTATATCGGTTCGGCAGTGGCCGAAACCTTCACGCGGGCCGGACACGATGTCGTCGGCCTGGTCCGGTCTAACGAGAAGGCCGCCATGCTCGCGGCGGCAGAAGGCCGCCCCGTCATCGGCTCCATGCAGGAGCCCGCGAGCTATTCGGCCGCCGCGCGGGACAGCCAGGTCCTCATACACTGCGCGGCGGAGTATTCCGCGGAGTACATGAACCTGGACCGCAGAACGGTGGACGCTCTTCTCGAGTCCGCCGCGCAGTCGGGCGGACCCCGGCTCTTGATCTACACGAGCGGCGTGTGGGTTTACGGCAATACGGGCGGGGACATGGTGGACGAATCCGCCGAAATGACGCCGCCTGCTTTTATCGGGCGCCGGATCGAACACGAAAACAGGATTCTCGACGCGACGCAGGGGCGGATCCGAACCCTCGTCGTCCGGCCGGGCTGCGTTTACGGAGGACGTGGGGGGCTTACGGCGTCCTGGTTCGAGAGCGCGGAGAAGGACGGCGCGGTCCGGATGATCGGTGAGGGCGGAAACCGGTGGGCCATGATCCACGTCGCCGACCTGGCGAATCTCTACCTCCGCGCGGCCGAATCCCCCTGGGGCGGCGAGATCTTCAACGCGACGGATCGGAGCCGGTTTACGGTGCGCGAGTGCGCAGAGGCAGCCAGTCGTGCCGCGGGCGCCGGCGGCCATACGAAGAGCCTCCCCCTCGAGGAGGCTCTCCAGACCATCGGCCCGATGGCGGAGGGGCTGTCTCTCGATCAGCACGTGGATTCGAGCAAGGCCGTGAGGATGCTGAACTGGCAACCTCGCCACGGAGGTTTCGTGGACGGTGTCAGCCGCTATTACAGCGCCTGGAAGGCCGCGCGGTAACCGATGTCCGCCCGCCCGGCGGGGCGCGGGCTTGAAAAGCGTCCGCATGGGCGCCAGGCAAGGCGGTACGAAGGCCCCGTCAGTGCTTGGCTCCCTTACTTCTGGTCGGTTTGATCGACGCGCTGGTCCTCCCGCTTCTGGCGGCGGTCCTGCCACATGGCTTCCACGGCCTGGCGGCTTCCCAGACCGAAGGCCAGGGCGAAGGCCAGGGCAAGCGCACCGAAGGCCAGGAGAAAGGCGTGCGTCACCAGCGACACCGCCAGCCCCAGGCGGATCAAGGCTATCGCCGCCGCGAGGGTGATGATGCCGGCCTTGATAATGCGGGCGGTGAACCTCGGACGCGTCACCCGTTCCTCGTACAGGGTCCTCAGGACCGCCCGGGATACGCCGTTGGCCACGCCCCATCCTATCAGGAGGATCAGGAGCGCCGTGATGAACTCCGGAATGGCCATGAGCAGGTCTTCGAGAAGCTTGGACAGCAGGGAGAGCTGCCAGATCAGTATTGCCTTGTCGAGGAAGATGAGGAAGGTCAGCAGGCCGACAATCCAGCCCACCATGTCAAAGAAGGCGTGCCTCACGTCCCCGCGGGCAAAGGTCTTGGGTCCGCCGAGCCGCCCCACGATCCGGTCGAGCCGGAGGAATACGAGAAGACGAACGGCGAGCCGCGCGGCGGCCCATGCGATCAGGAGACCGACCAGGAGAAGGATCAATCCGGTCACGAGGGCCGGCAGAAAGGCCGTCACCTGAGAAGCGAATGCATTGAGAGATTTCGCGATTTGTTCTTCCATGATTGCTCCCGCCCTATTTAAGCCAGCGCTTCGGCTCGGCCGCCATTTCGTACATGAAGATCACGGGCTTTCTCGTCCGGTCTGCAAGTTCCAGAGGCACGGAGTAGGACAGAAGATGTTCCAGAACTCCTGCTTCGGAGCCGCCCATGACGATGAGATCCGCCTTCCGCACCTCCGGCATGAGCCCCGACAGTACGTCGCGGGCTTGAACCACGAATCCGTCGGCTTCAGGGCACCTAAGGGCCAGCGTCCTGGTCAGCGCCTCCCGTGTCGCCTCCACGTCGGCCCGGTTGGTCGTATCGGGGATGACCTGGACGACCCTGGGCTTTGCGCCGTATGCCTTTCCGAAGGACCCCACGAGGTCGACCGCCAGCTCGGCGTGGTGGCTCGGGTCGTAGGGGACCAGTATGTTTTCGATCTTGTCGGGCCATTTCTCCGCGCTGATGAGCATCACCTGCGCCGGCGCCGAACGGACGACCCGGTCTACGGCGGTCGAGAAGATGCGGTCGAGGAAGCGCACCCTGCGGGCGCGGCCGAGGATGATCATGTTGCACTGCTCCTCCAGCGCGGTCTCGGTGATGGCGAAGGAGACCCTATGGGAGACTTTGACGAGCGCCCGTCGGGGCGTTTCGTTCGTGAGGAACCGGTCCAGGACGCCCTCAAGGACATTCTGGATCTCCGGCACGTGGTCCAGGCCGCGCGGCAGGGCCTCGCCGTCGGAAACTTCTACCACCGATAATCCCACGATCTCCCCGTTGAACCTGCGGGCGAGCGCGTCGGCGGAGCCAAGAATGGCGGGGGCGCCGCGGGGATCGGCGATGCAGGCTAGAATCCTGTACTCCTTGCGCTCCGTCGCCTCCCGCACGGCCACCACGCGGGCATAGGCCTTGTCCCGCTTTTGGGCATAGGTGTAAAAGACCACCATGCCGGCCGCGATCCACACCAGGGCACTTACCCATGCCCTCGGGCTGTAGATGA
>Ga0315535_1002023_pt1 | contig 13264 bp, 21 predicted proteins | sample SalMarSW160220MG_2_FD_203092 | JGI IMG/M metagenome (GOLD analysis project Ga0315535, IMG submission 203092) | Salt marsh sediment microbial communities from the Plum Island Ecosystem LTER, Massachusetts, United States - Salt Marsh Sediment SW1602-20 ...
TATGTCCTTGAAAAAGAAGGCGTTGATGTGACTTTGATAAGCAAAGACAAATTGAATGAAGGACTTAGTGACTTTGAGTTTTCAAAGGAAGTTGAATTTGGCAGAGATATTCAAAAAGAAAATCTTGGAGATTTTGACAAAATAGTATTTCTCGATTACGGTGCTGCAGACAGTGATTTCTCTGAAGAGTTTATGAAAGGATTGAAAAGTTTCAATGTGATAAATATAGACCATCATAAAACTAATTCTTACTTCGGAAGTTTAAATTATGTAAACGAAAAATCTGCCTCAACATGTTCTGTATTGTTTGAGATGTTCAAAAAAATTGGGATTAAATTTGACAGGGAAATAAGCTTGAGGCTGCTCGTGGGTATCTGCACCGATACCGGTTTTTTCAAATGGGGGGATTCTATAGATTCCATGAAAAAGGCCACAACTTTACTTGAAACCGGTAAGATAGATTATGAAAAGGAAGTTTATGATGTTATAATGACCAATCCTTGGAAATTAAAGAAGCTTCATGGGATTATATTGAACAATATGGAGAAAGAAGAAATTCGTGGAACTGACGTTGCTTACAGTTGGTCTACGAAGGAAGACTACAAAAAGGCAGGATTAGATGAAAGCGATGTAAGACTTGCGGTTATCTGCATGAATGACATAAAGGACATTGATTTAGTATTTGTTCTCAATGAAATTGACGGAACCATAAGGGGCTCTTTCAGAAGCTCCAAATTTGATACAACCCTCTATTCTTCTGTCTTGGGGGGTGGTGGGCATAAAGCGGCATCGGGTTTCACAATAAAAGGCAGTAATATGAAAGATGCAATAAAGAAAGTTCTTGAAACAATAAAAGAAAAAGGTTTTGTTCCTGTAAATTAAGGTTTAGGCTTGTCCCGGGCCTTCAACTATAACCCCGTTTGAATCTACGACAACAGCCATATCATCTGCGAGGAAGTTATCTTCATCTGTGTCCGCATTATCATCTCCAAGAGACCTTTCTATAAAGTAAAGGCTTTGTCCTGATTTTACAGTGTAAGTTTGGTTTTGATATCCCTGCTTCAATGCTGTTAATGTATAAGTAGTGCTCCCGTCAGAATTTTGTGCCTTGGAAAGTTTAAACCCTGTTAAGGCTGTTCGCGCATCGGAACTTAAGGGATCTGAAGAGATTAAATATGCATAATTTGCGTAAGGGCTGTCTGATAATTTTTGCCCTGTGGCCGAAGCAGGCTGCATTGGTGCATTGCCTTGGTTTGTTGGCGCAATAGCATTGCCGCTAGGTGCTTGTGGATGGCCTGAGAATATGATTATTGCAGCAACTATTATTGCAACGACAACAACACCTGCAATGATAAGACCAACCGATTTGGGCATCTCCTTTTTCATATGAGTTTTTAACAATCGTTATTTATAAATTTTTGGAACCACCAATCTATGATGATTAAACTTTTTGAGGTTAATGAAAAGCTTTAAATAGGTAAATCCTAAGGTATAATTACTGCGAGTTAACGCGATAGCAGTTTTAATGTTTCTATCGTGGCAGTTTGTTAAAATGAAATCAAACACAAAAATTGATACACAATTAAAAAGAAAAAGAAATCCTGAGTTAGTCGAAACTATAATCAGCGCGAAGAGAAATGATTCCTGGAAAAGGGTTGCAGAGATTATGACGACAACAAGAAAAAGAAAATTTGAAAGAAACCTTAATTCAATAAATGAAAATTCAAAGGATGGCGAAACTGTCGTCATACCGGGCAAGGTTCTCTCTGTTGGTGAACTTGAGAAGAAAATAAAGGTTGTAGCTTTTTCATTCTCTGAAAGTGCCAAAGAGAAAATATTAAAGTCCGGAAGCAAAATTTCAACAATATTTGATGAAATAAAGAGAAACCCAAGTGCGGAGGGTGTGAGGATATTAGAATGAAAATAATTGACGGACAAGATGCGGTTTTAGGAAGACTTGCAGTTCATGCAGCAAAGCTTGCGCTTAGAGGAGAGGAAGTCAAAATTGTTAATTGCGACAAGGTTATAATTACGGGAAATAGGAAATCAAACATAGAAAAATATGCCGAGAGGAGAAGGAGAGTTGGAACAACACAAAGAGGACCAAAACATTCAAGAGACCTGGACAGGGTAGTTAAGAGAACTATAAGAGGGATGTTGCCTAATCACAGAGAGGGAAGAGGAAAGGAAGCATATTCAAGAATAAGATGCTATGTTGGGGTTCCAAAAGAACTTGCAAATGAAAAAGCTGAAAAATTTGAAACAGGAGAAAAGGTAAAGTTTTCAAAGCTTAAGGAGGTTGTAAAAGCATAATGGCAGAAAAATCACAAAGAATAATCACATCTGGGAAAAGGAAAGCTTCAGTCGCAAGAGCCATTCTTACGGAGGGACATGGGCATGTAAGGATAAATAGGAAAGATTATCAAACACTCCAATTTTTTGACAAGCTGAGAATTGAAGAACCAATAAGGATTACAAAAGAAGTTACAGGAAAAGTCAATTTTGATGTTAACATAATAGCAAGAGGCGGAGGATCAAGAGGTCAGATAGAAGCTGCACGTTTGGCGCTCGCGAGGGCAATTTCAGAATTTGAAAAATCTAAAGAGCTTACAGAAGCTTTTACAGCATATGACAGGGGTTTGCTTGTTGCAGATGTCAGAAGAAAGGAATCAAGGAAACCAGGTGATTCCAAGGCAAGAGCAAACAGGCAGAGCTCTAAGAGATAAATTTGTTTCTAAGATTTTTTCTTAAGAATTCTATCAAGCTTGTTTTGAACGTGATTGAATAATGTTGAAGATATAATTGCCTGGTGGCTGCCTTCGTGAATTTGGTTGTCAAATTTTATTTTTCCAATGTAGGTAAAATTTCTAAGGACTTTTTTCAGGCCGTTTACTGATAAATGATGCTTTGCTGCAAGCTGCCTTAAACTAATGTTGGTATTGAGAAATTCTTCAAATATTTCTTCAATTTCTCTGTAATTTTCAGCAGGCACAAGTTTTTTGTTTTCTAATTTATAACCAAAGGGCACGCGCGACATTAAGTTCCCTTGAGAAGCTTTTTTTGCCATCCCAATTTTTTGCCTTTTCCCAGAGCTTACGGCATATTTCCTGAAGGTATCAAGTGTTTTTCCGTCCATAGTCTCCCTGACATATTCAATGAACTGTTTTTCATCATCAGGGGCAAAATGGTAACAAATTTCACAAAGTTCTTTGTCAAACTTTTTTTTCTTTGCAGGACTTTTGCATTTTGCACAAAAGCTTTTCATTTCTCTTGGCATATCGGACGATTCAATCATACTTCAACCCCCAGTTTTTTTAATTGCTCTTTGAAGTCCCTGTTTCCCTTGAATAAAATTGTCTTAATGCCCATTGCTCTGGGAGCAGGAAGATTCCATTTTTCATTGTCTGTAAATATTACCTCCGAAGGTTTTAGCCCGAGTTTCTTGAGTTCCATTTGAAAGATTTTCCTGCCTGACTTCCTTGAACCCGCATCACATGAAGCAAGAGTGTCATCAAAATGTCTATAATAATAACTCTTGAAAAAAACGTCCTTTGCGATGTACCAGATATCTGAGATTATGGCAATTTTGTATCCCTCTTTTTTTAGGGCCAATGCGAAATGGTAAAGTTCATCATTTCTTTTGAAGTTTCTTTTGTAAGCACGTTTATAGGTTTTTATCAATTTTTTTGGGTTTGTATTAAGGTTTCGTGACATAGTCTCAACAGATTTTTCTCTTGAAATTTTTCCCGCTATTGCATTCGCATAGGAAGAATCAATTGCATCAAAATATTCATCAACTGAAAATCCGAGTTTTTCTGCAACCTCTTCGTGGACGCCTTCCATGTCCTCATGTCTTTTGCTTACAGACAATACACCGCCCAGGTCAAAGATTATAGCTTTATACCTCTTTTTCATAATCTCTTTTTGTGAAAATTGTTTATATAGATTTTCCCTTAATTAAAAGTTAGAAAATTTTGAATGATTTTCTTTCCTTGATTTTTTGCATCAACTTTTACTTCAGGATGGAACTGAACACCCCATATTTTTTTGTTTTTGTGTCTTATTGCTTCAATGCCCAATTTTGATTCTGCAATGATTTCTATGTTCTCTCCCGGTTTTTTTACGGCGTAGCCGCGGAATTCAAATCCGCGAATTTTGCCCGGCAGACCCCCAAATAATCTATCTTTTTTCATTATATTAATTTCAGTACTTCCTTTGTTCAGTTTTTTCAGATGTTTCATCTTTGATCTAAAAGCGACAGCGATTATCTGCATGCCAAGGCATATTCCGAGAATCGGAACATTAGAGTTTTTGACAAGTTTCATCTCTTTTGAAAATTTCCATTTTCTTGGCCAGTGGTCTCCCCCAGTCAGGATAATATGTGTAAATCCTCTCATGCTTTTTGGATTAAATTTTTTAAAATGAACAATTTCAAAATCCTCGCCTTTGAGGGATTTTTTAAGATCTTCAATAGCACCAGTTTCGTTGTTGATGACGAGAATTTTTCTGGGTTTCATCTTAATTCTTTTTTCATTTTAATTAGAAAATGAAAATCATAATTCTTGAAGAAAGCTTCGTCTTTCTTATTCATTCTGTTATTAATAATTGAAATTCCAACTATTTCTGCACCGAGATTTTCTATAAGTTTTATTGCTGCCTTTGCAGATTCACCTGTTTCGAAAACATCATCGACAAAAAGCACCCTATCGCCTTTGTTTATTGTTCCAATTCCGACATCAATAGATTTTGTCTTTCCTGAATAATCTTTGTATTTTTTGGACATTACAATCTGGGGAGAAACCCTGCCACTTTTCAGAATTAATGTAAAGGGCTTTCTTAACTTGTAAGCAATTGTAGGCCCATATAAAACTCCTTTCATTTCAGGAGCCATTATTCTGTCAATCTTTTTTCCTTTGAAGGGCTTGATTAATTCAGAAATGACTCTTCTGAAAAGTTTTGGATATGCAGAAATAAGATATCCGTTATCCTTGTGCATCCTTTCCTTAAGCTCTTCTTTTAGATTAAGCGCCTCTTTTTTCATCTTAATTCTTTTTACTTTTTATTCTTGACAGTTCATACTGGTTGTAGAGCATAAGAATTACTGCACCAATCAAGTAAAGCCAATTTCCCGATATAAAAGTCAGAACTATGAATCCGATTGCTAAAACTGATGCTATAAGGACTTTCCAGCTTTTTACTTTTATTTTTCTCATCTTACAGATTATCTATAGGGGATGGTATCTTTTTTAATTCTTCTCTTGAGATGTGTGTGTAAATTTGTGTTGTGCTTAGATCAGAATGACCGAGAAGTTCCTGGATTTTTCTGATGTCAACATTATTTTCAAGCAAATGTGTTGCAAAACTGTGTCTCAACGTGTGGGGATGAACTGATTTTGTAATCCCTGCAGCAGAAACCGCTTTCTTTACAAGTTTCTGGATGTTCCTTTCTGTGAGTTTTCCTTTTGGTCCGGTAAAAAGATATTCCTGATTTTTTTCCAGTTGCTTTCGAATTTGTTTTTTCAAATCTTTAACAAGAAATTTTGGAATGTTGAAAATTCTGTCTTTTCTTCCCTTAGCTTGTGTAATCCTCCCGGACATTTCATCAAAGTTCAAATCAGAAATTTTCAGGTTGATAAGTTCCGAAACACGGAAGCCGCAGGCATAAGCCATTTCTATCATTAATCTGGTCTTTTTGTTTTCAATTGATGCAAATAGTTTCTTGATTTCATCTTTTGTAAGAACCTCCGGAATTCGCTTCTCGCGTTTTGGGCGTTTGATTCCCGCAGTTATGTCTTTCTTGAGGATATTGGTGTAGGCATATCTTATGGCAGACAGAAATACTATTATGGAAGAGGATGCAGAATTTTCAAAGTTTTCCGCCATGTACAGTTTGACATCATCTTCATCAATCTTGTCCGGCTGTTTTTTTGAGTGATTAATTAATTCGGAATTTGCGTTGAGATAATTTCGTATTGTATATGCAGAGTTCTTTGAAATCTTTAATTCGGTTTCAAGTTTTCGGAGAAAATCCCCTTTTTCCATAGAACAGATTGTGCGAACTCCTATTTAAGAGTTGTGAAAGAAAAGCTTCTTATTTCCTTGGGGGAAGGTTCCAGATATTAGACATCGCAATAAGACCAAGGCCTATGATTCCGATTATAATTCTTACAGAAGTTTCAAAAATTCCAAAAAACATGAAGGCGGCTCCTGTTAATGCAACAACGAGACCCAAAGTGAACTGAACAATGAAAAGAGTTCTTTTGTTCATATAATTAGAGGGTTTTGAGATTTATATTTGTTGTGAAAAATTTTAAATAACTAAAATATCTAAGAAGATTATGAAAAAAGAGTTGAAGATAAATTCAGTTAAGTTCGGGATTGCAGGAGGAATATTCTGGGGTTTGCTTGTCTTGCTCGTGGGTATTTTTTCGTCGCATTTCCCTACATGGACGGCATTGTTTACAGAGTGTTATGGATTTATAGGATTTAATCCTGCGACTTTCTTTGGGAATGTTCTTGGATTAGTCTATGGGTTTATTGACGGATTTATTGCCTTTTTCGCAATCTCCTGGATATATAATTGGTTGGATAAATAATTGAATCGGAAGTGGTTGAAGGAGAAGAAATCTAAGAAGAGGGATGAGACAATCCAGTTAATTTAATGAGGACAAAACTTTTATAAGTAGTTATCATTATAAGATAATAACATGGCCTTAGATATTATGGTTGTGCAGACCCCAATAAATAATAAGGACAGAGTAAAAGAATTAGAGTTCTACTTAAATATAGCTGCTGAGAATAATGTGGATTTTGCTATTTTCCCGGAAGGATATTTAAATATAATAAAAGATCCGGATTTATTGGACAAGTCTTTAGAGGTTATAAAAAAGGAAGGGATAAATACTCTTTTTGGAGTTATAAGTCCAAATACAAACTCTGCTTATTTTGTAGATCAAGAAGGTAAGATAGGAGAACAATATCTAAAAAGATGTTTATTCGGAAAAGAAAAGGAAAGATTTGAACGGGGCAAATCGCCAGTGATTTTTAATATAAGGGATTACAAAATTTCCCCCCTCATCTGCTATGATTTATTCTTTCCGGAAATAAGCAGAGAGCTCATGGGTCTTGGAGTTGATGTAATCCCGGTGTTGGGTATTATAAGAAAAGAGCGAAGAGGATTGTGGTACTCTTTGCTTGAAACAAGGGCAAACGAAAATAACATTCCTTTTTTGGCATCATGTGGGGTTTCTGAGGAAAATAAAATTATGAAAAGTTCTGCAATAGCAAAACCCCGAGAGAGTGTAATTAAAATAAAAGGGGATTATGCTCTTTCAAGGATAGAACCTGAAAAGTACGCTCTATTCAAGCAGGAGGAATCTCCTCTTGAAAGGGGTAAGGTTTTATTTGATAGGAATCTTGCCGGACCTTATCTGGGAGATCTAAAGATATGAAACCAGATATTTTTGTTACTTCCATGGTTACAGAATCATGTGATCTTCATTGTAAGTATTGTTATATGAATGAAAAAACAAAAAGGGAAATGAGCCTTGATACTACTAAAAAATTAATTAAAAGTTTCCTTGATTATAATAATAAAGCTGCCAATTTCAATTGGATTGGAGGGGAACCTCTTAGTAGAGGAATTTCTTTCTTTGAGGAGATCTCTGAGTTTACAGAGGAAAACAATAGCAAAAATCTTGCAGTTCATCACTCAATACAATCAAACGGTTTATCGATGACTCCGGAGACTTTTCATACCCTATACAACCTTGGATGGAATGTTGGAATAAGCTATGATGGGACTCCAGGAATTCAGTTGTTACAAAGGGGGCTCATAGGTAAAAAGCAAGAACAACTATTAGATAACTTAAAAAATACAGGCAAAAAGGTAGGGATAATCTCGGTGTTAACAAAAAATAGCGTGGGGAAGGAAGAAGAAATTTATGATTTCTTAAGAGACCATACAACAAGAGCTAAATTAAATTTCTATTCCCCTATAGGAAGAGGATCCGACCGTGAAACGGAGCTCCTTCCAACAAAAGATGAAGCAAAAGAGATTATGGTTAACTTTTATGAGCTCTGGAAAAAAGACGATTCTGATTTTGTCTTATCTCCTTATAATGAAATAGTTAGGTCATTTTTCACGGGTTTGTCTACAATCTGTGGTTATTCTGCAGTATCATGTTATCAAAGTTTGGGTGTGAATGTTGAAGGAGATATTTACCTTTGCTCAAGGGGGATGCATCTCCCAGAGATGAGGTTGGGAAACATAGAGGAAGGTCTTGATAACCTCTTGGGAACAGAGAAACATACTGCAGTACTCAGAAGATATTTAGATTTGAGAAATAAGACCAAAGACCCTTGGTTTTCATATTCTGCAGGAGGTTGTCCTTTAGAAGCACTTGTGCATGATGGAGGATTTATGAATGAAGCATACTATGGGAATGAAGTAAGAAACCCCCTTTTTAATAAAATAAAGGAAGATTTGGAGAATGAAAAAATTGGAAACCTGCTTGAAAGAAAAGCTGGATTTAAATGAAGAAATAGAATTAATAAGATTTAACAGACATAATACACGCAATATAAGTTATACTGTAAATGTGAAAGGGGAGCCGACTTATTTCTTGAAATACAAATCAAAGAAAGGATACAAGGAAAGAAAGGTGTTTGATTTTTTAAAAAACAATCCAGTAATTCCAACAATATTTCCATTGTATATGGATAAAGACATAATGGTCTTTCCTTATAAGAAGTTGGAAGATGTCAACTCGGAAGACGGTCTTGATTTCATTGTAAACTTTCAGAATTCTATTTTGAAATTGGACAAATCATTCCAGAGTACCTTTTCAAGTGACCCTAAATTCTCAAATTGGAAAGATGAAAAATTTATAGCTCATCTGACAGAACACTACAACGAAGCTTCTTTGTTTTGGGAAAAACCCGAGGAGTTAGTGCGGTATTATATTGGTGCTTCAAATAGATTGAACGACTCTTTTCCCAAGACCCTTGTTCATGGAGATGTGCATCACAAAAATCTTCAAAGGGATGAGGCAGGAAATTATCTTTTGATAGATTTTGAGGAATGTTGTTACGCCTCGCCAACATGGGAGCTTTCACGTGCGTTAATGGAAGTAAATCCTAAAGATTTTGATAAGTTCATAAAAGAATATGTAGAAAAGATTGATCTAAAAGGCAAAGATATTTTGAGAGATTCTGTAAGAAAAGATTTCATTGTACGGATAGCTTCAGATGCAGTTGGTTTACAATTGATGTTGGGGGTAGAAAAATCAAGATATTACATAGATTTCCTTAAGAGAAATTACACTCAAAAAATAAAGGAAATATTAAGCGAGGGTTAATAGGATATTTTGGATAAAATGGATAAAATTGAAATAAATTTCAAAATGAATAAAGAGCTTAATTTTTTCAGAATTATAAAATTATCCGATCGTATTAATGAGAAAAAAGATTACAGAAAGTATGGGATAAAAGAAACTCATTTTAAACCCCCAATAAATTTGGACTTAAGTGATCTTGATAGAAAAAAAATAGATAATTTTTTCAGAAATAAAAAGAATAATCCGGAGGATATAATTAGATTGCCTGAATTTGAAGAGATATATGATAAAAATAGGGAGACATGGGAAACTTACTGGGAGGAGAATATTGAAAAATTAGAAAAGGTAAAAAATTTGATAAAAGAAGAATTTGAGAAATTTGACTCTACGATTTTCTTTAAGGTTGCTAAATTTTTTGGAGGAGAAGTTCCTAAAAAAGCAGAGGTGATAATTTGTATGGGAAATGACACTCCCTTAAATCCGAATTTTGTTAATCTGCCAAATAATTTAATCGTCTCGTTTCCAAGAAATTTTCAGAAGCAACCGGAAAAAAATCAGACCAGAGAGGTTTCTGCAATTGTACATGAAATTGTCCATATGTGCCAAGATTGGAAAGAGATCCTTATGAAAAATAAAGACATGGATTTATTTGAGAAAACCGCCGCATGTTTTGCTTCAAAAGGAATTTTGATAAATCAAGAAAGAGTTGAAAGGGATGGAAAATCTCTTGAGTTTTATAATGTGGTTAAAAATGCATTTTATGAAGGAAAAACCTTAAAAGAGATATCCTTTGAATTAAAGAAATATAGGAACTTTGAAGGATACAATTAAAGCATGGATGTGGATTATTTTAAAATAAATGAAGCAGCATATGATAGATTCTCTGGAGAATACCGAAAGGTGAGAGAAACAAATAAAGAGGCTGTGGAGGAAGCGATTCTATTTATTAACCATATTAAAAAAATTTCTCATGACCCCAAGATTCTTGAAATTGGGCCCGGGGCAGGAGTTACATTAAAAGAATTTGAAAGGGTCGGTTTAAGGACTTATGCCGTTGAAATATCCCAAAAAATGATTGATACCTCGAGAGAAGTAGCACCAAGTACAGTTTATACAAAGGGTAATTTTTTAGACTATAATTCAGAAAGAGACTTTGATGGTATCTTCTCAAGGTTTGTTTTACATTTGTTTTCTGAAACGGATGCCTATGGATTTGTTGAAAAGGCATACGATCTTCTTAGACCCGGTGGAATATTCTTTGCCTCAACAATTTTTTATTATTCCTCTCAAGAAGGTTTTATAGAAAAAAAGAAAGAGGGGGTTTCCGCTTTAAGATACAAAAAGAGATGGACTATAGGGGAACTTGAAGCTTTAGTTAAGGGGGGTCCTTTTGAAGACTTTAAAATGAGTGTTATTGATAAAGAGCACAGAAAGATAATGGTTCAATTTAAAAAAGTAAGTTAAATTGTCGGTTATTCTTGATAAGGGAAAATTTTAAAAATAATGTTCTTGTGCTAGACTTATATGGCATATGAAACAGCAGTTGTACAAGATTACGTGGTTGCAGACGCTGGTTCTGAAACAAATGAAAACCTCCTTGGAAGAATCCTTGAGGATGTACGTCCTGTAAAGAATTCTAAAGAAGGAGAGTATTCCATAAGTGAAGAGCTGTCTCCAATGGGTTATTATGATGCGCCTACTCCAGGTACTTTCTAGATAGTTTTGGTTTTACTTGTTATCTGTTTTCTTAGTTTTTACTTTGTTATTTTTTCTGCTGATAACAATCAGATAATTATCGGGAAAGTCTGGCATCGGAAGAATATTTATGATCGGGGTTAGGATAAAGAATTGAGTCAAAAGTGGTTGATGGAGTGGAAGAAATAGGGTTTTGGAAGTTTAGAAAAATGGATTGAGACTTACAAAATCTACATTATTATATTAAACAAATAACCTGTAAATAATATTCCAAGGGCAACAATTCCGAAATAAATCGCAAGCAGCTTCGGCTTCATGACTTTTCTGAGTATTATTGCTTCGGGCAATGAGAGGGCTGTTACAGACATCATGAATGCAAGCGCAGTTCCTAGAGGAAGACCTTTTTCAAACAAGGAGCTCACAATAGGGATGACTCCTGCAGCATTTGAATAAAGAGGGACTCCCAGCAAGACCGCTATCGGAACTGCAAGAAGATTTCCTTTTCCTGCAATTTGTGCAAGAAAATTTTCGGGAGCATACCCATGGATAAAAGCCCCTATTGCAACACCAATCAAAACATAAGGGAATACTTTTTTTATCAAAGCCTTTGTATCTCTATAAGATTCTTTTGCCCGCTCTTTCAGAACTATTTTTGCAGTTTCAGCAGTTTGATTCATTTTAATTTTGAAGACATATTCTTCAATGTGCTTTTCAAGATGAAGTTTTCCGAGGATAAATCCTACAACTACAGATATAATCCAACCTGATGCGACATAAAGAAGTGCGATTTTCCATCCGAAAAGCCCCCAGAGCATTGCAAGAGCTACTTCGTTTATAAGGGGCGCTGCGATTAGATAAGAGAAAGTCACCCCAAGAGGAACTCCTGATTCTACAAATCCTATAAACAAAGGAACCGCTGAACAGGAACAGAAAGGCGTGACAATCCCGACTGTGGCTGCAATCATGTTTCCCAGGAATTCAAACTTCTTTGCCAGGACTTTCCTCACTTTTTCGGGAGAAACATATGTTCTCAGGAAAGAAACTGCGAATATTATAACTGCAAGCAAAATGAAAATCTTTATTGAGTCATAAATAAAGAAATTTACGGCGCTACCTATTACACTGTCTGAAGACAAGCTGAAGACTGAATAAACCAGCCAATTTGCAAATAGTTGAATCGGGTAAAAGATGTCCATGAATTATTCTTTTGGATTATTCTAGGAATTTTTTTATTTCCTTAGGAGACAAAACGCCTACAGAGACAACCTTTTCATTGACAACCAGAGCAGGAGTTGACATGACTCCATAAGACATTATTTTTGGTATGTCTGTAACTTCTTCTACTTCTGCTTTGACCCCCAACTCATTTACTGCAATTTTTGTATTTTCTTTAAGCCTTTTGCAGTTAGGGCATCCTGTTCCCAAGATTTTTATGTTCACTTTCCTTCCTCCTTACTGATTAATTTGAGCATCTTGCTTATTCTCGGATCATTTAATGAGTAAAGAATCATTTTACCGTTTCTTCGTGATTTTATCAATGCCCATTCTGCAAGTTTTGAAAGGTGCATAGAAGTATTTGATTGTGTCCTGCCGATTTTACCGGGGATTTCACATGCACATAATTCTCCTTTATCGAGGGATTTCAGAATGAGGTTTTTTGTTTCTTCTCCGAGAGCCTTAAACAGATTTAAGTCATTGGCATTAGTCTTCATATCAATATCTATTGATATGTTCTTTATAAAACTTTTGTGATAATAAACATTTCAAAAAGTATAAACTGTAAATCCTTCTCTTGCATATCTTGAAAATGCATCTCTTGCGAGTTCTGTTTCTATTCCTAACTTCTCAGCGTTTTCTTCAAGTTTCCAGAGTTTTGCTTCGGTTGTGCAAACCTTAACTGTTATTCCGCTCTGCTTAAGCTGTTTCATTATTGTTACAAATTCTTCTGGAAGAGATTCGAGAAGCTTTGCGCCTCCGGAGAAAAGAAACACTTCCAAGGCATCAACAGAGTTTTCCTGTTTTGCTTCATAAATTCTGTGTGCAAGATGCAATGCCGAGGTGACTTTAAGTTTTTGATCCCAATCAGATATAAGAACAATTGCTATCTTTCCGCTTCCGCCTCTACTTTTTACAGATTTTTTTGCTGGCATAAAAGTTAGAATGGAGGGGGAGTTATATATGTTTTGGGGATTGGGGGGAATTATTTTAAAGTATGATTTCTTGGTAAGTAA
>Ga0315535_1002027_pt1 | contig 13251 bp, 14 predicted proteins | sample SalMarSW160220MG_2_FD_203092 | JGI IMG/M metagenome (GOLD analysis project Ga0315535, IMG submission 203092) | Salt marsh sediment microbial communities from the Plum Island Ecosystem LTER, Massachusetts, United States - Salt Marsh Sediment SW1602-20 ...
AGGTCCACGCCGGTGACGGGTTTTTCCTCCATTTTGCGTATGTCGCCTAGGGTGTCTACTAGTTTTCCCGGGTTCAACTTCATCAAGACTAAATATTCTGGCATGCTGCATTTTTCCTCCAGTGTTTTGTTTTTGTAATACTCAGCGCTTAACTTAAATATTACGATTTAAGAATACTGATTTTGCGTGGAAAAAACAAACAACACCACTGAAAGAAGCCTATAAAAGCGCTACTGCCCCTTCCCAGCCATTCTAAGAAAACCAGGATGAGAATAATCAAATAACCAAGTTTGAGACTGCCAAATCGCCTTAAAACAGTCTTTATGATAATAACTCTTCACTTTTCCAAAAGAATCCCTCAATGTGACCTCTTGACCCTGTTCAATTAACTTGCCACACTCGCTGCACGTCAAACCTTTTTCTGATTGCTTATTCTTCAAAGCTTCACATTGCGCCCTTAACTCAGAAACCTGACTTTTCAAAGACCTAAGCCTAGCCAAAGTAATCTCAACCTTCTCCTTACGCGCATTAGCATTACTGCGGCGCCTAACATCATTTGACTGCATATCTCAAACCTAGGCTTTCGTAGCGTAGATAACCTACACAAAAACAGTCTAATCTGAATACATAATACTTTATTTCGCTAATTGTAATATTCCAAAACGGAGTTTTTCCTACAACAGTTAGAGTAGCAAGTGCAGTCCCACAGAGAAAAATTCCGCGTTTACTTCTTGCTCATTAAGTACTCATGTATTGCTTTGGCTGCTTTCTTGCCCATGCCCATGGCGCTGATAACGGTTGCCGCACCCGTGGCTACGTCTCCGCCTGCGTAAACGCCTTCTAAGCTTGTCTTGCCGTTCTCATCCACTATTATGGTGCCGTGTCGGGGGTTAACCACCAAGCCTTCTGTGGTGCGCTGTATAATGGGGTTAGGAGTCTGCCCGATGGCGATAATGACTGTGTCGGTTTCCATCGTGAACTCTGAACCTTTAACTGGAAGGGGTCGGCATCTTCCCGAAGCGTCAGGTGGACCAAGCTCCATGGCTTGGCATTCCATGGATTTCACCCAGCCCTTCTCGTCACCGTTAAAGCGTAACGGCGCAGCAAGGAACTTGCACACCAAGCCTTCTTCTTCAGCATTCTCAATCTCCTCATGCCTAGCAGGCAACTCTTCACGTGAACGCCTGTAAAGCAGACACACGTCGGCGCCCAGTCGCATCGAGCTTCGCGCGCAGTCCATTGCGACGTTGCCGCCGCCTATGACAACCACGTGTTTCCCAATGCGCAGTGGCGTGTCGAAGTCAGGAAACTTGAAAGCCTTCATCAGGTTAACGCGAATCAAAAACTCGTTGGCGGAGTAGATACCGCCCAAGTTCTCGCCTGGAATATTCATAAACTGGGGCAGCCCCGCGCCTGAACCTATGAACACTGCGTCATATCCGTTTTCCATAAGCTCGGGAATCGTGTGTATCCTGCCCACCAAGTTGCCCACGCGCAAATCAACACCCAGCTTCTGGATGTAGTTAACCTCGTTCTGAACAATCTTCTTGGGCAAACGGAATTCGGGAATACCATAAACCAGCACGCCACCTGCCAAGTGCAGCGCCTCAAACATCGTCACTTCATGACCCATCTTCACCAAGTCAGCCGCCGCTGTGAGCCCCGCTGGACCTGCACCAACCACGGCTACTTTTTTTCCCGTTGGCTTTGGCTTTTCAGGCATCTGAAAGCCGTGTTCACGCTCCCAATCCGCGAGGAACCTTTCCAAACGACCAACGCTGACTGGTTCACCGATTTTCCCAACAAGACATTTCTCTTGGCACTGCTCTTCCTGCGGGCAAACACGACCGCAAACCGCGGGCAACGCGTTCTTCTCTTTAATTTTAGCTATGGCTTCACCGTACTTTTGTTCGCGGAGGCACTTGATGAATTCTGGAATAGGCACTTCAACGGGACAGCCGCCCACGCACTGCGGCTTAACACATTGCAAACAGCGGTTGGCTTCCTCCAATGCTTGAGCTTCAGTGTAGCCCAAGGCAACTTCGTTAAAGTTCTTAACGCGCTCTTTCGGCGCCTGTTTAGGCATCTCAACGACTTCTTTCTTTATCTTCGGTTTAGGCTTTGTTTCTGCCACACTTGCAACCTCCAATCTCATATAGAACAGAGCTTAAACGCTCTTCAGGAAGGAACATACGCTGACGCGTAACCAACTCGTCAAAATCAACCAGATGCCCATCAAACTCCGGACCATCAACACATGCAAACTGCATCTTGCCGTCAACCGTGACTCGGCAGACGCCGCACATGCCCATGCCGTCAACCATCAGGGGCGTCAAAGTCACAATCGTCGGAATACCATAAGGCTTAGTTATCTCGCTAACCTTCTTCATCATGACAACAGGTCCCAACGCGACACAGCGGTCGAACTTTTCAGTCTTAAGCAGCTCCCTCAAAAGGTCCAAGCCCTTATAGCCCTCAGAACCGTCGTCCGTGGCTACGTACAGCTTGTCGCTCACCGCTTTAGCTTCATCCTCCATAAACAGCACATCCTTTATCCTCGCGCCCAAAACGGTGGTGACGCTGTTCCCGGCTTCCTTCATGGCTTTAGCCTGCAACACCAACGGCGCAATCATGATGCTGCCTCCGACGCATAGGACCTTACCGTAACTCTTAATTTCAGAAGGATTACCCAAAGGACCTGTGACGTTTTCTAGGCAGTCACCTTCGCATAAGTTACCGAGTTCCTTCGTGGTTTTGCCGACTTCATGAAAAGCAAAAGACACCGTGCCCTTCGCCCTGTCGTATCCGCAGATGGTCAACGGCACACGTTCACCTTGTTCGCCGATGACAACTATGACGAATTGGCCAGGCTGAGCCTTCGCAGCGATGTCTGGAGCTTCAACCGTGAACAACTTCTCTTTAGGCGCAAGCTCTTTTTTAGTAACAATCTTGTACACTTCACTTCGCCTCCTCAACAACAACTTTACGCTGAGGCATAGCCGCAAGCTTCGCGTAAAACGCGTCAAACGCCTGCTTAAAATCGCCCTCACACCTTGGCGATGCTTCGTAATACTCGAAGCGGTTTTGCAAGCCAAATCTATTCAACGCGTTCTTCAGCACTTCCAAGTTGCGTTCTGCGGTGTCCCTGCCTTTCTCAAGCTTGCAGTCGTCAGCGGAACAGACCACAGCCATCACACCGTCAAAACCGCATTTTAACGCGTTAATGACGTGAACGGGGTCCATTCCCTTGAAGCACGGAACCTCCAAAGCCATAGCGTTCTTGCCCTTAAACACGCTGTCAGGATTGTCCAGCGTCGGAAACTCTGACCATTGGCAGACGAACGCCAGAACCGCTGGCGCCTTGTCCTCGGCTTTCAGCTTAGCTGCGGCCTCACCGTAACGTTGCAGCACATTTTCAAACTCGAAGCCTTTCACTTGGATAGCTTCGTGCGGACAGACCAGCTGGCAAGCGCCGCAGCCGACACATTTCTCCTCGTCAATGTTTGGCGTGGCAAAAGCCTCAGCCGTTATAGCGTCATACGGGCAGATGAAAACGCACTTGTCGCAGCCCACACATTTGTCGGTGTCGTAAACCGCTTTTCGGGAGTACTTAACCACTTTCAAAGCGTTTTTGTCATAGCCTAACTGCTCCAGAACGTTTCGTGTCAGCTGGAACCGCCTAGTGTTGATTCTTGTACCTTCCTTGTAGCGGCAGAACGGGTCTTCACACTGGATCGAAACAATGTTCTTCACGCCTGAACTCAGCGTTTTGAAAATGAAGTCTGTTGGGATTCTTCCCGAACAGGGTAAACGTAACGGGATATAATTGTCGACGCAGAGGCCTTGTTCTGCCAGAATCTCTTCGGTTTCGCATGTGGAAGGAGAGTTGCCTCGGCACATCAAAACCAAAGTGTCACTATCAACTTTTTTCCTCATGCAGTCCACGTAATCCACGAGGTGGTCATAATCGTAGTAAGCAACCTCTATGGCGGCAACGGGACAGGCGCTGGGGCAAATGCCACAGACTTGGCATTTCTGTATGTCAATCTCTACCTTATCCGCTTCTTTATCATAATTTATGGCTTCATAGGGACAAACTGAATGGCAAACAAGACATCGACTGCATAAATCTTGGTTGATTTCTACTGCAGCAAGACACGTTTCACTCATTCTCGAAACCTCTTTCACTGTTCTACTTAACGTTTTCAAAGCAGTAAGTAATCAGCTTTGTTTATGAAAGCATGAGAAGGGTTTTTGAATGATATAATGTTTTCCCTCTACCTTCGGTAATATGGTCGTCGTATAAAGCCGTAGGCTTCGAGAGCGGCGGTGATGCCTTGACCAACAGCGGTCCCAACCTGTTTCACGGGATGAGTTGTCACATCACCCGCTGCATAAACACCTGCCATACTAGTTCGCTGGAAAATGTCTGTCTTGATGTAACCTGCATCGTCAACTTCTATGCCAGCATCTCGGGCAATATGACTGTTAGGCGCTTCTCCCACCTGAACAAAAACCGCGTCAACCGCTATTTCCCTAGTTTCTCCTTCCTTGTTATGGTACAAGACGACTTTAGTGACAACTTTCTCACCTTTGATTTCTCGGACTTCAGTGTTCCAGAAAACCTGCACGTTCTCTTTGGAAGCTATATCCTTCACGAGGGCTTCTTCAGCGCGGAAGGCATCTCTGCGGTGAGTCACCACGACCTCGGTAGCGATGCCTGAAAGGTAAAGAGTGGTGGTGGCTGCGGAGTTGCCGCCTCCGATTATGAGAACCCTTTTGCCTTTGAAGAAGGGACCGTCGCAGACACCGCAGTAGCTTACGCCTTTTCCACGGAACTCTTTTTCACCTTTAACCCCGATCTCGCGGTAATGAGAGCCTGTGGCTATGATAATTGCCTTAGCTTTGTAAGTGGCTCGGCTAGTTTTCACGATTTTCCGTTCCTCTGTAAGCTCCAAGCCAGTCACAGTTTCAATTTCATGAATGGTTACACCCACTTTTTTGCAGTGCAGCACCATTTTTTCTGCCAGTTCGCCGCCGCTTATTTGCGAGAAACCGGGGTAGTTCTCCACAACTGGAGCGTCAGAAGTGGTTCCACCAGGCAGCTTCTCATCAATAATCAAAGTTTTTAGTCCGCTTCTAGCGCCGTAGATTCCAGCGGCTAAGCCTGCGGCGCCAGCACCGATAATTATCAATTCCCAGCTTTCCATGTTCGAGACACTCTTTAAACGGAGATAACTTGGTGCAAGCGGTTTATGAATTATTCGGAGGAACGCTTTTTGGTTGGTTTCAACCAGTAGCTAGCGACTACTATAGACCTCATGATGAGGCAGCGGGGTCACTGCAGAATCCATGTCAGCCCGCTTTTTATAGGAAAGGTTTTTACTTTAGTTGTTATATGAGACTTGCAAAAGCGTATAGCATGAAATGAGGTTAAACGTTATGTCTGTATTTGCAGCACCAGGAGCATATGACCGTGCCATAACAGTTTTCTCGCCAGACGGGCGGCTGTTTCAAGTTGAATACGCCATGGAGTTAGTGAACCGTGGCGCCACAATCATGGGAATCCAGTGCGCAGAAGGTGTAGTTTTAGGCTCAGAAGAAAACATAGAGCCGCTTGAAGAGGCAGAATATTCATGGAAAATCTTCAAGGTTGACGAGCATGTAGGCGCTGCTATAGTGGGCTTGAGTTCCGATGCCAGAATACTCATTGATCAAGCGCGGATATACGCGCAGAGCAACAAGCTAACCTATGATGAACCCATAGATGTGGAAGTTGTAACCAAACGAATATGCGACATACAACAGATGTACACTCAACACGCGGGTGTGAGGCCCTTCGGAGTAAGCTTGGTCTTCGGCGGAGTCGACAAAACAGGAGCACACGTTTTTGGAACACATCCCAGCGGAACCTACAGAGGTTACAAAGCTACAGCCTTAGGCGCTGGAAGAGAAACAGTGCTAACGATATTGAAAGACGAATACCGCGAAGACCAAAGTCTGGAAGGAAACACGAAACTCGTAGTAAAATGTCTGGTAAAAGCTTTAGAAGCTAGACAGTTGCCGCCTAGAATAAAAATTGCAGTAATCCCCAAAACAACGCAAGAACTGCAAATGCTGACTGACGAAAAAGTAGAAAGCTATATCAAAGAGCTGGGTTCGAGCAAGTGACAACTTGATGAGTGATAAGTACACCATTGCACGCTTAACAAAAGGTAACGAGCACTTTGAAATTCTGGTGAAACCAGAGAAAGCGTTAGACTACCGTACGGGAAAAAACGCCAGAATAAGCGAAGTTTTAGCAGCCGAGTTCATTTTTGCTGACGCCAACAAAGGAACCAAAGTCTCGGAGGAGCAAATGCGCAAAGCCTTCGAAACCACTGACCCGCTGAAAATCGCAGATGAGATACTGAAAACAGGCACGCTTCAGCTTACCACAGAGCAAAGGCGTAAGATGGTAGAAGATAAACGAAAACAAATCGTAGATTTCATATCGAGGCAGGCTGTTGACCCGAAAACAAACCTTCCGCACCCGCCTTTACGCATAGAAAATGCCATGGAACAAATCCGTTATCCAATAGATGCGCACAAGCCCGTGGAAGAACAAGCCAGAGAGATTGTGAAACTTTTACGACCTATTTTGCCTTTGAAAATCGAACAAATATCCGTAGCTGTCCGTGTGCCCGCTGAATACTCGGCAAAATCGTATGGATCAATCAAAAGTTTTGGTGAAATCAAACAGGAAGAATGGCGTGCAGACGGCTCATGGTACGGCATAATAGATATGCCTGCTGGAGCATACGCTTCGTTTCTTAACAAACTGGGAGACGTAACAAAAGGAAATGGAGACGCAAAAATACTCAAATAAAAAATTTAAAGTGGAGGTTAATGATTATGCCAACATATTTTGAAAAGAAACAGCTTGTAACGCCTGGAGAAATGCTTGCTGAAGGCGATTACTTAGCTGGCAGCAACACATACACGGAAGAAAACAAGGTCTACGCCTCAAGAATCGGGCTTGCAGACCTTGACAACAAGCAAGTAAACGTCGTCGCTTTAAGGTCCTTTTATTTCCCAAAAGTAGGCGACATAGTTATAGGAACAGTCTTAGAAGTTGGATTCAGCGGCTGGACCGTGGACATCAAAGCACCCTACACGGCACTTCTGAGAGCATCAGACGTTCTAAGCAGACCTTTCAAGCCGCAAAACGACGAGTTATCGCAGGTTCTTAACGGTGGAGACCTAATAGTTGCCAAAATAGCCTCGTACGACAGATCCCACGACCCCCAACTCACGGTTGGCGAGCCAGGCTTGGGAAAAATAACCCGTGGACAGATAATTAAGGTAACTCCATCAAAGATTCCCCGCGTTATAGGCAGGAAAGGTTCAATGATTTCCATGATAAAACAGGAAACAGGCTGCCAGATAATTTTAGGGGTTAACGGTGTCATACTGGTAACTGGAAAAAATCCAGAGGACGAGGATCTCGCCATGGCGGCGATTCAAAAAATCGAAGATGAATCCCACACGAGCGGTCTTACAGATCGCATTACACAATTTCTTAAAGAAGAAAAAACTGGAGGAAAACAAGAATGAATGAAAAACCTGAAAAATTGATTAATAAGAAAGGTTTGAGACTGGACGGCAGAAAAGCCGACGAGTTGAGACCTGTAAAAATAGAAGTAGGCATCTTGTCAAACGCTGACGGTTCGGCATATATTGAACATGGAAAAAACAAGATTTTGGCGGCGGCTTTTGGCCCAAGAGAAATGCATCCAAAGCACCTGTCGCTTCCAGACCGTATGGTGCTGCGATGCCGCTACCACATGGCGCCTTTTTCGGTGGGGGAACGCAAGTCACCCGCGCCTTCAAGAAGGGAGATTGAGCTTTCAAAGGTAATCCGTGAGTGTCTTGAGCCTTCAGTGTTCGTGGAGTATTATCCGCGCACTGGCGTAGACGTTTTCATTGAGGTGTTGCAGGCGGATGGCGGAACAAGATGTGCAAGCATCACTGCGGCTTCTTTGGCTTTGGCGGACGCGGGCATTCCCATGCGCGACTTAGTGGTTGCATGCGCAGCTGGTAAAATTGACGATACAGTGGTTCTGGACCTGTTTGACACTGAAGACAAAGTAGGCTGCGCTGACGTTCCCGTGGCTTTCATGCCTAACTTGAACGCAGTTACGCTGCTACAAATGGATGGTATCCTCAAGCCTGAAGAGTTTGAGAAAGCAGTGAGCATGGCGATTGATGGTTGCAAAAAGATTTACGAGTTGCAGAAGGAAGCGTTAAAAACGAAGTATATGCTAATCGAGCAGGAAGAGGAGGTTGAAGAGTAATGTCATCATTAGTAACTCGCGTTAGAATGAAGCAGATAGAGCAGTCAATAGATAAGGCAAAGCGTCTCGATGAAAGAGGCTTAGGTGACTACAGAGAAATCAAAATTGAACAAGGACTGATCGAAAAGGCTGAGGGCTCAGCCAGAGTTCTGCTGGGAAAAACCGAGGTGCTTGTTGGTGTAAAAGTTGAAACTGGCACGCCGTTTCCAGACACGCCTAACGACGGAGTGATGACGGTGAACGCGGAACTTGTGCCGCTGGCGTCGCCAACTTTTGAACCAGGGCCTCCAGATGAGAACTCCATAGAGTTAGCCAGAATAGTTGACCGTGGCATACGCGAGTCTCACGCCATAGATACTGCGAAGTTGTGCATTGCGCCTGGAAAGAAAGTGTTCGTTGTTTTCGTGGATGTTTACGTGCTTAACCATGATGGGAACCTGATTGACGCTTCTGCTTTGGCGGCGGTTTCTGCTTTGATGAACACGAAGATGCCTAACTACGAGGTTAAAGACGGTGAGGTTGTGATTAAGCAGGGGTACACTCCGCTTCCGATGAAAAGCCACCCGATAACGGTGACGCTTGGAAAAATAAACAACAAGCTAATTGTTGATCCGTGGCTGGAAGAGGAGCAGGTGATGGATTCAAGGCTTACGATGGCGTTCAACGACGAAGGCAAAATCTGTGCCACACAGAAAGGCGGAGCAGGCTACTTCACACAGCAACAGATTTTAGAAGGCATGAAACTAGCACAGGAAAAAGCTGCAGAACTGCGCAAACAAATGAAATGGTGAAACAGTTGGGAAGAAAAACCAAGAAAGTAGCCCACACACGAGGCTTAGGACCACGATACGGCTCCACCGTCAGAAAACGCTACATCAGGGTCACAGCGGGACTTAAAAAAGCCCACAAGTGCCCACAATGCGGCTTCGTAAGGGTAAAACGCGAAAGCGTAGGCGTCTGGAAATGCCGAAAATGCGACTACACGTTTGCTGGCGGCGCGTACATGCCTGTCACAAAACTCGGGGTCGTGGCTAAACGCGCAGCTAAAGGCACAGTCGCAGAGGAAACGGCAGCGCCCGTTCCCGCGGCAGAAGAAAACGACTAAGCGCTTTTTTCTTTTTCATCTTTTTGTCATTTCGAATATAACGCATTTTAAAAGGCAAAAACGCCTAATTCCATATAGGGTGGGCTTAAAAATGAAGGCTAAGGCAACTGTCCGCTTGCGGCTATCATCAGAAAAACAGTTGGCCACGCTTCTTGACGCTTTAGCGCCAGAGGCTAACAGGCCAGTCACCACGCGGGCTAAGGCGGTTTTGGAGAAAGGCGGCAACTTTCTGGTTTTAAAAGTCGAAGCCAAGGACACGGTTGCCCTGCGCGCCGCGTTGAACGCTTACCTGTGGTGGATAGGCTCTGCGATGAATGTTCTGGAAGTCCTTGACCACGCTTCGTAGCTTATGCGCTAGTGCTCTGCAGTGGCTACCCTTCCCTTGTAAATAGGCTAAATCTTTTTCAACATGCTAATAGCTGCGGAAATCGCCAATACGTACCTACCCCTCTATAGTTTCTGCATTTAATCTCTATTAGGATCCAAATAGACGGCAAATATGCTGAGTAGTGTCTTTTGAAAATCACTCTCCGGGTTTCTGGCATGGGCTCTGGCGGGCCCGACGGGAATTGAACCCCGCGGGGAACATTTGTACCATGGCTGAAAACCAACTTCCCCTCTTTTTTCTGTTTCGGTGAGGAACATTGTGTCTTACAGCAGCAAAACGCACCATCCCGATGACAATAGAAGACGCCAAAGTGATGTGGACGGTGCATAAGCAAAACGGCACTTGCAAATGCACAAGAAAGGCAAAGTGATTGGGTTTCAACGCGAATGCGGATACAAGTACAAACAGAAAAAGCCAATAATATCTAGAATGCCCACACAGAGGTAGGAAACCCCGTCTTCCCATTAGGGCTTACCCAAATACTTCCAATAATAGACGAATCTACAACAGAAAGAACAGCCATAATTTACTAAGAAAACTATCAATGTCTTGTCTTCTTCGGAAAACGCTAGTAGTTACACAAACTTTGCTATAAAGTGCTATGGTAGATAATTCTAGAAATAAAACAATAAATTCTAATACACTTAAGTTGCAAGTTGGGTTTGCATGTTAATTTTAGTATAAGACTTTGTCAACTGTTTTTACTTGGTTAGAATTTTGCTTATGGGGTGTTGCTCAAGTCGTAAATAAATAAGCGACAGCTTATCTTAAGAAGCTAAAACTTCCACCTTGTACTAGTGGGGGGTTCAAATCCACGCGATCCCACTAAAATTGTTGAAATTTCAAGTTCTCGGCAAGTTATCATCAATATATTCAAAGGCTTTTTTTCCAGTTCAACAATTGAAAGGAATTTCTTTTCTGCCTCTTCAATCTTTTCTTTTATATTTGGAGCCTTTTCTGCATCTATGAACAATTGGTCGAGTTCAGAAAAAAGCGTGCGAAGGTATGCCAACGTTTGTTTCGCGTATATATCTAGAAGAATCTATGTTTCTTTTTTTCTTGCTTCGTGTGACTTTCGCTTACTGCTTCTTGATTTTCGACTAGGGCTTCACCATCTATGGCTGTAACTGTAACACCGCTTTCTTCGGCTTCTTCAGGCCCCGCTTCAGCAGGCTCAGGCACTTCTTTTGTTTCTTCAGGTTTAGCTGGCGCTTCTTTTACCTCCTCTTCAGGAGGAGTTTCTGGTGTTGGCGCCACTTGCTCTAGCTTAGTTTCTAGTTCTTTCTTTTTTGTTTCCAGCTGAGCTATAGCGTCCTTGGTCGCCTCGTTCTTGCTCTTTAGCTCTTCAATTACAGCTTTCTCCTTCTTCAACTCTTCAACTACGACTTTCTCCTCAAGAGTCAGCACGTTGTTTTCCAATTTCTTCTGCAGTTCTTTTAAGGAACGTGACTCTGCCTCAAGCTCCGCTCGTATGGCTTGCAGTTTTTCAAGTTCTTCTTTTGCACTCAATTTTCATCAAGCTTACAACGATGATATAAAAAAAATGGTTTATGAAAGGACAATACGTATTCAAGATTCAAATCCCACCCTACGCACCAAGCTAAATCTGTGCAAAAACGCCAATATTATAAAGTTGATAACGCTTATCGGAATCGCTAAAGTAGCGTAGCGCGCGCGAAAAAACACGCTATCTTTGAGGGCATTATCCCTCAGGCTCTGAGAGCTGTACTGTGGATCCGCCACTAACTTTTTGGGTTTTACGTGATTTGAAGCCTGCAAGAACAAGTTGTTGAAGTGTTTTTTCTCGTTCTCATTCGCAGAAGCCACAGTCATGGCGATTGGCATCTCACTCTTCACATCTACGGCCAAATGAAGCCTGTAACCGAGGTCTTTGGCTTTGACTGCTCGTCCAACCTTGGATTCAGGGTCGCTGAAGCCTGTTCTGTTATCAAGGTTTCGACTACTGTAAGCCTTGATGAAGGTTGAATCCAAAGCCAAGGTTTCACCCTTGACCCTTCCTTTTTTCACGAGCAGTTCAACGGATTCGTTTACTATGCGCATCAACCTTTCAGGTCCCACTTTGCTTCTGAACCTGGACAAAACAGCAATGCCATAAGGCGGCTCATCCTCTTCAATATCGCAGATCTTCTTTAGGCGTGGGTCTTTCCTCATTTGACGTACAAGCATTCGGTCGCTTGGAATATTTCTTAATCGTCTGAGTAGGTGTGCTTTGAAAATTCCAAGAGGGTTTCTTGGCGGTCTACCCGGAGAATCTTTTGGATGGAAAGGCTCTTCTAGCACTTTCTTAGCAAAGGATAAATCAACCTGCTAAACAAGGTTTCTAGAGTCTCACATCTCTTCATTGCTCACCCCGATAAGAGGTGCGAGACTCAACTTATAACGAATTTAGGAACACGCATGCGCGCTACCTGAACGCTCGCTGCGCCTGCTGAGATTCCTACGAGCAAGCCTTCTTTTAAGGCCAGTGCCCGAGAGGTTTGCATTGCGTCTTCGTCTTTTACCTTAATGACTTCGTCCACAAGGTCAAGTTTTAGGACGTCTGGGATGAAGCCTGCGCCGATTCCTTGGATCTTGTGAGGTCCTGGTTTGCCGCCGCTCATGACTGGCATAAATTTTCAGATTTATCGTTTGCTTTTCCGGGGTCTGAAGGTTAAGATTAGTCTTTAGGTTTTTTCCAGATGTTGTAGGGGCATTTGCTCCAGCAGTATCGGCTTCCCTTGTAAAAGCAGTTCTTGCACACAGCCCTGCCAAACAGCCTGATTCGGGTCAAAAACTTCACTGACACTCTTTTAGGAGGAATGTGCTTTTGTGCTTTTCCGCAGGCTACCTCCCTGCGTTCCCCATTCCAAAGTGTTTCGCAGCGAAGCTGCCTTTTAATTCTACGAGTGAGTGTGCCTCAAATGATGAGGAAGTTCCCGCTTGAGTTGGGTTAGGCGTGTCTGCACGATTGCAAGCAGTTCTTTTCGCAAATCATCAACTGGAAGTGTTAATTTTATCAGGCTTACTCTTTTGGCTAACTCGTCGTCGCCAAGCGTGTCTTCTATCCATTTTTGGAAGTCGCCTCGTTGAAGATGAAAATTTACTGATCCTGCGGGCACGACCTGGATTTTCTTTTCGAAGGCGTCTAGGCTTGTCGCAGTTTCTCCCGTGAAGCTGCCTGGAGCTTTGTAGAAATGGAATCCTTTTTCGTACGGCACAGTTCTTAGGATTTCTGCGATTTTTTTTGTTCAGTTGAAGCCGTTTTATTTCTGGCTTTTTATGAGTGTGTGTTGACATAACAAAACCTATGTAGTTATTCGCAGCGTCCGATATATTGTTTGATTGACTAGGTCTTGCGAACTACTTGTCTAATAGAATGAAATGGCTAAAACATCTTCTTTGCCCCAATCCAGTTTTGCTTT
>Ga0315535_1002029_pt1 | contig 13230 bp, 9 predicted proteins | sample SalMarSW160220MG_2_FD_203092 | JGI IMG/M metagenome (GOLD analysis project Ga0315535, IMG submission 203092) | Salt marsh sediment microbial communities from the Plum Island Ecosystem LTER, Massachusetts, United States - Salt Marsh Sediment SW1602-20 ...
TACTCTGCAGATGCCATGCCTCCTTGTACTCGGTCACCGGAAGTTCAACACAGAGCCATTTACGATCCGACACAGGTTCTTGAGCGTTTTGAATTTGGTTTTGGCAAAGTAACATAGGGTGCATTACCAGTTTGTTAATTGCTATCCAAGACTTTATTGGTTTCAGGTATCAGCTAATTCGTTTCTTACTCCTGAAACCTGACACCTGAAACCTGATTGCAAGGCTTTCGCTCAAAAAATGAATAAGTTAATGGGTGAAAACCATTTTAACAAATCGGTAATGCTCCCAGTAACATGTTATGCTCTATCCAGAAATTGCAACACTGTTTTAGTGAATACCTCCGGGGCTTCGGCCGGAATAGAATGCCCGATTCCCATGAGGTGGTTATGCCGTCCATTACAAACCATGGCCAGTTCCTTGGCGTCTGATTCGTTTATTAGCAGATCATCGGAGCCCGAAACAACCAGGACAGGACAATGCACATGTTGTGCGATTTGGGACAATGGGGGATAAGCACTTATTGCCTCAAGATGGGCAATGATCGCCTGTTTTTTATTTCGTTTGACGATGGCTTTTACCATATGGTCCAGGTTTCTTTGTTGTTGCTTCAAAAAGTTTTCCCCGAAAGCAACCGGAAGCGACACCCATGCCAGAGTCTCAAGATCAGAACTTTTTAGTACTTTAAGCCATGACTGAAGAATCAGCATGGTGCGACAGGTCTGCCTGGTACCGGCACTGCACAATACAAGCCGATCGACACCTTCCGGTGAATGAGCGGCATAGGCAAGTGCTACGTTCGCCCCGTGGCTCAATCCGATAAGATGCGCCTTTTCAACTCCTAGATGTTTGAGTAATTCGGAGAAATCCTCGGCGTGTCCCTCCAGCGATAATTTGCCTTCCCCCAAATCGCTTTTTCCCTGGGCTCTGGCATCGTACATCAACACCCGGAACCGATCTTTGAGGGCCAGAGAATGTGATTTCCAATATACGGTACTTTGCAGGGTTCCGTTCAGAAAAGCAACCACCGGCTTGGATGATTCAAACCCTTGCGTTTCATAGAAGATGGAGCAACCGTCTTTTGTTTTGAAATATGGCATGCTTATTTCATCCCGCCAGACAGGGCTTTCGCGCTGCGGTTACCTCATCCAGTCTTTTTACCTTGCAGCTTTTTGGGGCATCATGAAGCAGGTCCGGATTTTCCACGGCCTCATTCGCAATGGCCTTGAACGCTTCAATAAATTGATCGATAGTCTCTTTGGACTCTGTTTCAGTGGGTTCGACCATGATGGCGCCGGGTACGACCAGCGGGAAATATACAGTGGGCGGATGAAATCCGTAATCCATCAGTCGTTTGGCCATATCCAGAGTCGATATTTTTTGAGACGCTTGATGTTTATCGGAAAAAACACATTCATGCATGCACGGTCTGTCGTAGGGAAGATGCAATGTACCTTTCAGCATTTCCTTAATATAATTGGCATTCAACACAGCAAGCTGGCTGGCCTTTTTCAGATTTTCCGGCCCCATTCTGCGAATATAACTGTAGGCTTTTATAATAACACCGAAAGCGCCATGGAAGGCTGAAATTTTGCCTATGGAATCCGGATAATCTTTGGCCAGGATATAGGCGCTGTTTTCCTTGACCACACGGGGGACAGGAAGAAAGGATTCAAGATGCTTTGCCACACTAACGGGACCGGAACCGGGCCCTCCTCCTCCATGGGGTGTTGAAAAAGTTTTGTGCAGATTCAGTTGCATGACGTCTATCCCGATGTCTCCCATTTTTACCACACCCATGACTGCATTCATATTTGCACCGTCACAATAGACCAGCCCGCCTTTGTCATGGACGATTTGGGCAATCTTTTGGATATTTTCTTCAAAAAGACCCAGCGTGTTGGGATTGGTTACCATGATTCCGGCAGTGTCCTGGTCCATGATTTCGGAGACGGCCTGCACAGAAAGGATTCCCTGTTCATTTGAGGTTACGGGCACCGGACGAAAACCACACAGGGATACGCTGGCGGGATTTGTGCCGTGGGCGGTATCCGGGACAATAATCTTTGAACGTTGTTCTCCCTGCTTCTTGTGATAGGCACAAATCATGAGCATTCCGGTAAGTTCTCCATGTGCGCCTGCCGCAGGTTGAAGGGTCGTCGCGTGCATGCCGGTAATCTCGTTAAGATATTGCTCAAGTTCAAACATAATTTTGAGCGCCCCTTGGGACAGACCCGAAGGAAGGAGGGGATGCGCCCCTGTAAATCCCGGAAGGCTTGCCTGTTTTTCATTGGTCTTGGGACTGTATTTCATGGTACATGAACCCAGCGGATACATGCCGGTATCCACCCCGAAATTCCACTGGGCCAGTCTGGTATAATGGCGCACAACGTCAAGCTCGCTCAAATCCGGAAAGTCAGGACCTTCACCCATGAGTTCTTCATCAAGGGAGCAGGGTTCAACATCACGACGGGGAAGAGAAAAACCGCATCTTCCCTTTTTTCCTTTTTCCCAAAGAAGCGGCTCATTTTGCAACAGACCGGTGGTGCCTAAAGATTCTTTCATGATTTAACCTCCCTGACCAGGGCATCCATGTCGTCCTTTGACCGGGTTTCCGTGACACACAAAAGATAATGATTGGAAAGTTCAGGATAGTAGGGGGCCAGACAAAGACCCGCGATAATTTTTTTCTCTAAAAGGTGTTTGTGATTGGCTTCAAAGCCGGTTGGGAATTCAACAACAAATTCATTGAAAGTCGGGCTGTCAAAGGTGATGGTAAATCCTGCCTTTTTCAGTTCCTTTTTGAGATATTCGGCTTTGTCATGATTGAGCTGGGCAAGTTTCCGTATGCCCGTACCCCCCACGGAAGCCATATACATGGCGGCCGCCAGAGCACAAAGGCTGTTGTTGGTGCAAATATTGGACGTTGCTTTTTCCCGACGGATATGCTGCTCCCTGGTGGCAAGGGTCAACACAAAGCCTGTTTTTCCATCCAGGTCTTTGGTTTTACCGACCAGTCGACCCGGCAAGCTGCGCATATGCTTTTTTCCGCTTGCGAGTATCCCCAGGGCGGGTCCGCCGAAGGAACGGGGAATGCCGAGGCTTTGTCCTTCCCCGCCTACGATGTCGGCGCCGTGACTCCCGGGATTTTTTAAAAGACCATAGGCCAAGGCTTCGGTGAATGAAACCACAAAAAGGGCATTTGTATCATGGGTCTTTTGCCCAAGGGCCTTGAGATTTTCAATACAACCGAAAAAATTGGGTGACTGGATGGCCACGGCCGCAAGATCATCCATTTCATCAAGCCCTGTAGCATCGGTGACCCCGGTATTAAGATAAGGAAGTTCCACAACCTCATAGCCGGCGGGCTCAAAATAGGTTTGAACCACGCGACGATATAACGGATGAATCAGGCTTGAAATGCCGACTTTTTTTCGTTTGGTGATACGAACCGCCATCAGGAGTGCTTCGGCCAGGGCTGTGGCGCCGTCATAATGGGAAGCGGTTGCGACTTCCATGCCCAGAAGCCGGGCAGCCAGCGTCTGATATTCATAAATCGCCTGGAGAGTTCCCTGGCTCATTTCCGGCTGATAAGGGGTATATGATGTCACAAACTCGGAACGACCCAGCAGGTAAGATACCGAAGCAGGAATAAAGTGTTCATAACTGCCCGCACCCAAGAATACTTTGTATTCCGGAGAAACTGCCATCGTGTGGGAAAGCGTGGACATGTGATCGTTTAACTCCCATTCATTCATGGCCTCCGGCAGATTTAAATCGCCATTGAAACGGCAATCCTCGGGCACTGTGGAGAAAAGATCGTCAAGTTTGTCAACCCCCAAAACCTGAAGCATTGAAAAAATATCTTCATGGGTATGAGGCAAGTAGATCATTTATTCTGCTCCTTTCAGCTTTTCCAAGCAGGCGTCATGGGTCATGAGAGTTTCCATTTCAGATAAATCGCCGGGATTAACTTCAACAAACCAGCCATCGCCGTAAGGACTATTGTTTACCAGTTCCGGCGATTCTTCAAGGGCGGTGTTTACGGCAATAATTTTTCCGCTGACCGGAAGGTAGCACTCGCAAACCGCTTTGACCGATTCCACGGTTGCAAATTCTTCACCCTGTTTAAAGGTATCGCCCACCTGGGGCAGCTCAACAAAAACAATGTCTCCGAGCTGATCCTGGGCGTAGTCATCAAGACCTACTCTGATTTTGTCTTTTTCAAGCCTGGCCCATTCATGATCTTCTGCATAGCGAACGTCATCCGGTAAATTTATTTCACTGATTTCTTTCATTAATTTTACTCCTTTTTATGCACTGTATTTTTAACCTGCTAAGGAATTTAAATCGATATCACATAACATGAATAAATGTAAATACCAGATTAGTGATTTATCTAAAACCGGGTTCTGGATTCAGAGGTTCAGGGTTTAAGTTCCCCGAGTTCCAGTATAGATTCTTTTGATTTAGGTGCAGCGTAACGACGGTGTGTTTCTCTTGGAAACCGACTGACTGTTTGAAGGGCTTTAGCACGCGTTAGCCCGAGCCGAATGAAATTATTACGTAAGAAATTCAATAGGATAAATTAGCGACAAATTGTTCTTAACTTTGGCGCGGCTCGGGCTTATGGGTGCTTAAGCACAAGTTTCAGTCGGTTGGAAAGAGATATACGCCGTCGTGGAGCGTTCTCTCTGTATTGGTTGGGATTCAAATGCGTCTAACCTGTTCAAGGGTTCAGCCTTTGGTTGACGAAACGGTTTAACCCTGATATTAAACAAGACTTTGTGAGGATACCTCCTGTTACGGCGGTTTTGATCTGTTGATACTTCGGAGTTCTTTTTTTTTGCAATGAAAGGAGATGATTGATGAGCGAGTTTCTAAAAACCGTTTTTTACGACCGGCACATGGATTTGGGTGCTAAGATGGTGGAATTCTTTGGCTGGGAGATGCCCATGTTTTATCCCACCGGCATCGTTAAGGAGCACCTGGCCACCCGTAAGCATGCAGGACTTTTTGACGTTTCCCACATGGGCCGATTCATTATCCGGGGTGCCGGGGCGTTGAAATTTCTGCAACACGTCTTGACCAACAACGCTGAAGCACTGGATATCAGAGAGATGGGTGCTCAATATACCTTTATTCCCAACAACACCGGCGGAGCGTTGGATGATGCGTATCTTTATCGCTTTGTGGAGGACGAGTACCTGCTGGTGGTCAATGGCGCCAACCGGGAAAAGGATTGGAATTACTTCCAGACGCTTCTGAAGGATTTCGATAAGGTAGAACTGACCGACCGCACCAAAGAGATTGCCATGTTGTCGTTGCAAGGGCCGAAGTCGCGCGATATTCTGGAAAGCATTATCCAGACCGGTCTGCTACCGGAACCCATGCGAAACGCCGTAAGTATTGTGACGATCTCCGGTGTCACGGTAAATGTGGCCCGCACCGGCTATACGGGTGAACCAATCTGTTTTGAGCTCTTTGTTGATGCAAAGGACGGCTCGATGCTATGGGACCAAATCGTGGAAAAAGGAGCCGTACCCATCGGCCTTGGCGCAAGGGATACCCTCCGGCTGGAGGCCGTGCTGCCGCTTTATGGCCATGAGTTGGGGCAAGACCCCGACGGCAAGGAAATTCCTATCTTTGCCTGTCCCCTGGCAAAGTTTGCGGTGAGCTTTTCTCCGCTTAAAGGCGATTTCCTTGGCCGTGAAGCGCTGGTCAGACAGCAGGAGGCGTTTAAGAAAATCATGTCCCGAGATTATTCAATCATCCAAAATCTGCCCCGGGTATGCAAGCCGATTGCTGTGGCGGGTCGAGGCGTGGCCCGTGAAGGGGCAAAAGTGTTTAAGGGGGACAAACATGTGGGCTACGTTACCAGCGGCACCATGATCCCCATGTGGTCGGTTCAGGGACAAGGGCTGGATTCCGCCCAGACTGACCAACATCAATTGCGCTCCATCTGTCTGGGATACATCGACAGCGACATTGTCGAGGACGAGCGGCTTGTAATTGAGATCCGCGGTAAGTTGGTTGATGCCGTTGTGGTACGGTTTCACCTGCGTTCCGAAGCCCCGCCATACTCCCGTCCGATACTCTTCGATCAACAACTGCAGGCCGAAGGACTGCCCGCAGGCGATGCAGCGGCCAAGGTTTTCAGACTGCTTGAAAAGAGTGTGATGAACACTCGATGGCGACAACAAGAGTGCATCAACCTCATCCCTTCGGAGATGACGATCTCACCCATGGCCCGAATATTGTCGGTGATGGACCCCGCCTTCCGGTACGCCGAGCATAAGAAGGTGAAGGCATTCTACGACGCCGATATATTCTATTACCAGGGCACTGAATTTATCGCCCAAGTCGAACAGATGCTGGAAGAGGAAATGCGAAAATTCATGGGGTGCGAGAACATAGAAACGCGGCCGGTAAGCGGGCAAATGGCCAATACCGCCGTTTTCAGCGCCATGGTCGACTACATCAATCGCATGGATCGAAAGATCGAGCCGCGCCGAATTCGAAAAGTGATGAACAATCATATCGGCAAGGGCGGACATCTCAGCGCCCAGCCCATGGGCGCACTCAGGGATTATGTTGCCCGGGATCCGCATACGGAACGCCCGGCGGCGGTTAATTTTCCTGTGCTTCCCCATAACCGTCACAAGATCGATGTTCCGGCCACGTTGAAATTGATTGATGAACATCGGCCGGAATTGATCATTTTTGGCAAGAGCATGGTCATCCACAAGGAACCGGTGGCAGAAATCCGCAGGTTCTTAGACGGTCAAAATATAGACACGGTGGTGATGTATGATATGGCCCACGTGCTGGGACTCATCGGTCCTCATTTTCAGGAACCTTTTGCTGAAGGGGCTGATATAGTCACCGGATCCACACATAAGACCTATTTTGGAACGCAACGTGGGGTTGTGGGGAGCCGTTTTCGGGAGGACGAAGTTCGCTATGAGCTTTGGGAAGCTCTGCTTCGACGAGTCTTCCCCGGATCGGTGTCCAGTCACCATCCCGGCACCTTGCTGGGGCTCCTCATGGCCGCTTATGAGATGAACCATTTCAAGGACGAATATCAGGCCGGAGTTATCACCAATGCCAAGGCATTTGCTCGGGGATTGAAGGATTGTGGACTCGATGTGATCGGTGATCCGAGTATCGACTTCACCGAAACCCACCAGGTATTGATCGATGTGGGATACAGCAGGGGGGCGGAAATCGCCCGTCGGCTGGAAGCCAACAATATCATTTGTAACTTCCAGGCCAATACCGATGAAGAGGGGTTTACCGCCTCCGGCGCTCTGCGCACGGGTGTATCCGAGATGACTCGGTTCGGCATGCAAGAAGAGGATTTCCATGAACTGGCTGTAATGATCCATGACGTGGTGAAGAACAATAATCAAGTTATTGACAAGGTCAAGAATCTTCGGGAACGGTTCAGCGAGCTGCAGTTTTGTTTCCGTGACCGCGAGTATGAAGACGTGCTGCAGAAACTGCATGAACTGCTTTAAATAAACGGATAAATGCAATTAACGGCCGTTGGTTTACGGCAGTCATTCATTTCTTGTCACTGGGATCTGAAGATCAGGTTTCAGGTGTCAGGATAGAGGGACGTAAGAGCGGAAACCCAAAACTTGAACACTGACACCTGGATAATTTAAGCTAAATCACCAACAGTCTTGATTTATACCCGAAACGGATGAATGATTTTGTTCAAAAAATGGCGAGATTTGATTTATAGAGTTTAAAGGTGACCCAATGAATGATCCCACATTTGTTGAACCTATCAATACCCTTGATTATCTGGAAGAACTGCTTTGTAAGGGATATGTTATTAAGGGCCCGAGAAATGATTCCTCAAGAGATTTGATTTCATTCAAGGCATTTTTAAAAAAGGGAAAGGAATTTGCCCCCGAAGGTTGGCTGTCAAATATGGGATATGAATTCATAGAGCCGAGTACATTTACCAAAGGGCATAAAATTGCTTATAAAATAATTGATGAATTTCCTGATGAACGATTCAATTCAAATTATACCCTGGTTAAAGGGAATAGAGAAATCCCTTTATATTTGAAGATGTCGGTGGTGAAGCCGGAATAAAAACAGCGGGTCAGAGGACGGGAATTTTGTTTATTCCCGGCAAACACATAGCTTCTATCTGAATCAGTTAGAGTTAATTTTGACGAATCCTTGCATAGAGATATTATTATATTGAAAAAGAATCATCTTTCTGCTACAAAAATAATTTAGCACTTATTATTTATATTTAATTCAATATGTTAATGAGGTTGTAGAGAGGAGATAATCATGCGAAAGGGCTTGTTGTTCACGATTTTGTGTTTGGTGCTCGGTATAATCTTTTCTCCATGCGCATGGTCTAAAACAAAAACAATCAAGGTCGGCATCAATGCTCCCATGACAGGAGATATCCCCAAGGTGGGCGAGGGAACCAAGTATGCGGCACAGCTGTGGCTTGAAGACATTAAAGCCGTAGGCGGCCTTGAGGTCGGGGGAAAGAAGTACCCGGTAGAACTTGTGATTGAAGATAATGAGGCCAAAGCGGAATCGGCGGTAAAGGTCAATACCAAGATGATTACCGAGGACGAAGTCCTGGTTATTGTCGGACCTCAGGCCTCCAAGCAGGCAATACCTGCAGGAAGCGTCGCTGACAACTACAAAACTCCCATGATCAGTCCATGGTCCACAAATCCTGACACTACCAAGGACCGTCCCTTTGTTTTCCGAGGCTGCTTTCTTGACCCTTTCCAGGGTCCGGTGATAGCCGGTTTCATTAAGGAGGAGTTCGGATATGCCAAAGCTGCGGTTTTATACGACGTTGCCAGTGACTACCCCAAGGGGCTTGCCGAGTTTTTTAAGGAGGCCTGGGAAAAGATGAACGGCACGGGCTCCGTGGTGGCTTTTGAAAGCTTTACTACCAAAGACGTGGATTTTAGCTCTCAGTTGACGAAGATTATCAAATCAGGCGCCCAGGTTTTATTTATACCCCAGTACTATAATGAGGTGGCATTAATCGTACAACAGGCCCATGAATTAGGATGGAACAAACCTATTGTGGGTAGCGACAGTTGGGGGTCGGCAGAATTGATAGAACATTGCGGCGATCACTGTGACGGGTTATTCTTCAGCACCCATTACGCAGCTGCCGGGGCAAAAGGAGCAACCAAAGAATTTATCGATCGATACAATAAAAAATACGGCTATGTGCCGGACGATGTGGGTGCTCTGACCTGGGATGCATTGGGTATCGTTAAAAAAGCTATCGAGTCTTCAGGGAAGATTACGGGAAATATCGAAAAGGATCGCAAGGCTGTGCGAGACGCTATGGCTAAAATCAAGGAATTCGATGGTATCACCGGACAGATGACCTTCACCGAAGACGGCGACCCGATTAAATGTGCGGTAATAGTTAAAATCAGTGACAAGGGCGAATTTGAATTTTACAAGTCTGCCTGCCCGTAATAGCCATGGAAGGGCTGAAAACCTGATAGGTGCATTACCAGTTTGTTAATTGCTATCCAAGACTTTTTTGGTTTCAGGTATCAGCTAATTCGTTTCTTAGTCCTGAAACCTGAAACCTGAAACCTGATTGCAAGGCTTTCGCTCAAAAAATGAATAAGTTAATGGGTGAAAACCATTTTAACAAATCGGTAATGCTCCAGTTGAAGAATGGAAAACTGATCGCGACGGAACGTGAGTTTACAGAGAGTGAGGAATCATATAAGGCGGGCCAGGGCTTTTGAGCCCTGTGCCCGCCTTTTTGAATGATTGCGGAGAGAACTTGATGACATTTTTCTTGCAGAATCTGGTCAACGCGCTGCAATGGGGAAGCTTCTATGCCTTAATCGCCTTGGGGTATTCCATGGTATACGGTATCCTGATGCTGTTTAATTTTGCCCACGGTGATATTTTTATGGTGGGGGCCTATATCGGCTTCGGCGCCGCCGCCGGCATCACCGCCCTGGCCACAATGGGCGGCATTGCCCTGCCCAATTGGGTAATTCTGGTGTTGACCATTATCATATCCATGTTTTTAACTTCCTTTGTGGGCATTCTGGTTGAAAGGGTAGGGTACCGGCCCCTGCGGGAAGCGCCGCGGGCCTCGGCAGCCATCACCGGTTTGATGATCGGCATCATCCTAGAGACCGGGAACCTGGCACTGCTGGGGGCCCGGCGGGTCAGCTTTCCGGCGTTGATTAAATCCACGACCTATAATCTTGGCGGTGTCTATGTCACCAACAAGAAGATAATGATTGTCGGGATATCCTTGATGCTGATGCTTGGACTGCATCAGTTTGTGCGCAGGACCAAGTATGGCATGGCCATGCGGGCCATGGCTTTCGATTACGTGGTGGTCCCCTTGATGGGCGTATCCATAAACACCATTGCCGCGATGACCTTCGCTATCGGCTCGGCGCTGGCGGCTGCTGCAGGGATACTCTTTGGCATCGCCTATCCTGTTTTGGATCCTTACATGGGGATTGTGTTTGGCTGGAAGGCTTTCGTCGCCGCGATACTTGGGGGAAGAGGTTCCATTCTGGGCGCTACCTTGGCCGGGTTCTTGCTGGGCTTTATCGAAATCTTTGTGGCAATGATTTTCCCCTCAACACTTCGTGATTTGATCGCCTACTCGATCATTCTGCTCATTCTGACGTTCAGGCCTCACGGATTTTTCGGTGAACCTTACAGTGCGCAGTTGAGACTATAATTTAACAGGAAAACAATAGGTGTCAGGTGTCAGGGTCAAAGAGGAAGTAAGGTGACCCATAGCAATTATATGGACATGAGTGATCTTGAGGTTTATAAAAATTAGAAATTCGGTGTCCTTACAAAGAATGCATTCGTATGTTGAATGGCCTCCTGACACCTGAACCCAAATAGCCATGGCAATATTAGAAAACAACAGTCTTGATTTACACCCGAATATACATGGCGGCGAATAGCGGCGGTGTGTTTGAAAAAATGAAGCTATTATTGAAAATAATTCGGAATTCGTTTTCCCGTGTTCCTCTGATGGGATGGCTGCTTGGCGCCCTGATTGCGGTTGTGTTTGAACATTATTTGGGTGAACCTTTGGCCGATATTCTGATGTTGCCCAAAATTCCGGTACTCTTCGGTTTTGTGATCATGCTGAAAAAACCGTTGCTGATTCCCAGCATAGTTGTCTTTGTGCTTCTGATATATGCATTGCCCACCAGTGCTGTCGCTCGACTGAGCGCCCCGCTGACAAACCGGCTGGCGGCGAAGCTTTTCAGCTTGCCCATATTGATTTCGGTTGTGATTCATCTTGGTTTGCTGTATGCTGTTTTACATCTGTGGTCCGATATCAGCGCCTACCGGGTTCTGATGCTCAAGCTGACCCTGATTGCCGTTATGGTCACGCTGAGCTTAAACGTGGTTAACGGCTATATGGGTGAATTCTCCTGCTCGCACCCCGGTTTCATGGCATTGGGCGCATATGGAGCCTCGGTGGTTACGGTTTTTCTGTTTGCAAACGATAAACTCTTCGGCACTGCGATTCTGCCTTCCGCTCTGGGACCCTTCTTGTTTCCCTTTGCCTTGATCATCGGGGGTATGGTAGCGGCTCTGGGCGCACTTTGTGTTGCCATACCCTCTTTCAGAACCCGGGGGGATTATCTGGCCATTATCTCATTGGCGTTTATGTTTATCGTCAAAAGTATGATCGAAAACCTAGAGATAGTGGGGGGCCCCAGGGGGTTGAGCAGCCAGCCGGACTATGCCAGTTTGCCCGCAGTCTTTTTATGGACTGTGGCCTGTATTTGGATCATCAACAATTTTGTGCGATCCACCCTGGGCAAGGCACTCAATGCGGTACGAGACGATGAAATGGCGGCAAATGCCATGACCGTAAACACCAGACGCACAAAAATCGTGGCGTTTTTGTTTTCAGCCTTCTGGGCCGGCGTGGCCGGCGGACTCTTTGCCCATGTTCTCAGATATGTGAATCCGGGCACCTTCGGTCTTCAAAAACTTGCCGAAGTTTTGGCAATGGTGTATTTTGGAGGGCTGAACTCTGTTTACGGATCCATTGTCGGCGCCGTAAGTTTGAGTCTCCTCAGTGAAGCGTTGCGGCCGCTGGAGATTTTCAAGTGGATTATTATTCCACTCTTGCTGATTCTGGTGATGATTTATCGCCCAACAGGCCTTATCGCCTTCAAGGAATTTAATGTGATGAATCTGCTCAAACCCAAACAGTAAACCCTAACCTGGACATGACCGCTTTCCTGTTAGGCAGAATGCGGACGGATAAGAAATAAAAATGTGCGTGAAATTGAAGATTGAAGATTTATGGAAGACGCTTTGCACCTGTGTTTTGAATTTATTATTGTCGATTAGTAATTGCTATTATCCGCTTGTTTTTTAGAAGGATAGAATTGGCTGAAATCCTTTAATAGTCAATCGAAAATCTTCAATATATATTCAAAAATCAGATATAAAAAATAATTTGCTGCAAAAAGCAAAAATATTATTAAAAGGTTAAAAAATTAGTATAGCATGCTGCTGCTTCGGGTTGAAAAAATGAGCCACGACTTTGGCGGGCTGCGGGCCGTCAACACCTACGATCTGGAAATTGAAACCGGCCAGATCAGAGGTCTGATCGGACCCAACGGCGCAGGCAAGACCACGATCTTTAATCTCATTACCGGTATCTATAAGCCGACTCAAGGAGATATTTATCTGTGCGGTGCAAGAATAACCGGTCTCCAACCTCACCGGATTGCCTCCATGGGCATCGGTAGAACCTTCCAGAACCTACAACTCTGGCGACACATGACCGTCCTGGAGCATGTCAAAATGGCCCGTTATTCAAAGATCAGCTACGGCCTGATCGGAGCGTTTTTCGGCACTCCCCTGCGATACAAACAAGAATCGGAGATCGAGGCCAAAGCTTATGATCTTTTGAAGATCGTGGGTGTAGCCCATCTTTCAGATCAGGTGGTAACCAATCTGCCATACGGTGATCAGCGAAGAGTTGAAATGGCCCGGGCACTGGCTACGGAACCCAAAATACTGTTTTTAGATGAACCCACCGCCGGGATGAATCCGGAAGAACTGGATCAGATGATGGAAATCATCCGCCGTGTCCATAAAGAGCTGGGGTTGGCCATTTTTCTTATCGAGCACCGGTTGAAGATGGTAATGGAACTTTGCCATATCATTCAGACCCTCGATTTCGGTCGGGT
>Ga0315535_1002033_pt1 | contig 13218 bp, 10 predicted proteins | sample SalMarSW160220MG_2_FD_203092 | JGI IMG/M metagenome (GOLD analysis project Ga0315535, IMG submission 203092) | Salt marsh sediment microbial communities from the Plum Island Ecosystem LTER, Massachusetts, United States - Salt Marsh Sediment SW1602-20 ...
GTTCGTCCGGTGCCGATACGTACATCACGAAGCCCTTCGACTCCAGGATGCTGGTGGACAAAGTCGAGGAGCTTCTGAGCAAGAGGGTAGTCTACACGGCCCCTGATCACGAAGAATCGGCTCAGATATTCCACAGTCGACAGGAATTCGTCGTGTCTTCCGAGGAACGGCCTCACTCCGTACCCGGGGAGGCAGATGCCGGCACCTCGGAAGAAAGCGGCGCCTTCATAAGCCCCGAGCTGGAATACGAGATGCCCGAGGGCGCGAATGAGCTGCCCTCAGAATCCTCCATAGAGCAGACCGTCATCTCGGCCAGAAGGGCAGGGGAGGCGGACGATCTGGAAGTCGCTTCCGACCTTTACTCAGAACCCACTGCTGAGTCCGCGGACTCCGAAGCGCAGGAACTCGTGCTCGAGAGTTCGGACGTGGAAGCCGTCGGCCAGGAAGATCTTGAGGCCGAGACCACGGCGGACCTAGGTGCGCCGAAGCCGGAGGAAGACGCCTTCCCTGAGGCGGTGGATATCGGCGAGATCATGCCCGAAGACGAAATCCCGGAGGCGGCCTTCGACGAAGTAGTTACACCGGCGGAAACGTTGGAGGCGCCGGACGTGCACCTTCAACCGGCGGAGCAGGAGGCATCCGCGACGGCCGGGATGGAGCCGGAACCCGCTGCGGAACGGGATGCGGGTGCGGAATCGCCGGCGTCTTTCGAACCCACCGCATTCGATCAGCCTTTCGAAGAAATCGAGACCGAGGAACCCCCACCCATCGTCCACGAACTCACCGCGCAGCAGGAGATGGTCTCCGAAGCGCAAAAGCTCTTGGACGAGGAAGCCCAACTCCCCTCGGAGCAACCTTCCGGGGATGCAACATCCGAGGCTGAGGCGGACGCCGGCCAGGCTTACGAGTTGGGCGACCTCGGGGCTTCATCGCCCGAAGAAGCCGTTGGGAGTATGAAAGAGCAACCCGGAGAAGAGGACGAAGCGGGCAAATCCCTCGAAGAGAGCCCCTTTATGCCTTACGAAGGCGAAGCGGAATCGGTAGAAGCGATTGCCGAGGGAGAGATCTCGGCCGTGGAGTCCGAGACCGCTGCCGGCCTGGAAGGACAGGCACCGGGACATGAGACCGGGGCAGCGGAGTCTCTGGAAGAGAAACCCTCCGAAGAGGCGCCCGCATTTGCGGCTGGAAGCGATACCGCCGGCCCCGAAGAGCCCGCCGCAAAACAGGCGGCTGTGCCGGAGCCCGCCGACCGCGCCGAAATCGAGAAGATGGTCGAGGATGCACTGGAGCGCCTGATCGGTCCCGCCGTGGAACGAGCGGTGAATGATGCGGTCGGGGCGGCTGTGGAAAAAGCCATCGGAGATATTGCGTCAGCCAGGATCAACGAGATCCTGGGGCAGGCGGTGCCTGACGCGGTGAGGGAATCGGCTGGCAGGATTGTACCGGACCTGGGCAGGGAGATCCTCGGAGGCGTGATACCGGAGATGGTCCGTCAGTCAGCGGGCGAGAATCTCCCGGATCTGGTCAAGCCGATAGCGGAGACGGAGGCCGCCTCTGCAGTGTCCAGGGCCATCGAACAATCCCTTCCCCAAGCCATAAGGCAGGCCGCCCAGGAAACCGCCCCCGGGGTGGTGGGCCAGGTGACCGAGGAAATGGCCCCGGATATCATCCGCGAGACCGTCAAGGCCATCAGCCGAGACCTCGTCTCAGATGAGGTAAAGGCCTTGCTGCCGGACATCGTGAAGCCGGTGGCCTGGGAAGTCATACCAGAACTTGCGGAGAGCATCATAAAACGCCGCATTCAGGAACTCGAGACAGAAGAAACGGATTGAACCGCCAGGAATATGCACCCACAGGTTCCGCGAGAACAGGGGTTCGCCCCTGTTTTTCGTGTATCCTGCACCCCTGAGAGGCGCCCATGGACATCCCCAAGCAGTACGACCCTAAAGCGTGCGAAGAGAGGCTCTACGCTTTCTGGGAGGAGAGCGGCTTCTTCAAAGCGCGCCCCGAGTCGGGCAAAGATCCTTTTGTGATCGTGATTCCCCCGCCCAACGTGACCGGGGCCCTTCACACCGGGCACGCCATGTTCGTGACTCTCCAGGACATTCTCATCCGGTGGAAGAGAATGCAGGGCTTCGATACGTTGTGGATTCCCGGAACGGATCATGCCGGAATCGCCACGCAAATGGTCGTCAGCAAGGAACTCGAAAAAGACGGGCGGTCCCGCCTCGAACTGGGCAGGGATGCTTTCATCGATGAAGTCTGGAAATGGAAGCAGGAGAAGGGCGATACCATCCTCTGCCAGCTCAGGAGGTTGGGCGCATCGTGCGACTGGTCCCGGACGCGGTTCACGCTGGATCCAGACCTGTCTCGGGCGGTGCGAAAGGCGTTCGTGGACCTTTACCGGGAAGGGCTCATCTATCGCGGCAAGTACATGATCAACTGGTGTCCGCGATGCGGGACTGCGCTCTCCGACCTCGAAGTGGAGCACGTCGATACCCGGGGCAGGCTCTGGCACATTAGGTATCCCCTTGAAGGCGGTGCAGCAGGAGAAGGCATCGTCGTGGCCACCACCAGGCCGGAGACGATGCTCGGCGATACGGCGGTGGCGGTTCATCCGGACGATCCGCGATACAGCGATTGGATCGGTCGGAAGGTCCTTCTCCCCATCGTGGGAAGGTCCATCCCCGTCGTAGCCGATCCCATGGTGGAGACAGAATTCGGAACGGGTGCGGTGAAGATAACGCCTGCCCACGATCCCAACGATTTCGAAGCGGGCAGGCGCCACGGGCTTCCGCAGATCACCGTCATAGACAAGGACGGCATTATGACCGAAGAGGCCGGTGCGTTTGCTTCCCAGGACCGATTCGTGGCCCGGAAGGGGATCGTAAAGGAACTGGATGAGCTGGGGCTTCTGGTCAAGGTGGAGGACCATGCTCACGCCGTGGGACATTGCCAGCGGTGCGATACCGTCGTCGAGCCCATGGTGTCCAGACAGTGGTTTCTGAAGATAGAACCTCTTGCGGGCCCGGCCATGGAAGCGGTCGAGAACGGAGAGATAAGGATCATCCCCGAGCACTGGAAGAAAGTGTACCTGAACTGGATGAGCGAGATTCACGACTGGTGCATATCGAGGCAGCTCTGGTGGGGACATCGCATTCCCGCGTTCTACTGCTCGGCGTGCGGAAAGGGAGCCGGATCCGACGACCCCGAACTTAAGATGGCCGGCATGGAAGATCTCTCATCCTGCCCATACTGCGGCGGGCCCGTCGACCAGGACCCCGACGTTCTCGATACGTGGTTCTCGTCCCAATTGTGGCCCTTTTCCACGCTGGGCTGGCCCGAGAAGACGGTAGACTTTGAACGCTACTATCCGACGTCCGTCATGGAGACGGGGTATGACATCCTCTTTTTCTGGGTTGCGAGAATGATCATGGCCGGGCTCAAATTCACGGGGAAGGCTCCCTTCAGGGACGTTTTTCTCCACGGCTTGGTGCGAGACGCCCGCGGGAGAAAGATGAGTAAGACGCTCGGGAACGTGATCGACCCGCTGGAGTTGATCGACCAGTACGGGGCCGATGCGGTCAGGTTCACTCTCGCCATCCTGACTGTGCCGGGCACAGACGTTCCCCTCGACCCGAAGAGGATGGAGGGATATCGGGCCTTTGCAAACAAGCTCTGGAACGCCGGCCGCTATGTCCTAATGCAGGTGGGGGACGGAGCGCCCGAACGCCCGGAGCGGGAGGATCTGAGCCTATGGGACCAGTGGATCCTGGATGAGTTCGACCAGACCGTCGAGCGGGTGGCCCAGGCCATGGACGGCTACCGGTTCTACGAGGCTTCGGACACCATTTACCACTTCGTCTGGCACAGGTACTGCGATTGGTACGTCGAGGTGTCGAAGGTCGGCTTGTCCGAACATGCCGGCCCAGAAAGAAGACGGGCCACGTTGTGGGTCCTCGCATCCGTTCTCGACGGCATCCTGCGGCTGCTTCACCCCTTCATGCCCTTCATAACGGAGGATATCTGGCAGCGGATGCCAGGGCGCGAGGGGAGCGTTCTCGAGGCCGAATTCCCCACTGCGGCCCCATCGCGGAGCGGGTTCAAAGACCGGCCCGCCATCGAGTGCCTTATGGACCTGGTGGCAAGGATCCGCAACCTGCGTGCCGAGAAGAAGATCGCTCCGGGGCTGAAGCTGCAGGTGGTCGCGGTGCCCACAACCGCCGAGAACGGATCTCTTCTCGCCGAAACCTCCCAGGAGGAGGTGGAGACACTGGCGCGCCTCGAGAGCCTGGTCGTTGCCGACGCCCTGCCAAACGGCGGCGAATGGTTCCAGGGCGTCGCCGGGTATTTCAAGTTCGCGCTCCGGGTCCCGGCGGTCGAGAGGGACGTCCGGGGCGAAATGGCGAGGCTGAAGAGCGAACTCGCCAAGGCCCGGTCCGAGATGGCCAAATTCGTTGCAAAGCTGTCGAATCCCTCCTTCGTTGAAAAGGCCCCAAAAGAGGTCGTCGAGAAAAATCGCCGGCTCCGTGACGAATTCGAACGGAAGGTCGGTGAAATGGAGCGCGCCATAGCGCAGATCGAACATTGACAGCAGCTGTTTTGATTCATAGAATCTCAGTAGCCTTAGGAGGTTGTCGATGGATAGACGGGAACGCGGTGAAGGCAGGTTGGCTCTTCTCCTCATGGTCATCATCGTGGCGGCGATCATCTTCGTGCTCGTCAAGGCCGTCCCACCACGCGTCAATGCATACCAGTTCAAGGATTTCATGACGCAGTACTCCCGAGAGGACTGTTGGAACAGGAGTCACGACCAGATGGTCAAGGACCTTCTGGACAAGGCCAAGGAACTGAACCTGCCGATCACTTCCAAGGATATCAAGGTAAGCCGGCAAGGCGCGTACATTAACATGGAGGCTCACTTTGATGTGCCCGTCGATCTCAAGGTTTACCGTTGGGTTATGCATTACGATTTCAAACAGACCGCCGAGCACTATTGAGGCGGAACCTCACACATCTGCCTAAAATCGAGTTGCACATCCACCTGGAGGGGAGCATTTCCCCCGCCGAGGCGTCGACGCTCGCCTTTAGGAAGGACAGGAATACCGATCCGAAAGAGATACGACAGCTTTACAGGCACGCTTCTTTTCAGGACTTCCTTTCGCACTTCGGACAGCTCGTGGGCCTGCTCAGAGAGCCGGACGACCTCCTATGGCTTTTTGACCGCGTGGTTCTGAGACTGAAGCGTCAAGGCGTTATTTATGCCGAAATAAGGGTCTCTCCCACGGTGTGGGAACGCCATGGGCTGCCGCCGGAGGCGTGCCTCAGGCGGTTAGCGGAAAGGACCGCCTCTGCTCCCATAGCCTGCCGCCTCATCGTGGACGGGGTGCGTCAGTGGGATCGCGCGATGCTGGAACGAGACCTGGAGCTGGCACTCGCCCTTCGGGGCAAGGGGGTTGTTGCGTTCGGCCTGGGGGGCGATGAAGCCTCTGCGCCGGCGTGCATCTTTCGCGACTTCGCCGGGGCGTGCCGCGAGGTCGGCTTTCCAGTCATCCCTCATGCAGGCGAAACCCTCGGCCCTGAAGAGGTGATGTCCGCGCTGGAAGTGTTTACCCCGCCAAGGCTGGGGCACGGAATTGCCGCAGCCAGGGATCCCAGGGTCCTCGACGAGGTCGTTGCGCGCCGTGTTCACCTGGAGGTGTGCCCTACCAGCAATCGCAAGACCGGTGCCGTCGGGAGAAGGGAAGAACATCCCCTGAAGGCCCTGTGGGCGGCGGGAAGCCACCTTTCCCTGGGGACCGACGACCCCGCGCTCTTTGGCACGACCCTCTGTCGTGAGCTGTCCTGGGCCGTCAGGCGCGGATGGTGGACCATGAAAGACGTTGCCGCGAGCCAGACTTATGCAGCGCAGGCCTCACTGCTGCCTGACGGGCAGAAGCGGGACCTCGTGCAGAGGGTGTCCTGAAAGCCCTGAAAAGCCTTCAAATCCTCCGCCCGCCTTGTTAAAGGAAGCATCCCGCAATACAATTGCAGGAAGGAGGCGGTCCATGCTGGACCTCACGCTGACGGAAGATGAACTCTGGGCGGAGTTACCGGGGCTTCCTGTTTCCGAACTGCCTTCCCTGGTGACTCACCCCGCGACCAGGGAAAGACACATCGTCAAGGTGCTGGAGCGGGCGGACCTGCCCGAGAATTTTTTGAACAGCGTGGCGCACAGCAAATGGGCGCGGTCATTGCGCGTACAGTTCAGCCTGGTGAACCATCCGAGCACGCCTGTCGGCGAGGCCATGAATCTGGTGAAGTTCCTTTTCTGGCGGGATTTGAACCTCACCATACAGAATTTCAAGGTGAGCACGGAGGTGCGCCATCAGGCAGAGGCCGTGCTGCTTCAGCGTCTGCCCGCAATGGCTACGGGTGAGAAAATAACGCTGGGACGCCTGGCGGCCGGACGGGTGCTCAAGGCGATGAGGAAGGAAAAAGATCCCCAGGTGATCAGGGCGCTGCTAAAGAATTCGAGACTGGTGGAGGAAGACGTGCTTTTTCTCATAAACCAGCCCCGAACGCCGTCGCCTGTGCTCGGGGCCGTGGCCAGGGACCCGAAGTGGTCTCCCAGGGTAGACGTAAGAATAGGGCTGATAAGGAATGCGAGAACGCCGCTTGCCGCTGTCATTCCATTTATCGGCTCTCTTAACATGAATCACGTCAGGAATCTCGCGACGGATCCAAAAGTGCCTCAGGCACTCAGGCGGATGCTCCAAACCCGGCTTGGGAGGTCCTCATGACGGAGGAGATGGCAAAAGCGCTGGGGGAGGACCTGACCGATCGGCGAAGGGCTGCGGGGGTCACGCTCGAAGACATGTGCAGGGACACGAAGATACGCCGGCCGATTCTCGAGGCGATCGAAAACGGCCGCTTCGAAGAGCTGCCACCGGACGTGTTTGTCGTGGGGTTTATCAAGGCCTACAGCCGGAGGCTCGAGATCGATCCCGAACCCTTTATCACCCGTTTTATGAAACTAAAGCAGGCCGAACCGGAGCCCGTACGGGAAGGCGGCCGGAGTTCGGCGAATCAGGGGCGAAACAGCGCCTGGTGGATGGTCTGGGCGATCATACTTGTGCTGCTTGCGGCCCTGGTCGCAGGGGCCCTCTGGTGGATGGAGCTTCCTCCCTTTGATTCGCACCTGGAAATTCAGAACCCACCGGTCCCCGGGCATGAACAGAAGGCTTTTCCTGCGGTTCCGGATGAATCCATGACTGATTCAGGACCCCGCGAGCCGAGGCAGGCGAACAGAAACCTGGAGGCCGTCAATGCTCCATCTTCAGCTCTTTCTGGGCCTCCGGTGGGGCCACCGCCGGCGCGGGGATCCTCCGCGGTTGCGTCCGCGGACCGGGCAGGGGAGGACGATCTGGTCATCACATGCTTGCGACCTTGCTGGCTTGGACTCTGGGCGGACGGCGAACGAAAGGTCTACCGCCTGCTGTCCCCGGGAGAGAGGCTCTCTTTTGACGGAAAGGAGTTCAAGGCCGACATCGGCAATGCCGCCGGCCTGGAGATCGTGTTCAAGGGCAGGATCGTCAAATTGCCGACGGGCGAGGGACGGGTCATCAAGGACTTCCTGATTCCGAGGCCACGAACGGAAGAGAGCGGGCAGTGAGCCACCCGATCGTCGAACGCATTTTAAGCGGCCAGGTACCGGATCAGGTGAGAAAGGCAGCGGCCAGGGGGGCGCTGCCGATCCCGCGGGAGGATCTGATCGAAGCCTGGATCTTGTTGCGGACGGATCCGGACGACGAGGTCCGTCTTGCCTGCAAGGAGAGCCTGGCGGAGGTCACCGAGCAGGAGTGGACGGAGGTCCTGCCCGATCACCCCTTCGATCCTCGGGTGTTGGACTTTGCGATTAGAATCCTCGGAAAGAACAACAGAATCCGAGATGCTGCCCTCAAGAACAGCAAGGCTTCGAATGAAACGCTCGAATGGTACGCGCAGCATGCGAAGGATGAAGGCGTGGACATGCTGCTGGACAATCAAATACGCCTCATCGAGTCGCCTTCCATCGTCGTTGCGCTCCTTGCAAACCCATCCCTCTCCCCGAACCAGGTGAGGCGCATATTCGACCTGGCGGAGCAGTTCTTCAGGGACAATCCGGAAATTCCTTCTCTGCTGGAGCTACGATTCGGATTGAAGCTGGGTCTTGCAGGCGGAGAGCTTAAAAGGCCGGTCGGTGAAGAAGAAGAGGAGGAAGCCACAGAAGCACCGGCCACGGCTTTAGAAGAAGCCGCCAGCAAACTCTCCGCGGAACTTCTGGAACTCGCCACGGCTGAAGGACCACTTCCGCCGGAGAGTTTCAGAAGCCTGTACCAGCAAATCCTCCAGATGCCTGTTCCGGCGAAGATGGAGCTTGCGCTCAAGGGGAACAAGGAAGCCCGTTCAGTGCTGATCCGTGACAATAACAAGGTCGTTCAGGAATCGGTCCTGGATTCTCCAAAGCTGACGGACGGTGAGGTGGAGGCTTTCGCGAGGATGAGGAATCTTCCGCCCGATCTCTTCAGGAAAATGGTGCGCAATGCAGATTGGATGAAAAGGTACGCCGTAATCAAGGGACTGATTTTCAATCCGAAAGTGCCGCCGGGACTGGCGCTTCCTTTGATCTCCAGGCTGATGGATCTCGATCTCAAACTGCTGGTTAAGGACAAGAACGTCCGCGATGTCGTCCGGCGCGAAGCGAAAAAGCTGCACGAGGTCCGTCACAACAAGAAGACCGTATCTTATAGGAAATAGCCCCCGGGAAGCAGGTCGGTTATGATGTTTCATGGATTCTCCCGGTTTCGGCCGCCACGGGAAGGGCGAACGCCCGGGGAGTTGTCGCCCATAAGGGCGCAGTGCGGGCATAAGCTTGCATCCGCCTCGCCCTTGGGCTAATCTAGGAAGCCATGGAGAACGGACAGAATTTCTATGAGCTCCTGGGGCTGGAGCCCCAGGCAAGCCAAGCAGAGATTTCCAAAGCGTTCAGAGCGCTGGTGCGGGAATACCACCCTGATCGCTTTGAGGAGAAGACGCGAAAGGCCGAGGCGGAGACGGTCCTCAAGGATATTACGGAGGCCTACAATACGTTGAGACGGCCGTACCTCCGTGCAAAGTACGACCAGTCCCTCTCGACGGGCGAATCAAAGACCGCACAAAAGTCGATTCCGGAACAGGTAAGGGAGCTTCTGCCACAAGGCAAGAGCCGTCTTCGCTCCGGCGACCTGGGGGGCGCGCTTGCGGTCTTCGACCACATTCTGCGGTTGGATCCCGAAAACGTCGAGTCCATGTTCAACGCAGGCATGATCAGGATGAAGTTCCCCAAATGGCGGGCGGAAGGCGGGGCGCAGGTGGAAGAAGCCATCGAGAGAGATCCATTCACGGCTTCGTACGTTATACAATATGCCACATTTCTCATCGAGAACGGTCAGGCCCTGAGGGCCCAGAGGTTGCTGGAGAATGCGTTGCCTTCTCATCCGAAAGACGAAAAGATCGCATCGCTTCTGGACAAGGTCCGCGGGGGCAAATCCTCCGGATTTTCGTTTTTTGGAAAGAAGCCATGAGTCGGTTCGAATCCTTCGGCCTCAGCGACGTGGGAAAGAAACGCGTAAACAACGAAGATGCTTTTGCCATTCGCACGGAGAAGAACCTGTATATCGTTGCGGATGGGATGGGTGGGCATTCCTCCGGCGAGGTGGCCGCGCAGCTCGCCGTCAAGGAAATCATCGCTTTTTTCGATACGAACTCTCTTTCGGAAGACGCGACATGGCCGTATGAATATGACGAAAGCCTGTCATTCGACGGCAACAGGCTGAGGACCGCAATAGCCGCGGCAAATGACCGGATTCAGGCATACGCGGCCGATCACCCCGAGTCGAGGGGGATGGGCACTACCGTTGTCGCAGCTCTGCGCAATGGCGAGAAGGTCGTCATCTCGCACGTTGGCGACAGCCGTGCGTACCTCTTGGATGATTCCGAACTGCATGTCTTGACCATGGACCACTCCTGGGTGGGGGAGCAGGTCCGGCAGGGCTTCCTTACCGAAAGTGAGGCCGAACAGCATCCTTTCCGGAATGTCATTACGAAAGCCCTCGGCACGAGAGAACATGCCAAGGGGGATGTGGCGGAAATCGCCATGCCGACGGGAAGCCGCCTGCTCCTGTGCACCGACGGGCTCAACAGCATGGTCAGGGATGAAGACATCAGGGACGTCCTTGCAGATACCGCCGGGTTGGAAGATGCGTGTAGGAAGCTGATTGCCCTCGCGAACGACAGGGGCGGGGAGGATAACGTCACCGTCGTACTGATCGAACGCGTTGAGTAGGCCGCGACCAGCCGGGGCCTGAAAGCCGAATAGAACCGGGAGACTCGCAACACCAAGAAAAAGTGAGTCGGACGGGTCTTCGCCCCTTCCACCGTCACGGCCGTTGCAGGATACAGCTGCAACGGCGTCGCGCTGGGCCATCATGGAACACGCGAAGGAGGCTGCCGGGGAGCGCCGTATTGACAGAAAGGCCCGGAAAATCTAGAATACCGCTGGGCCGAAGTGGCGGAACCGGTAGACGCAGCGGACTCAAAATCCGCCGGCCGCAAGGCTGTGGGGGTTCGAGTCCCCCCTTCGGCACCACCTAGAATCCGCCCCTGCGGGACGGATTTTACATGTACATGCCGCCGTTGACAGACAGCGTCTGGCCCGTGATGTAGGCTGCATCCTCGCTGACCAGGAAGGCGACGGCCCTGGCGATGTCCTCAGGTAAGCCGAAGCGTTTCATGGGGATGATGGACGCCATCTGGTCCTTCTGCTTGTCGTCCAGCTTATCCGTCATGGCCGTAACGATGAAACCGGGCGCCACCGCATTGCACGTGACGTTCCGGGATGCGAGCTCCCGGGCGATGACTTTGGTGAGGCCGATAAGGCCTGCCTTGCTGGCCACGTAGTTGGCCTGGCCTGCGTTCCCCATGAGTCCGACGACTGAGGCGATGTTCACGATACGCCCGAAGCGCTGGGACATCATTGGGCGCATGGCGAACTGCGTGAGATGAAATGCGCCTGTGAGGTTTATGGAAAGGACAGCTTCCCAGTCCTCGGGCTTCATGCGCATGAGCAGGCTGTCTCGCGTGATCCCCGCGTTGTTGACCAGGAAGTCCAGCCTCTCGGAACGCTTCAGGACGGCATCGACAGAAGCTTCACAGGAAGCCCTGTCGGAGACGTTGAGCTGGAGTGGTTCGACCTTCAGCCCTTTGGCCTTCAGTACTTCGGCGGTCTTGCCCATGCCTTCGGCATTAAGATCGGCACCGTATACGAGGGCGCCCTCCGATGCGATCCGTTCGGCTATTGCAAGGCCGATGCCCTGCGCTGCGCCGCTGACGAGTGCAATTTTGTTATCGAATCGTCCCATCCTCGTTCTCCCTTACTTAGAAAGCTCGTTGAGAGTCTGTTCAAGACTGGCCGGGTCTTCGACGTTCAAGAGCGTCCAGTCGCGGCTTACCCTCTTTGCAAGGCCCGTAAGCACCTTCCCCGGGCCGACTTCCACGATCGTGTCGATCCCCTCGGACTGCATGAGGAGGAGGCTGTCCCTCCATCGGACGGGGGAGTCGACCTGGGCAATCAGCTTGCGGCGGGCGTCCTCTCCGGTCCGGGTGGGAAGGGCGTCGACGTTGGAGATGACAGGCCAGCGTGGAGAGAGGATGGGAAGGGCTTCGAGAACGGGCGCGAGACGCTTGCGGGCTGGGGCCATGAGCGGACAGTGAAACGGCGCGGATACGGGCAACAGGACGGCTCTCTTGCACCCGCGTTCTTTGGCGAGGGCGATCGCTCGCTCCACAGCGGTTTTGTGCCCGGCTATGACCACTTGCCCGGGGGCATTGTCGTTCGCCGGGATGACGATCTCTCCCTCGGCAGCCCGGGCGCAGGCCTCGGCGACCGCATCGGGCTCGATACCCATGAGCGCGGCCATGGCGCCTACGCCCACTGGAACTGCATCCTGCATGAACAAGCCCCGCTTGCGCACCGTGGTGACCGCATCTGAGAGGCTCAGGCTGCCCGAAGCGACGAGCGCACTGTACTCACCCAAGGAATGCCCCGCGAGGAATGCGGGGTCGAACTCAGGGAGAGATCGGTGGAAAACGGACCACGCCGCCAGAGAAACGGTCAGAACACCAGGCTGGGTATTTTCGGTGAGATTAAGCCTGTCCGCGGGTCCGTCCCAGAGGATGCCCGTGAGAGCCTCTCCGAGGGCTTCGTCGGCTTCGCTGAAGGCGGCGCGTGCTTCGGGAAACGCTTCCGAGAGTGCTTTTCCCATACCCACGTACTGAGAAGCCTGACCGGGAAAAAGTATGGCACATTTCATGGACTACCCCACTGTCGATGCGGTCAAGTGGAATGCGCCGGCGGTTCACCCCGCGCGGGGAGAAGGGTTACCAGCGGACGAGCGCCGAACCCCAGGTCAAGCCTGCGCCGAAGGCGGCGAAGAGGAGTATTTCGTTCGGCTGGACCTTGCCGGATCGCACGAGCTCATCAAGCGCTATGGGAATGGAAGCGGCCGACGTATTGCCGATGCGGTCTATGTTCAGGTAGATGCTCTCGGGGGGCCAGCCTAGGCGGCCCGCAACGGCATTGATGATCCTGAGATTGGCCTGATGGGGCACGAACCACCGGACGTCCGAAGGCTTGAGAGAGGCCTGTTCGATGGCTTCTCTGCAAACTGCTTCAAGCGAGCGGACGGCGATTTTGAAGGTCTCGTTGCCCCGCATTTTGATGGTGTGGAGGTTGTGATCGATCATCTCGTGGCTGACGGGGATGCGGCTGCCGCCTCCCGGAAGGGTGATGAAATCGGCCATGGATCCATCCGCGTGTATGGCGGAGGAGAGCACTCCGCGCCCGTTTTCTTCGGCGGAAAGGATCACGGCGCCCGCGCCGTCGGCAAATAGTACGCACGTGGCTCTGTCTTTCCAGTCCACGTACTTGGAAAGAAGCTCTCCGCCGATGACAAGGGCATGCTTGACCGATCCCATGCGGATGAAATTGTCGGCTACAGTCAGCGCGTAGATGAATCCCGAGCAGCCCGCCTGCATATCGAAGGCGGCGGCGTTGGGCGCCTTGATCGCATCCTGGACGAAGCAGGCGGTGGATGGAATGGGCTGGTCGGGGGTGACCGTCGCGATGACGATGAGCCCCAGATCCTCGCCCGTTATGCC